>OJLW01000138.1_pt1 | contig 40476 bp, 36 predicted proteins | sample 1597021 | NCBI WGS metagenome assembly OJLW01 (sample SAMEA3904676, study PRJEB24821) | metagenome | biome: Builtin; feature: hospital; material: surface | place: USA | collected 2013-06-03
GCTTCACTACTTCTCCTGGTCGAAAGTGGTGATGCATTCACCGCATGAACCTACCCGCGGGTGAATTCAATTCACGTGTCATAAACCTAGTCAGTTTCAGACCTGCTACCCGTTGAGCTCTCCATTGGAGACGTAAAAACTCCACCCCGTCCTTCGGTGCAATACCGAGTTGTGCCGGGGTGGAGTGAGATGTCTTAGCCGGTGATGGCTAAGACTGCTGCAACTAAGGGCAACTTAGCTGTTCGGACGCTTGCCGTGGTTAGCCTTGTTCTTACGACGGTCCTTGCGCTTACGGCCACGCTTGCTCATAGCTGGGCTCTCTTTCTATCGGGTTAAACAGGTATCAACCGGTATAGATTACACGGTAAGAGGGTAAGTCTTTTAATTAGACTGCGGTGCTGGTGCGAGTGCGGCGAGTGCGACCGCGGTTGCGACGGCGCTTCAGTGCGCGACGCTCATCCTCGCTCATGCCGCCCCAGACACCTGCATCCTGGCCGGTCTCAAGTGCCCAGGCCAGGCACTGAGCAGTAACGGGGCAACGGTTGCAAACGACCTTGGCCTTAGCAATCTGGGCGAGAGCCGGGCCGGAGTTACCGACCGGGAAGAACAGCTCCGGATCCTCTTCACGACAAACGGCCTTGTGACGCCAATCCATGACAAACTCCTAAAACATTACGAGCCCCGGGTGAGGGCAGGGTTAAATTTCCTTGCGGGAAGGCAGCTCCGGAAATGGATTTCGTCAGACACGACAAATCGCCGTATCTCAACGAAGGTTTGGGGTTCATTCCCGGTTGCCCAGGGGTATTAGGCATCTTGGGAGGGGCCACCTGTTCCATCGCCTATACGACGTGAAAGGTAGTGGGGACTCACCAAAGAGTTTGCGCCTAAAAAGGCGAGACTTGCATGGTTACACAACCAGTGAACTGCGTGCCTGTCTCGCTGACGATTTACATGTTTTCACGACTGGGGCGGTTCGTAAAGAGCAAAATGAATAAAAGTGCCAAACCTCACAGAAAAGTGAAGTTTTGGTTAAAACGCCAGGTCAAAACTAGCCCCTTGTGGGGGTGATTTTAGTTTTGGTAATTGCAGTAGTGAGGGTGTATGGCGCATTTTTGTTGGCTTGTCAGTAAACAGTTGCAGTTTAAGCCGGGTTTGTCTCGGTCTTTTGGCTAGTACTGAACAGCCGGCGTGTGCGATCCATGACCTTTTTGGTCACCACAACGAGCAAGCGCTCGTCCACGGGGCGGGTAGCGACTTTCTTGGTGAACTGGTCCTCGGTGTAATCGTCGGCGCGCGCCACAAAATTGATAGCGCCTTGCTTAACACGGATGTTGAGGGACTCACACTGATTGATGTACTCGCCGTCCAACTGGAGACGAAGTGGGGCAGTAGCGGTGAGCTCGATGTGCTGGACGTTGTCGACGCGTCGTTCGCGGGCTTCGACGTGGAAGGGGGAACGCAGTCGGGTGAAGAAACCGGCTAAATTGGCTGCGGCGACAAGTCCCGTCACTCCCCTCAGGGAAGTGAAGCCATAAAAGCCCAGGCCCCTGCGTAGGGACACAGTGGGGTTGGTGACGATGGGGAGGTCGCCGAGGAATGTCCAGGGATTGGAGTTGGACACCACGGCCATTGCGAGATCACGGCCAAACTCCGTGCCGTCGATAGTTGCGGTGATTTGTGGCGGGCTTTTGCGCAACTGATTCCATGCGGTGAAAATTGCCGGCAAATAGCGCACGGCTTTGGCGCGGGTACCGTTTTGTCGGAGCTGTTCCATGGTGGAAATGACTTCCGCATCGATGCCGATACCGGCATTGACCACGAAGCATCGCTCCGCTGCATGTCCAACGCTGATAGTGCTGCGGGTTCGGGAGCGCAGCAGACTTGCGATGTACCACGCGGCATCTACGGGGTCGCGGGGAATACCCAACGCACCTGCCAAAACGTTGGCGCTGCCGGTGGGAATTGTCGCGATGGCAGGCAGGTCAGTGGCAGGCAGTGCGGAGAATGGGTTGGAGTTCATGAGCCCATTGACAATCTCGTTAATGGTTCCGTCGCCGCCGAGAGAAATAATGACGTCGTAATCGCGAACCGTTTTACCCGCCACCATTTCCGCAGCATGGCCAGGGTAGGCGGTAAACATGGATGTCAAGCGAATCCCCTCGACCGAGCGAAGCGCCCGCACAACGCCGGGCATACGTCGAGCAGTGTTACTGGTCGAATTCGGATTGGAGATTAGCAACGCACGCACAGGCACCAAGAATAGTGCATGAGCAGACTTGTGATGGGCGCATTAGCCGGTATGCCTCCAGGGTGTATTCATCGGTTCGCACCGGGCTAACATGTAGGGCGTGAGTAACCAGAAAAACAGCAGCAATGCGCCCAAATCGCGTACTACCGACCAGCTTGCGGCAGCCGACGGGCCGATCGCCGCACCTCAGGTTGTTATGGTCGGTGCGTGGATTGGTGTCGCCGAATGTGCCCTCGGTCTGGGCTACGGGATCTTCCTTCTCATTCGTGATTTGATGGGGTACCGCGACGAGGCCGCGGTCATTTCCGGTTGGGGTACCGCGCTGTGGTTCCTTCTCATTTTCGGCGCTGTTCTCGCTGGTGCGATTATGTTGCTGCGTGGCGCCCGATGGGGGCGCGGGCCGATTATTATGCTCAACCTCTGCTTGCTGGGCGTGGTCTATTACATGTTCCGCTCGAGCGCTTTTCTGCTTGCTCTACCGACGGCGGCAGCTTCAATTGCTGCGCTGGCCTGTATGTTTAGTCCGAAGGCGATTGATTGGGCTGCCCGCTCTTTCTAAGCTTCGATGGCGAACGCGTCGACTGACTCACCGCGCTGAACCAGTAGCGTGTCACCGACAACCGCAAGGCGCACGGGCACTTCCGGCTTGTCCGCATTATTTGCTTGAGTGGACTTCGCAGCTGCAGGCAACGGGAGTGTGCCGATAATCTCCAGAGTCTTGGCATTCAATACCGCGACTCCGTCAGTGACTGGCATGAAAACATGCTCACCCCATGGAGCTGGGGTTCCTGTGGCCTCAGGAAACTCGAAATCCGGCGCCAGGGTGCTCGGGCGGAAGCCCAGTAAACCACGCGGCGACCACCACGTCATGTGATGGGGAAGATCCGTTGTAAAAGGCGCACGCGGGGCATCGCCGTTGGAGTTAGCTTCCGCCGGTGCTGGGCGCAGGGTAGTCTCATCCAGCGCCAATTCAGTCAGCATCGTGCCGTCCATACGAAAAACTCGGATGCGGTTGTCTGACAGTACCGCCGCCGTGTCCTGGCCAATCGATACCAGTGACATATCTGCAGTTACCGGACCAAGGTCAATATCGCTCTTGACCTCCGGTTTCCGAGACTCCTCCGGATTTGCCGCCTGCATGACCAGGCGCCCGTGACCATCGCAGTTGTTTACGACGGCCAGCAGCTCCACGCGCGTGAGCGCACTGATAATCGAACACTCCGGATGCGGCTGCATCTTCGGTTCCGGAGACGCTGGAATCTTGCCGTACTCGACTACTCGGACCAGGTCAGAGCGCCACAGCTCCAGGAATCCAGAGTCGTAGACACCCGCGTATGAGTTCGAGCGCACGGCGGCAGGGCTGTCAGCCGCAATCGATTTACGGGTCGCGACATACTGCCCCGAGTCGGGCTTGAGTGCAACGGTCTCACCGCAGCCAGCTGCCCCACGAAAAGTCGCGAAAACTTGGCCATCACTGCCCGAGAGCGCACAAAGCGGAATATCTCGTCGATAGTGCCAGCGCTCCGTGCCGTCGTTAAGCGAGATAGCACGCACGCCCCGGTCCTCAGCAACGATGAGGGAGTTGTCCATCACCAGTGGCGCCGGGGAGATGGTCTGCGTGCTTGTGCTTGCCGACGATTCGGTGGACCACACCGGCCGGAGAGTATGTGGCATTGCCTCCGGATCGTTCGCGGCCGGGGCTTGCGCTGTGCTGCTCGTCGGTGCCGTGGATTCAGTGCGATTGACCTTACGAGCCGGAGAAGCGACCCATGTCCAACCGACGACTAGCACTACGGCGATGATGAGAACTACTGATGCGATTCGATTGCGGCGCAGTCGGGTCTCTGCAGTGGTGGGCTCAGCGTTGGCTTGTGGTGACTGCAGCACGGTTGGAATGTCCTGTCGACGAGTGGTCGTGGCGAGAGGTGAGGCGGGGAGTTGGCACGCGCAGCGGCCTAGCTGCGACGATGAGAATTGGAGTGGCCGGCCCGCTTTGAGCTTCGTCCTTGGCCGCGATTGCGATGATGAGCCTGTGAGCGGTTGTTTCGCGGGCCTCTTCCGCCACGCCCGCGAGGTGGTCTGGAACCCAACACCGGGCGGGCTGGCCCGACCTTCTCATCGATCCCCTCGGGGATGTCTAGAGCTTCAGCGAGCTCGGGGGAGGTGGAAAACCACGTCGGAATCTCGGCCATGTCCAGGTCGAGAGCATCTGAAATAGCCTTCCACTTTGTGGTTTCATCCCAGCCGACGAGCGTAACGGCGACACCGCTGTGTCCCGCGCGGCCGGTGCGGCCGATGCGGTGGACATAGGTCATTTCGTCATCGGGCACCTGGTGGTTGATGACGTGGGTGACATCGTCGATATCGATACCGCGAGCCGCGACATCGGTTGCGACCAGGACGTCGACGTCGCCATTGCGGAACGCCGTCAGCGAGCGCTCACGTGCAGGCTGGCCCATATCGCCGTGGACGGCGGTGACCAGGAAGCCGCGCTCGCCGAGCTGCTCAGCAACCGAGGCGGCGCCGCGCTTCGTGCGAGCAAAAATGATGGTGCGACCACGACCGTTGGCTTGCAGGATGCGGGCAATGACCGAGACCTTATCCATCTGGTGCGATTGGAAAACAATCTGTTTAGTGGTCTCGTGGACTGTGGCCTCTTCCTCGCCTGATTCAGCGCGGATGTGCACCGGGCGATTCATAAAGGTACGTGCGAGAGTCAGAATTGGGCCCGGCATTGTTGCCGAGAAGAGCATGGTCTGACGTTCATCTGGCACCGCAGCCAGAATCTTCTCGATGTCCGGAAGGAAGCCCAAGTCGAGCATCTCGTCGGCCTCGTCGAGAACCAAAATCTTTACGCCTGACAGCTCTAGATTATTGCGCTGGTAAAGATCGATGAGACGGCCGGGAGTACCGACGATGATGTCCACGCCGCGGTCTAGCTGTTCAATCTGTTCCTCATAGGGGCGGCCACCGTAAATAGTGCACACACGCAGATTGGTTGAGTGCGCAGCGCGGGCCAAATCCTCGCCGACCTGCACACATAGCTCACGGGTGGGGACGATGATGATTGCGCGGGCAGTGCCATCCGGTTCTGGAATGCGGGCGTCATCAAAGACGCGGTCAATAAGGGGGACACCAAAACCAAGAGTTTTTCCCATTCCAGTACGGGCTTGGCCGATGATGTCCGTGCCGTCGAGCGCCAAGGGCAGCGTCAGTTCCTGGATGGCAAATGTGCGGGTGATTCCTTCGTCGGCGAGTGCGTCGCAGATTTCCGCGGCGACCCCCAATTCGACGAATGTCGGGGACTGGGACTCTGCCACGGCGACTCCTTTGCTGTTTGTAACCTCACGTGACACGACGGCTTAATCGGTCTCTCTAATCCTAGCCGCTTTGGGAATGGTTATGATGTCACCTATGGACATCACTATTGGATTTGCAGACAATACGCGTGAGCTGAACATTGAAAACGTCGCTGGTGGCGAGGAGGTCAAGGCTGCGATCTCCCAGAAGCTGGCTGCTGGCGAAGGTGTGATTGAGCTCAGCGACGGCGCTGGTCAGGAGTACCTGATTAATGCTGACAAGGTCGCCTACGTCCGTACCGGTAATAACGCAGACCGTAAGGTTGGCTTCTTCGCCTAATGACGCAAGAACCCTTTCTCGTACGCATTGCAAGGAGTTGGGGGTGGCGAGCCTATGCCATCCCTGTACTTGTGGTGCTCACAGTCATCATTCTCTTCGACATCTTCACTGCTGAAGATGATTCTTCAGGTTCCGGCACTGGCACTGTCGCCTCGCAGAGTGGCAATGGTCGCCCTGGTCCGGTGCCCGGTGAGGGATACGGTGATGGTTACGAGGGAGGGCAGTTGCCACCCGGTCCGGCCTTTGCCACGGAACCCTCGGGAAATTTTAAAGATGTTACCGTGGCGCATCCCCGTGTTGGGGAGGGGCGCGACAATGCGGTCAGGTATTCCGTGGAAATTGAAGACAACATTGATGTTCCTTCGATTGGTGGCGAGCGCGCCTTTGCAGAGACGGTGAACTCGATTCTGGCCGATCCACGTGGCTGGACAGCTAATCCAGATTTTTCTTTCGAGGCAGTGCCTCGCGACCAGGATCCGACGATTGTCGTGCAGCTTTCCGCGACTGGAACCGCACATCAGCTGTGCGGCAACACCTTGGGAATGGAGACCTCCTGTTACCTGTCTGGGCAGCGGGAAGGTGAGCCTGGGCGCGTGGTCGTCAGTATCGCCCGGTGGGTTCGAGGTGCCCTGCCTTTTGAGGGGGACCTGGGATTGTATCGCCAATACCTTATTAATCACGAGGTTGGTCACGGACTTGGGTACGCGGTTCACGAGCCCTGTCCGAGGGACGGCGGTATCGCGCCAATCATGATGCAGCAGACCCTGAGCGTGTCGAACGATGAACTGCACAAAATCGACAGCAGCGAGGTCTATCAGGTCGATGGTAAGACGTGTTCTGTCAACGGCTGGCCGTACCCATTTGGGGCGGACGACGATACGGCCGCACCGACTCAGAAAGCAAGGTAGTAGCAGATTATGATCGCCACTCCTCCCGACCGTGTTTTAGAGGCCTTTGGTGCCGAGGGCGAGCCGCATCGTGCCGGGCGAGCTTGGGACAATGGCTGGGTCTACGACGATTCCATTGTCCTTTCGCCGGTACATAATTCGGCGCAGGCGCTGTGGTCTGCAAAGGTTCGCAGTGCGCTAGATGTCGATGGCGTCCGAGTGGCGAAATCCGTGCGTACCAGTGACGGCCGCTTAGTCATTGCTGGGTGGCAGGCTCGTCATTTCATCCCGGGGGGATTCGCGCCACGTGCCGATGAAACCATTGTGGCCGCTGGTCGCGTGGAAGAGTCGCTTGCCAGTATTGAACGGCCACAGTTCCTCCTTGATAAAGAGCCCGATTACTTCGTCATGTGTAATCGCGCAGCTTGGGACTCTGACCCAATCGGCATCCTCGAGCAGCTTCTCGACGCGGATAGCGTCCCCCGCGCCGATTGTGCCGAGGCTCTCACGATCTCCGGTGATCTTCTCCAGCTGCGGGCAGAGATGGTTGTGCCAACGGAGCTTCTGCAGGTCTGTCACGCAGACCTCGTCGGCACGCTGCTTTACGACGGCACGGCCGCCCCGGTTCTCACCGATATCGTGCCAGCGTGGCATGTCCGTGGTTGGACAGCTGCCTTGGCGGCAGTGGATTGTCTGTCCATGATGGGGGCTGATGAGGAGCTACTGCGGCGCTTCGATCACCTGCCGGATTTCGGTCAGTTGCTCGTTCGTGCGATGTGTTATCGACTTTTTGTCCACGCTGTTAGTCCAGAATCGCAGCCGAGTGCGTATCGCGGTCTGTTCCGCGCGGCTTCGCTAGTTCGCGCGTTTGTGTCTAAGTAACGCCGGGCAGTATTTACGGGAGTTTTTGGGACGGGGGTACTTTTCTCCTTATTTCGAATGGGTGTTCGAGTATCGGTCCGGAGGTTGTGCCACAATGGTGCACATGAACGTAGATGGAATGCCGAAGGTTCGGTTCGTCCAGGAGGAACCTCCTCGTCGTCGGCAGTGGTTGGGTACTGCGGTAGAGGCGCTTTTCCCTTCCCATAATCAGGCGCTCGTGGTAGAGAACAAGCTTGTAAACCAGCCTGTTGTGCGCGTTTTAGGCGGCCCAGGGACTGGAAAGAGTTCGCTGCTGGCAGATCTCGCGGTGGACTACATGCAGGCGGGCATTCCGGCGGACAGTATTTTGGTGGTGTCACAGTCAAAAGAGGCCGCTGCGGAATTGAGGCGGGATATTGACAGGCGTTTTTCCTCTGAACTGGGGGAAGGCGGTTCGGTCGGGGCAGGCCAAGGTGGCATGGTGCGTGCCGTGCATTCACTTGCCTATGCAGTAGTACGTGATGCCGCCGTGAGTCGGGGAGAGCCTGAACCATCGTTGACCACTGGTGCACGCCAAGATGCTGTCGTGCGGCAACTTTTGGCCGGACATGCGGAAGATGGTGGTGCGTATTGGCCAGAACGGTTGCGCCCGGCTCTCCCATTAGTCGGTTTTTCCCGTGCAGTTCGTGACTTTCTGCTGCGTGCAGCTGAGCGGGGGATTGATGCCCCGAGGCTTCAGCAGCTCGGCGTGGACTATGGCATTGAGTCGTGGTGTGCGGCTGGCAAGTTTATGGCGGAGTATCAGCAGACTATGCGGTTGGCGTGGGAGCCCAGCCTGAACGCTGCAGAGATTGTCTCTGCGGCATTGATGGAGCTGGATGCAGACGCGCAAGCACTGGCTCGGTGGGGAAAGTCGGTGGTGCTGGTCGATGATGCTGAACACCTATCCCCGGAAGCTGCGCGTCTTGTGGATCGGTTTGTGTCGCAGGCGGCGGTAGCCGTCATTACTGGTGATGAAGATCAATCGGTATTCCACTTCCGCGGTGCTAATAATGACTATCTCCGGAGGACTGGTGAGGCCGAGTGCAAGGCAATCCACTTGCAGCAGTCTTACCGCTGTAACGCTGATATCGCGGATTTAGTCAACGCAGTTTCTCAGCGCTTGCCTAAGGCTCCTGCATACCGTGGCATTGTCGGTTCAGTTGGAGCACAGGAAGCTCGTGAATCCGAAGTTGGAAACAACAGCGATACCGTCGCAGCGGAAAACTCGTACGCAGCTAAAAGTGCAGTAAAAATAGCTATTCATCCTTCTGAACGTGCACAGCGAGCCACAGTCGCGGACTACTTCCGGCGCCTTCATATTGACGAGGGAGTGGCATGGAAGGATATGGCGGTCATCGTCCGGTCCGGTGCAGGGGAGTCCTCTCTGTTCCGTGCGTTGTCGCGTGCGGGTGTGCCTGTGCAGATTGACCCAACGGACATCGTGCTAAGTCATCAGCGATTGGTGCGAGCGCTGATGGTGGCGTTGCGGGCAACTATGAACCAGCTCGATGACGTGGAGTGGGACGAGTTCCTCTCCGGCCCATTGGTCAACATGGATCCGATTGTCAAAGAGCGTCTGCTGCGCGGAATCCGAAAGGCCGACCTGTTCGGCGGGGCCGCGATGACTCAGCTCATCGGAATCTTGAAGGCAGAGGGACTCACAGCTGAACATCTGGAGCTTATTGAGTCTCTGTCGCAGCGTGAACGTCAGGCGCTGCAGGTGCCGCTGGATCTGTTGAGCGCAGCTCGTGAAGCGTTGCGCGATGGTGTGGAAGCAACTTTGTGGGCAATTTGGCAGTCCACTGGTTTGGCAGACCATCTGGTGGCGGCATCGTTGCGCGGCGGTACAGCTGGCGCATCGGCTGACCGCGATTTGGATGCTGTGATGGCACTGTTCGACTTTGCTGGTGACCGTGTGGAGCTGAATCCAAAACTGACGGTTGACGGTTTTATCGCTTCTGTGGAAGAGCAGGAGCTGCCCATCGGCGCACGTGACCGTAGCGGGGTAGAGCGCGATGCCGTGCGCATTCTCTCAGCCCATGCGGCTCTGGGCAGGCAGTGGAAAGCAGTAGCAGTTGTCGGAGTCCAGGAAGGCCAGTGGCCCAGCCTCGGTGTGACTGGCTCGGTGATGAAGCAGAACGAGTTCATCGGTCTCGTTGATCACGGAATTGAGCCGCGGGAGTACATCAATTCCATGGCGGATGCGCTGGCGGAGGAACGTCGTTTGCTGCACGTCGCGGTATCACGGGCGAGCGACAGGGTACTGCTGACCGCAGTCGATTCTCCTGACGATGTTGGAGTTCCCAGTCCGTTTATTATCGAGCTCGTTGAAAAGCTCGGTAATTCGGTGACGGAGCTGGTGAAACAGTCGGAAGCATCGTCGTCTGCGAACGGAGTCGGGGCTACGGCTAATGAAGCAAACGCCGGCAATCCGGATGTTGCAGAGGCAGAAGATGTCGCATGGGCCGGTGAAGGCCTGCCACGGGTGCTCTCTGTGGAGTCACTGCTGGCAGAACTGCGTGCAGCCGTTGTGGACGATGCGGAGACTGAGACGCGGCGTCGACAAGCTGCACGTCAACTCGCGCGATTGGCGCAGGTTGAGGTTGCTGGCGCACATCCAGACACCTGGTGGGGGCTCCGTGCACCGTCGACTTCGAAGCCGGTAAATGACAAGAAGCCGATGAGGATCAATCCCTCCAAGGTGGAAGCAACCCTGAGTTGTCCGTTGAAGGCCATGTTGGATAAATCAGCACCGACATCGGCCATGTATCTGGGCTCTCTACTGCATCAGGCGGTAGAAGCAGTCGCCAAGGGAGTGACTGTGCCTGAGGCTCAGTCTGAGATCCGGCGTGTTTTTGGGGACCTGTCCGATGATCCGGAGTGGCGTAAGCGTACTGAGGAAGAGACCTGGTTGACCGGGCTGGAGGATTGGCAGCGGTGGATTGAGACTAAGAAAGATATCGGAACCGAGGTCCCAGTAAATGTCAACATCAACGATGACATCGTGATTGTCGGACGAATCGACCGGTTGATTGAAGACGCTGATGGTGCAGTTCAAATCGTCGATATTAAAACCGGTAAGACAGCGCCCTCCGGTAAAGAAGTAGAAGGACACGCACAGCTAGCTACATATCAACTAGCGCTGTCGAAGGGGAAGCTCGTTGAAAGCGGAGATGGGCTCGCTGTGGACAACGGCGAAGGCATTGAACAATCTGGGGCATACCTGGTATTTCCGCGAAAGTCACACAATAAGACCATTATCACTAGCCGCGAACAGTCAAAGCTCACGGAAGACAAGTTGGCTGACTGGGAGCGTCGCGTAGAGCAGGTAGCACGTGCGACGTCTGGCCCGCGTGCCTTGGCGCTCGCTGGTGATCATTGCAAGTTCTGCACGCTTTCGAAGGCGTGCCCGGCAGCAGAAGGGAATCGGTAGTCATGTCGGAGGAACGAACCATCATTGATCCCGTCACCCTGTCGGAGATGATGGGGCAGGACTTTCCGCCCACCCCGCAACAAGCGGCGGTAATCGGTGCACCGATGGAACCAATGCTTGTTGTCGCCGGTGCCGGTGCTGGTAAAACAGCGACAATGGCTGCCCGTGTTGTGTGGTTGGTCGCCAACGGCTTTATCCGCCCAGAAGAAGTTCTAGGTTTGACCTTCACCAGGAAGGCAGCGCGCGAGCTCGGCGTCCGTATCCGCCAACAGCTGAATGCGCTTGCTTCCTCCGCTGCATTTCGTGCACAAGCTTCACCAGAGGTATTAGCAAGCCTCGAGGTCATTGCCCCAACCACGCTTACTTACGATGCTTATGCCTCTGAAGTCGTGAGCAATTATGGTCTTTTGCTGCCGACGGAGCCGGGGGTCACCATTATGGATGGCGCGACGCAGTGGCAGTTGGCCTGGGAAACAGCTCGCAATGTGACCGAAATTGATGTCGATATTGCGCCATCAACGCTGGCCAGTCGCATTATTGAGCTGGGGTCGAACATCGACTCAAACTTATCTACCCCGCAGGCGATTCGCGAGGAAACCGAAGCGTTCATCAGCAATATTGAGCAGACCCCGCAGAAGGGTAAACGCGAGGGACTAATTGGCGATCTACAGGGCATCGTCGATAAGCAGCGGGAGAGATTAGAGATTTTGCCGCTGGTAGAGCAGGTTCGAGCTCGGTGCAATGAAGAAAATGTCGCCACCTTCGGTATGCAGATGGCTCGGGCGGCCCGGCTAGCCACCGACTTCGCGGAAGTCGGGGAGGAGGAGCGGCGTCGCTTTAAGATCATCATGCTCGACGAGTACCAGGACACGTCGCACACACAGCGGCTGTTCCTGCGTGCGCTGTTCTCCGGTGGTTGTGTCACCGCTGTCGGCGATCCGATGCAGGCAATTTATGGCTGGCGAGGAGCAACGGCCGAAAACCTTGTGCAGTTTGTCAATGATTTTCCGCGGTCGGATGGGCAGCCAGCGGAGAAAAAGCAACTGACCATTTCTTGGCGAAACCCGCAGTCAGTGCTGCAGCTTGCTAACGCAGTCTCCGACCGTGCTTTTGCGGGGCAGGCTCGTACGGTAGAGGCACTGGATGCAGGGCCAAAAGCAGGCCAGGGCGAGGTGCAGCTTGCTTTCACTGCAACCGGTGAGGAAGAAGTTGCATACATCGCAGATTGCATGGAGACGCAATTACGCGAATGTGAAGCAGCTGGCAACAAGCTCGATGCCGCCATCCTGGTTCGGACAAATGCTGAATCGGCTGTCTATTTAGATGCACTGTCTGAGCGGGGTGTGCCTGCAATCATTGTAGGACTCGCTGGATTACTGCACTTGCCCGAGGTCATGGATATCACCTCGGTGATGAAGATATTGGTCGACCCCAGTTCAGACCAGGATGCTCTGCGTCTGCTACTCAGCCCACAGTTCAATTTGGGTGCCGCAGACGTGGAGGCACTTCGCACTCGTGTAGATCAGCTGGCAATCGCAGGAAAGGACGAGTTGGCCCGCAAGAAGGGCAACGTCGAAGAAACTTCAGACTCCTCACCGCTTTCCCAGCTCGCTCGCCAGTATGACAAGCTCGTGGAAGATGCCGAAGCAGCATCGTCCGCGGTGGGGCTGGGGCACGCCATCGCCGACCCGGATATTCGTTTTTACGACGGCACCCCGCTGGCGCGCGGCAGTGTGGAAAAAAATGGGCGGTTGGTCTGCAGCGAGTCACTGAACTACACAGATGAAGCAATGGTGCGCATCGCACAGTTGGGTGCAAGCCTACGAAAACTACGCCGGTTCTCGCTGAATAAGCCTCTGCCGGAACTGGTCGAGGACATCGCTACTGAGTTTGGAATTCGCGTAGAAGCAGCGGCTGGACAGTACGGTTCCGCTACCGCGATAACCAGGCCGACAACCGCACATCTGGATAGGTTTGTCGATATCGCTGCGACGTATTCTCAAAATATCTCGGACGATGTGACAGGGTTTTTGAACTATCTGGAATTCGCTGTCGAACACGATGATGGCTTGGAACGGGCACCTATGAACATGCCGGAAAACTGTGTCCAAATCATGACTATGCACAAGTCAAAGGGCTTGGAGTGGGAAACGGTTGCTGTTCCGGGCATCACCACTAGCAAGTTCGACAGAGTTGATTTGTCATCGTGGCTGACCAATTCAGTTCAGCTTCCTCCTGGCGCAATTACTCAAGTGGATCCGCTAACGGCTAGTGCAGAAACAACAGAGGATGCAACGCAGCTTGCAGCAGGCGATTGGGCTCCTGTCGCTGATTCTGTCGACAGCAACGCCCCCGAACTGGACATATCAGGCACCGATAACCAGACCGACCTCAACAAGGTGATCAAAGCCTACAAGGAAGAGCTGCGAGAAGTGGAGAGGGAAGAAAAACAGCGCCTCTTCTACGTTGCCATGACTCGCTCCGCGAAAAAGCTCATTGTCACTGCAAGCAGGCGGCCTAATCCGAGCTTGAAGAAACCCACCGACGTGTCGGCGGACTTCGCAGCCATCGCCACTCAATTCAGTGACTATGTGGTGTCGTGGACAGATGGGGAGGACCCTGAGGTAGAGGACACTGAAGTCGATTTGGACTGCGACACTGCGGTTGATGGGGTGGTCTGGCCCGTCGATACCCTGGGCAACCGCCGAGATAGTGTGCAGCGAGCAGCCGAAAGCGTCATGCGCTACATGGGCGAAGACCAGGATGAGCGCCCCATTGCAGGTGACCTGTCTGAGGTATGGGAAACGGAAACGACCATTCTCGTGGATGAAATCCTTCGAGCTAAGGCCGCGGAGATTCATCTACCAATGCCGACAAGCATGTCCACTAGCGAATACCAAGCGATGATTGCGGATCCGGTCGCGTTTGCTCGTCGGAAAGCACGCCCGGTGCCGTTTAAGCCAAACCGATTCGCGCGCCGAGGTACGGCATTCCACGCTTGGTTGGAGAATCGCTTCGGTGCACACAGTCTGCTGGACGATGAGGATCTCTTCGGGGATCAACTGGATGACTTCCTCGGCACAGAACAAGTCGCGTCCGAACGCGAACTGGAGAAATTGAAGGCGAACTTCGAGGCATCTGTGTGGGCTGACCGCACGCCAACGCATGTAGAGGTGCCGTTTGAAATTGCCATCGGGCAGAGGCGGGTCGTCGGCCGAATCGACGCGGTGTTTAACGACAACGGGAAGTGGAGCGTCATTGACTGGAAGACAGGCCAGATGCCGCGCGGAAAGGAAAGGGAAGTAGCGGCGCTACAGCTGGCGATTTACCGCCTGGCGTGGTCGGATAGGCTGCGCGAGATGGGAATGGAAACTGCCCCCGAAGACATTGAAGCCGGGTTTTTCTACGTTTCGGCAGGACGGACGCTAATACCAGATGAAGCGCTACTGCCAAGCAGGATAGAGTTAGACAGGAAAATGCGCGAGCTGATTGGATAATCATCTACGTATGTAACTGCCGCGTGGCCGTGGCCAGTTATCCAGGTGAAAGCAGCAGTTTGTATGCGCTATTTTTCACCGGGAGGAGTTTTCATGAAAGGCAGGCGAGGAGCGGTTGCGTAATCCAATTCGGAAATCTTCGGGATACGAAACCGGGCTCAATGATCTTCCCGGGCATGCACTGCTGGGAGTCATTGGCCTGCCTGAGTCCGCGCCGAAGAATCCTTGGCGGCTAATCATACGTCGTTTGAACTACGCCGTATTTTTGCTGCTGATTGCATCCGTCGTGGTTTACTACGACCGCAACGGATACACAGAGCCTCTCACCTTCATCGATGCGGTGTATTACTCGGCTGTCAGCCTGTCGACGACGGGCTACGGTGACATCACGCCGGTGACTCAGAGGGCTCGATTACTCAATATTTTGATCATTACGCCACTGCGTGTGGCCTTCCTTGCTCTCTTGGTCGGTACTACTCTGACCGTTTTGACCCAAGAGTCTCGGAAAACCCTGCAAATTCAGCGCTGGAGGAGACAGTTGCGCAACCACACCGTCGTTATCGGATACGGCACCAAGGGTCGTTCTGCCATTGCAGCTCTTCTCGCGGACGGCGTAGATCCGGCAGAAATCGTTGTCATTGATACGGACAAGGAAGCACTCGACCACGCTTCGAATCAAGGCTTGGCGACGGTGCATGGGTCGGCTACTAAATCTGATGTGCTGAAGTTAGCTGGTATTCAGCGTGCCCGCTCTATAGTCGTTGCACCAAACAAAGATGACACAGCGGTGCTGGTCACGTTGTCTGTCCGCGAGTTGGCACCGGGTGCCTCAATTGTGGCTTCAGTGCGTGAATCAGAAAACCGCCACTTGTTGACGCAGTCAGGTGCAGACCAAGTGGTCATTTCTTCTGAAACCGCCGGCCGAATGCTGGGGCTGGCCACAGTGACTCCTTCGGTGGTGGAGATGATGGAAGACCTCCTGAGCCCGGATGAAGGATTCTCTGTTGCAGAGAGGCTCGTCACCGAAGAGGAAATCGGTGCCAGCCCACGGCACCTCGCGGATATTGCACTCGGTGTGGTGCGCTCGGGTGAGCTGTACCGAATTGATTCACCGGAGTGTGAATCGGTGGAGCCAGGCGACCGGCTGCTGTACGTCCGCCGTGTCTACAGCAATGACGAATAGCACTCGACCAGTTTAAAAATGGGGTCTAACAACTTTTGACTTACTCAGAGGCGGATGTGAACGAGCCGGATTATCTAGCTGGGCTGGATCCAGATCAGCGCGAGGCAGCCACGGCTCCGATGGGGCCGGTGTGCATTCTTGCCGGAGCCGGTACAGGTAAGACCCGAACAATTACTCATCGCATCAAGTACCTCATTGACCAGGGGTTTGTGCAGCCGCAAAAGGTATTAGCGGTGACATTTACCTCGCGTGCCGCAGGGGAGATGCGCGACCGCCTGGCAAAGATGGGAACGCCTGGAGTCCAGGCGCGCACTTTCCACTCGGCATCACTTCGCCAGCTGCGCTACTTCTGGCCCCAAGTCGCCGGTGATATGCCCTGGCAGCTGTTGGATGACAAGAAATTCCGTGTTGTCGCCCAAGCAGTACGTCGAGTGGGCCTGGACACCTCTAAGGAAACAATCCGAGATGTCATGGGCGAGATTGAGTGGGCGAAGGCCACTCTGGCCGGTGCGGATCAGTACCAAGCCGCGCTGCGGGAGCATGGGCGCACGGCGCCTCTGTCTGCGGAGAAAATTGTCGATTGCTATCGCGCTTACGAGGACATAAAAACCACCCCGGACGGGCTATTGCTCGACTTCGACGACCTGCTCATCCACACCGCCGGTGCGATGGAGAATTCCCGTGCAGTGGCGGAGGAATTCCGCAACCAGTATCGGTGCTTCGTCGTCGATGAGTACCAGGATGTCACCCCGTTACAGCAGCGAGTTCTCAACGCCTGGCTGGGAGACCGTGACAACCTGACAGTTGTCGGGGACGCCAACCAGACGATTTACTCTTTCACAGGCGCGACTCCGCAATACCTGATGAACTTCTCTCGGGACTACCCGGAAGCCACAGTGGTCCGCCTGCAGCGGGACTACCGATCGACCCCACAGGTCGTCGAGCTGGCCAACAATGTCATCGGCCGTGCGCAGGGACGTATCGCCGGCTCGCGGCTGAAGCTGATTGGGCAGCGTGAAGACGGCCCGGAGCCGACTTTTAACCAGTACGACGATGAGCCGATGGAAGCTCGCGCGACCGCGCGCAGCATCAAGCGGCTTATCGACGCAGGAACGCCGGCATCGGAGATTGCCGTTTTGTACCGCATCAACGCACAGTCCGCAGTTTTTGAGCAGGCTTTGTCCGAGGTAGGAGTCGCCTACCAGGTTCGTGGCGGGGACGGTTTCTACCAGCGTCCCGAGATCCGCGATGCCATCGCTGCACTTGTGCGAGTTTCCCGTTCCTCACGGACTGTTCCGACATTGCAGGGCACGAATCTGTTGGATTTGGTCAAGCAGGTTTTCGCGGGTCTTGGCATGACTGACCAAGAGCCGGAAGGCGCTGGTGCCAGGGAACGTTGGCAGTCACTGCGCGCCCTATTCGACCTGTGTAAGGACATCGTTCATGCCAACACCGAGGTCAATATCCAGGCGCTCCTCGGTCAATTGCACACTCGGCAGCAGGCCAAGCATCCGCCGACGCTGGATGGCGTGACGTTGGCTAGCCTGCATGCAGCCAAGGGGCTGGAGTGGGATGCGGTGTTCCTTGTTGGGCTTACCGACGGTTCGCTGCCTATCCAACATTCGCTGAATAAATTCGACCGATCTCCTGCACAGGGAGCGGAAGCCATCGAGGAAGAGCGCCGTCTGTTCTATGTCGGCATTACTCGAGCCCGTGAACATCTGGAGCTATCTTGGTCATTGTCGAGGACAGAAGGCGGCCGCAGGTCACGTCGCCGCACACGATTCCTCGATGAACTCGACATTGATGTCTCTGACTACTCGGCGGAGGCGCAGCGAAGCTCAAGGGGCTCTAGTTCCCGTGGTAAGCGTCAGCAGTCCAAACAGTGCAAGGGCTGCACTAAGCCATTGCACACCGATGCGGAGCGGATCTCAGGGCGCTGTGAAGAGTGCCCGGTCAGTGCGGATCCTGCGCTACTGGAAGCATTGCGTGCATGGCGCCTGGAAATGTCGAGAGAAATGACTGTCCCCGCATTCGTGATCTTCTCCGATGCGACCCTTCTGGCCATCGGTGAGCAGCAACCGACTACGCCGGAGGAACTTCTGCAGATTCCCGGAATTGGAGAAGCGAAGCTCAATCATTTCGGCGAAGGCATCTTGGGAATCGTCAATTCTTTTGTGAACTCCTAGTCAGATTCTGCTCAAGGCACTTCGAATTACATGAACTGCATCTGCGAGTTGCCATGACCACACACTGGGCACTGCGGGTGGGGAGCAACCGTAGTGCGGGTGATATCGAGGCTTTCCAGATCTATGCGCACCTCTGTCGCACATAGATCTGAGAGGTCCGGTCGCCGCAGCTGTCCAACCAACAGCGGCACCGCTGTGTTCAGCCATTCCGGTGCGGTTACGGGCGTAAAAGTGCGAAGCTGCAGCGCAATCAGTGCCCGGACGGGGTCGCGGTCTCGTCGATAAGCTTCGAAACACATCGAGCAGGGCCCTTGACCTGGCTGAACAAGCGGCCCAAGAATCAGTGCTCCATCGCGGAAATGCGTGTGCAGATGCTCAATTCCACGATGAAACAGAGCGCGAACCAAGGGCATGCTCGGTACTTCCATGCCCGTGACCACCGCGAGCCCGATCTCTTCCGGTGTGGATTGAGATATTTTTAGCGTCGCATTGCGGGTGGGCGACATTGCCGTCGTCCAACTACCACAACCCGTGCGACGAAGCTCTTTTAAAAGTCCAGTGCGCAAACTGTCCCGACCGATTAGCGTAATCCTCCGTCGTGTCGGTGGTTTTTGGACCAGTGCTGCTCGGTGAAGGTCGGAGATAAGTGCTGTAATGAACTGTGGTGACAGTTTGTCGTGGCTGTCAGCAAAGGCCTCGCTTAAGGTGCTACCTCTATGAGCTGCAAGAAGTGCCGAGAAGACAGGCCCCGGCGGGGTGCCGTCGGAAAGCGGCAGAATCATGCTGCGCTCCGGTTCCACGCCGAACTGAATCCGCGCGCCTGGGCGCATGATAATCGGTATCTCCGGCCGCAGCGCGTAGTCCGTCGTAGGCGCGGCAAGCGTTTGTGCTGCGGGTGCGTCCGAACCTATTTCGCCAGCCGTACCATCCCGCCCCCGAGACGTATCCCTGTATTCCCCCATAAAAATATCTTTTACCCCGGGGCCAGCTTTTACGCAATCGCAGGGCAGAGCATATACGCTTAAAAAGCATGAGCACCAAGCGACCTGAGTACGGCCCGGATGTTGAGGTTCGGCGCTCGAAGCGCCGCCGCCGTACTGTGTCCGCCCGCGCGGAGGGAAACCGGATCATTGTCATGGTTCCGGACGACCTCAGCGCCGCTGCGGAAAAACAGCAGGTCAATGAAATTGTGGCGCGAGTGCGGAAGAAAGTTGGCAGTAACCTGGATAATTCCGAGCTGGAGCGCCGCGCGCGACTGCTCTCGCGTACGGTGCTGGAAGATCGCCCGCGGTTTGAGTCAATCAAATGGGTCAAGAACATGTCGCGCAGGTGGGCATCGGTCACCGGCGGCGTCGATAGTCCGGGGCGTATTCGCATTTCGCACAGGCTTGCCGACGTCCCGGGGTATGTCCTCGACGATGTCATTGTGCACGAACTGGTGCACACTTTCGTCGACGGGGGTCATACCGAAGAGTTCTGGTATTGGGCGGCAAAAGCCCCGTACCACGAACGGGCACGGGGCTATTTAGAGGCGTATCAGCGCTGGGGAACCCAGAGCTAACTAGCTACTTATCGTCATCCGTGTCGCCAGAATTGTCCTCGTCGGTGTCACTGTCCTTGCCCTCAGCCGCGCGTTTTTCGGCTTCTTTGCGCAGCTGCTCTTCAAGCTCTGCGATCGGGTCGAAGTCATCGTTGTCCGAACCGCCAAGAACCGAGTCAATAAAGGCCGCGGGTTCATCCAAATCTTCTGCTACGGGCAGGAAGTCCGGGTGATCCCAGACCTTGTCACGTCGCTCGATGCCCACAGCGGTGGTCAGGCGGTGCCACAAGTTGGTTGCCTCACGCACCTTGGGGGAGCCGAGGTCAATGCCGGTGGCCTTCTCCAGCGCCTGCTCAGCACCTTCGGTGGCGCGGCGACGACGCCAGGCTTCATCCAATTGTGCGGCACCCGGTAGACGCTCACCGAGGGCATCGGTGACAACCATGTCCACCCACCCTTCGACCAGTGCTAGCAGCGTCTGGAAACGAGTACGAGCATTCTCGTTACGAGAACGAATCTTCGGGCTCAGATCCATATTTTGCAGCTGACTCATAGCCTCCTGCATACGCTGCGGATCCTGCATGTTCTCAATATCCAGACCGCGGGCGGCCTCTTCGATTGCGGAGTAGTCGATGACGATGCCAGCGGCGTACTCCTCGACAGAGGAAATCATGCGTTCAGCCAGCCATGGCACGCGGTCGTAAAGACGTTGGTGTGCAGCTTCGCGGGCAGTGGCGTAGATAAACAGATCGCGCGCTGGAACCTCGAGTTCCTCTGCGAGAGCAACGAGATGTGTTGGCAGCAGTACCGCCGCACCAGTGGTGTGTAGCGGCAGCCCGAGGTCAGAACCAGTCAGGCTCGTCTGTGCCAATTCAGCCAGCGCATTCCCTAGCTGAGTACCGAAACTCATCGAGTTCATCTGGCGCATGATGCCCAGCATCGGACCCATCATCTCGCGAGCTTCCTCTGGAACGCCCTCGAGGGAGGCATCACTCATGCGGCTGGCGACGGGATCGACAAGGCGAGTCCATGTCGACTTGGTGTTCTCCAACCACTGCAGGCTATTCCACGCTTCTACGCGGTTGACACCAGCGGGAAGGGAGGTGACGTCATCTAGCCACAGTTCGGCCAGGCGCAAGGAATCAGCCAGCGCCTCGCGGGCCGAGTCCTTCACCGGAGCTGGGTTACCAAGACGGGTCCGCGCAACGCGCTCGGCCGCGTCGTAGTTGACAGGGCCAGAGTTAGACTCCTGGAATCGCTGCCCCATGCCGGAGAACATCTCGCCGAACTGGTTGAGAATATCGCCCAAGTTCGGCTGTTCTCCTTTGCCAGAGGAGCCGCTGCCGGGCTGCCCGGGGCCACCGAAACCGAAGCCACCGGCGCCGCCCATGCCACCGAAGGGAAACCCGAAGAAACCGAAAGGACCGCCCTGGCCGCCCTGACCGCCCTGGCCGGAGTCATTGTTGCCAGCGTCGTCACGATCGTCATCATTGTCGTTCGGACCAAAGCCAAATCCGTTAGAACTCATGCTCCCACCGTACCGGGCAATGACCCGCGTGAGTACTTAAAAGCACCACTTTATTGGCAACTTCGCGCCCAGCGAACAGACACGGACAAGATTCATCAGGTGTCCAGTAGGCAGATAGCGAGAATGTAGGGTGTTATTTGTGAATCGTCGTACCCAAACTCTTGTTGCGGGCGCTGTGCCCATCGCCGCGTTGGCAACTGTGCTTTCGCTGCCAACGCTGACAGTGCCCTATGCCGCGCAGGGGCCTGGCCCGGTCTTCGACGTCCTCAGCGATGTCGAGGGAAAGAGCATTATCTCAGTCAGCGGCAGTGCTGCGGACTCCGAACGCTCTAAGGGCACGCTGGATATGACAACCGTCGCAGTCAGGCATAACCTGACATTGCCGCAGGTCATTGGCCTGTGGTTCGATCGTGACAACGATATCGTCCCCATTGAGGCGGTATTCCCTCCGGGCCAGAGCCAGGACGAGGTGGAAGAGGAGAACAAGGCTGCATTCACCGAGTCGGAGGCCAACGCCACCTCCGCTGCACTGGCACATCTCGGGTTGCCGGTGGAAGTCACCGTCGCCTACACAGTGCCGGATAGTCCCGTCGATGGGCGACTGCATGAAGGCGATGTGATTCTCGCAGTGGATGGGGTGGCAGTAAGCAAGCCCGAGCAAGTCAAGGCGATTATTGCCGGACGCAACCCGGGCGATACTGTCACGTTGAGGGTCAAGCCTTCGACCGTCGATAAGCAGAAGGCTGCTAAGGGCGAGGACTCTGCCCCCGAGAAAGCCGTCGATATTTCTGTGACACTGGCGGAAAACCCGCATCAAAAGAATGCCGCGCTGCTCGGCGTTGGGATGGGGGCGCAATCCGCGGACGACACCAAGGTTGAGTACCAGCTCAGCGGCATTGGAGGTCCGTCGGCGGGTCTCATGATGACGCTCGGAGTGATCGACAAGCTGAGTCCAGGCGATTTGACCGAGGGGCAGGACCTCGCTGGCACCGGCACTATTGACGCTGCCGGCAACGTGGGCGAAATCGGTGGCATTACACACAAAATCTCGGCCGCCCGAGATGAGGGCGCCGAGATGTTCTTCGTGCCGGAAGGCAATTGCGCAGAAGCGGTGACTGCCGACCGAGGCGATATGAAATTGGTAAAGGTCTCTGTGCTTGACGACGCGCTTGCGGCAATCGAAAAGCCGGAGACCGCGCAGACCTGCTCGTAGTTTTGCCGTAGCCCTTACGGGCAGCAGGTAGTTTCAGTTAGTTCTTGCTGAAAGCCTCGAAGTCCTGCTGAGACTGCCACTTGTCGATTTCCGCAGCCGTTGCGCGAAGTTGAGGGTCAAATTCGAGGTATGCCTTTGTCTCACGCGCGATGAGCCCGGACAGGACAATCAGACCGATGAGGTTCGGCAGCGCCATCAGGCCGTTGAGAGCCGAGGCGACGGACCAGACGGTTTCCAGCTGAGTTACCGCGCCGACGAAGACCACGCAGGTGAAGACTGCACGGTAGAGGCCGGTGCCGCGGCGACCGACCAGGGACTCGAAGGCGCGCTCACCGTAGTAGGACCAGCCCAGCATGGTGGAGAATGCGAAGAAGACAACCGACAGCGTGACGATGGTGCCACCCCAGTGGCCCGGCAGACCGCGGGAGAATGCCTCAGCGGTCAGAGCACCAGTGTCGACGTTGCCATCCTGCCAAACACCGGTGCTGATGATAACCAGGCCGGTGAAGGACACGACGATGATGGTGTCAATGAAGGTCTGAGTCATGGAGACCAAACCCTGACGAACTGGGTGAGTCGTCGATGCGGCGGCAGCGGCGATAGCCCCGGAACCCAGGCCCGACTCGTTGGAGAACAGACCGCGGGCAACACCCATCTGCAGGGCGAGAATGAGCGTGGACCCTGCGAACCCACCAACGGCCGCGGTGCCGGTGAAAGCATCGGTGAAGATGAGCTTGAAGGTTTCGGGCAGCGCCGAGACATTGGCGACGAGCACCCACACGGCCGCACCGATGTAGAGCACAATCATCATCGGCACAAAGCTGGCGGTGATGCGGCCAATCGACTTAATGCCACCCATCAGAGCTGCACCTACCAGGATGAACATAATCATGCCGGAGAGCGTCGGATCGATGTCGAAGCTGTTTTCCAGGTTCGAGGCCACGGCATTGCCCTGGGTCAGGTTGCCGATACCAAAGGCTGCCAGCGCAGCGAAGACGGCGAAGAGAATGCCCAACGTCGTACCAAAACCATTCGGGATGGCCTTGCGCAGGTAGTACTGTGGGCCGCCGGACTGTTCGCCAGCTGCATCGGTCTGGCGGTACTTCACACCCAGGAATGCCTCGGAGTACTTCGATGCCATACCAAGCAGGCCGGTCACCCACATCCAGAACAGCGCACCGGGGCCACCCAGACCGATAGCGGTAGCGACACCGACAATGTTGCCGACACCGACAGTCGCCGCGAGAGCCGTCGCCAGCGCCTGGTAGTTGGTGATATCTCCTTCGGCATCGTCGTCGCTACGGTCGATGAGTCCGAGACGCAGTGCCGGGCCGAGTTTGACCAGGTGAATTGCGCCCAGACGAATGGTCAAAATGATTCCGGTGCCAATCAGCGCGGGGATCAGGAGGTACGGACTCCAAATGAAACTATCCGCCGCTGAGGCAAAATCGCTGAAGCTTTCCATGCTGTGGAACTTTACTGGTAGAAAGCCTAAACCCGATCATTAAATTCTCAGAAAATGATTATTGTGCTATTAATTCGCCACAAGTGGGGGTAAACACATTCCGGCGAAAGCAAAGATAATTCCGCCAATCAGTGTGAGAGCAACGTACCCACATGCCCTCCAAAAGTGTTGGTTCTTAAGGCGTACGATCTCTCCGGCGAGCGTCGACCACGTAGACAGGCCACCGGCGAAACCAATCATTACCGCCGCATAGGCCAGGGCAGGCGTCATGCCATTGCTTATCGACGTTCCCCGCGACCACACCACAGCAGCGACACCGGCGACGAAGCAGGCAATCATATTTGCGGTCCACGTTCCGGGCAGTTTGGAATCAGCCCACTTCACCGCAAGTTCGGCCAGCGCATAGCGCAGCGCTCCACCTACTGCGGCGCCAAGTGCGATAGCGAGGATGGCCGACAGCGCCGAGGAAAAAGAGCCGAGGAGATCGCCGGTCATTCCGCGACCTCCCGTGCGCACTTGGTGCCCAGCCAGTAGGCGAGAGGGCAGCACAGCAGGTGAATAAGCCCAACACTGATAAGAAGAGCGACTGACGTGTCCGCCTGTGCCAATAGGAGAATGACAAATGCGGAGAAAGTGGTGAAGCCGCCACAAAAGCCAGTACCGCAGAAAGCGGAAAGCCGAGGATTAGCAAACGCGATACTGCTGACCAGGCCGAAGAGAAAGCAGCCCAGTAAGTTGATGACAGTCGTCGAGATTGCGCTAATTCCCGAGCCAACGATTGCATCGATCGCCGCTCCGAGCAGAAAGCGACATACTGCGCCAACAGCGGCACCGCCGGCCACGGCCAGAGCCATGAGAACCTGCGCTCGTCCTGCTGATGGCAGTTTCGCAGCGCCAGATTCCTCATTCACGGTGAAAACGCTAGCACAGTGGGGTAGGCGCCGACAATTCGGGATCTTTCACGAAAAGGTGTTCCCGTCGGCGCGCGACAATCTACCTACTGCACCCTATTGCAGGGGCGAGTTTGCCTTACCGAGTGGTTCTTGCCATGCGCGCTGTCCCTAAAACGGGGACACTGGAGAGGAGGAAGCGCATCTCAGTTCGGTTTCCCAATTCCGGCCGGCTGGTCGGCGGTGAAATCGGTGGTTGCGCAGTTCGCCGATTCAGCAGGAGGATACCCACAATGGCTCATGAGCGCGCCGGGCAATTGGCCCAGCCATCCGACCTTATCGATGTCGCGGAACTGGTCACTGCCTACTACACGAAGCACCCGGACCCGAATAACCCCGACCAGAAGGTCGTCTTCGGTACTTCCGGTCACCGCGGTTCCTCCCTCGACGGCGCTTTCAACGAAGACCACATTCACGCCACTACTCAGGCCATCGTGGATTACCGCAAGGGCCAGGGCATTGAAGGCCCACTGTACGTTGGCCGCGATACCCACGGCCTGTCCGAGCCGGCAATGATTTCCGCTCTCGAGGTGCTCACGGCCAACGGCATTACCGTGATGGTTGACGCTCAGGATCGCTACACGCCGACTCCGGCCGTCAGTCACGCAATTCTGACGTATAACCGCGACGTGGAGGGCGGTCCGACGGGTAATAGCTCCGCGCGTGCCGACGGCATCGTGATTACCCCTTCCCACAATCCGCCACGGGATGGTGGTTTTAAGTACAACCCGCCGACCGGTGGTCCGGCGGATGCAGATGCAACGGACTGGATTGCAGCTCGTGCCAATGAATACCTGGCTAAGGGCCTGGATGGGGTTAAGCGCCAGCTGGTGGATAAGGCAGGAGACCTCGTCGTAAAGCACGACTACCTCAATGCGTACGTGTCGGACCTGCCAAATGTTGTCAACCTCGACGCCATCCGTGATGCCGGCGTGCGTATCGGCGCCGACCCAATGGGTGGTGCGTCGGTGGATTACTGGGGCGCAATTGGCGATGCGCATAACCTAAACCTGACTGTGGTCAATCCGCTGGTTGATGCGACCTGGCGTTTTATGACGCTGGATACAGACGGCAAGATTCGTATGGACTGTTCCTCGCCGAATGCGATGGCGTCCCTGATTGGTAACCGCGATAAGTTCGACATCTCCACCGGCAATGACGCGGACTCGGACCGCCACGGAATTGTGACACCGGACGCGGGTCTGATGAACCCGAACCACTACCTGGCCGTTGCCATTGACTACCTCTTCGCACACCGTCCGGGCTGGTCGCAGGAGACCGCAGTCGGTAAGACGTTGGTGTCTTCGTCGATGATCGACCGCGTCGTTGCCAATTTGGGCCGCAAGCTCGTGGAAGTTCCAGTCGGCTTCAAGTGGTTCGTCCCGGGTCTGCTCGGCGGCACCATCGGTTTCGGTGGTGAAGAATCCGCTGGTGCATCGTTCCTGCGTCACGACGGCACTGTGTGGTCTACCGACAAGGACGGCATCATCCTGGACCTCCTGGCCAGCGAGATCAAGGCCGTGACCGAGAAGACTCCATCGCAACTCTACGCAGAGCTCGCCGATAAGTACGGTGCCCCGGCTTACGCCCGCACCGATGCGGACGCAACCCGTGAGCAGAAAGCAATCCTGAAGAAGCTCTCACCGGAGCAGGTCAAGGCCGACACCCTGGCAGGGGAGACCATCACAGCCAAACTGACCGAAGCGCCGGGCAACGGCGCTGCGATTGGTGGCCTCAAGGTGGTTACGGAAAACGCATGGTTCGCGGCGCGTCCGTCGGGCACTGAAGATAAGTACAAGATCTACGCGGAGTCTTTCAAGGGCGCGGATCACCTGGCACAGGTTCAGGCTGAGGCACAGGACGTGGTCTCGGCGGTTCTGAACGGGTAAACGGTATCCGTTGGGCTAGCTGTAAACAGTTAGCCTGTACTAATATTTCTATGCATGAAGAATTTCGTAGGCGTGGTGGCACGATTCGGCCTGGCTGCAGTTTGGTTGTACTCGGGTCTAATCAAACTGCTGAACCCGCTGGAATCGCGTCAGGCAGTGCAAGCTTATGAGCTGCTGCCGAGCGATTTGGTGCCGATGGTAGCGGTTGCGCTGCCCGCCTTCGAAGTCATCCTCGGACTCTTACTGGTATTGGGGCTTTTCCTGCGCCCGGTAGCGGTGCTGTCGGGGTTGCTCCTACTGGCGTTCATCGGCGGCATTATCTCGGCGTGGGCGCGCGGCCTGCAAATTGACTGCGGTTGTTTTGGTGGCGGTGGCTACGACGAGAACGCTGGCCCCGCTACGTATCTGACGGAAATCGCCCGAGATATAGGTTTTCTGGCCTTGGCTGTATTTGTGTACGTATGGCCGTGGAAGAAGTTTGCCATCTACGCCTAGCCCGCTGGCTAGAGGTTGAAGTCTGAGGGAAGGGACAGGGGGGCTGGGGTCAAGGCGATGGGCCTAGTGATGGGGCTAGTGATGGGACCTAGTAACCATTTCCGTTTTCTCAGGCGCAATTGTGTCATTGGCAAGAAAACACCGCTATCGTAAGCGGTGTGAGTCAGAAGATTAAGAATCCAAATGAAAAGGGCAGTGGCTTCGTCGTCGGCCTGATTGCTCTTCTTGCTGTCGTTGCAGTTGTTATTGGTGGCGTTATCTACATCGGCCGGTCGCAGCCGATTGAGGGGCTGCCAGATGAGGACGTCGACTTCTCTGTCGCACTCGACGGCGATGTCATCCGACTAAGCAAGGACGGCGCCGAAGGGGCTAAAACAGCCACGATTTTTGAGGACTTCTCGTGCCACTACTGTGCTCAGATGAGCGAAGAGGGCCACGATGATGAGCTCAAGGCACTAAACGACGGCAAGCTAGTCGCTGAATACCGCACGCTGAACTTCCTGGATGGTGAGGAGAAGGAGCAGCGTGACGGTCACTCCACTCGCGTCTACGCGACTGCCCGCAAGATTGCTGAGACCGGGGATGCTCGCGCATATTGGAACTTCCGCACAATGGTGATGGCTGACCAGCAGAACTCCGTCACGTGGAGCAATGACGAGCTGGCTGACCGCCTGGAGCAGCTCGGTGTCGCCGACGAAATTGTCAGCGAAGTCCGCTCCGGCATCGACACCACCGAGGCCAAGGCAAGCGCGAATGCCAACTTCGATGACCTTGAGAAGCGCTTGGGCAAGGTTTCCTCGCCGCACGTCTTTGTCGATGGCAAGGATATTCTGGAGAACATTTCCGGTGATGGCGGACTGGGGCAGTGGGTCAAGGTGGCCCTGCGCTAGGTTCCGTGCACGCTCACACGATTCATCTTCAGTTCATGTTCGGCAGATCCGCTCTGGAGCACTCGGCGAATGCGTAAAAGAGTGTTCTACATGCGGATTTGGTGATACATGACAGTGCCATGTAGCCTTTGAGGAGTCCACAGCGGAGGGTGAAAGCCACTTCGATGTTGATTCTGGGGCTATGGCGCAGCTGGTAGCGCACCACACTGGCAGTGTGGGGGTCACGGGTTCGAGTCCCGTTAGCTCCACCAGTATGAAATCCCTCGGTCGAAATGACCGGGGGTTTTCTTGTATCTACCCTGGGTAGCGACTGGTTTCAGTCTACATGATTAATGTCCTGTTGTGGACTCGGATAGACTGGAATCTGGCACAAATCTGGCATATCTGGCACAAATCTGGCACGCCCGACATGACCACCACAGGCGGAAACAATGGCATTCGGGTAGGCGCTGGTTGGTGACCCGGCTTGCGGAAGAGGGCGCGCATGTTAAAGAGATTGGCCGCATTCTCGGTGATGATGATTTGAGTGTGATTATGGGCATTTACATGCAGGTTCGGGCTGAGCGGACCACGGAGCTTATGGACGTTGTGGACGTGTCGGTTACCGCGGCGCGCCTGGCAGAGGTAAAGGGGGAGTAGTGAGCGGTATGGACTTTGAAAAGCAGCGGCAGTTAGAACAGTTGGTTTTGTCATCTCCTGGGGTGGCACTAAAGCGGGCGGCGGTGGTGTTTCGGTGCCCTGCGCGTGGGTGCTTACTGGGGGCGGGCTTCCAAGTTGGGGGTCGGCTATGGGCCGTGCGGAAAACAGTGCTCCATGTAGACCCCTGGGGAACTGACGCCCAGCGCGGCCCGGAGGGGCTGCCCCCTGAAGTTTCAGCCGGGGAGATTGGCGCCCTCCTGGACACCCCGCGGCTAAGCTACGACGTCGGCCGTGCCGGGCGGTTAGCTGGGGCCGATTACCAGGTTGGGGCGCACTGCTCGCGGGTACTGGGGGATTATGACGCCCCAGGGAATGACACGCGAGTTAGCTGTAAACACCTTGAGGGGCATTTAACCGACGCTGATTTTCTCCTCGGTGTTCAGCGCGTGCGGGCGGGGAGCCCGGAGAAGAAAACCATTATGTTTAATCCGGTGACGGTGGCGCTTTCCGACTTGGTAGAAGATACGGAATACCTAGCGCACAAATGGGACTAGCCACCCCCAGGGCGGGCCTGTGCTACCCTGGCGGTTGTAACTATTGCGCTCGCCGTCGCTATGGCAGACCCCGATATATGAGCACCCGGGCTAGACCCTATAGGAGGGTTTAACCATGGTGCGTAAAACACCGCCTGCCACTAACCCAACCGCCGCACGCCGCGGCCTAAAGCCCCGACACATGGGCAGCGTAAAAGAAGCGGCAGACCGCTGGGCAATCAGCGAGAAAACAATCCGGCGCATGATTAACGCCGGGGAGCTCGTCGGCTACTACCCGACACCCCGCACCCTGCGCGTGGACATGCTCGAGCTTGATGCCCTCATGGAGTCCCGCGCCACTCGTAAGGTGGTGGCATAACGATGGGCCCCCAGGAATTCGCCCGAACCTACAGCCGCACAGACCTGGACGGCTACAAACTATCTGTAGATGACTGCACAGAGTTCGACTCACCGAACGCCCACCTGATCGGCCTACAGCAGCTAATCATTGACACCACCGCCGAGTACTTAGAAGTACTGCTAAACATCGCAGAGGGCTACGACTACCACGAAATCATTGCCCCACTACGCCGGTTCGCCGATGACCTAACCGACGCCGACGAAGCACTATGGCGCCCGGAGGGCTAGACGATGACCAGCAAAGAAAAACCCACCGGGGCGGGGCGGCCACCGGCAGGCGCAGGCACCATTAACACTACCCGCACCCTGCAAGAACACGCTATAGACTACGCCCAGCGGGGCCTGGCAGTCCTGCCACTTAAACCACGGGGCAAAATGCCCATACACGCCGCCGCCGGGCGAGGGGGATTCCATCAAGCAACTACCAACCCGGACCAGATCCGCGCCTGGTGGAGCCAACACCCCAACGCCAACATCGGGGCACGGCCACCAGCCGGGTGCATAATCCTGGACGTTGACCCAGGCAACGGCGGCGCCACAACATGGGCCGCAACCGTCCCCGACGGCTACCAACCAGAGCGCCACACGTTCACAACCCGCACCGGCTCCGGCGGTTGGCACGCCTGGTACCTCCTGCCATTCGACCGGCCCACCCGCAGCACCGCCGGGGACGGCATAGATCTACGAACACACCGCAACGGTCACGTAGTCATGCCGCCAAGTATCCACCCCACCACCGGGCAGGCATACCAACTACAAGGAAACCACTGGCCCCCAGCGCCGCTACCAAAATACTGGTGGCCGTGCGTCTACAAACCCATAGAAACACCCCGCTACACAAGCCCGGCGCGCCGGGCGGCGATGGTACAGCGCGCCCCGGAAATCATAGAGAACGTACGGCGCGCCCCCAACGGGGAACGTAACCGCACCCTGTTTGTTGCGGCGTGCCGCCTGTTTGAAAACGGGCTAGACGCGCTCGGACCGGAACTGTTCGACGCAGCCCGAGACATAGGACTGGGAGAAAGAGAAATACAAGCAACCCTAAACAGTGCCGCGCAGCGGGTGCGACACACGCAGGGGAGGGCAGCATAATGGCAGAAGCAGACTTCACACCGGCGACAGTGACTAACGATAAGTTTTGTGAGCTGGTAGGCCGGGACGTTTGGCCGGTGTTCCACAGCCCCCGGCTACCCGAAGAACCAGCGGCCCAACTAGTCGGGTACCGCTACACCTACAACGGTGACACCACACTCGCCTACTACCAAAAGAATTGGTACAGGTGGGCCGGAACCCACTGGGACCGGGTGGACGAAGACGATGTACGCGCCGACCTTAGGAAAACCCTGGCGATGGCGGCAGTCATCGACAAAGACGGCAACAAAAAACCTTGGCCCGTCAACCGTAGAAATATTGGGGAGCTAATCGACGCGCTAAAAGCACTCGTTAATGTCCCCAGCACCAACGACACCCCCTGTTGGCTAACACCCCGAAACGGTGACCCCAGCCCGGCCCGGCTGCTGTTCCTGCAGAACAAAATAGTCGATGTGGACACCCGCGCCACCTACGACCCAACGCCCCGAGTATTCAACATGGCGGCCGCCGCCTGCAGCTACGACCCGCGCGCCACCTGCCCAACCTGGCGGAAGTTCCTCACAGATAGTTTCGCCGATGACCCGAAAGCTGTGGAGTTTCTACAACAATGGTTCGGCTACGTCCTTTCTGGTGATACCAGCCTGCAAAAAGCGGCGTTGCTAACCGGCGCCACCCGGGCGGGAAAAGGGCTGATTACCGGGGTGCTAACAGCACTGGTCGGTGAAGCCAATTGCGCAAGCTTGCAACTAGGCGCATTGGCGGGGGAATTCGGCATGGAGGACCTACTAGGTAAGAAGCTGGCTATTGTCGGTGACGCGCGTTCGACCAGTAAGGCCGCACAAAAAGCGGCGGAAACCCTGCTGAACATCACAGGGGAGGATTCCGTAGGTGTTAACCGCAAGGGCATTAAGGTGCGGACAGTAAGGCTCGGTGCCCGGGTGATGATGTCTAGTAACGAAACGCCCCGCATTTTTGACGCTGCCGGGGCTCTACCGGGCCGGTTCGTTTGCGCCCACATGCCTATAAGCCACTTGGGTAGGGAGGACCCCGACCTAGAGCGGCGGCTACATGCAGAACTGCCGGGCATTCTCAATTGGGCGCTAGACGGCTACGACCACTTACGGAAGCAAGGCAGGTTCACAGAACCCGACGCCACCGCCGAGGTGCAAGACATCATGAAAGAACTCGGCAGCCCCGTGGCGGGGTTTGTTAAAGATTGCTGCACAGTCACCGGCGACCATGGCGACTACGTGCGACAAACGGATCTAGGCGCCGCGTATCGGACGTGGTGCGCCAATAACGGGTTGAAAGCGTCCAACCTTACAGTTCTGCGCAGTGAGCTAAAGTCTGTAGCGCCAACCGTGGCATACCGCGATAAACCACCAGCGGGCGAGACTGGCACCCGCTGGTATCACGGTGTGCAGCTGACGAAAACAGCCGACGATTTGAGACTAGAGGGGCTGCAGAGCTAGAGCAGCCGGAGGGCGCCCCAACGCGCAGGCGGCCATTACGATAGCCGTAACGGTTGGGGCCCGTCGGCCCCGCCGGTGTTGGGCGCGTGAAGCGGGCAGGGGGCTACCAACGGGGGCGGAAACACGTTCGCCACACGGCTGGAACACGCCAAAAACGGGCATGACCAGGGGGCACACAAAAAACACGTTTTTTCGCCTACTTACTCCCAGAAAATATATCGGGCGTGTATGGAGTAATAGCCAGTGTTTTTAGGACAATTGTTAAAAAAACGTGTTTTTTGTGTACCTGCTGGTTAGAGGGTGTTTTTACGTGTTTAGATTGTGTTTAAACGTGTTTTTGTGTGTTACATCACATGCCCGACGCGCCTGGCGGTCCTGTGCTGTTGAATCCCCTGGGGGCTATCCCCTCCGTGAGAATAATCCCGTCCCCCGTCGGTGTAGGTGTGAGGGCCGGTTACAGGTCTGGGGTTTCATGCCCCAGGGGGGGTAACCCCCTCCCTCGGGGCGCATGGCCCCCGGTTGGCAATGGCGCTAGGGCTGCGCCTGGCCGTGGGGTTCCAGGCCCAGGGGGTGGCCCCCTCCCCAGTCCGTCGTGTCGGCCGGAGGGCATTGCTGCGCTGTTTATGTACGGGTTTGACCGTTTTCGCATTTTTCCGGTGAGTGGCAGCAGACAGCAGCGTGAAGAGGTTCAACGCCACACGAAAACGTTTGCGAAGTGAACTAGTATGAAAACATGATGGTTCACACGTCAAACACACCTGAACAACAGGCCATTGAAACCCGACTCACCACAGCCTTAACCACTATTGCGCGCCTGGCAGAAAACCTTAATGACCTTATCGGCGGTCATGGCCGTGTCGCTCGGTTCGGGGAGATCAGGCGGCGTAATCCACGGTCAACACCACCGTGCAATCTGTCTTGGCTGCAGTTGTCGATAGAGCTGCAGGACCTACTCAAGTGCGGTGTGCTGCAGGCGCGCGCTGACGGCATTACAGGCGTTCCATGCGATCGCAGCGGTGAAGCACTTGCTTGGTGGCTAGCAGGCCACAGCAACCAACTAGCGCCCCTGCAGTGGGTTACCTCGGCTTCCTGGTGGTCCCTGCGTTCAGGCAGCAACGGCGTTAGTTGGCTCGATGAGATAGAGCTGTATGCCAGCACCTTGGAGGACGCTATTAATCCACCCGAAAAACACCCACCAGCAGGCAGCACGGTAGAGGTCGCCACCTGGTGCGGCGTATCCGCTACCTCGGTCCGCAATTGGCGGCGCGCCGGAAAGTTACAGGGCTTTTGGTCCGGTAAGAAATGGGTCTACAGGACTAGCGACGTGCTGAGAGTAAAAGAAGAAATGGCGGCGCGCCGGGCGGGGTAGTCGGTGCTGGATAAGCCGGGTGAGTGCTGCAGTCCGTGCCCGGTTCGCGTGCCCTTGAGATGTGCGGCCCCCGGAAATCTTAGCGCGGTGTCTAGCCAGCGACTCTCTCGGTTCACTGTGCTCGCTTGTCTCTCTCTCCTGTTGTTTTGTAGTGCTAATTAGTGGGGTGGGGGGGAACCCTAGCGGTATCCACGTGGTTAAAGGGCACGGTGTTGTTGCGGCACCTCCCCCGGTGGCTAGTGGTGGTGAACGGGCCCAAGAATAGGGGTCGGGGAGAAAATACCAATTTGGTAAATGCCCGGGGTCGGTCATAGCGGATTCGGTGATCCACATCCCCGCTTGGTGTACCGATACTCCCCCCGCGGTCAGCCTGTTCACGTGCGACTATGAAGCGTTGGGGGTGTCGTAAATTGTGACACCAGTTAACGCGCGCTATCGTTCTAGGTAACAGTTCCCGCAGCCGCCTCTCCCCTGGAAGCGTCCCGCTGTAGTGGCCCTGGTAAGCCCTAGAAACCCTCCGGTTTCTAGGGCTTATCCTCAATTAAGGAGTAATCTAAATGCCTAATAGGCCCGCTTTTCTCACCTTAGAAGAACGGGTGGAGTACCTGTATAGGAAAGATTACTTTGCTAGGGGGAGCCTTTCTGAAAATGATATTGCCCGCCTTGAGTCAATGAATTTCCATTACTTTCTAGGCTATGCCCGCAATTTTCGAGAGTTGCATTTTGACGGAAAGTTGAAAGGCGGAAAAACCCCTGACCGCGTGTTCCGGTTGATTGATGTTGACGCTAGGGTTTCGGAAGTTCTCTATTCGGGTATTCGGAACGCTGAGTGGCTATTGCGGCACTATCTTGTGCAAGAGTACTGCGAGAAGCTTGACCCCCGTGGTTCTTTTCTTGATTTCGAAAACTATTTGGATTTGGGTGGGGAATACACTAATGACCATTTAGCTCGTGGTTTAATGAACGACATTCTTGAATACAGTGAAACGTATGTCGTAGAACAACTCTCTGAAGCCGGTAAGGCGCTGAATTGCGAACCTCCTAAGCGATGTGACGAGAGTAATTGGGAGCACTGTAGGGTGCTAGCGAAAGACTTGGCGATATGGTCAGTTGTCGATAGCTTTTCGCTTGGACGCTTGGTGAAGCTGATACAGCGTTGTGACAGCACACCGGATGATAAACAGCGTATTTGGCGTAAAATTGCCGCGGATATGGGTATCCCCGATGGGCGTTTCGATTCAGGAATGGAATCTTTGCGATCATTGCGAAACTTGGTATCGCACCAATCTAGACTTTGGCTAAGGCCGACAACAAACACTGTGAAAAAACAAGGCCAGTTTCGTAAGAAAATTGCACGTTGCCACAGAAAGTCAATGCTTCCGGCTTTTTATAATGTGGCTAGTTTTCAGGGCGACGAAGAAAAGCGCTTTGCTTTCGCGGAACGTCTTGAGTCGATAATTGGCCCAGAATCAGACTATAAATTTGGTGTAAGTGCATTTGGTTCGTCTACTAAAGATAAGTAGACAAAAACCACCGCCCCGACACTCAAGGTGTGAGTACCGGGGCGGTGGTCTATCCCGAGTGGCTAGCTATCTAGCTAGTGGCCAATTCTAGTAGTCAAAACCGGGCAAGCCGGGCGTGTCGTTGAGGACCTGCTGGTTATCGGCGGTGACCGCACCACCGGCGTGGTGCCGGGCGCTCATGCGCGCCCCGTCGCAAAGGCCGTAAACCCGCGCGCTCGTGGGGCTTGCTGCCCCAAACTCTCCGCTATTGGAGGATTCTCCAGTTTTCCCGCGCTCACGGGGCTTAAGTCGGAATTCCGACCTAAAACCCCTGTTCGCAAACGCATTCTAAGCGGTTAAACGGCGGGAGCACGTACCCTAGCACTCTCCAATCGCTTACAGGGCGTTCTACAGCACCGGCCCCAACCAGCGATTATATAAAAGCCTGGTGATTCTTACACTTAGCATTGCCGGGCCGGTCGCTTAATCGCCTAGTTGCTGTTGTTGGTATCGCCCGACGCGGGAATTGCACCCGCGTTTCGCTGTCGTGGTCATTCTGCGCTGTCCTTTGGTCGAGCGACATCCACAATGTCCAGTGCTAGAGACGCGGGAATCCTGAACGTTGGCCAGTGGCCTTCCATGTCCTTTTCCAGGCGTTGAATGTTCCTGCAGGCTGGGCAAGGGTAGTACTCGACGGACAGCGGCACGCCGTTGCTATCAACCTTTACGGGGGTTGCGTCCTGCCGGTTGATGAACTTTCCACATGCGGCGTGATCGCCTGCCTCTGTTTGGCGGACGATGGCGTGGGCGGCGCAGCGGCGCTTATGCCTGCTGCTCGTTGACTCGGTTGCGGTAATCTTTGGGTTGGTAGACATGGGGACAGTCCTTTCAAATGGTTTTGGGCGGCGGTTTATGGAAAATCTGGCACATATCTGGCACGCCCGAACGGTTATTTTTTCGGTTAAGCCGTCTACCTGGGTGAATGCTGATAGTTTGTGAAGCCCCGTTAGCTCCACCAGTATGAAATCCCTCGGTCGAAATGACCGGGGGTTTTCTTGTATCTACCCTGGGTAGTGTGCTCGCCGTTTACCTCAGTGATTGGTATTCCGTATGGCTGTAGCAACTTTGTCTGAACGGTGGAATACTGGGGGTATGGCACACAACGACTCCGTTATTCAGAAACTGTCCACCGAAGAATCCCTTGAGCTGCTGGCTACGCAGACTTTTGGGCGACTGGTTGTTCGTCGTAAAGACGATATGGATCTTTTCCCGCTGAACTACGTCGTTCATGAGGGGAGCATTTACTTCCGCACTGCCGAGGGGTCGAAGCTCTTTACTGTTTCTCTGAACCACGATGTTCTTTTTGAGGCCGACTTTGTTGACAAGGATGCTCAGAAGGCCTGGTCGGTCATCGTTAAGGGGGACGCAGAGGTTCTCACCTCCCGCGCTGATATTAACGCTGCAGATGAGCTGCCGCTGAAGCCCTGGCTGCCGACGTTGAAGTACAACTACGTGCGCATTACCCCGAACAATGTTTCGGGTCGCCATTTCCACCTCGGGGAGGAGCCGAATCGCTACGAAGCGTAGCGGCGGCATACGGCGCTTTTGCTTGACGACGGTGGGGGCTCCGTCGTGAAGCAGAGATAGCAGCGTGCAAAGGCAGCTTTTAGTGACTGAGCACCGCCGTTAGCTGTTTTTTAAAAATTGTTGGGTTAAATTACCCAAAAGCGCCCTAAGTGAGATTCAACGCGTTACAGTCGCAAATGTGACGTGCACCATAGAATCGACCGATGGGGTGCCAGCGCAGCCCGATGTGCGCAGGCAGTCCCCACGTATGCAGAAGATCGTAGATGAAGCGCGCGCGATGCTGCGCGAATCGGGCTGGAGTGCTATCAGCATGCGCCGCCTAGCGGCGCGGCTCGATGTGAAGGCGCCATCGCTGTACAAGCACATCAGCGGCAAAGAAGAGCTCCTTCAGCTGCTGCTGACCGAGAGCCTCGAGAATCTGGGCAAGCGTATTCATGCTGCCATTGATGAGGAATGCACTTCGGCGTCTCTGCTGCAGGCGTACCGCCAGGCAGTTCTCGACGATCCGCATGGTTACCGGCTGATGAGTCGCACTAATTTCGTGAATGTCGTCTCGCCTTCGTCGTTGGATGCCTGGATTCGTGATGCATTCATTAAGGTTGCCGGCGATGAGCCTAAGGGATTGGCCATGTGGGCGTTCGCCCACGGTTTGGTGACCGCCGAGCTCGTCCAGGATGGTTCACCTGCGCTGGAACCCAGCGCTGAAGCCGGTGCGGCAGACAGCTTGGCCGCAGTTGGGGCTATTTGGGACGCTGGCGCGGAGGCCTTCTCTTAAGGGGTTTTCTCTTAAGAGGTTTGCTGCTCTGTCCAGGACGTTAATCCAGCACCCCTCAGCTGGGCGATAGTAGGCTGGGAAGTTCTTGGGCAGGATGACAGTGTTGAATCGGTGGCCCGGGGCAGTAGCCTAGCGCCACCAGGAATCGGCCGGTCCGGGCGGGACGGCTCGCTTGTGCCGGGAAATGGAGTAGAGGTGCTCGATTCGCGCGGCATCCTCATCTAAGACGGCTTTGCCTTCGAGGTAGTCGTCGATGGCGGTATAGGTCACCCCGAGCGCAACTTCGTCGGGAAGCGCAGGGCGGTCTTCTTCCAGGTCGGCCGTCGGCACCTTCTCCCACGTACTGGCTGGTGCGCCGAGGTGACGGAGTAAGGCCGCGCCCTGGCGCTTGCTCAGCCCCTGCAGCGGGACGAGGTCGCAGGCGCCGTCGCCGTGCTTGGTGTAGAAGCCGGTGACCGCCTCCGCGGCGTGATCTGTGCCGATGACCAAAGCGCCGTCAACACCCGCCACTGCGTACTGGGCAATCATTCGCATGCGGGCCTTAATATTTCCCTTGTTGAAATCGCTGATAGCGCTGCCGGCCAGGGCATCGGTGACCTGGGTGGTTATCGCGGCAGTGGCAGGTGCGATATCGATAGTTAGCCTTTGGTCAGGCTGAATGAATTGCAGTGCCACCTGTGCGTCGTCCTCATCGGCCTGCACGCCGTGGGGAAGGCGAATGGCAATGAAAGTGGCATCCTCACCGCCGTCGCGAAGCTTTTCGACGGCCAACTGCGCTAGACGCCCGGCCAGCGTGGAATCTTGACCGCCAGAAATTCCGAGCACGAATCCCTTGGCGTGCGTGGCGCGGAAATAATCGCAGAGAAAACCGACTCGGCGGCTGATTTCCTCGGCGGCATTGATGGTGGGCTGGACGTGGAGGTCGTTAATAATCTCCGACTGGAGAGGATGCGGGAAATCCTGTGTGCCTACTGGTGTCATGAGCCTCACTCTACCGCTAGTTCCGGACGGGAAAAGGGATGGTTTTCCTGCCAGAAGAGTGCCAAAACTCTCATCTTTATCGAGTAAGTGCTGTTCGGATAGGGGGTCTTTGCCCGGACGGTGGCAAGATTTCCAGCGTGAGTACAACCGAACAGAATAAGACTGGACCGAACCGGGAAACCACCACAACTCGGTCGATAGCCGTGGCTATCATCGCCGCTCTGGGCGGCCTCCTCTTTGGTTACGACACCGGTGTCATCTCGGGCGCGCTGCTGTATATCCAGCGCTCTTTTGAGCTGACTCCAGGACAGGAGTCCACTGTCACCGCCATGCTCTTGGTCGGTGCGGCTATCGGTGCGTTCCTGGGCGGTCGCGTAGCAGACTCCCTGGGGCGCCGTGGCACCATCCTGCTCGGAGCGGTCGGCTTCATCATCGGCAGTATCTGGTGCGCTTTCGCTACTAGTGCGTTTTCGCTGGGTGCTGCGCGTACTTTGCTCGGTGTCTGTATCGGTGGTGTTTCCATCGTCGTACCGATGTACATCTCCGAAATGGCACCACCGCATGTGCGTGGACGCCTGGTCAGCCTGAACTCGCTGATGATCGTGATTGGTCAGCTGGTGGCGTTCCTCACCAACTCCGCCCTAGCCTCCTCCGGTAACTGGCGCCTGATGCTTGGATTTGGTGCCGTCCCCGGCATCGTGCTGCTCATCGGCATGCTGGTTCTGCCGGACACACCGGCCTACCTCGTCCGTCGAGGACAGGAGGGCAAGGCGCTGGCCGTGCTGCGTCAGATGCAGGGAGATGAGGCGACGTTGGCTGAAGTTGCCGTTGGTGAGGCGTCGTCAAGCGCCGATCAGCGTGCAGCAGAGCGTCTGGCTGTGAAAACCCCGTGGGTGCGACGCACCGTCATCATTGCGATGCTGATTGGCGTGACGCAGCAGGTCACGGGTGCCAACGCGATTATGTATTTCGCGCCGACGATGATGAACAAGGTTGGCTTGTCGACGGAAAGCTCTGTCTATACCTCCATCATCATCGGTATCGCCTCGGTGATCTCGTGTGCAATCGGTATGAGCATTATTGACCGCGTTGGTCGCCGGCGAATGCTGATTATCGGTTTGGTGGGCTGTGCAAGCTCGCTGCTCGTGCTGGCGCCCGTCTATGGTCTGTCGAGTAACTCTTCGACGGGTGCCATGATGTCGCTTCTGCTGATGACTGTATTTATCGTGTTTCAGCAGGCGGCTGTGTCGGTGGCGACCTGGCTCCTGATTTCCGAGATTGTCCCGACAGAAGCCCGCGGCCTGGGCATGGGGCTGGCAGGGCTCGCGCTCTGGGTTGCGAACTGGTTTGTGGCGCAGGCATTTCTCCCGATGGTGGATGCTGTCGGTGGTGCGTGGTCGTTCTTCTTCTTTGCCATCACGGGCGCGATTGCGCTGGTATTCACCATCAAGGCGGTGCCGGAGACCTCAGGTAAGACGCTTGCCGAGGTCCGCGAGTACATGATTGCTGCTGCCAAGTAGAGAAGTGGAAGCAGCTGCAACGTGGGGAGTCGCAATCTTGGGGTTGACTGTGAAAGAACATGTTTCCCCCGGATTTTTGGAGTTATTCCGCTTATTAGGTAGTATGGCAACTCGTGTCGTAACGCATCCTCTTTGATACTTCTTCGGATTATCAGGAAGGGTGCGTTGCCAGGCAGTCACTGGGGTGATTGTCCGGGGAGAGTGCAGTGTGTACATCCCCGTTTCGGAGCCGAGTAGAAAGGAGCGCCCGAATGAAGGTCCGCAAGTCCCTTCGGTCGCTGAAGAACAAGCCGGGCGCTCAGGTCGTGCGCCGTCGTGGCAAGGTCTACGTGATCAACAAGAAGGAGCCGCGCTTCAAGGCCCGCCAGGGCTAAGCCTTATTTAGGCTAGCGCGAAGCAAATAGCTTCCTCATTTATTGCCAAAACCGCAATCTGAAGTCGCAGTTTTACTGTGGCTGAAGGTTGCGGTTTTTGGTTTTTGGAGGAGGTAGGTTCAGGCGGTGACAGCGTTTATGGCTGGGGGCGGTGGGGCGATGGAAGTTACTGACTGCGTTTATGTCAAAATTGGCCCGAAAAATGGCTGGTAGGTTCAGGCGGTGAATGCATCACCACTTTCGACCAGGAGAAGTAGTGAAGC
>OJLW01000141.1_pt1 | contig 39972 bp, 41 predicted proteins | sample 1597021 | NCBI WGS metagenome assembly OJLW01 (sample SAMEA3904676, study PRJEB24821) | metagenome | biome: Builtin; feature: hospital; material: surface | place: USA | collected 2013-06-03
GTTTAGCTTTTGTGCTGATATTCCATTATATATATTTTTTATTTAAGGTTAAAACAGTGGTGGATTAATTATGTTTAATAAAAAACTTTTTAAAGAACTTAATGTATAAAAAATTAACATTTTAGGGTAAAGAAAGAATAAAGGTAAATAATTCTTAGAATTTAGTAACAGAGATTTTATTAAAGGCAAAATTGAAGTTTGCTAAGAAAAGTTATATCCTAAAGTTAGAAAAGATAAAGGAGCTGTGACATGAAAATAAAAAATTTATTTAAACTCACAATTTTATTTGTCCTCCTACCTGTACTTGTATTTGCAGAAGATTTTAAAACTATAAAAATTGATGCGGACATAGATAAAGATGGAGTTGCCAAGGTAAAGGAAGTTTGGCAAATAAATGAAGACAACAAAGATTACACAGAGAGATATAAGAGGATCGAAAACTTGCAAGGCATAAAGATTGAAAATTTTTCTGTCAATGCCCTTGGAAGAGACTTCACAGAAAAAAATCCTTGGGATATTGACCAGTCCTTTGAGGACAAGGCCTACCACTATGGAAGGATTGACAAGGAGGGCCAAGTTGAACTCACTTGGGGGATAAGTGAATTTAAGGATAACACCTACAACTTGTCCTACACAATAAATCCCCTTGTTGTGGGACTAAATGATGCTGACATGGTTTTCTTTAATTTCGTGGGTGGTAACTTTGACCCAAAGCCAGAGAATATCGAAATTAACATCAGGGGTTTTGAAGACTTTAAAGATGTAGAAATGTGGGGTTTTGGTCTTGAGGGCGAAATTCACAATGTAGATGGCGTAATCCAAATGAAATCAACAGATTATGTTGATTATGCAACAGTCATGCTAAAATTTCCAAAGGGCTACTTCAACACTGCTTACAAGATCGACAAAAATTTTAATGACTATGCCAACATAGCAGCCAAGGGTTCAGACTGGGAAAACAATGAAGGTCAGGCCTACCAAAAACCTATGTCTAGGGGAGAAAAAGCTGCACTTGGAGGAGTCTTTGCAGGAGTAGTGGCAGTAATTTACTTTGTAGCAAGAGCGGTGTGCCTATCCTTTAACAAGAGAAAAATCCAAAATAAAAAAGAACTTCCAACAATTAAGGACTTAAAGGGAGAGTACTACAAGAACATACCCTATGATGGACCAATGGAAGACTTGTATTACTTCATAGGTCAAGCCTACCTTGTTACAAGTGACCTAGTTGGCAATTATATCAACGCCTTTATTTTAAAGTGGAGCCTTGAAGGATCTATTGAATTTATAGAAGAGGGCAAGAGATATGCCGACAATAAGATAAAGATTAAAAAAAGGCCAGAAGACATGGGACCAATGGAAGAAGAATTATTTGATATGATTGAAGCCGCCAAAGAAGAAAATGATGAGGAATACATCACAGCAAAAGGCTTCAAAAAATATGTGAGAAAACATAGAAAAGAAATGGAAAATTATTACGAAGAATTTGAAACTTCTTCCATTAGAAATCTAAGAGAGGGAGGATACCTTGAAGACTACACTTATGAAAAGAAATTCCTAGGATCAAGAAGGACTGGCAAGGAATTAAGAATTACTGAAAAGGGAAAAGTCCTCTACGAAAACCTAATTAAGTTTAAAAATTATCTAAAAGATTATCTTGACCAAGTTACAGAAGAAGTTGACTTCAATAAGTGGGAAGAATATTTAATTTATTCATCAATCTTCTTCTTGGACAAGGAATTTGTAGAAGGAGCCAAGGCCTATCCAGCTTATGTCAATAACTATGCACTTTACAATACACACATATTAGCAACAAGAAATTTCTCCAAAAAATTAAACCAATCTTATCAAAGTGGATCTGGTTTTGCTAACGCAGGGGTTGGAGGAGCAACTTCTGTAGGAGGCGGAGGAGGATCCTTCGGTGGAGGCGGCGGTGGTGGTCGCTAAGATAAAAAGAAAAGACAGTTTCAATAAAGAAGCTGTCTTTTTTGCTTGTAAAATATTATTTATTTGAATATGAAGAAATACACTAAATAAAAATATTCAAGATAAATAAGTACTTGTAAAAATATAAATGTGTATAACTTCTTTTTGGAATAAGTTGTGATTTGTTTAAAATTATATACATTCATAACAAAGAATACTAGGCTTGTTAGAAGAATTAAATACATATAAATGTTAGGAGAAAATAAATTTGCAAATTCTAAGTGATATTTATCTGGAATTAAAAAAATGAGGGGCGTCAATACAATGGCAGATATCATGTATAGAAAAATTCCCTTGTCGCTCTTTTTTTCTTCATCATAAAAATAATGAAAAATTATAATTAATATAGTTGATAAAAGCAACAAGTAAGTTTTATCAAAACAAAATGCTAAGGTAAACATTACAAAAGCCATATTTCTTAATATTTTTAATCTATAGTTAGAATTACCTTTTTCTCCTTCTGGAAAAAAATTAAATATAATAAATCCAAAAATAAATAGTAATAAGGTTACCAATTCGGGCTTCATAAATAATCACTTCCTTAAATTTATTATAACAAAAGAAAGAAGACTTAGAAAGGATCTAAGTCTTCTTGATAAATTATCAATCGTCATAGGATTTGAAGGGTTCTCCTTCTTCTGGCAATCTCTCTGGTTTTATCTTTAGTCCCATTTTCTTCTTCTCGTGGTTTAACTCCTTTAAGAGGGAAATCATTACAAATATCATAACTACAGAGAAGGGAAGGGCAACAATTATAAGTGTATTTTCAAGGGCTGCAAGACCACCGGAAAATAATAAAACAATGGCTATTGCTGAAAGAAGTATTCCCCAAATAACCTTCTTCCTATTTGATGGAAGGAGGTTTCCATTTTCAGACAGCATTGCCAAGACGTAAGTGGCGGAGTCTGCTGAAGTTATAAAAAATGTTGAGACCAAAATTATTGCTATGAAGGATAGGATGTTTCCTCCAAGATAATTATTAAAGGTTGCGAAGAGAACTTCTTCTGTGGCAAATTCTGAAAGATTTATTCCAGCATCCTGCAAGCTAGTTGATAGAGTTCCAAAAGTTGAGAACCAAAGGATACTAAGTAGAGTTGGAATTAGAAGGACAACTGTCAAGAATTCACGAATTGTTCTTCCTTTAGAAATTCTCGCAATGAAAACTCCAACAAAGGGTGACCAAGAGATCCACCAAGCCCAGTAGAAAATTGTCCAAGAATTTATCCAACCACGCTTAGTCCCATCAAAGGCAGCTGATCTAAAGCTCATCCTAAAGAAGTTTTGGAGATAGGCTCCAATTGAATCTGTCATGTTGTCAAAGATCCTTACTGTTGGTCCAACAACTATGGCAACTGCAAGAAGACCTATGGCCAAGATCAAGTTGACATTAGAAAGGATCTTTACTCCCTTGCCAAGGCCTGACATGGCAGACATTACGAAGAGGGCCGTTGTTATCACGATTATTATTGTTTGAGTCACAATGTTATTTGGAATTCCAAAAAGATAGGATAGACCGCCATTAATTTGCATGGCTCCAAAGCCAAGAGTTGTGGCAACACCTATCACAGTAGCTACGATTGTTATGGTGTCAATCACCTTACCTATCCATCCATTGGCACGGTCACCAAGAAGGGGTTTAAGTGTAACTGAGAGTAGATATTTTTCTTGCTTCCTAAAGCCAAAGTAGGCAAGAGCCAGTCCAATAATGGCATAGACTGCCCAGGCATGGATACCCCAATGGAAGAAGGTAAACCTAAAGGCATCGGCTAAGGCTTCTTGACTTCCCTTTGGTGCAAGAGGTGTCATCACTGCGAAGTGACTTAGGGGTTCGGCTGCTCCGTAGAAGACAAGTCCAATTCCCATTCCTGCAGAGAACATCATGGCAATCCAAGACATGGAGTCGTGCTCTGGTTCTGAGTTAGGACTTCCCAACCTAATTTGTCCTATGGGACTTAGGATTAAGAAGACACAGAAGATCAAAATTCCAGTCACCAATAAAAGATAAAACCAACCAAAATTTACTGTAATCTTATCTCTTAAAAATTCTGTAAGTCTTTGGAAGGGTTCTGGTATTATAATTCCAAGTAAAACAAGTACAGATAATAATCCTAAGGACAAAAAATATACAAAGTGTTCTTTTAAAATTTCTTTTTTCATATTAATTCTCCTTTTCTAAAAATTTTCGTACCTTAATAGTCTATAGGAAAATCTTGTGCTTTGTCAAAAATGAGTTTTTTTAAAAATTTTAATATATAAATAAAATTTACTACTTACTTAATAGAATAGAGAAGATAAACTTGGGTAAGTGTTAATTAAGTAAAAACTTTTAACTTTTAAGGAGGTAAATAATGGCAGACGACAAGAAAAAAATGGACCCAACAGCAAAAAATAAATCAGGGGACCCAATACCTAGTAGGAATCAAAATGTTGATGATCCAGAATTAAGACGTGCAGGTGGACAATTAGTTGATAACGACGAAGACTCCATTACTGCAGGTATGGATGGTCATCTCTCAGTCCAAGACCTTTGGTTATTTGAAAAGCATGCTCACTTCAACAGGGAAGTTATTCCTGAAAGAAGGATGCACGCCAAGGGCTGGGGTGCCTGGGGTGAATTCACAGTAACTCATGACATCACAAAATACACTAAGGCCAAAATTTTTAGCAAGGTTGGCAACAAGTGCAAGGTCTTCTCAAGAATGTCAACTGTTGCTGGTGAACGTGGTGCAGCTGATGCAGAACGTGACATTCGTGGTTTTGCAGTGAGATTTTATACAGAAGATGGTAACTGGGACGTAGTTGGTAACAACACACCTGTCTTCTTCTTTAGAGACCCAATGAAGTTTATCGACTTAAACCACGCAGTTAAGAGAGACCCTAAGTCTCACTTAAGATCTCCTAACACAAACTTTGACTACTGGTCATCACTACCAGAATCACTACTACAAACAACTATAATAAATAGTGACAGGGGTATTCCTTCTTCCTTTAGGTATATGCACGGATTTGGTTCACACACTTACTCCATGTATAACGAAGAAGGCACAAGAGTTTGGGTTAAGTTCCACTTTAGAAGTCAACAAGGTATCCTAAACTACACTGACCAAGAAGCTGAAATGGTAAATGGTAAGGACAGAGAATCTTCTGGACGTGACCTATATGAAGCTATTGAAAATGGAAACTATCCAAAGTGGAAGATGTACATCCAAGTTATGACTGAAGAACAAGCTGAAAAGCACCCAACAAATCCTTTTGACCTAACAAAGATGTGGCTAAAGGAAGACTATCCACTAATTCCTGTGGGAGAATATGTTTTAAATAAATATCCAGACAACTTCTTCCAAGATGTTGAACAAGTTGCCTTCTCACCAGCGAATATTGTGCCAGGAATCGCACTTTCACCAGACAGAGTTCTTCAAGCAAGGGCCTTCTTCTATTCAGATGCCCAAAGATATAGACTTGGAGTTAACCACCACCAAATTCCAGTTAACTCACCACAAGGTGTGAAGAATCCTCATGACTACCACAGAGATGGACAAATGAGAGTAGACGGCAACAAGGGAGCAGAACTCCACTACAGACCAAGCTCCTACGGTGGCTGGCAAGATCATCCAGACCTAGAAATACCACATGACAAGGGTGGAGAAACTAAGAGATATGACTACAGGGCAGACGACAGTGACTACTTCACTCAACCAGGTATGCTTTTCAACAGGATGACTGATGAACAAAAATTAGTTTTATTTGAAAACACTGCAAGAAATATGGGCGACTCAACTATGCAAATCAAGCACAGATATATTAGAAACTGCTATGCAGCTGACCCAGAATATGGAAAGGGAGTTGCAAAGGCACTTGGAATTGACATAGATACAGTTGATTTAGAAATGAAGGCGCCAAAATCTCGTGAAGAATGGGAAAAATTAAATGCAAGAGATGCTGACCTAAATTACCCAACAGATCCTGCTGAACCAGAATCTGCAAAAGACCTTCCACCTGAAGGAAGAGATACAAATGCAAAGGACCCAACAACACTAATTGCTTGGGAAGATGACCCATACCTACTTTGATAAGAAAACAAATTAAATAATATTGGAATTGCCTCTTTTATGAGGCAATTTCTTTAGGAGGTTATAGGAAAAATGAAAATTGTATCTTATAATGTTACAAAAAAATGCAACCTCTACTGTGAACACTGCTACAGGAATTCTAAAGAAGATGTGGATTTGTCAGATGAGTTATCCACTGAAGAGGCAAAGAAAGTCATTGGAGATATAAAAAAAGCTGGCTTTAATATGCTTAAACTAAGTGGTGGAGAACCCCTAATGAGGGAGGATATTTTTGAGCTTGCAGAATTTGCTTCTAGCCTTGGTCTTTATACTTGCCTGGGAACTAATGGGACTCTCATAGATGAAGACAACATAGGACTTATAAAAAAATATATAAGGTCAGTTGCTATTTCTATAGACTCAAGGGACAAAAATATTCACGACTCCTTTAGGGGGTATGAGGGAGCCTTTGATGAAACCATGAGAGGTATAGAGATTTTAAAAGAAAATGATGTTAAGTTTCAGATAAACACCACTATCTCTAAGATTAATTTGAAGGAAATAAAGAGTCTTTTAGACTTTGCAAGTGAGCTGGGAGCATCTTCAGTCCATGTTTTATTCTTAGTTATGACTGGACGGGGAAAAAACTTAGAAAATGTCTACCTCACAAAGGAAGAATATACAGAAGCTATTAAAAAAGTTTTGGAGTATGAGTCAGACTTATTTATAAAGCCAACTTGTGCACCCCAATCGACAGTCTTGGCAAAAAAATTAAATTTAGACCCGAGAGTTAAAAAGGCATGCATTGCAGGTACAAATTATTGCAGCTTGGTCTACGATGGAAGGGTAAATATTTGTCCCTATGCAGAAGTAGAGGCTGGCAATGTAAAAGATGATTCTTTTTATAACATTTGGAATAATAGCGAGGTCTTTAAAAAACTTAGGGATCCTTCATCCTATAAAGGAAAGTGTGGAACTTGTAATTTTAATAATATTTGCGGTGGATGTAGGGCAAGGGCCTTTGCAAACACTGGAGATTATTTAGAATTTGATAATTATTGTGTTTTAGGTGATTAGATGAAAAAATTTAGAGTGAAAGATTGGGTTTTAATGGGCCTTTCTCTGGCCATGATGATTGTTGTAGGTAAAATTCTTTATACTCTATCCTTGAGTTTACCAATACCATCATCAAGAGTGCTTACTACAGCGCCAGCCTTTGCCTTTATATATACAGCAACAATTTTAAAAACTAGAAAGATTGGGACTGTGTCCTTAATTTCTTTGTGCTATGCCATTTATATGCTTAGGTTTTCTGTCTTTGGAGCCTTGGCTGGACTAGCGAGCGGAGTCTTAAGTGATATTTTAACCTTAATAGTCTTTAAAAATTATAATAAGGACAGAAATATATATTATTCAGTACCAACAAAAAGTGCTTTTGGCGTTTGGACTTCCTTTTTCATAGTAAAAATCTTTGTACCACAATCTAGATTTGTCCAAGCGGGAATTATTCCAACTCTTATAGTCACAATTGTAATATATTTAATTGGATACCTTGTTTCTAGATATACCTTAGAAGTATTTTCAAAAAGGATTGTTAGGGCATGAAGAATTTAAAAGTTATCGAAAAAGATTGTGTAAAAGATTTAGCATTAAAAAAAAGGAAATACATACTTTCTCATGATGATGAGACAGGAGAACTTTTCGTCGACATAGTTGATAGTCTAGATGGTTTTAAAATGAGCGAGGAAAAGGATGAAGTTTTTGGATATTGGGAAGATGAGTACTTTGTTTTTGAATGTTTTTTAGACAATGAAAACTCAAAATTTTCAACAAAGGCAAGATTTATTATTTTCAAAGAACATTTACAAAACTCCCTTCTTGCAATGGTAAAGGCTGAGAGAAAATTAAAATTTTCTGATACAGATATTTATGTAAAGGAAATTTATAATTCCAAAGATGAAAAATTTAATATAAGACTTGTAGAAAAAACCCTAAGAGATTATGTCTATAAAGAAGATGGATCCTTTGTAGAATATAGAAGAGGATTTGATTATAAGTCTTTAAAAAATATTTAAGATTAAGTGGATGAAAAATTCCACTTTTTTATTTTGCAAAAATATTCTTAATAAGAGAGCAGATTTTACTCAAATAAAGTCTTCATAATCTTTAAAAACAAGCCTAAATAGTGTAAAATAACTATGAGGAGTTTTGTCGTGGAATATTGGGATGTATATGATAAAAATGGAAAATGGAAGAGACGGGTCATAAGAAAAGGACAGCGTCTTAGAAATAGTGATTACCACCTTATAGTTGAGGGTTGGATTTTAAGAGATGATGGAAATTTTATTATCCAGAGAAGGTCTCTTAACAAAAAATCCTTTGCTGGCATGTGGTATTGCTCTGCAGGTGGGTCTGTTATATCTAGAGAGACTCCCAAGGAGGGCATGGTACGTGAATTTAAGGAAGAGCTTGGGATTGATATAAGAGAAGATGAGCTCAAGCTAAAGAGGATAATCACTGAAAAAAACACAATATTTTATATTTTTCTAGTGCGTAAAAATGTTTCTCTTGATGAAATAGTCATGCAGGAGGAAGAGGTTATGGATGTTGACATAGCCAGCGTGGAAAAGATTCAAAAAATGGTTGAAGACAAAACTTTTATTGGACTTGATTACTACGAAAAATTTTTCAGAGGTATATAATCGTCTCAAATGAGGCGTTTTTTTATAGGAGGATTTATGAAATTATACAATACTCTAACGAGAAAAAAAGAAGACTTTGTGCCAATTAAGGAGGGCGAAGTTGGAATCTACAACTGTGGTCCAACTGTTTATAACTTTATCCACGTTGGTAACGCAAGACCTCTTGTTGTATTTGATACCTTGAGAAGGTACTTTGACTACAAGGGTATGAAGGTTAAATTTGTAGTTAACTTTACAGATATTGACGACAAGATGATCAACAAGGCAAATGACGAAGGTGTTAAGGTTTCTGACATTGCCGAAAGATATATAAAAGAATTTAAAAAGGATGCAGGTGGCCTCCACCTTTATGATTATGAAACTATAAATCCTAGGGCTACTGAACACATTGATGAAATCATTGCTTTTATTCAAACTCTTGTAGACAAGGGTGCAGCTTATGTGTCCAATGGTGATGTTTACTTTGACATTAGTCACGCCAAGGACTATGGAAAACTTTCAAGAAAAAATCTTGAAGACCTAATTTCTGGACACAGGGTTGATGTAAATGATAACAAGAAAAATCCACAAGACTTTGCCCTTTGGAAGAATAAAAAAGAAGGGGAACCCTTCTGGAAGGCACCTTGGGGAGAAGGAAGACCTGGCTGGCATATTGAGTGTTCTGTAATGGCCAAGACTATTATTGGCGACAACATCGACATCCACACAGGTGGCGAGGACCTACAATTCCCTCACCATGAAAATGAAATTGCTCAATCAGAAACTTGCAACGACGTTCCCTTTGCCAACTACTGGCTCCACAATGGAATGATAACTGTTGACAATGAAAAGATGTCAAAATCTAAGGGCAACTTTTTCACAGTTAGGGAAATCTCTGAAGAGTTTGACCTAGAAGTCTTGAGATTTTTCCTTTTGACAACTCAATACCGTTCACCAATTAATTTCTCAAGAGAAGTAATGGAACAGACAAAAAATTCAAGCAAGAGACTTTACAATGCAAAGTACAAGCTTGAAGATGCTATAGAAAAAACTTCTGTAGAAAAAATGACAGAAGATGAAGAAGTCTTATTAAAGGGTTATGACAAGCACATCGAAAAATTTGAATCAGCTATGGAAGACGACCTAAATACAGCTGATGCAATTACAGCAATCTTTGACTTAGTTAAGGATATTAACTTAAACTTAGACGAAAATTCTTCCAAAGAAATCCTAGAAAAATCCTTAGAGCTTTTAAAGAAGTTAACTAAGGTTCTTGGAATTATGGAAGAAGAAAGAGAAGAAATATCAAATGATATAGAAGAACTTATCAAGGAAAGAAATGAGGCTAGGAAGAACAAGGACTTTGCTAGGGCCGATGAAATTCGTGATGAGTTGAAGAACATGGGCATTGAAATAGAAGATACGAGAAGTGGAACAACTTGGAAGAGAATTTAAATTTTTTAGAAGTTAAAAATTACAGTGAAGCTGAGGTAAGGGAACTAAGTCCCCTTGCCCTAGCTTACATAGGTGATGCTTGTTTTGAAATCTTAGTCAGGAGTGAAATCCTAGATTTGAGAAAGAACCCCAACAAGCTTCACAGGGAAAGTATAAAATATGTCAGGGCCAAGGGCCAAAGAGAGCTTTTTGAAAAAATAGAAGACCTCTTGACAGAAGATGAATATAGGATTTTTAAGAGGGGACGAAACGCCAAGTCTCACACAGTGCCAAAGAACGCAGATCCAATTGACTACAGGATTGCAACTGGTGTGGAGGCTCTATACGGCTACCTCTACCTCTTAAAGAGATACGATAGGATTAGGGACTTATTTAAGGAGATGATAGGATGAAGGTAAAAATTATTTCGCACACAATGGATCCTGACAAGACCATTGCTGCAGCTGCAAAACTTTGCTATTCAAGAGTTGGTGTTGAAGAGATTACAGAAAATTTGACAGAGGAATCTACAGAAAAATTTTTAGATAGACTTATGTCTTTTTCTCACTTATCTCCACTAGAACACGTTAGCTTTACCTTTGCAATAGAAGGAGTTTCAAGGACTCTTACTCATCAACTTGTAAGACACAGACTTGCCTCTTATTCACAACAATCTCAAAGGTATGTAAAACTTGATTCCTTTGAATATATTATTCCACCTCAAATAGAAAAAAATGAGGAAGCAAAGAAAATTTTTATAGAAGCTATGAAGAGGGATCAAGAGGACTATGACAAGTTAGTTGACATATTAGTAGAAGAAAATGCTAGACCTTTAATAGAGGAAGGAATGGATGAAGCCAAAGCAAGGAAGTCTGTGGAAAAAATGTCCATAGAAGACGCTAGATATGTCTTCCCTAATGCTTGTGAGACAAAAATTGTTGTCACAATGAATGTTAGGACTCTAAGGCACTTCTTCACAGTGAGATGTTGTGAAAGAGCTCAATGGGAAATAAGAGAACTTGCAACAGAAATGCTAAGAGAAGTAAAAGAAGTTGCCCCACTATTATTTAGGGACCAAGGACCGGCTTGCGTGACTGGACCATGCCCTGAAGGAAAGATGACTTGCGGCAAGGCAAAGGAAATTAGAGAGAAGTTTAAGAATTTAAAATGAAATATATATATGGAAGAGGCCCAGTTATGGAGGCCATAAAAAATGAGGAAGTAGAAAAAATTTATGTAGGGAAAAATGCCAGTGGATCTATAAAGAAAATCCTTGGCATGGCTAGAGATGCAAGGATCCCTGCAGTTACAAGTGACAATGAAAAGCTAGAAGAACTTGCTGGCACAAAAAACCACCAGGCAGTAGTGGCCCTTGTAAGTGACTTTGGATATATTGAGCTTGAGGACCTAATAAGAAAATTGGAAAGCAAGGAAGATGCGAGAATTTTCATCTTAGATAAGATAGAAGATCCTCACAATTTTGGAGCCATTGCAAGAAGTTCCAACTTCTTTGGGGTTGATGCTATAATCTTCCCCAACAGGAGGGCTGCAACAGTGAATGACACTGTGGTAAAATCTTCTGCTGGAGCAATTTATGACATTGATGTCTGCAAGGTTTCAAATATTTCTCAATCCATTGACAAGTTAAAGGAAGCAGGCTTTTGGATATATGCAACAGACCTTGAGGGAGAAGACATAAGGGAATGTGACTTCTCTGGCAAGGCAGCCATAGTTATAGGCAATGAAGGTAAGGGAGTTTCAAAAAATATTTTGAAAAATTCCGACAAGATTATAACTATTCCAAATTTCTCTGATTTCGATTCACTTAACGCATCAGTAGCAGCAGCAATTGTCATGTATGAGATTAGAAGATAACAGAGTATAAAAATGAGAAGGCGAAAGAGTAGGTACAGAAGGGATGTAAATTATCTCTTTGTCGATGGATACAATATAATAAATTCTTGGCAATCCTTAATTGAATTAAAAAATGTATCTCTTGAAGATGCGAGAAATGAATTAATAGACACTATGATTGAATTTTCTCACACGACAAAGGAGCACATCATCCTAGTCTTTGATGCCTACTTGGTGAAAAAATCTGGCGGCAAGACCTACAAGAGAGATGGGATTGATGTAATCTTTACCAAGGAATTTGAAACGGCAGACCACTATATTGAGAGGCAACTTGATGAAATAGGCAAGCTCACCAATGTTCGGGTAGCTACAAGCGACAATGTAGAGCAGCAGATAATTTTATCTCGTGGTGGAACTAGGATTTCGGCAAGGGAGCTTGAAGCTGAAGTGAATAATTCCAAGAACAAGGTTAACTATGTGGCCAAGAAACTAAAGGAAGAAAGGGTTACAGCCCTTGATGAAGATATAATTCATAAGCTCAAGAAATTAAAACATGATATGACGAAGAAGAATAGTTAGGAGGTTTAAGATGAAGTGCAAAAATTGTGGAAAAGAAAATAAGGAAGATGCTTTATTTTGTATGGACTGTGGTCACGATTTGAGAGAAGAAAGAGATTTTTCTAAAACAGAAATAATAAAAGATGAGCATGATTATTATGAAGAAGACCATGATAACATAGTCAATAACAATTCCTTCAAAGATGACTCCATGAGCCTTAAGCAAAAGGGATTAGTTTTTGGCTTAGTAGTTGTTGGACTATTGGCTTTTTCCCTAATATTTATTTTTGGATTTAGCAAATACAAATACTCAAAACTTGAGACATCTGCAAGGGCTAATCTTGAGGCCAAAAATTATAAGGAAGCCAGAGAAAAATTTAGCCAACTTTATGAAAAGTCTTCTAAGAAAGAGTACTTAGACGAAATTAACAATATTGACAAAATCTTAGAAAATAAAGAACTTCTAAATAAGGCCGATAAAAAATATGAGGCTAGAGACTATGAAGCTTCACTTGCCAACCTAAAGGATATTCAAGTGGAAGAAGACGATGACTTAAGAGAAAAAGTTGACGCCCTTATTGAAAAGAACTACGCTGGAATGAAGGCAGAAATAAATCAACTAAAATCCAGCAAAAATTATGACGGGGCCATCAATAGGTTAAACGAATATATAGCTCTTGATCCCGAAAACGCAGACTTTAAAAAAATGCTTGAAGATATAAATCTTGAAAAGACAAACAACGAAAAGAAGGCTCAAGAAGAAAGTGAAGCCACAAAGCAAAAGGCAAGAGCTGATGAGTTAGAAGCTCAAATAAAGACACTTCAAAACCGTGAAGTATCAAGCCTTGTTGGCACTTATCAATTTGTAACCTCAGGCAAGGCAAATGTGAGAAGTGGACCAGGATTTGCCTACACTATCTCTTATGTTCTTCATAAGGGAGACCCAGTTTACGTTTACGACACAAGAAGAGCTGATGGAAGAACTTGGTGTAATGTAGGTAATGGATGGATAAGTTACAGAACCTTAAATGGAGAAGCAAAATAATAAAAATTTGACAGTCGAGAGACTGTCTTTTTTTATTGGAATATTTTCTTTGATATAAAAATTATGAAGTCGTAAACAATTATGGACTTAGAAAAGACAAGTGACACAGTAAAAAAGTTTGAGCTTTAAATAATAGGTAAGTTATAAAAAATTATAGACCTATTAAGGCTTATAAAGTTAATAAAAAATACAAGGTCACAAATTTTTATAAACTTGTAAAAGTTTATGGTCCTGCAAGTATTAGTAAGGCTATTAGAATTAAAAATTCATTAGGCCATAGAGTTCAAATAAGCTATAAGAAATTATTAAGTAATAGAATTCAAATAGATTATAAAAATTTATCAGGCAATAAAAATTAAAGAAATTACTAAAATTTACTATCTAACAAAAAATAAACGAGCCTTTCTTATTAAAATTCTTCTATTATATTGGCCAATAAAAAAAGAAAATTATAATATACAAGGCAACATAAGAAAGAGAAATCAAAAATATTCTCAATCTTAAAAATATTCAATTTTTTAAAAAAATTGGGGAATTGATTTAAATTTTCAATTACCTATGTTATAATAATTAAGCAAATGATAATCAAATTCAAATATTGATTTAAGTTTAATGAATTTATATAAATTAGAAACGAGTGATCAAATGCTTAGCTTATTAATGGCTCCCTTAAATGTAAATTTTAAGATTTTAAGGGTTAAGACTCTTAGGAACAGTGATGTAACAGAGTCTCACCTGGCAAATCTCGGTTTTGTTAAGGGCGCAGTTATAAAAGTTGTAAATGAAAATGACGGCAACTTAATTGTTTCCATTAAGGATGCAAGAGTTGCAATTGGCAAGGATATAGCTAGAAAAATTATGGTAGAGGAGATGTGAGCTTGCAAACTTTAAAAGATGCAGTAGTAGGAAAATACTATAGAGTGAAAAAAATTAATGGTACAGGTCCTCTAAAGAGAAGAATTATGGACATGGGTATAACAAAAAATGCTGAGGTTTACATAAGAAAGGTTGCACCCCTAGGTGACCCTATTCAAATTAATATAAGAAATTATGAGCTCAGCCTAAGACGAGCTGATGCTGAACTGATTTCTGTCGAAGAAATAGAAAAGGAGGATTAAGATGGCAATAACTATTGCACTTGCTGGTAATCCCAATAGTGGTAAGTCCACACTTTTCAACAGTTTAACTGGTTCCAACCAATATGTTGGTAACTGGCCAGGGGTAACTGTTGAACAAAAAACTGGTAAGTATAAAAAAGACAAGGAAGTTCACTTTACAGATTTGCCGGGAATTTATTCCCTTTCTCCCTACACTTTGGAAGAAGTTGTTTCAAGGGACTATCTTGTAAATGAAAAACCTGACGTAATTATAGATGTTGTTGATGCAACAAATATCGAGAGAAACTTATTTTTAGCAACTCAACTGCTTGAACTGGGAATCCCTGTTGTGATTGCCCTAAATATGATGGATGTTGTGAGAAAGAACAACGACTTCATTGACATTAAGAAGTTAGAAAAAGATCTTGGTTGTAAGATTGTTGAGATTTCTGCTCTTAAAAATGAAAACATTGATAAGTTAATTGAAACTGCCAAGTCAGTGGCAGGTCAAAAGAAGATGACTTATCAAGAGTTTGAAGAAGATGTAGAAAAATATATTAAGGAAATTGAAGAATTTTCTGTTATCAAGGACAATCCTGCTAAGAGATGGCTTGCAGTTAAGTTCTTTGAACAAGACGAAAAAATAATAGAAGAATATCCTCTTTACGGCAAAGAAACTAGAAGGCTTGAAGAAATTATTGAAGAAGCTGAAGAAAAGTATGACGACGATGGAGAGGGAATCATCACAGATGGAAGGTACAACTTTGTTTCGAATGTTACCAAGGACACCGTGAAAAAGGGAAGAAAGGGAATGACGACTTCTGACAAAATCGACAGGATTGTCACAAACAGATTCCTTTCAATTCCAATTTTTGTTGGAGTTATAACTCTTGTTTATATAATTGCCATTAACTTCGTTGGAGGTCCAGTGACTGACTGGGTAAATGACGTTTTCTTCACAGAAATTATTGGCGAAAACTTTAGAGGATTTTTGGAAAATGCTGGCACATCAGAATTTTTAACATCACTATTAGTTGATGGTATTATTGCTGGTGTTGGGGCTGTACTTGGTTTCTTACCAGTAATTGCAGTTTTATTCCTATTTATTGCAATCCTTGAAGATATTGGTTATATGTCAAGAATTGCCTTTATCCTAGACAGGGTATTTAGAAAGTTTGGTCTATCAGGTAAGTCTTTCATTCCAATTCTTATGGGTACTGGTTGTTCAGTTCCTGCTATTATGGGAACAAGGACAATTGAGTCAGACAACGACAGAAGGATGACAATAATGACTGCCTCCTTCATGCCATGTGGTGCAAAGCTTGATGTTATTGCCATGTTTGCTGCCTTCTTAGGTGGCAGCTGGTGGTACGCACCTATTTGGTACTTCGGAGGGATAATGGCAGTAGTTGTTTCAGGTATAATCTTAAAGAAGACTAAGTACTTCTCAGGAGATCCTGCACCTTTTGTAATGGAACTTCCTGAATATCATATGCCAAGTGCAAGAAATATTTTCAAAGCAACTTGGTTTAGATGTAAGGCCTTTATTGTTAAGGCAGGTACAGTAATCCTTCTTGCAACAGTAGTAATTTGGTTCTTAAAGAGTATTTCTGTATCAGGACACTTCGTGGATTTCAATGCAGATCCAGAAGATTCAATTTTAGCAGGATTTGGTAAAATTATTGCACCAATCTTTGCTCCACTTGGATTTGGAGATTGGATGGCAAGTGTTGCTACAATCCTTGGCCTAGTTGCCAAAGAAGTTGTAGTAGGAACTTATGGAGTTCTTGCAGGTATAGGAGAAGTTGGAGCAGAGGATTCCAGCATGGTTGCTCTTGTAGCTTCTAAATTCTCTGTGGCATCAGCCTTTGCCTTTGTCTTCTTTAATCAACTTACAATTCCTTGCTTTGCAGCAACGGGAGCAATAAAAGAAGAAATGGGTTCAAATAAGTGGTTTGGACTAGCAATTGGTTACCAATTACTTTTCTCTTACACAGTTGCCTTTATGATTTACCAATTTGGAAGAATAATAGAAGGCGGATCCTTTAACCTAATGACAGGCCTTGCAGTAGTGGTATTATTTATCTACGGATACTTACTATTTAGGAAAGACAGGTCAAAACTTGAAAGTAAAAATTTTTCAAGCAAAGAAAATGACGAGGTGGTAAAGTATGAATCCAATTAACATTGTTATTGGTCTAGTAATTATTCTTGCACTTGTACTTGCAGGAAGAAGAGTTTTTAGTAAAAAAGATGGATGTGGCTGTGGATGTGATTCATGTCACTCTGCATGTCCTAGTCATGAATTAAAAAAATAATTTTTGAAGAATACTTCTTAGGGAGTATTCTTTTTGGCTCTATGTCAAATATTGGGGAGACTCGTTAACTCGAGTCTCTCTTTTCATTTAAAAATCAACACTTAGACGCTAATTAAACTATCAATCCTAAAACAACTAAAAAACTTTAAAAATGAGCATAGCAAATCAAACCCCTAGGGGTTTTGCGGAATTTTCCTGTTTTCCCATCATTACTTACAAGCAAACATAATTCTTTTTCTAAACAAATTGAAGTTTTTCATACCAAAACAATTTCTCTTTAAAGTCTTTATCTTAGTATGAGTACCTTCAAGTGGACCATTAGACCAAGGATAGTCAAAAGAATTGCATATTTCATCAAACCACTTATTAAAAGCAGTGACACAAGATCTAAATTCTTTTAAATTTTATTAAATATATTTTAAGAAAATCTTGTAAAAATTTAATAAAATTACATACTATAATTAAAAATGATTATTAAATGATATTAATTACCAAATTACATTTAATTAATGTAATTTTCAAAAAAATATAAACACGTTTTTATATTACAATGTCATCAATAAAGATAAGTAGAAAGGATAATTAAAATGAGTAGAAAAAAGATTTTAGGATATATTTCTGCTATTATAGGTCTCTTGTTAGTGCTTGCACCAAAATTTATAACACCAGTTTGTCCTCCTATGGAAAATGGGATGTTCATGAAATGCCATTGGATGGGAAATATGACTATGGGTATTGGCGCAGTCATTTTAGTATTAGCAATCATTCTTATTGTAGTTAAAGATTCAAAAATATCTTTAGGATTATCTATTTCAAATATAGCAATTGGTATTTTAGAGATACTAAACGCTCATGTACTTATTGGTGGATGCATGAAAGCTGATATGGCTTGCAGAGCAAAAACCATTCCATTTTGCACATTGTTGTCAGGCATATTGGTTTTAGCTAATATTTATTATTGTATGAAAGAAAGAAATTCATAATGGAATCAATAATTAAAACTGAAAATTTAAGCAAGAGTTTTAAGAGAGGTTCTAATACACTTTTTGCAGTTAAAAATGTAAACTTTACCTTGGAGGAGGGAGATTTTGTCAATATAATTGGCAGAAGTGGTTCTGGGAAGTCAACTTTTTTAAATCTTTTGTCTGGTTTATTAAAACCGACTGAAGGTAAAATTTTTGCTAAGGGCAAAGATATGAGTGATTTTTCTGATAGAGAAATTAGCAAATATAGGAATGAAGTCATAGGTTTTGTGCCACAAAGTCTAGGAACACTTCCAAATTTAAATGTTTTAGAGAATGTGTCTCTTCCTTATTATCTATTTAAAAGAGATGACTCTGCTTATGAAAAAGCAGCTATGCTTCTTGATGAGATGGGAATTTTGCATTTGAAAGATGATTTTCCTAAAAATTTATCTGGAGGAGAGCTAAAAAGAGTGCTGATAGCCAGATCTATGATTAATTCGCCGGAACTTTTGATTTTAGATGAGCCTACAAGTGATTTGGATAAAAATACTACTATGGAGATAATGGATTTATTAAAAAAAATAAATTCTAAAGGTACTGCACTTATTATAGTTACTCATGAGCTTGATATTTTAAAATATGGCAATACGCTTTGCCAAATGGAAGATGGAAGTTTAATAAAAAAAGAGGGATAGAGATGAATTTATTAAAGAAAAGGGCTAGCATTTTCGCAATGATAGTAATCATGATTAGCCTCACTTTCATGCCTGCTTTTGCAGCAGAAACAAATTATGCTAACTGGGTTGAAGTCGCTGATGCTATGTCAGAACATTTACAAAAAGCTGTGGAAGTTTACAAGCCTGGAGATAAGGATGCTAAAAAAGCAGCCACAGATGCAGTTAATGTTGCTTACTTTAAATTCTATGAAAAAATTGGATTTGAAAAAACAACTATGTCTGCAATTTCAGGCCAAAGGGGTTCAATGGTTGAACATCAATTTTACAGAGCAAAAAATTCTATCAAAGAAGATGCAGATCCAAAAGAAGTTAAAGATGAAATTGATGCACTTATAACTTATCTTCATGAAGATGCCCATACTCTTGATGGAACCTCTGGAGATTCTAAGTCCAGTGGTCAAAGTCAAGAAGATGCAAATAGCCTTTCAACAGGTCAATTGTTGGGAGAGCTGCTAAAAAGATATGGTACATTTTTTGCAGTTCTTGGACTTACACTTCGTGAAGGACTTGAAGCCATTTTAGTTGTAGCTGCCATTGCTGCATATTTATCAAAGACTAATAATAGAATTTATTTAAAAGGTGTATATATTGGAGCCTTGCTAGGCATTGTTTTTTCAGCAGTCCTAGCTGGAGTATTTAATATCATCGCCAATACAGTGGGAGAAGTTGAGTCTGGAATGGGGCAAGAAATATTCGAAGGAATTGCGATGTTTCTTGCTGTTATCGTACTATTTTATGTATCCAATTGGATGCTTTCTAAATCTGAAGTTGAAGTTTGGAATAGATACATTAAAAACAAAGTTGAACAATCTGTTTCCAAGGGTAATTATTTTGCCTTATCTTTCACTTCATTCTTAGCAGTAGCAAGAGAGGGTGCAGAACTTATTTTGTTTTTCCAAGGTATGAGAACAGGCATTTCTGATAATCCGATGCATATGTGGATTGGACTTTTAGTTGCCGCGATAATACTTGCAATTGTATATTATTTAATTGCTAAAGTTTCTGTAAGGCTACCATTAAAACCATTCTTTACATTTACTTCTTGGCTAATGTTTATACTTTGCTTGTCTTTCTTAGGAAAGGGCATAGGAGAATTACAAGAAGCAGATGTAATTGGCAGAACTGTAGTTCCTTGGATGAATGGATGGTCTGCTGAAGTTATAGGTATATACGATAGGTATGAAAATCTTATTCCACAAATTATTCTATTAGTAGTAACCATTGTTTCTGTTATCTATCAAAATAATAGAAACAAAAAAATTAGAGCTGAGCTTGAAGCCAGCCAAGAAAAAAAATAGGAGGGTATTATGTTAAAAAAGAAAAGTTTATTTCTTGTTGTTATGACGCTTGTGTGTGCATTAATGTTTACAGCTTGTGGTAAAAAAGAAGATACAAAAGCTAATAATACAGCTAAAACTTCTACAGAAGAAAAAACACCAGCTGAAGAAAACAAAAAAGAAACAGGAGATGCAAAAGCTGCAGCTCCAGGAGAAGATGCAGGATTTGAAGAATTTCCAATTGGCGATGATCATACTGAAGGACCTCTAGTAATCTCAGGTGTATATTTCCAACCAGTAGATATGGAACCAGCAGGAAACTCAATTCCTAAAGAAGAAGCTGATTGCCATATTGAAGCTGACATTACAGCATCACAAGAAGGTGCGACATTAGGTTATGGTGTTGGTGATTTCGTTCCATGGTTACAAGTAAAAGCTTATTTACAAAAGGAAGGTTCAGACCATGTTCAAGAAGTAGCCTTCATGCCAATGAACGCATCTGATGGTCCACACTATGGTGCAAATGTTAAATTTGACGAAGGTGTTGGCGTTTATAATGTAAAATTTGAAGTTACTGCACCAGGTAATGACTACTTACTACACGTAGATAAAGAAACTGGTGTAACAGGTAGATTCTGGACAGAACCACTTGTTGCAGAATGGACTGACTTCGAATGGAACGGACCACAATGGTAAAGTTTTAAAAATTTATAATATTTATAAGGGGAATTCATGTTCCCCTTATATACATTTATGGGGGGTGAAATTATTTTAAAAATTTTTATTAAAGTTATGGAGGCGGGAATAGCCTTTTCTCTAATGATTTCTTTAATACTTGCCTATTATACAACTAAAGAGAGCAAATATAAAAAGTATGTTATTATAATTTCTTTAGTTTTAGGGGTAATTGCAGCAATTGTTTCAATAATTATAAGAAATATACCTAATTTTATTAATAGGACAGAATTGAATTTCTGGTCTATGGTGCCCATAGTTATCTCGGTATTTTTAATATTAATTTTTATGATATTTGAAGATAAGATAAATGCTAAAATTTATGATAATTTCATTTCAGCATCGGTTGTTGTTTATCTTGTAGGAATGTGTTTTTATTATTTACCATATGTATTTAACCAATCAAACAAATTTGTATATTATGGCGAAAGTGCTGTTTCAACTATTGTACTTTTTAGAATTTTAGGCTTTGTTTTTGGGATAATCATGATGATTTTATCAGGACTTGCCATATATAAGTCCTCCGTTAAACTTGAAGGTAAAAACTTAAAGATTATTGTTTTTTTGAGCTTGATATGTTCAGGTATCAGCCAATTTAATATCATAATTCAAAGGTTTTATTCTAAAGGAATCATTCCTAGAAATGTTAACTTTTTTAGAGTTATTGCATTTATAGCTAATCACGAAAATGTGTTTTTATTTGCAACAATGTTAATTATGATAGCTATTCCAGTAATTTTATATAAGCAAAATATTAAAGTTAATGAAGAATATAGCAATAGGGCTCAGTTAAGAAAAATAAAGTATAGAATGAAGAATAAAAGACATTGGGCAATTTTTTTCCTTGCCGTTCTATTTATTAATACTTTTTCATTAACGGTTGGAAAGGCATATGCTAATAAGGAACAGGTCCTTTCACCACCTGAAGATTATCAAACTGAAAATGGAATGATTGTTATTCCTTTAAGTAGCTTAGAGGATATGCATTTGCACAGATATTTGTATAAGGCAAAGGATGGTGCACAAATGAGATTTTTCTGCATTAAAAAATCAGAAGGTTCCTATGGAGTTGTACTTGATGCCTGCGAGATATGTGGTCCATCTGGATATTTTGAAAGAGGCGATGATGTTATTTGTAAGTTGTGCGACGTTGTAATGAATAGGGGTACAATAGGTTTTAAGGGTGGATGTAACCCGATACCTTTCCCATACATTGTCCATGATAAAAAGATAAAGATTGCGCCAAAGGATCTTGACGCATTGTCTTATGTATTTAAGTAGGAGGGCTTATGTTTTGGAGAATAGTTAAAGGAGCACTTTTTAGACAAAAGGGAAAGATGGCTCTTATTGCATTTACAGTTGCCCTCGGAGCTTCTCTTGCCACTTCAATGTTAAATACCATGCTCGGTGTTGGAGATAAAGTTAATCAAGAATTAAAGACCTATGGAGCCAATATTAATGTATTGCCTAAGGAAGCTTCCCTTCTTGATGATTTGTATGGCATGCAAGAAAAAGAGGGGCAGGTTCAAAAATATTTAAAGGAATCAGAACTTCCTAACATTAAAACTATTTTTTGGGCTTACAATATTGTAGACTATACGCCATATCTTAACACTTGGGTTTCTTATAATAATGATTCTAAACATACTAAGATGGTAGGAACATGGTTTAATAATCATATGGATTTGCCTACTGGAGAATCAGTTGATACTGGTATGATTAGACTTAAAAACTGGTGGGAAGTTCAAGGCGAGTGGTTATCAGAAAATGATAGCGATTCAGTTATGCTTGGAAAGATTTTTGCAGACAGAAATGGATTTAAAGTTGGTGATGAAATCCAACTAAAAAGCAATAATTTAAACAAAAAATTAAAAGTTAAGGGTATTTTCTCATCAGGTTCTGATGAAGATGCATTTATATATGCTACTTTAAAAACAGCACAAGAATTTGCTGGAGTTACTGGAGTTGTAAATAAAGTTGAAGTATCAGCTCTTACTACACCAGACAATGACTTAGCAAGAAAGGCTGCCAAAAACCCACTATCTTTAACTATTAAGGAATGGGAAGTATGGTATTGTACAGCTTATGTTTCTGCTATTTGTTATCAAATAACAGAAGTAATGACTGATTCTGTAGCTAAGCCAATTCGCCAAGTTGCAGAAAGTGAAGGAGATATTTTAAATAAGACTACTCTTCTTATGGTTTTAATTACAGTATTAACTTTGATTGGTTCAGGCTTTGGTATTTCTAATCTTATTACAGCATCTGTAATGGAAAGATCTAATGAAATTGGACTTCAAAAAGCTATAGGGGCGTCAAATGGAAGAATAATTGGTATAATTCTTGTGGAAATAATTTTGACAGCGATATTTGGAACAGTTATAGGTTACGGTGTTGGTCTGCTACTTACTCAGATTATTGGTCTAACAGTTTTTGGCTCAGCAATAGCTCCAACAGCTATGGTAGTTCCTATTGTAGCAATACTTATTGTTCTTGTTACAATATTGGGTTCAATACCAGCTATAAGATACCTTTTGAATTTAAATCCAACGGAGGTACTACATGGCAGATAAACAAAGTAAAAATAAATTTTACTTAAAAATGATAATGACTTCCTTGGCAAGGAGACGTGCAAGAATGTTAACAGCACTACTTGCTATAGCTATGGGAGCAACAATTATTTCAGGACTTGTTACTATTTACTATGATATTCCTAGACAAATGGGTAAGGAGTTTAGGTCTTATGGTGCAAATATGTTGGTAATTCCCACTAACCCTGATAAAAAAATTACCAATGAACAGTTAGATGAAATTAAATCGTTAATTCCATCGGGAAAGCTTGTCGGTCAGGCACCCTATATTTATACAAATGCAAAAATTAATGAACAACCTTATATGCTTGCAGGTACAGATTTAAAGGGAGCGAAAGAAAATTCTCCATACTGGCTTATTGATGGTTCATGGCCTGAAAAACCAAGAGAAGTTTTAATAGGTAATGAAGTTTCAAAGGCTTTGGAATTAAAAGAAGGAGATAAAATTATTATAAATACTCCCAAAGTTAATGGAGAAGGTTCTATAGATACTAATTTTGTTGTTTCAGGAGTTGTAACAACAGGCGGTAAAGAAGAAGAACTTATTTTTATGGGTATTGATGATATTTCACAGCTTGTTAAAGACAAAAATTATGATGTCGTAGAATATTCAGTAGAAGCTGAACAAAATGAACTTTCAAAAATAGTATCAAATATTTCACAAAAGGATGGATCTCTAACTCCACAAATGGTAAAAAGAGTTACCGCCTCACAAGATATAGTTTTGAATAAATTACAAGCTCTTGTCTTCATTGTAACGATAATAGTATTATTCATAATGATGATATGTGTATCCACAACAATGATGGCTGTTGTAACTGAAAGGCGTAAAGAAATAGGTCTTAAGAAAGCTTTGGGCGCCACAAATTCCTCAGTAATTGTTGACTTTTTAGGTGAAGGAGCATTTTTGGGGGTTTTTGGTGGACTTTTAGGCGTTGCATTAGGATATATATTTGCCAATAGAGTAAGTATTTCGGTATTTGCTAGAAAGGTAAGTTTCTTGCCTCTTTTAGTACCTATGACAATTATTGTCTGTATAGTAATAACTATAGTTGCATCTTTAATACCAGTATCTAAAACTGTTGATATTGATCCAGCTTTAGTGCTTCGTGGAGAATAGAAAGGAATTTTATGGATATATTAAAACTCGTAGATGTTTCAAAAATTTATGGTGAACTTAAAGCCCTTGACAAAATCAATTTAAGTGTAGAAAAGGGCGAATGGATTTCTATAATGGGTCCATCAGGTTCTGGTAAAACAACAATGATGAATATTATTGGTGCCATGGATAAACCTTCACTTGGCGAAGTTATTTTGGATGGTGAAGATATAGCAAAAAAATCACCCAAGGAACTAACAGTTATTAGAAGAGATAAGATAGGACTTATTTTCCAACAATTTCATTTAGTTAATTATTTAAGTGCTTTGGAAAATGTAATGATGTCACAATATTATCATTCTATGCCAGATGCACAAGAAGCAATGGAAGCTTTGGCTGCAGTAGGTCTTGCTGATAGAGCCAAGCACTTACCCAACCAATTATCAGGTGGGGAACAACAAAGAGTATGTATAGCTAGAGCTCTTATCAATCATCCTGCTATACTTTTAGCTGATGAACCTACGGGAAATTTGGATGAAAAGAATGAATATATAGTTCTTGACATATTTGAAAAACTTCACAATGCAGGTTCAACAATTATTGTTGTAACTCACGACCCTGAAGTCGGTGAAGAATCTGAAAGAATGATAACTCTTGAACATGGTAAGATTACAAAAGAAGAAAAAATGAAAAGAAAAAGACCTGTTCTTGATTCTACAATAAAAGACGAAAAACTTAAGGAGTTTATATGAGAAAAATTTTAAATGCATTAATAATTTTATCTTTGGGGCTTGTCCTAGTTGCTTGTGGAGGAGATAAAAAAGAAGAAGCTCCAAGCGTAAGCTATAAGGACGGCACATATCATGGAGAATCTGCCAAAGATGAAAGAGGCGGACTTGTAAAAGTGGATATAAGTGTTAAAGACAATAAGATTGAATCTTGCACAATGCAAAACATTGATGGAGATGGAAAAGAAAAGGATGAATCTTATGGTCAAAGCCAAAATGAAGGACTATATAAGATTGCCCAACAAGCTATAAATCTTGCAAAGTCATACCCAGATAGATTAGTGGAAAAAGGAAGCCCTGAAGGAGTGGACGTTATTTCGGGGGCAACAGAAACCTACAAGCAATTTATTGAAGCTTGCAACAATGCTCTTGCTGATGCAAAATAATGAAAGATTTATACACAGTTAATTTAGCAAAAAAGAATATAGAAAATAAAAAGGCAAGGTCAATTACCTTGATTTTACTTGTAGGAATTTTAACTTTTATATTATTCATGTCATCATTTATAATTTTTTCTCTTAAAAACGGCATGAAATCTCTATCAGATAGGATGGGAGCAGACATTATAGTAGTCCCAGAAGGTTATGATTCCAAAATTACAGGTGCAATATTAAGGGGAGAACCTAATACATTCTTTTTTGACAAGGATATATTAAATAGAGTAAAAAAAATACCAGGAGTTGAAAAAGCCTGTGGTCAAGTTTATCTAGCTACACTTTCTGCTGGATGCTGTTCTTTTCCCATTCAAGTTATAGGAATTGACTTTTCTGATGACTTTAGCGTTAAACCTTGGCTTGAAAAACAGATTAAAACTCCAATTAAAGCTGGGCAAGTTGTTGTAGGTGCTAACATTGTGGGGGATATTAATCATAAGGTTAAATTTTTTAATCAAGAATTTGATATAAGAGGTAGGCTTGCAAAAACTGGCATGGGTTTTGATAATTCAGTTTTTATGACAATAGAAGAAACTCATAGATTAGCCAAGGAATATGAAAAGATAATTAATCATCCGATGGCAAAAAAAGATGATATATCTTCTATTTTAGTAAAAGTTGAAAAAAACAAAGATCCAAAAACAATTCAAAAACTTATTAAAGAAGAATTTAAAAAAGAAAAAGTGTATCCTTTATTGCCAAGAAAAATAATGACACAAGTTTCAGATTCAGCAAAAAACATGCTTGTGTATGTGTATATATTGATAGCTTTGATTTGGATACTAGCTTTCTTTATTTTAAGTCTTGTAAATACCTTATCAGTTAAGGAAAGGAAAAGAGAATTTGCAACCATAAGGATATTAGGAGCAACAAAGAAAAAACTCAGTGAAGTAGTTCTTATTGAATCTATGCTAATTAATGGTACAGGTGCAGTCATAGGTTCTGTGCTTTCCTTTGTTTTAAGTATAACTTTCAATAATGTATTTTCATCACTTTTGAATATGCCTTTTTTAAGACCGAATATATTCCTTATGATTTTAATGTTAATAATAGTAATAATTTTAGGAACCTTGTTAGGACCAATATCTTCAATTATTGCTATTAATAAAATAAATAAAGTAGAATTATTATTGATGCAAAGAGATAATGATTAAAAAAGGCTCTATGTCAAATATTGGGGAGACTCGTTAACTCGAGTCTCTCTTTTCATTTAAAAATCAACACTTAGACGCTAATTAAACTATCAATTTTAAAACAACAAAAAACTACTAAAAATAAACATAGCAAACAAGACTCCTAGGGGTTTTGCGAAATTTTCCCATTTTCTTATCCCTACTTACAAGCAAACATGATTCTCTTTCTAAACAAATTGAAATTTTTCATACCAAAACAATTTCTCTTTAAAGTCTTTATCTTAGTGTGAGTAACTTCAAGTGGACCATTAGACCAAGGATAATCAAAAGAGTTACATATTTCATCAAACCATTTATTAAAAGCAGTGGTACAAGATTTAAATTCTTTTAAATTAGATTCCTCAGCTCTTCTTATCCATTCTCTTAAAGATTTACCTGCTCTAAGTCTATTGGGTTGGCTTAGTACATATTTATAGCCATAGGGCAAATAGTAAAATAATTCCTTTAACCTATATGTCAATTTTAAATCATTACCAAAATCAAGCATTAAAGAAACCTCTTTAGCTTGGTCAGTTGTTAGCTTAGAAGCAGGTTTTATAAATAGGCACCTACTTCTCTTAAAATACTTTCTTAGCTTATAAGAAATATCCTTTTGAATTCTCTTTCTAACATTCTCCAAAGCCCAAGAAACTTGCCTTATGAATTGATACCTGTCAACAATATGGATAGAAGTTTTAAAGAACCTATTCTTAACAGACTTAAAGGTATTAGACATATCACTTACAAAAAACTTAACACCTTGTCTCTCCTTGTTAGGTACTTTTTTAAATCTAATACTTATGAGAATAAACTTAAAAAATCTATTAGCTTTTCACTTATTATTAACGAGTAGTCCTTAGTATAAGAATTAGAGTTTTGTAAACAAAATTTTTGAATTTTAAAAATTCAATTTTACAGGCCAAGAAATGGGATATTATGAGAATCCTAAAGAAGATAAATAATAAGAAAATTATTTATTATTAAAAACTAATAAAAGATATTTTCACAAAGGAGAATAAATTTTCAATATATGGAATGTGATAGAAATGTGAAATATTTCAAACTCCTATAAAGCCCTTGAATTAGAAACTGAAAGTAATATAATGAGAATTGCACAAGGAAATAAAAAGAGTGGTGATATTTTTGAAAGAAAGTATAGATAGTATTTTGGCAATAGATAAAAAAACCAGAGAACTTGTCGAAAATACTGATAAAGAAATAGAAGAAATAAAAAAAGACCTGCGAGAAAAGTTAACAGATCTTGAAAATGAATCAATAGAAAAGTCAAAGCTCCTTGGCAAGGAGAAAAGCGATGAGATTTTAAAAGACTTTGAAAATAAGGCCGATGACCTTAGGAAAGAAAATCAAAAAAATCTAGAAGAAATCGAAGCTTTTTATGAAAAAAATTCTGACGACCTAATAAGAGTTGCCTTTGATAAATTGATTGGAAGGGACTCCAATGTTTGAAGGTCTAAAGGCTTTAAATGCTAAGATTTTAAAAATGTATTCGGACTTTTTAGTCTACGAAGATTTTGTAAATATGGCAGAGGGCGACAATGTTAGGTTTTGCCTATCCTACTTAAAGGAAAAGAAATTTCCAAATATAGATTCCTTTTCAGATATTTATGAAATTGAAGAGTTTTTGCAAGATTACAGAAGAAGTCAAATAAAAAAACTTCAAGGATTTTTGCCTGGTAAGTATTCAGATTTTATCAAGGCCTATATGGAAAGAGAAAAGGTCGAGAAAATTGTAAAAATCTTAAGGTCTCTAAGGATGAATAAAGAGCCAAGGGTTGAAAAATTAGTAATAAATGGAAGAAATATTCCCTTTAAGGAAGAAAACTTTGAATCTTTTATAGATAATTTAAAGGACACGCATTATTACGACTACATGAAAAACTACAAGTCATCAAGAGATGAGGATTCCCTTTTTTCCATTGAGATGAATCTTGACAAGTACTATTACAGGAACTTGACTGAGTCAATAAAGTCTTTGTCAAAGGCTGATAGGGACGAGTTCAAAAAGATCTTTGGGGTCAAGATAGATTTATTAAATATTATCTGGATATACAGAGCCAAGAAGTATTACGATATTTCACCAGAAGAAATTTTCAACTTTACCATCTTTGGAGGCAACTACAATTCTGAAAAGCTCCTCCACCTATCCTATATTGATGAAGAAGAATTTGAAGAAGAGATTAAAAAGTCTAAGTATTCTATTCTTTTTGCCGATGGTAGGGTTATAAGAACTGGAAGGACTTCTAAAAAGCTAATGTATTCTATTGCAAACAAGAATTTTAGAAGGACAGATGGGATTGGAAAATTTATGAGCTTCTTAATTCTTTTGGATTCTGAAATTGAAAACATTGAAAGAATTTTGGAAGCTACTAGGTTTGGCCTAAGTAAAGAAGAAAAATTAAAATATATGATCGTCGATAGAAAGGAAAGTGAAGAAGTTGGCCGTTGAAAGAATGAAGGTCGCCAATATAATGGGCAAGATTCAAGATATGGATTCCATCATTTTGGATATTTTAAATTTGAAATGTATGCAATTTATGTCTGCTGAGACAAATCTTCAAGAAAACAAGTTTGTCTTCAGTCTAGATGATGAAAAAAATCTAGAAAAGAACCTAGAGAGAAATCTTGAGCTTAATTATATTGAACCTATTGAAGAAGATGAGTCCCACAAGGTCAGTGCAAAAAAAGCAGAAGAAATCATGGAGTTTTTAGGCATTGAAAAGATTGAGGACAAGTATTTTGAAAAAATTGATGTAAATGAAGATGTGGATTCCTTTGTCAAAAATATAAGTAAAAAAATGGACGAGTATGAAAATACAAAGGAAAGCCTAAAGATTTTAGATACCCTAAAGGAAAACTATGAACTTTTCAAGAACGTTGATATAGATCTTAAGGATATTGCTGACTTAAAATATTTTAACACTAGGTTTGGCTTCCTAGACAAGGATGCCAGGGCTAGACTAAAGAAAAATTATGGAAATATCCTTGCTATGATTTATCATACAGGAACAGTTGACAACAGGGAACTTTTCCTTGTTATCTATCCAAAGGAAACTGAAAAGGATATTAACAGGGTCCTAAATAGTTTAAACTTCACAGAAGTTGACCTTCTTGGCGAAAATGTTGAAGGTACTGCCAGCTTAATTTTCAAGAATCTTGAAGAAGAGGAAGAAAATGTAAAGAGAAAGATTTTTGAAATTGAGGAATATAAGAAAAATCTTTTGGAATCCATGAATGAAGAGCTAAGGACAAGCCTTGCCCACATGCTCTCTTATGAAGAAATTGAAAAAGCAAAGAAATATATGCTTAGGTCAAATAAGTATTTTTATCTTTCAGGCTGGATTGGAGTTAGCGATACAAAAAAATTAGAAGAAAAGCTATCCAAGTACGAGGATATTGATATTGAATATTTTGATCCTAAGGAAGGAAGTAAGAAGACACCTACAAAGCTTAAAAATGCAAATTTTTTCAAGCCCTTTGAGCTATTAATTAACATGTATGGCACTCCAGCATATGGGGAGTTTGACCCAACAGTGATTTTTGGAATTACCTACATGATTCTTTTTGGTGCAATGTTTGGCGACTTAGGTCAAGGGGCAGTATTTGCAGTTGCTGGACTAATCTTAGCTAAGAAGAACAAGGACTTTGGTGGACTTCTACTTAGAATGGGAGCCTCTTCAATGTTCTTTGGTTTAATGTATGGGTCAGTCTTTGGCTTGGAAGAGATCATTCCTGCTATTTGGTTTAGGCCCTTTGAGGACATCAATGGCACACTTGTAACAGCCATTTACTTCGGCATTATTTTACTTGCCATAGCCTATGGTATTGGTATTTACAATAGATTAAAAAGTGGTAGACCTGATGAAGCCTTCTTTGCAAAGGAAGGATTATTGGGAGTTCTAATTTTTATAGCCATGATTAATATTGGTATCTCTGTAATGGGGGGATCTGCTCCTCTTCCTAAGAATATTTCTATAGGAATTTTATTTGGATCTCTTGTGATCATGCTATTAAAGAGGCCTATTCTTAAACTTTTATTTAAGAAAGAGCCAGAAGAATCTGCTTCAGACTATTATATTGAGTCCTCCTTTGGACTCTTGGAAGCCCTTCTCTCTACTATGTCTTCAATTATTTCTTTTATAAGGGTTGGTGCCTTTGCAATAAACCACGTTGGTTTGTTCCTGGCCTTTAAAACTCTTGGGGAAATGCTTGGTTCAAGGGGAGGAAATATTGCAGTCTTAATTTTCGGCAATATCCTAATCCTTGGTCTAGAAGGTCTTATTGTATTTATTCAATCTCTTAGACTTGAGTATTATGAAATGTTTAGTAAGTATTATAGTGGTGACGGCGAATTATTTAAAGCCGACAAAATTTATTAATAAGGAGTTTAATAATGGAAAAAATAATTATTTTAGGAGTTTTAACAGTATTTTCAATGGTAGTTTCAGGTTTTTATTTTATTTATAAGGGAACAGACAAAAATAGAAAATTTGCCCGTGCTTTTATGAGATTAAACCTATTTGTTTTTGCACCAGTTTTCGTGTTTGGTCTTATTTCTCTAGTTCCACAAATGGCATCAGCTGCAGCTGCTCCAACAGGTGGAAACGGACTAGGCTTCTTAGCAGCAGGTCTTTCAACAGGTCTTGCTTCACTAGGTGCTGGTGTTGCCGTTTCTAATGTAGGTTCTGCAGCAATTGGAGCTGTATCAGAAGACCCTAACATTCTTGGTAAATCAATGATTTATCTAGGACTTGCAGAAGGTATCGCTATTTATGGTCTTATCATTTCAATCATGATCCTTGGAAGACTATAATGAGATCAATTCTTTTAACATCAAATGACGATATTATTAACGGCCTTCGCCTAGCTGGCGTAAGGTCTGTTAAATGTAATAACAGATCTGAACTTTTAAAAAATTTTAAGTCTTACACCAAGGAAGAGGACATTGGAATAATTATCCTAACTTATTCTTCTTTTAAGGAAATAAAAGAGGAGGTCCTAGACTTTAAATTATCTGGCGATCTTCCCCTAGTGGTAACTATCCCAGACCTCGACGGCAAGATGGAAGATGACTTTATTTTAAAATACGTCAGAGAATCTGTTGGTGTGAAAGCTGTAGGTGATTAAATGATTTTACTTGAAAACAAAATTGCCATATTCAACAAAATTGTTTTTCTAAAGCAAAAAGAAGAGTGTGAAAGAAGAATAAAGGAAGAAAGAGAAAAGGCAGCAAAGATTCTTGAAGAAAAGCTAAAGTCTCTCGAAGAAGACGAAAAGGCCTTTGTTGATAGGAGGGTCAATCTTGCCAAGAGAAGGGGATATGAACTTATTGCCTCTGTTGAAGAACAAAAGAGGGTCCTCTTTCTTGAAGAAGATGAAAAACTCTTAAATGAACTTCTTGAAACTCTTTCAGAAAAACTCTTAGAATTTACAAAGACAGATGAATATGTAGAAAAAGAAGTTGAAAGCTTTAGAGATATTTTAGAAGAAATAGATGAAGAGGCCATCTACCTTTATGTAAAGGATGATGAGAAAAAAGAATTAGTGGACAAGTTTAAGGAAATTGCAGAGGAAAAAGGAGTTGAACTTAAGATTGACCAGCTATATGAATACCACCTTGGTGGTTTCATTGTGTCTGATATCAATCAAACTTACAACATCAACCTTTCTCTAAAGAATAAACTTGACGACATGAAATATGAAATTGGATCAATGCTACATGAAAGACTAAAGAAAAGGGGTGAAGTCATTGGAAAGAGCGAAGATTAAATCAGTTGACGGACCTGTTGTAATTGGCAAAAACATGGCTGACTACAAGATTAGAGAAATGGTCCTAGTTGGTGAGAAAAAATTAATTGGAGAAGTTATTTCTATTGACGGAGACCTAGGCACTGTTCAAGTTTATGAAGAAACTGAAGGCCTAAGACGTGACGAAGATATTATCTCAACAGGAGCACCACTTTCTGTTAAGCTTGGACCTGGGATGATAAGGGGTATCTTTGATGGTATAGAGAGACCACTTGAATCTATAAAAAAGGAACACGGGTCTTTTATGCCAGAAGGTATTGGACTTATTTCTCTTGATGAAGAAAAATTATGGGATGTAAGTTTCAAGGTAAAACTTCACGACAAAGTCCACGGAGGACAAATTTTTGCTGAAGTTCCTGAAACTGACATCATCACCCACAAGGTCATGATTCCTCCAGATGTGTCTGGTGAAATTGTAGAAATTCTTGATGATGGCAAATACAATATTGAAACAGTTCTACTAAAGGTTAAGGACGAATTTGGAAAGATAAATGAAGTTAAGATGTACCAAAACTGGCCAGTAAGAATTCCAAGACCAGTTAAGGAAAGACTTCCCATTGACAAGTTGCTTGTAACTGGTCAAAGAGTCTTCGATGTCTTCTTTCCAATTGCCAAGGGTGGAACTACTGCTGTCCCAGGAGGATTTGGTACTGGAAAGACAATGACTCAGCACCAAATTGCAAAGTATTGTGACGCTGACATTATCATTTACATTGGTTGTGGTGAACGTGGTAACGAAATGACAGAAGTTTTGGAAGACTTCCCACAACTAATTGACCCTAACACTGGAAAGGCCCTAATGGATAGGACAATCCTTATTGCCAACACTTCTAACATGCCAGTAGCTGCCCGTGAAGCATCAATTTACACTGGTGTAACTATGGCAGAATACTTTAGGGACATGGGCTATCACGTTGCCCTAATGGGTGACTCAACTTCTCGTTGGGCAGAAGCCCTTCGTGAAATTTCTGGTCGTCTAGAGGAAATGCCAGCCGAAGAAGGTTACCCAGCCTATCTTCCATCAAGAATTGCAGGCTTCTATGAAAGAGCTGGCTATGTAAATACTCTTTCAGGAGCTGAAGGATCTGTAACTCTTATTGGTGCAGTTTCACCAGCAGGTGGTGACTTCTCTGAACCAGTTACAGAAAATACAAAGAGGTTTGTCAATGTATTCTTGGCACTTGATAAGGAACTAGCCTACTCAAGGCACTATCCAGCTATTAACTGGATGAACTCTTACTCAGGTTACATTCCACTTCTTAAAAATTATTATGACATGAGGCTTGATGGGGACTTGCCAGACCTAAGAATTAAATATCTTGACCTTCTTCACAAGGAAGCCAAGTTAAATGAAATAGTTATGCTTGTTGGTGAAGACGTCCTTCCCGACGAAGAAAGACTTGTCCTTGAAATTTGCCGTGTCGTAAAAGTTGGATTCTTACAACAAAATGCCTTTAACCCAATTGACACTTTTGTGCCACTTGAAAAGCAATTTGAAATGTTAAAGACTATAGACAATTTATACGAAAGAGGAAAGGAAGCCTTAAAGCTAAAGATTCCTATTTCTGTAATTAAGAATAACAAACTTTATGGAAAAGTAATCAACATGAAGTACGATATAGAAAACGAAAACTTAAAGAAATTTGTAAGCTTGAACAATGAAATTAACGACTTTTATGTAGAGCTTGCCTCAACTTATGGTGATGTAGAATGAAAAAAGAATATTTAACACTTGATAGAATTGAAGGATCCCTACTAGAACTTTCAAATCTTCACAGAGTTAGCTATGGTGAAGTTGTAAAAATTATCTCAAAAGACGGCAAGAGATCTGAAATTGGTCAAGTTATAAAAATCGATGAAGACAGGGCAATTGTCCAAGTATTTGGCAACAACCTTGGAGTGTCCACAAAAAACACAAAGGTAGAATTCTCTGCCCACCCTTTTGAAATACCACTTTCATCAGATATCTTGGGAAGGGTATTTAATGGTACAGCAGTCCCAATTGACAAGGGTGGTGCCATTTATTCAAAGGATGTTTACAACATAAATGGTAGACCAATTAACCCTTCAGCAAGAGAGTACCCAAGGAACTTTATCCAAACAGGTATCTCTTCTATTGATGGACTAATGACCCTTATCAGGGGACAAAAACTTCCAATCTTTTCAGGATCAGGACTTCCTCACAACGAAGTTGCTGCCCAAATTGTAAGACAAGCTAAGATTGCAGACGAGGGCGGAGAAAATAACTTTGCCATTGTCTTTGCTGCAATTGGCGTAAAACACGACGAAGCTGACTTCTTTAGGGAAAGTTTTAAAAATTCTGGAGTAATCGACAAGGTTGTAATGTATATTAACTATGCCGATGACCCAATTATGGAAAGACTTATTGCACCTAAGTGTGCCTTAACTGCAGCAGAATATCTTGCCTTTGAAAAGAACATGCAAGTTCTTGTAATTATGACAGATATCACTTCCTATGCAGAAGCCCTAAGAGAAGTTTCATCTTCAAGAGAAGAAGTTCCATCAAGAAAGGGCTATCCAGGCCACCTTTATTCAGACCTTGCAGCTCTCTATGAAAGGGCAGGTATGATTAAGGATAGCGACGGATCTGTAACTCTTATTCCAATTTTGACAATGCCTAATGATGATATCACCCACCCAATCCCTGACCTTACAGGTTACATCACTGAAGGCCAAATTGTAGTAAGTCGTGACTTATTCTCCAAGGGAGTTTATCCACCAATTGATGTCCTTCCATCATTATCAAGACTTATGAAGGACGGCATTGGGGAAGGTTATACAAGGGAGGACCATCCAGACCTATCATCACAACTCTTTGCATCCTACTCAAAGGTACAGGAAACTAGGGCTCTTGCCCAAATTATTGGTGAAGATGACATTTCTGATGACGAAAAATTAATTTTAAAATTTGGAGAAGAGTTTGAAAAGAGATTTTTAACTCAAGACCAAAATGAAAATAGAGACATTGAAGAAACCCTAGATTTAGGTTGGGAACTGCTAAAGATTCTTCCAAGTCAAATGATTGATAGAATTGATCCTAAGTTAAAAGAAAAATATCTAGGTGATAAGAATGGCGATTAAGGTAACACCTACTAAAGCAAATTTAATTGCATCAAAAAATGCCCTCGTCCTTGCTGAGAAGGGTTATGACCTTCTTGACAAGAAGAGGACAGTTCTTATAAAGGAAATGATGGACTTAAATAAAAATGCCAAGGCCTTACAGGATGAAATAGAAGAAAAGTTTGACAAGTCTTACTCTGAACTTGTAATGGCAACTATATCTATGGGAGCCTTGTCCCTAAAAGATATGGGAGAGTCAGCTCCATTAGAAAAGGACTACGAAATTATTTCTCGTTCAGTTATGGGGCTAGAGCTTCCAAAAATAAAATATGAAAAGCCCAGTGCTAGGGCAGACTATTCCCTCCACCAATCTAATGCAGCCTTTGACAGGGCAAAGATAAATATTTCAGAAATTCTCCCTGTCATCTATGAACTTGCAGAGATAGAAACTTCTGTCTTTAGGCTTGCCAATGAAATCAAAAAGACTGCCAAGAGGGCCAATGCCCTTGACAAGATTCAAATACCTAAGTACAAAAGTATTATTAGGGAGATTGAAGAAATTTTGGCGGAAAAAGAAAGAGAAGACTTCTTTAGACTTAAGAAGGTAAAAAATAAAAAGAATAGAAAAGTAGAACAAAATAAATAAGATAATAAAAAAATCCCAAGTTGAAAATAAATTCAGCTTGGGATTTTTTTGTGTCTTTATAATTTTTTAATATTAACTCACTGGGAAGAAGATGTTAATTATCTGTGGCAAGAATACCATCATAACTGTTGCAGTTGGTTGTGTGGCTGCATAGAACGATGAAACCTTGTCGTCCCCATTAGTAACTTGGAGTAAAGCTCCAAGAGATGGGGCAGAAGTCATTGATCCAGTTGTGGCACCAAGGGCTGCAAAAAGTGGTAGCTTGAAGACCTTGTAAGAAACAAAAAGTGAAATAAGTGCAGGCACAAGTGTTAAGATAACTCCTGCAAAAAATAATTTTATTCCATATTGACTTACAACTTCAACAAAACCTGTTCCTGCACTAACGCCTGACTCTAATAAGAAGAAGGCAAGACCAAGGTCACGAACAAGAGAAAGTCTCTCGTTAGAAACAACTAAGTTAATCCTGCCAAGTCTTCCATAGTGACCAAGTACAAGACCAGCGATTAAAGCGCCACCACCTGCTCCAAGTGAAAGGCTTACGCTTCCTATAGGAATCTTAATTGAACCAAGTAGGATGCCAAGAGTTGAAGCAAGAGCTACTGGAAAGAGTCCATTTTTTTCAAAATTAATTAAATTTCCAACATCCTTTTTATTTAGATTTGGATTGTCTTTTGGTAAAACTAATTTATTAATTTCTTCATCAACATCGACCTTTAAAATTTTTGGCATAAGTTGAACAATAAGTACAACGCCAACAACACCGAAGGCATAAGCAATTCCATAGCCAACACCAGGTAAGCTTGATGTAGTAAGACTCTTTACTGTACCAAGCATTGATGTTGAAGTCATGGCTCCAGTTGCAAGTCCCATTGATAGGGCTAGATCAATGTCAAAGAACTTAGATACTAATACAATTAAAATCCCTCCAATAGCAACTGTGATAAAAGAAATTGCCAAAAAGGAAAGTCCATTCTTCTTGATGTTTGCCATAAAACTTGGACCAGCCATTAGACCAATAGGTGCAAGGAAAAGCACAAGGCCAATCTTCGCCAGGAACTTTGGAACAGTAAAGCCAAAGTGACCAAAGAATAGGGCTACAATTAAAATTGCAGATGCACCAAATTTTATTCCAAAAAAGTTAACATGACCAAGGGCGTAACCCAAGACCATTATCAAAAATATGATTAATAATTCATTCATATAATACCTCCTTATAATTCTTCCCTAGGTTTTTTATGATAGCACTATAAAAATTCGAAGTAAAGGAAGTTGGTAGAATTAAAAAGCCTCTATGAACCTATGAAAAATGAAAAGATTTTCACAAAAATTTTAAAATCTCTAGGTTTACAAGTTTAGCTTAAGAAAAACAATATACTTTATAAATTTAAAAATTTTTAATAAAAAGTCTTGCAAAAATAAAAAAGCTTGTATATAATAACTATTGTACTAAGGAATTGATACAACAATACAAAAAGTATCTTGCACTTTATTAAAAATTTTTAAAGAAATAAGAAATTGAGATTGAATATGAAATTAAAAATTTACTTAATATAAAAGAGATGAGGACTTTTAAATAAAAAATTATTCAAAAGTGGATCTAAAAAGGAGGTAAATATGGAATTTGATAACAACAGACCCATCTACATCCAGCTCCTTGAAGATTTTAAATTAAAGATTTCAAGCGGAGAGTGGAAAAGTGGAGAGAAGATGGAAACTGTTAGAAATCTTGCCCAAGCCTATGGGGTCAACCCCAACACAGTCCAAAGGGCCTTGCAGGAACTTGAGAGAGAGGGTCTTGCCAAGTCAAATAGGACTAGCGGCAGATTTATAACAGATGACGAAGAACTAATAGAAGAAATTGCAAAGGGTGCCTTTTATAGGTCCTGCGACGATTTAATATTAGTTGCAGAAGAACTCAAGATGACAAAGGAAAAATCACTGGAACTTTTAGATAAATATTGGAGGGAAGTATGAGCAAGCTAGAGATAAAAAATTTAAATATGGGCTACAAGAATAAGGTCCTTGACGGCCTAAACTTAGAACTTGATAAGGGACAAATCGTTGGCCTAGTTGGCCCCAACGGGGCAGGTAAGTCAACCCTACTTAGGATCCTTGCAGGTCTAGAAAAAACCTACAAGGGAAGTGTAATCATAGATGGAGAAGAAATTTCTTACAAGACAGCAGAAATTTTATCCTACCAACCAGACAAGTTTTCTCTTAGCGACAAGCTTTCTGTAAAAGAAGTTGTGAGAACTTACAAAAAATTCTTCAAGGACTTTGACGAAGATAAATTTTATAGGATTTATGAAGAATTTAAACTTCCTCAAGGAGCCAAGGTCAGGGAAATGAGTAAGGGAATGAGGGAAAAAATGCAAATTGCCCTAAGTCTTTCAAGAAGGGCAGAAATCTTCCTCTTAGACGAACCCATTTCTGGAGTTGACCCTTCAGCGAGAAAGGCCATCATCCAAACTATTTTAGATAATTTTGAAGAAGACTCTCTAATTATTTTATCCACTCATTTAATAAATCAAATTGAGCCACTCCTTGATAGAGTCCTCTTCCTTTCAGAAGGCAAGATCAGCCTCAACAAGACAGTAGATGAAATAAGAAGTGAAAAAAATATGAGTATAGAAGACTACTTTACGGAGGTATTTTAATGGGAAAATTACTTGGACATCAAATAAGAAATCACTTTAAAAATAATTGGTTTATTCCAGTCTTGCCAGTAGCCCTAATTATTTTTGGATTATTATTTTCAAATGTTAATCATTCAATTGGAGACAGTGCATTTGTTTTAGGCATGATGGCGCTAATGTTTGGTTACATGGCAGCAGCTATAACAGTTATAGTTGGCGACTACAATATGTTCTTTGGCGACAGTGCCTTATTTTATGAATCAACACCAATAAGTCCTTCAGCAAAAACTTTTTCAAGATTTTTATATTATCTTATAATGTTTATTATCTATTCAATTTATGTAGGATTAATTTGTTTCCTATTTATGTTTGTTCCATCTGTTGATGGTGGAGTAATATATATAACTTGGGCAGATATAAATGAGCTAATAAATGAAGTTGGAATAAGAAACATATTAGTGCTTGTTGCTTGGGTTCTAATGTTTTTATTTAACAACATCATTGGAATAATCTTCGCAGTGACATTTGGCGGTGGAAAAAAATTTAGAAGATTTGGACTAGGCGGACCAGTCCTTGTATATATAGGGCTAGGAATGATAGAAGGAGCAGTCATGTATATCTTAGATAAATTTGACTTGTTTACAAATATGGAACTCTTCCTAAATAATGGAGATGTATTTATGAGGGGGATGGGAATAGGAATACTAATTCCAATGCTCTTAGAAACAATAGCCTTGTTCTTTGCAGTTTATTATATGCATAAGAGTAGGATTTCAGTAAGTTGAGGAAAATGGTTCGTGGGCTTCCCACGGGCCCTTTTTTATGAAGATTTTGCAAAAGCTTCGCTCTTAGAATCAATAATAAATATTTTTTTAAAATGTTTTGTAAAGCCCGGCTTTACTATTTATCTATAAGGAGGGGGAGCCAGGGGCGGGCGAGGCCCCTGACCCCCTCCTTAAACCT
>OJLW01000142.1_pt1 | contig 39958 bp, 35 predicted proteins | sample 1597021 | NCBI WGS metagenome assembly OJLW01 (sample SAMEA3904676, study PRJEB24821) | metagenome | biome: Builtin; feature: hospital; material: surface | place: USA | collected 2013-06-03
AACTCATCTTTAGTGAGTTGGTAGTTCATAACAGTGCATATATATAAACACCCCCTTTATAAAAAGGAGGTGTTTTTATGTATAAAGATGTTATTATTTAAACAAATAACTGTGCTATCTTGTCTAGGAATGACATCTTTACTTTACCTCCAGTGTTTACCTGAGGTCCTTTTACAGAAGATCCTTGAGACTGAATGGAATCTTCTTTTATTCTCTGTGGAGAATAGTGTTGGGAAGGAACCTGGGAATCATCATAACCTCCAGTTATAATTGGTGTAGTTTTTACTGGTGAAGTCTTTTTTGAAGATTGTGTATCTTGAACATCAAAAGTTTCTTCAGGTGTAGTGTCAGGAGAAGAATCTACAGGTTCTTCTGCAGGTTCTTCTGTATCTACAGGCTCTTCTACAGGAGTAGTATCCTGCGCTGGGGTGGATGTCTCTGGTGGCAATGAAGGTTGAGAAATGCTTTCTTCTGGTTGTGATTCATCTTTAACAGTCACTTCAAAAGAGACTGTTTTTGTAGATTTATCAGGATATTCCACTTCCACATCAAAAGACTTCTTATCTCCATCATGAGCATCATGAGGAGGTGTTACTGTAGCCTTTCCAGAATCTTCTTCTATATCAATCTTCCATCCTTGAAGATTGTCACTATTTTTAAGTTTAAACTGTGTCCCTTTAGGAATGTCTTTATCTCCAGATTGCTCTACCTCTACTGGAACACCAGGTTTGGTTTCAGCATCAGGGTAAGAAGGTTTATGCTCATCTGATTCTGAAGTAAATTTTCCATGGAGTTTAAGATCAAAATCTTTAGCATTGGAATAAGAAACATTCCACACATACTCTGTAGTTTTTTCTTCAGGGGTAAATTCCACTTCTACATCTGCAGTCTCTCCCGGTGCAATAGAGGTATCAGCTGTAAATGTCTTTCCATCTGGTCCAGTGATGTTAGGATTAGACAAACGAGTATTTCCCTCATTTTTCAAAGTGATAATACCTTTTGTTTTCTTCCCACTTTCCATCATTGCAGGGGTATCTTTAGTGGTTTCTTTACCATTGATAGTGATTACACCACTAGGTTTTCTTTCTGCTTTAATGGCATTTCCTTCAGCATCAAGAAGACCTTGTACTTTAACAGTAGACTGTCCTCCATTTTTAGTATTCTTGGTAGGAGAAACTTCTACTCTACTTGCTCCATAGTCAGCAGGGTCTCCAATATCAACATAGCCAATATTATCAACAAAAACTATTGCAGTAACATCTTCTGGAACATTTGAGACTTCAATGATAAACCCTTTACCATCTTTTTTAACATTAGCCTTTATCTGAGAAGCAAACTTCTTCAACTCTTCTTCACTAAAGGGTTCTTCACCAAAATCTTTTGCAGACTGTGCTCTAGTGGTTACTTTCCATGTGCTAGGATCTGATACATTCCATGGTGTAAGAGATTCATTAGGAGTAAGTTTTACATACCCTTTTCCACCCTCCATATTTCGAGGGAAGTTGTGCTGTATCCTAAGAGAGATTCCACCCTTATCATTGTCAATGGAAGGAGCAGCCATCCAGTGTCTAAAATATCTCACTGGATATTCAGAAATAGCCTGCTTCCAGGTAAGAGTTGCATTTCCATCTTTAGTTACAGGGGTATAACTTGGTGTTTTCTTATCTTCAGAATATGTCCTGAAATAATATTTAATAGGTTGATTGTTATGAACCTTGGTTTGAGACTCTTCTTTAGGGTACATACCATCTCCTGAGCCATAAAAAGACTTAGGTGCATAGAAATGAACAGGAACGGAGATCTTACCAGTTACATCATTGACATTATCCAATCCAGTAATTCTGATTCCAGAATAAGCTATATTTCCATCTTCTCGCACTTGAACTATTGATTTCACGCGCAAAGTAGGAACCCCATTGTATTTGATCTCATTATCTATTTGACCAAAAGATAATCCTCCACCTGAAAGCTCTTTTTCATTAGCACCAATGAAAAAATCAACGAATCCACCAGGTTTAAAATCATCTAGTGTAGCTTCCAGTTTTACAGTCCAACCATCAGTGATAGAAAATCCATTCTTGATTGCATCATAATGGCCATCTAGACGAGAACCATCTGGTTTATAGATTCCTTGATAATCAAGAGCAGAAGCTGGAACCAGATCTTTTTGTGTCCCTGATTCCACAGGAGTAGATGGTGTAGTATCTTCAGCAGCAAAGGCAATAGTAGGAGACATTGTTGCCAATGCAGATGTTGCAAGAATAGCTGCTATATATTTATTCTTCATGGTTTTTTATAATCTTTCTTGTCAAAAAATCAAACATGTATCTTTTTCAGTATAAAGAAAACAGCACATAGTTTGCACAGGTTAAAACAAGAAAATATTAATACTACAAACAGAAAAGATTCAACCGTTATAAGCTACCCACTTGTAAGAAACAAGCAAGTAGCTTATGAAGCTATTGCTACGCTATAGCAAATATTTTTCTAGAAGATAAACCAAGAAAATATCTATTAAAGAGTAAGCTTCCAGTTATCTAGAATAGGATCTACTCCTGAATAGAAATGGATATCCTTTGCAGTGTGTACAACAACAATCTTAGCAATGATATCCTCAGCTATTTCACTAAGTTCCCTATGTGTCCTAGGTTCAGTGCGAAGGTAGTTGGGCAATGCTTTTCTAGCAATAGAATCTAGAGGAAGACCACGCATATGCACAGATACAGCTTCTCTAGTTTTAACGTTCAGCCAATAAAGAGCATCATATGTATCCTTCCAATGCCTAGGGGTGTATTTAGGATCTCCTTTTTCATCTAGCTGCTTAAGAAGCTTAGATTTGATGATATCTACTGACTCTTCATCAAGATGAGAGGAGAAAATCTCAGGGTTGAGATTGTTGATAGATTCTTTGCACAAGTCAACAAAATCATCAATAATATTAAGATTGAGCTTTTTAGTATATTTAAAATATTCAGATAAAGTAGAAGGAATATTAACATAAACCCTATTTCCCTCATCAGCAGGAGGAGTCATTGGAGTTTTCTCTATAGCAACAGGAAAAGCAGCAATATCATATCCATGAACATCAAAAGATTCTATAATCACATCAGTGATATTCTTTTGTGCATGGGACACCAAAGACAAACGCACGTTATCTAGTGGATTAATACTGTCATCAATAGTTTTAAAAGAAATCTTAGGGTTATCTACGTTGAGATTGATAATCTTGCTTCCTAGATTGTCTAGGAAAGAATATGCGCACTCACCTAAAGACTGAACAAAATCATTGCTATCATTTCCTGAAAAATCACTTTCAGCAGAATCAATAAAGCTCAAAAGATGACCTTGCAAGTTGTGCAGATCCTCTTGATCCAAAATCACATCTAGATTCTCAGGAAGAGAATAGATAATAGTATGCGAGCAAATAACAGCGAATTTATGGATATCAATAGTTTCCATGATAGATAGTTCTCCTTGATATATTACTTCTTGTCTTCGTTTAAGATGATAGTTGATGTTTTAAAAAGAACAAGTGATATATCAACATTGGTAAAAATAATAGGATAAACAGCAATATTGTTTCCAGAGTTCTTAAAACCTTCTGCAACTATCCTATGAACATTATTTTTCAGTATGGAGAATCAAAGACAAACGTTCATTCTCCAGTAGGGTGATATTTTATGAGCATACAATGATGATATATTTTCATCTACACAATACAAAAACCATTAGAAGCAAACAGGATAGCTGTCAATATTATTTCCCCTGTCCTTAAAATAATCCACAACCATATAATAGATATTATCTTGAGTATGCTGCATTAGAGACAAAAACACATTTTCCAATGGATTAAAACTTCCATCTACAGTCTCAAAAGCAATCTTCTTGTTGTTCATATTAAGAGGGATAAGATCATAGTCTAGATCCTCAAGAAAAGACACAACAGCGGTGTCAAGACGATCAAGAAAAATATCACTATCAGTTACAGTAGAGTCATTTTCTATGGATCTAGCTACATTCAACAGTCTCTTCTGCAGAGTAATCAAATCTTCCTTTTCTAAGATAATATCTAGATTTTCAGGAAGAACTTCAGTGAAAATATCAAAGCAGACAGAGGTAAACTCCTTGGTGCTCATATCATTCATGATTGTTTTCCTTTGTGTATTGGTTTTACTGGATATATTGTCAATAGTAGTGGGAAATAAAATGATAATCAAGTAGTTTCTGCATTTTTTCTTGTCTCTAAATCTTGTGTCCCTTTGTTGCATATATATAAAAATCCCTCCCCTTCTCAAAAAAACAACTATCTTAAAAAGGGAAAGGATTTTCTCTTATTAAAAAAACTACTCACTTTTCCAAGAAGAAGGCTTCCCTCTTTGAGTTACCTTAGGACGTGGACTAGGCTGAGCTTTTTTAGAATCTACTAGGAAAGATTTCCCTGCAGAAAACTCTACTACCTGCTTTTCACCCTTGCGCAAAGGATGAACCATCACACCAAATCCACCTTTACCTTTTACTGGAATATCAGAGACTTCTACAACCTTCCATCCATCATCACTAATGGTAAGAAGACTATCTTCATCACTAGCAGGGGTAGCGCCAATGAAGAAATCATCATCTTTAAACTTCATTCCAGTTACACCCTGTCCAGCAATACCTTGGCCATTAATCTTTGATGGGTCAAGTTTCAAGACTTTACCAGAAGAAGAAAGCATAAGAAGATAACTTCCTTTACCAACTACACCAGCATAGGTGATTTCATCCACATTAGGTGCAAAAGGAACAGGATCTGAACTCTTTTTAGGAAGACCTTTACCATTGAATAGTTTCAAAGATCCATCCTTAAAGACTGCAAAAGCAGTACCTTGAGAAATATCAGCACCTGTATTAGACAAGAATCCAGAAGAATCAATACCCCAGTGTCCATCAGGCAAAGAAGTAGCAGAAGATGAAGAAGTTCTCTTCTTCTTTTCAATCTTCTTTCCACTAATAGTGGTAAAACGAGTAGAAGTCCACTCATCTTTAGAGAAGATATCAATCATATCTTGAGTTTGCTTAATAATGATGTTCTTCTGCTTAACCTTAGAACCCAGAATAGCTTTGTTATCTTTAATGGTTTTAGCTAACTTCTTAATCTTCTTTTCTAGTTCAACCTCATCTTGTTTAGTTAAACGCCGCAAAGTCAAAGAAAGCACATAATCAGCTTGCACTTCATCAATGTCAAAGTTATCCATCAAAGACTTCTTAGCCTTAGCAGAGTTATCAGAGTTTCTAATAATAGAAACAGCCTTATCAATATCCAGCAAAATCTTAGACATACCCTCTAGAAGATGCTTAGACTTTTCATCCTTATCAATAGCCTGTGCTGTAATATTCTTTAGCACCTCATAGCGAGAATAAATGAAATCATTGATGACATCTTTCATGCTCATCATAGATAGAACCTTATCATGATTGAGCACATTCATCTTAATAGGGAAAGAAATCTCTAACCCTACACCCAAGCCATAAAGATCTTCTAGAGTATCCTGAGGAGAAAAACCTCTTTTTACACCAATCTCAATCTTTGTACCTAGCTTTTTGGAAGATAGTTCTTTGACACCTTTACATGATGAAATCTTTCCATCAGTAATAGCCTTGTGAATCTTATCAATGACAGAAGTAGCTGATACACCATAAGGCATTTCCGTGATGATAATATCACCATTTTCAAACTCAGCCTTAGCCCTTAGCTTGATATTAGCTTCACCAGTCTCATAATACTTCTTAATAAGATCATTTCCATGAGAATCTTTAGAGAGAACAATACCCCCTGTCTTCCAATCAGGACCAGGCATAATCTCCATCATCTCTTCAGTGGAAAGAGAAGGATCTTTAATCATGGCTTCTACCAGCTGCATGACCTCTACAGGGTTGTGCTGTGGAATCTTATAGGTATATCCTACAGAAATTCCATCACCACCATTGACAATGAGGTTAGGGAACCTAGTAGGAAGAAACTTAGGCTCTACAGTATCATGATCTTCACTGGTAATCATGGGAACTGCACCATGCACCAAATCTTCTACCATTGACCAACCATAAACTGACAAACGTTCATAGGTATAACGCATAGCAGCAGCATCATCACCATAGGTGAGACCAAAGTTACCAGAACCCTCGATAAGCCTTACCCTAGACCACAAGCGAGCCATATTAACAGAAGCCTGATAAATAGCAGCATCACCGTGTGGGTGAAGCTCAGCCATGGTATCAGCAGTAAGCTTAGAAGACTTAACAAAAGACCTATCAGGGCGTAAGTTATCTAGAAAACCCTGATACAAAAGCCTACGCTGAACAGGCAAAAGACCATCTAGACAAGAAGCAAAAGATCTATTGGAGACAACTTCACCAGAATACTCTAGGAAGTTTTGCATCATTTGATCTTTAGCAGAAATAACCTTAACTGCTTCATCAATGAAGTTTCCCTTGGTTGCTTTTTTACCCTGTGCAGAGATGCGTGATTTGACCAAGTTGGAAACAAGATCTACAGATTGCTGATTCCATTCAGTAAGATTATTTGTCATAGTTATTCTCCTTTGAAATTCCGTGGTGTTCCATCAAAGTTTTGCGTGGGGAAGAATCATCATCCATCAAAGCTTCCATAACTTCCCTGATGATTTCAACCTGCTTTTTAATATTGATCTCTTCTTCCTCTTTGGCTTGAGCATGTTCTACAGCTTCCTTAGCATCCTCAATAGATACTTGATGAATAACCCTTGTATGAGGATTCATCACAGTGTTTTCAAAGTCATCAGAGTTCATCTGTCCTAGACCTTTGAAACGCTCCACTGCATGCTCAGGAACAGTTTTCTTTCCAAACACTTCCTTTTTCTTCTCATCTCTTTCCTCAGGGGAGTAAGCATACTCAATCTTGTTCTTTCCCCTAATAGCATAGAGTGGAGATTTTGCTACATAGAGATACCCTTCTGCAAGAAGATCTGGCATCATCTTGTAAAAAATGGTAATAATCAGGTTTTCAATATGCTTTCCATCAGCATCAGCATCAGCAGCAATAATGATCTTGTCATAGTTAGACTTCTCTGGATCACATTCTGTCCTAATACCTGCACCAATAGAATCAATGATTCCTGACACCTCAGCATTAGCACCAATCTTTTTATCTACAGCTTTAATGACATTAAGGATCTTTCCCTTAATAGGAAATACTGCTTGAAAATCAGAATCTCTAGCTGACTTAATAGTACCACCTGCAGATTCACCCTCACAGATATAAAGTTCAGCACCCATACCTGGTTCTGAATACCTACAATCTGTAAGCTTTGCAGGAACAGTAACCTGCCGTCCAAAACGCTTTTCATCTTGTTTGCTTCTAGAGCGCTTCTTAGCTGCTTCCATAGACTTCTTTTCACGAGACAAAGCCAAAGCAGCCTTACCCCATGCAACAAGAGCTTTATTATTCTTCCTGGAGGACACCCAAGACTTCATCTCTTTATCTACAGCCTTCTTCAGCTGTCTTCCCAGTGGCTGTGAGGATACAGCAGCTTTCTCCTGTCCTTTCATAGCAATATCAGCACCACGAACAGAAACTACCATATCCATAGTAGAGATGAAATCTTTATCCTCAAAGTTATCACCCTTCTTTTTGCCAATTCCACGCAAGCTGGGAACCTTAGAAGATAGAGCTGCAGCAATAGCATTAGCTGCATTATTGACATGTGTTCCACCATCTACGTTATAGATACCATTGACAAAACCATAAGTCTTTCCCTGTCCTAGTGGATTAATGCGAGCTGTAACTTCCCAAGAAAAAGCACGAGTGACACCTTTCCTGATATTAAACTCACCTTCACCAGAAATAGTGAAAGTCTCATCTTCTTCTACTCCAGTGATATCTTTCAAAAGGGGAACAGTACCATTGTCTTTTTCACCTACAGTAGTAACAGTTTTCCCATCACGGTGAATATTTAATGTGGATCCAGGGGTGAGATGACCATGGTAGCGGATAAGATCCAAAACACTATTGAGATGAAACTCAAATCCTTCCAGAAGCTCTTTATCAAAAGACCACCGCACAGAAGTGCCATTAGGCTGGGTTGTTTTCTTTCCTTCTTTTTCTAGCTTCCTAGGTGAAGAATCTTCAATAAAATCTGCTAGAGGATCAAAGTCTTTACCTTTAAACTTTCCAGGCTTTCCCTGCTTGAACTGCTGGGTATAAGACTTCTTATCTCTTGTAGAAGTAACATCAAAACGAGTAGAGACAGCATTGGCACCAGCACCGCCCTCACCGTTAGTACCAGCATTTGCTACCACGGCATCAGAACCATGATGGAAGTTTCTACCAGCACCAGAAGTACCTAGGGTAAGAATAATACCGTTGGTATCATACTTTTCTGACCAGTCAAAGGGAATGCCACGACCATTATCTACAATTTCAAAGTCATTATCCCCATGGATATAAACATTGACCTCATTAGCAAATCCACCTGACACCTCATCAAAAGCGTTGTCAGCGATCTCTCTAAATGCTGTATCCATAGGTTCATCACCCAAAGCACGAGAAGGGCGTAATCTAATATGCTCTAGTCCTTCTGGCTTATCAATATCATCAGTGGTATAACCTTGTGATTTCTTCTTCGTTGTCATTGACACCCTCTTCTTATATGAGAATAGTACTGTTATATGTATTTCACAATAGAATATCTTTTTATAATCTGCAAAAATAACATTTCTTTTCAAGAATAGCACACCATTGAATAGAAGTAATCATATGCATGATATACATATGAAAAATGCATACAATACAAAGAGATATAAGCCTATTTCTCCCCTTATAGTAAAAAGTTTTTCTTCTGTCAATAGAATCTATAAAAATATACCTCTACCAGGTGTTTTACAACATTTCTTACTGGATGAAAACTAATATTATACACCAATATTTATTATATAGTTGACATTTTATATACATAACCTGTATAGTTATACATATAAGATATTCACTGTATAAAAAATATACATTTTATTCACCAGAAAGGAGGTCACCACAATGGCCAGAAGCAATCTCTTTGAAGTAGTAGTAGGAATGGCAGCAGTAGACTACATCTTCAACAAAACAGGAAAAGGTACTGGAGGTGGTCCTCTTGCTGGAATGCGAGATATCATCTCTGATACTGCACGAGAAAATCATGTATCCAAGCGCACCAAAGCACGCATGCGCATGGATAATGGTATCAAGGTAGGAAATACCACACCTACCATCATTGAATCTGCACAACGTTCTGTAAGTGATGACTTTGATGATATCCCAGGGTACAACCCTTACCGTTAAGTGGTAGGGATCCTATATGCAAAAGACCCCTTCTTTGTACAACATGAGAAGGGGTATTTTACTATCTAGCTGTTTTTATGATTACTCCCATCATTTAACAAGTGGGTTGAACTATTAAAGGAATTGGAAAAAGCCACACCTATAAAAATGAGGTGTGGCTTTAAAAAGTTTCTATCTCTTAGAAGCCCAAGTGAGAAATGACATGGGTAGCATCAGAAGCAAAGAGACCAAGAGCATTGGTGAGATCAGTGTACCATGCACCAAGGAAGTTAACAGCATCAGTGTGGAAACCGTTAACAGCGTTGGTGAGCTGATCCTGAGCACCCTGAATAGCATAGTCAGCCTGCTCCTGAGCACGCTGAGCCTGAGCAGCAAAACGATCCTGGTAAGTGGTAACAACTTCGTTGAAGTGAGACATAACTAAAGCCTTTCTTTTGAAAAGTACATGTACGCAAAATTCCCACCTCTTTGGTGGAATGTCTATAATAATAACATACAAACATAAAATGCACAAAAACGAAGTTATATCACCACATTAACAGTGCTAGGGATACATTTTCTTCAAATTCTGTTTCTCAGTTCTCCTCAAAGATCTTTTCGCTTTTACACGCTGAGTCTTATCAAAAAGTTCAGTGCAATCCCAGCAATCAGTATCATGGTAACGGGTAGCAGAATTGACATTTTTCTTCGTCAAATAAACTGACATGGTATAGGGAGTCCTTTCTATAGCAAATAAGACATGTGTAGGAAGTGGATCACCCCCGCATGCGTGGGGAATACATGGTTTTCTACTTTAGAAGATAAATCCATAATAGCCCCCCCCCGCCCGCATACGCGGGGAAAATTCCTTCTCTTGTTATGTGTATATGTCTTGGTTGGGTTCACCCCCGCATGCGTGGGGAAAATCTGACTGCACCAAGGGTTGTTAAGTTGCTATCTCGTAGATTGGCACCTCGTAGATTAGCGCCCGATAGAATGTTTCCTTATAGGTCAATCCCTTGCAGATCGGCATTCTCTAGATTTGGGTTTTCCTTAGTTTTCCGTGCTTCATCAATAATAGATAGAACTTCGTTGCGGTTCATGTGATTCCCTTTCTTTTTGGTGGTGGTCATTTTTCTCTCTGTTGTGGCTTTTTTCCTTATGTCTTTAATAATACACCCTCTTCTATCGCTGCACAAGCTATAGCATAGATTTTTTAAATCAAGTTATCCTTATTTGTAAATCAAAGCAAAAAGGACATCTTATGGTTTTTTGAAGAACAAGGAACTCATCGAACTTAGTGTCCCTTTTAAGGATTTGCTTTCTTTTCAAACAAACGTCGAGGTAATCTCACCCGTGAAAGAACCAAGCTGGAACAGGAGATAGGATAAAAGTAACAAAAGCCCCTCCCCTAAGGTTATAACAACCTCAGGGAGGAGCTGTGTCTCTACCAGACAAAGGGGTTATGCTGCTGCAGTCTGGACTACCTCAGGCTTATCCTCGCCGCACATCTCACACTCGCTGATAGCGGGAGCATTGACCATACCGCAGACACAATTCCAGGTGTGTACTGGGGTGACTTTCTTGTTGCCTACTTTCTGGTATCCCTTAATGGATCGAACCACATTGAATCCAGATGTATTGAGGTTGCCATTGATTGCGTCAATGACAGACTCTGGGCTTTCGGACTGCTTGCCAATGGACATCAGACCCAAAATGAACCGCTCTGCAGAGTTATCGGTGATACCCTTGCTGTTAAGAATCTCCTTGAGGACATCAGGATTATTGACAGCTAGATTAATCTCCTCAACAGAGTTGATTTTCTTATGTAGATTCTTAGCCATCTCATCCTCAGACATACCCATTAGTTTGGCTCCCTCATGGGTGAGGTAGAAATTTGTTCCGCGTTCAAAATCTACATAGCCTAGATCCTTACCAAAGGTGGCATAGTGGCGTGCAGAGCGCCCACTCATGTCCAGGGATTCAGCAATATCAGCGATAGTGTTCTTGCCGTTAATGAGGTTCAAGATTTTCACAAAACGTGCAAGCGAATTTGCGTGTGAGATATAAGTTAGCTTGATGGTGCTCATGATAGATTACCTTCCTGATGATGGTCTATATGTGATGATTTCTTACTTGATACCCCCATTGTAAGCATCCATCAATAGGCTTGTCAAGCTCAACACGCCCAAGAATCAAAAAATAATCTCTTCGCCCTCTATGTTAAACAACTTCAACAGTTGAGGATCTAGCGGCTCATCCCAATTGATGTCAGGGTTATCAGAGGTATAATCTCCCAGGTCAGGGACAAAAGAGGCAAAAGTCCTCTTTGAGTAATCAAAATATAGCAGCCTACCTACTAACTTGGAGTTCATGTAAGCGGAAAAATTCTCAGCTTCCTCTCTGGTGTCAAAGCTTCTCAGTGATGCCAGAGTGATTCCAGCGGCTGTTTTCTCATCAAAAACTCTCGCCTGGATCGTTCCTATCTGGCGGAGCATTCTGTCAAAAACAGACTGCCTTCCAAATACAGCTGATTGAATCACAACGTTGTACTTGCTGAAATCATAATGATCACTAGGTTCTTTTATGTGATTCTTAATATCTGATTCCCTGATGTTAAAAAATCCAGCATCTGCCTGCTTACCAGGCTTCCTCTTGATATAGATTGTGCAGAGGGAGTTGTCATGATCTGTCGTGTCCTCTGGGTTGACAATAGGGATCTGGTTGTCGTGGAGATTTGTGAGAGTTGTCATATAAGTAGCTCCAGAAAGATAACCACCATGCCATCCCCGTGTCTTCTCATAAATGAGATTATCCATATCACTTCCGATCCAGGTAGGAATTGTACGCAGGCGCGAAGATCCCTCAATATCTATGTCCCCTGAATATCCAGATTGTGTACCCACAATGGACAACATGATACTAGGCTCAATAGAACCATTGAACACATCCTTAGCAAGATGATTCTCGGAAGACTTCAACCCATTGTCAAAGAGCCATTTTCCGAATCCAGCAGTGATCTTTTTCTGCCAAGTAGCAGGATAAATCATTACCACATTGCCAGCCATCTCAGCTGCACTCTTGTGAAAATCTGGGAAGACATCTCTACTAGTGCGTGTACCAACGGAGCGTTCTTTGCCCTTGCTTATATCAACCTGATACGGAGGGTTACTGATTACATAATCGAAGATCTTCTCATCATCTAGCGTAGCACTATCAGTGCCCCCATCTCTATTATCCCCATCTTTCTTGGCATCCTTCTCCGCTGCCTTGTCCTCGGCATCCATCTCTTCGATCTCTTTCTTAATCTGGGCAGCATCCTTGGTTTTAAGCTCAGCTATAAACTCCTCAAAAAGTCCTGGCAATGTGGGGAACCCCTCTCTTCGTTGTGGTTGTTCTTATAGATATATCTGTGTTATCACAGAGTACCACACACAAACACTCAACCCTCAATGGCAGCGATCTCTTCCTCTGTTAACCCAAAAAGATTATACAACTGGGGATCCAAAGGATTATCCCAGTTAATGTCAGGATTATTCGAGGTATAATCTCCCAGGTCAGGGATAAATTGCAGGCCACCATTTCGGCTTGTCTGACTGGTTTTACTCATCTTACAGCAGTATAGCCATAGCTTAGTATTAATATACTTGATATAGTTGTCTACCTCCTCAGCACTGTCAAAGACGATCATAGAGAATCCCTCACCGGGCATCTCCTTGGCTCCCAATGTGTAGTACCACTGCTTTTCATTTTGCTGCCACGGCCTAATATCAGCAAAGGCCACCTTGTATTTTGACTCTAAGAGGGTCTTGCATTCTGGCTTCACAATGGACTCAGATGACACTGTGATAGTTGTGCGCTCCTTGTCAACAAAGCACAACATCTTCATATCACCCGATCCCGAAGAGGCCTTTGCGTCGCGGAGGGCTTGGCGGTTTGTAGCATAATGACGATAGTTTATGACCCTATCACCCATAGATCCACAACCCCTTGTTTTACTTCTCACAATGGACTCATAAGGTTTAAACACAGGATCGTCTAATCCAGGGTAGGGTACAGATACCCCATCAATAACAAGATCTTTATGATAATCCTGATCAGCTACAATGACAGTAGTAGACACACTAACTGAGGGGAAGAGATCTTCATTGTGGAAATCAACTTGCTTCACATTGTGGGATGCTAGGAGGTCTGTGCGCCATTTGTGGAGTTTATTGTTTGAGTCATTATAAGCCTTAGCCCAGTTGTCTTTCACAATAAACACCTGATTGTGTCCCGTGTCAATTGCAGCGTCTATAAACTTATGGTAGATAGGTGGGGACTGATTGTCAGCCACCTTGATCTGATACGGCGGATTACTGATTACATAATCGAAGATCTTCTCATCATCTAGCGTAGCACTGTCAGCGACCCTATCTCCGTCTACCCCATCCTTCTCCGCTGCCTTGTCCTCTTCCTCCATTTCTTTGAGCTCTTTTTTAATCTGGGCGGCATCCTTGGTTTTAAGCTCAGCTATAAACTCCTCAAAAAGTCCTTGCATTGTGATCTCCTCGTGTCCCCGTTGTGGTTGATGAGACAATTTTCTCTATTATTTTTATTCCTGATTTTTCTTTCGTTTGATCCATCCTACCATATAGTTATTCATTTCCAAAGCGGTGATTCCATCTGTATACAGGATATTGTTTGTATTCCATCCGTAGTCTTGGTAGATCTTATAGATAATCTCGTAGGTCAATCCGCTGGTGGGCATACAGCAGAGATTGTTTCCGACAATCTCTGCATCCACCCCTGCTTCTAGCATCTTGGAGTATACTTGGGCTAGTATCACACCACTCTTGCAGCCATTGTCCATAAAAGTTGTAGACTCATCAACATGATCCCAATCCACCTTGTCTACCAGCATGTTAGCCACCTTGATTGGGGTCATCACCTCGTTAGGGGAGAATGCACCCACAGATTTCAAAGCTAACATATAGCGCTCAATGGGGGATTCATCGTGTTTGTGTGCAAACATTTCCTCAGCCTCAATGAAAGATAAGTCTAGGCTGCGGGCAAAAGTACCGTTGTGTGCTAGGCGCTCCAAGAGGTGCACATTGATACCCATATGGTCTACCATTGTGGTGTTTTCTGGTTTTTTCATGCTAGCAATTGCTTCTTGTATACCTTGGATGTAATCGGTGTTCAAGATGGCATACAGCATGGCGAGCATGGCGGTGTTGTGTACCTTTTCTCGTAGTTCTGCGTAATTTTCTTTGACTTCCTTGACTTCTTCCTTGGTAGGTTCACGTTCGGTTCCGTCATCGTCGGTGATATTTTCACCGTCTATGATGTTTCCCATGTTGTCAGATTTCTTCTTGATTTCTTTTAAGTGTTTTTCGCAGTAGACACTTCCCTCACAGTGCAAACACTCACAGTCCTGGATAACACAGTGATCACCTAGATCACCAGCAAGATAATCCATGCTGACATCCTTAACTCCACCTGTAAAAACCTCAAAGTTTCTGAATGCTTCCAGTAGTTCAGCATCCCCAATGACAGCTCCCAGATTGATACTGTCAGCATGGATCATGCTGGACATGGTGTTGCCCACTTCACTGTTGTATTGGTGTAAGGTAGAGAGCACATCGTGGGCACTAAACTCGTGGAGGTGTGCATGTTCGGGGTCAATCTTAAAAACAGGGCGCTGGGATAACTGGCGCTGTGTAGACTCAATATAGCCCTCCTGTTGCCCTTGGTTGCCATAGTCCACTTCGTAGCGCATATCATTATCAGTAATACGCACTGCCATCATAGGGTCAAAAACAATGGTAGCAGAATTCTGCTTGATACATTCTTTGATGTGCTCTCCATCTTCTCTTTCCATGTCCACCACATAAGGGGTATTTGACCTTCCCACATATTGTGTGATCGCCTGCGCGCTAGAAAGATGACGGGCTAATATCACAGTGTCAATCTTTTCCACCGTGCTGCCAGTCATCATTTTATCCACAGTGATAACCACAGGCTTCTTCGTGGTGTTTTCAATGTATTCTTTGACCTGGGCAGTGTTCATTTTAGGTTCAGAAAATTTGCTACCACGTGCACTGGAGATGTTCATCACTTCATAATCTTCACCAATAGCATCACTAAGAATATCCTCTAGATGATCGCAGGCTATCTTCTTGTCCAGTGTGATAATGATCCCGTTGCCTAGACGAGCATTCTGGTAGATAGTATCGGTTAGAATGTTCGGGTAGTTCTTGTGCTTCTTTGCCCCAAACATGCCCAAAAACAGGTTTTCTACTTCCCTTTGGTGGACAAAACCATCCTCAGTGCTAGCAAAAAACTCCCCTACCTCGGCACCAATGGGGAGCACCAAAGTGTGTTCTTTCACCAACCCAAAATAGGGTGAAAGGTATGCAGGGATATCAGTGTTCTCATCCAACCACCTGTCAGCTTCAGCCTTAATGTCGCTCTTGGTGATAATCACCTTATTGTCATCATTAAATCCTAAACTGTTGCTCAACAGGCTGTTATAAGGCGTAGCGGTAATAAACACCGTACCGCAGCGAGAATCCACAGTTCCTAACATTGTGGTAGCAGCCTGGGTGTTCTTCTTAGACATGCCTGTATATTCTCTGGACGTGTTCATCATGTCCTGGGTTATTTCATTCCCATAACCCCGGATGGACCTGTTGAGCTTGCGTGCATTATCAGATAGTGCCGCCCAATGGGCCTCATCAGCCAGAATGACATCAACCTGATGATCACGCAGAAAACGGTGTGCAGCTTTGATACCATCATCCTTATTGGAGCCAGCTAGATCTTGGAGTGTTAAAAACACCACCAGGTGATTTTGCCCCTGCTCACGAGCCTTATCTATCAGATAAGGGTTGCGTTTAATATCCTCCACAGTATAAAAGTAGTAGCCTTCAAAATCCTTGTGGGACTCCCAGGTTGCTTGCCATTCTGACTTCACACCGGCAATCCCGCTGACAATCAGCGTGATGCTAGAATCCTTAGTGTGGGTTAGCTCTTTGGCGATCATAGCACCCATGTGTGATTTACCAGAGCGTGTAGGGGCACTAAGTAGGCTTGTAGCACCCACATTCTGATGAGCTAGATGATATCCAGCGAGATGATCTACGGTGTCACGTTGAAATGCACGCGGTGCAAAATCCTTGGTGCGTTCATAGTGTGTATCTGTGATGGCTGACTTAGTGATAGCGCTATAATACTTATAGGGAGAGTTTGGTTTACCATAATCTTTGATAATATCTTGGATGGCTTCTTGGAGAATCCCCTGGATCTCAGAGGTGTGGATATACTGAAAGAAAAAGTGCTCTATGGAGAGTTCGGCTAGTTGTGGGTACTTCTCAACCTTCTGTTTATATAGATCTGAATCAGTAACCCTCTGGCGTCCTTTTTTCACCAACCAGGTATGTATAGCGTGATCCCTAAACAATACAGGGTTGTGCGCTCCATCAGGGAAAAACACCACAGGGAGCATACAGATAGCTTCCAGATCAGTGTATACAGATTTTTTGCCCCACTCCAGGAATCGTTGATACCCTCGGCTCGTATCACCCACCTTCACACTGGTACTCCCCAGCAGCGAATCCACATAACGGCTTAGAAAAGCATAGACGTAGTGATGTACTCCAGCAGAAAAAACACTTCGGCCATCTTTGTCTAGCAGCACGCTGGATGTCTTAGTGTTAATCGCGGTGGTCATAGTTCTGATCACTCCTTGGGGGGGGTATTTTATTGATAATGATATGTCTATATGATAAATACTTGATAGATCCCCTAGAATACCAGGAGGGTATGCATACTGTCAACTTTATGGTGGTTTTATGGTGATTTTGAATGCTGTGTCGATGGGGACTGGACTGATAAGAGATCAAGTTGATGAGACGTTATATGGCGATATGCGGGCTTGAAATATATGCTCTGGTGTATTGTTAAGCGTACCTAAAAGTCCGGGAGAATGGACATGAGGGAGGGTGATTTGGAGATGTTATATATATAGAGAGGTGCAAGCGAGCTATTTTATCCACCACAGGATCGTTCCAGACACATATCAACACATACTAACACCCAGCATGTGTCCCTTTTGGATTTTGTACCATGATGCACACGGCTAGTATACTAAGTTAGATGATAATCAGGGCGAAAACCCCCTATGTGACGATACTTGACGGATAACAGAAAGGCTTACACGATGGCTACAAAAAGAAAAAGCCTGATACAACAGCATGTGGACAATGAGTGTGATTGCACTCACAACCCAGGCCAAGACAACACCTGCATATACCAGCGCTTTGTAGACGGCTGGGATTTTACCCCTGATGTGGGCAGAGGACAAACCTCTGGCGAGATTTTTACTCCCAGGTTCATTGTGGACAAAATGATCACCACCTCCGGGATGTTCCCTGAAGCTGTGGTTTACCACAATGATTTCACAGAGTGCACCGAGGAGGACTTGGAGCACATGGTGGGGTCTACCGTGTGTGAGCCAGCAACAGGTACAGGCAACTTCGTCTCCACTATTCTGCATCACAAGCTGCAAGCAGCCTTTGAGTTGGCAACACGCCGAGGCCATGATGTAGACCATCTTGTCCCTCAGGCAGTAGGCACAGTATATGCTTATGACATTGATGCTGGCAACTTAGAGACCACACTGCGCCGCTTAACTCGACATAATGGTACACCCCTAGATGACAAACACATTGCAAACTACTGGGTAGATCATATAGTGGGACTGATTGGTCCTGATGCTGATAGGGATCAGATCACCACCACGGTGCAGACCTCCCTTACAGAGACACAACACCACTGGGCTACACAACTTAGATCCCAAGGTGTCCTTGCTGCTTTTCTCAATGACCATCATTCTGGAGACAGCGAGGATCTCCTAGTACGCTGCGAGGATATCTTAAGAGAAAACATAAAGCTCTTCAACGGTATTGTCAACGACCACACCCCTACTATGCCAGGGGTGAAAGATATCACCTGGACATTCTGGGACAACGGCGTGATGGCAGAAAAGAGCAGCATGTACCATGAAATGGTAACCAGCAAGATCGCCACGTTGGATACCAAGATAGCTAAACTAAAAGAAGAGCACTACATAGATGGCGCTTGGGATGATAACCAGTCCAAAAAGGAGCACGCTAAGCTCACCAAAGAGAAAAACAAGCTGGCGAAAGAGCTAGATTAAACATTACCCCCCCCACTCTCCCCATTTTTCAGAAAGTAGGATCTCATGACTTTTCCACTCTCGTTTTTCATCTTTCACATCGTGTTTGCTGCAGCTTTCTTTATTGCAATATACTTCTTCCGAGAATTTTAGAGGGCTTGCGATTCGACCACAGCCCAGAAGTCTTTGTCAGGGTTGATATAAAACTCAGGGTTGATGGGTGTACCTCCGTGGACAATGAGATCATCAGCGATAGCATCAATGTCGAACTCGTCAGCATACTCACCGAGGGGAATGATGATTTCGTGGTCATCCACCCCGGAGCTAAAGACTCCGGGGCTTCTCTGGCTTTTTGTTATGGTGAACTTCCTCATTAATGGTGGAATAAGTGGTTTTCATTTTCTTTTCCCTTTCTGTGTGGTTTTAGAGGGTGTCAGCAGTTGTGGTATCCCAGAATTCGGGATCTAGAGTGATATAGAACCCAAGAGGGAGAGGTTTGCCTGCGCCGATGATGTGGGTGTTAATGATAGAATCAGTATCATGTTCTGCAGCATACTTGCTGATCGGATCTTTGATTTTTTGGGTGATATCGGCGGTCATCTTTTTCCTTTCTGTATGGCTCTTTGTCTTATATCTCTGATGATACATCTCCTTGCAGTACTGCGCAAGCTGTAGTGATATATTTTTGAGTCAATTGAAAATAGCGCTAACCCCTTCCGAGTTTATAACAATCTCCCGGGGGGGGCTTATGTCTTCATCACAGGGACAGGCACCTAAGGGGACAAAAAATCTACAGCCCCAGCATCCCGAAAATAGCCCCAACCTGTTCCTCAGTTAGACCCATATAGGGATCAGTCTGGACAACCCCAACCTCTACACCAGCAGGGTGGTTAAAACGGTACGGCTCATCTTCTACCAAGATCACCTTCTTGATTTCAGGGTGATCATCTAGAAAGTCCTCCATGGCCTTCACCTTTGTATAGCCAGGTTGCTTCTTCATGGTGTAGTTAAAGAGAGGAATCTCAAGCTCCTCGTTGAAATCATTACTCATCTCACCCCATGATGATGACCAAACTGCCTGATTAGCTGAGAGGGATTGCAGCAGGTCAACAGTGTGAGAGGCCAGCGGCATATTAAGACCACCTAGATAATAGGTGAAATCATAGGCTGGGGGCACATCAACGCTTACTCCCTTGTCCTTGTCAAAGCGGTGGGTATAAGGCGAGATCGCGCCATCAATATCCAGAAAAACCACCATGGGATCAAAATGGCTAGTCTCCATGGTATCCTCCTCCCTCTGGTTATGGGACTTAACATATAGCTTCCGGGCGCGATCAGCTACCAGATCGTTATCACTGAGATAGACATACTGATCGCTTCCGATGATAGCATCCTCAAAAAATCCGCTGATAACATGATGACTATCTGGCAGCGTCTCAAAGAAAGCCCGATCAATATAATCCTTAGTGATCTTAAAAACTTTTCCGCCAATATCTACACTCACACAATCATCATCTTCTGTTATATCACCAATAGCATCTGGCACTACTGCATAAGACAGGGAGTTTTTAACTGCTTGGACGTAATCTTCCTCAGTATAATCTGGGGATATAAAACTCTGACCACCCTCACACATCTTCAGTTTCCACATATGATAAGAGCCATAAATGGTGATATTATCCTCCATATCTACCAAACAGAGATTGCAGTGTGCATCAATGATAACTTCTTGGCATTGCAGATTCTCTGTTCTTACAACAGGTTCATCTAGGGAACCTTTACGGCGTGTGGACACATCTACTGTGCAGGTATCCCAATGGTAGCGATAAGGCTTCTCGATTGTAATCATAAGATAAGTCTCCTTGAAAATGTGTGATTGTATGTGGGGTGCTTAATTGACCAATATGCTACCAACATGCGTGTCAAACTGTCAATCTTGATGAAAAATCAACTCTCCTGGTGTGATTGACTTTCATGGGTGTGGGCAGATTTACTTTTGAGGGCATGCACACGAGGATCGGTATGAAGAGACCAACGACACGCTGCTAAACCACCCAAGATCGCTGTGCAGAAAACGATGATATCCCCAGGGGTATTCTTACCAAACAGTGCACCACCAGCCACAATCATCACAGGGATAGCCACAAAGATGATCCAAAAAGACACCTTCCGCTGCCAATGGTCAGTACTATAGTCATTGTCAAACATGTTGACAATCTTTTTCATAACCTCTCCTTATAATCATTATATGATGGGAGTAAAACCTGCTATATAATACATATATGACAAAACACCACAATCAAGAAGATTCATGAAATAATAGCTAAGGAAACCACGGGGCTTGTCCCCGTGGTAGTTGATCTATGAGTAATATTGGTTGAGTAAATGGTGATATTTTTCCAAAGTCATGGTGTCTTTTACCAACCCCAGCGCAGCACCTTGCAAGAAAGTCCTGCCAACGCTGCTTCGGAGAAAGTCTTGTCAAGCATGTTTGACCAATCCCTCTTCCCACTCTTCAGATAAGGGGGGAATCCGTTAAGCGCCACGATAGTGCCCACAGGCGCGTTCTTGTAGTCCTCTGCCGTGGTCAGTGTCTCCGGGTGACCTGGATTGTCCGTAATCTCCACCAGCTTGTACTCCTTCCCATTAGGGACGAGCGAGTCAGGTGAAAATCCCCCTTCATTTGTGACAATACAGTCAATACCCTCTTCATAACACATCATCACCACTTCGTTATCTCCTGACATAGTTGCCCCAGCCAGGTAATGCTCATCATCATCCCATTCCGCGTCTGCCATTGTCACCGGGGAGGTGGCACCCAAAATGATCTTAGCGGCGGCGGTAGCTGACTGACCATATGTATTCTCCGGCGCAGATGTAATGCTCTTAGCCCACTGACGGGCTAGGCGCAGAAGCTTTGTGTCAATATCATTATTCATAGGTGTTCTCCTTGTGTTGGTTGTTTTCCGTATTTGTGCTTGATTATATCGCACAGTGTAAATATTGTCAATCAAGGTTAGCTAGCCTATGCCTATTGTTGTATACCAAGTAAATATTCAAGTTAATACATGATACAGAGAGGTGTATAATAACATGCCTGCACAGAATACTAACCCTGGTCATTTTGGCCCTAAAGCCCCACCTGTGGTGTTTGGGCGCAAAAATCTTGATTATGTAGGTGGTAATCACCCAGCTACTCCAAAAACCTCCGGTAGTGTGTATAGCATCCGTGATGATTTCAATAGTGCCCCAAGTGTTAGTCCAGAGGACATCAGTGAGGAGACCTATTATACTTACCATGATTCCCTTGATGATATGCTCAGTGATTTTGACATGATTGGTGAGCCTTTTGTTAGCGCTACTGTGGGTGGATCATGGTCTGATGTGGACGATTTGACTGACACTTTGGCAACCATTAAGGCAGATGAGGCTGAGGCTTTAGCTCGCGGCGAAGAGCCAGATGATGAGGATCTTACTGACTACTCCCTAAATGTTAATCTGGACACGGAAAATCAGCTAGAAAGCCTTGCCAACAAAATCTTTCTCGGCATTGAGCCCTATTTTAAGGATGGGCAGCGTTACACTAGTGGTGAACAGGTTCCTGAGGAGTGGGTAGATATCAGCCGTGGAAACATCTCTGTTGATGGTAAAACACTCCTGGAAGGATCAGATGATACTAGAGATAAGCTCCGTCAGTTGTCCGAGAGCTTAGAGTATCTGGATTCTGATGGTGGTGTGATTGACCAGAACCTCTATTATGAACTAGAGGATACAGCAGCCAAGAATACTTTTGGGCCAGATAGTGATGTGCGCTTTATTATCAGTGATCTAGTTGATAATGATCTTGAGAGCCATATTTATGACAATAGGGATGACGAAGAGTTCAATGAAATATTCGACGAGGATCAGTACATAGAGGAAAGGACAAAATTCTATGAGGATCAACTCACTTTTGACAGAATGTATATGGCCTACTCAGATATGCGAGCCGAAGAAGGTATCTATGATGATTATGTAGATACCGGAGATCCTAACACTGGATACTTTGATGTGGATATGCAAACCTTAAGCAATGTAACTATGAGAGTATTAGATTACTAGGTTGCTCACCAAAAAAGATATCCCCTCTGCGATCATTATCAGAGGGGATATCTTTGTGTGTAGTCCGCAGTTGTCGTTTTTGTTGATCAATCATAACCACTGTTGTCTATACTTCAAGATGAGTCAAGAGGTACTCACTAACGTATGCACAAAAACCCCAAGACCCACGCTGCGCATAACATTACAACTGTTGTCCCTGCATAAACTCTGGGTTAAAAACCAAAAAGTTGATCATTAAATAAGAACCAATCATCCCTGAAACTAAAGATTTTGGGGCTTTTTAGATGATTTTCTTGATAAACCTCAAGATTGAGTTGCTTAGTTGAGGTTTAATCTCACTTATGGGATAAGGATTTACTCCACAGACGGATGCTAAATTATCTACAAGGTGCATTGCTCATGCACTAACACGTACCTCTAGAAGGAGTTGCACCCTCACAAGCACCTTATAAGAGTGCTGTGCTAACCGTTACACCACAGAGTCTTAACTTCTACATGAAATCATTCTGGCAAATAATATGGTCTCATGTAGAGAGCGCCCCTGAGAGGATTCAAACCTCCAACCTTCCCTTTAGGAGAGGGGTGCTCTATCCCGTTGAGCTACAGGGTCCTGTATGACTAGATATCCACTGTGTCAACCACTATGGCTATCTAGTTGTTATGTGGAAGATAATCACTTGCCATGGTGCCCCCGGCAGGATTTGAACCCGCGACACATGGGGTAGAAACCCACTGCTCTATCCACTGAGCTACGGAGGCATGTGTTCAGCCAATGAAAGCAACCTTTCATGACAACTACCATTTAACCACAGTATCATCTTGATGTCAAGAACAACTCTTCCAAGGGTGTTCAAAGTCCTTTGTCAAGCTGTTCCACGTGAAAGGAAAGACTCAAGATGTATTTGTAGGAAAATTATCCCTACAAATGACACTGATTATCTCAATACTAGATAATCAGTGCGAGAAGTGCAAGCATCACCCTATCAAAAAGCACACCATCATATTGTGATGCTTATCACTTGTGCGGTTATGAAGTTATCATCAGATGATGAGGAAACAAGGAGGAGGAAAACAGCACTATTTTCTACAAATAGCGCACCTCATCACCAGTTTCTGGTGCTCTCATCGGCTGACATGAACTACTATAACACTATAAAAAATCTCATGTCAAATTCTTTACCGTTTTTACTTAAGTGCTGCTGTTTTGCTATTGTTTTAATCATTCATACAGTCTCATTTTTCAACATGAAAACTACCTACAAAGGGGAATGATATTTTATGGCAACTCTTACTTTTGATGACTTGACATCTAAAGCACTCAAATGGGTGCTTTCTGGTGCAGATAACTCTGACTATGGTCACTACATTATAATCTCCATTGACAAAGATGGATTTACCAAGCTTTCCACCAACACTCCTTTTGGACGATCTTTGGAGATGCAGGCTGAAAACACTGAAGGTGAATATTCTGATGTAGCTTTTGCAGCTTCTACTCTTTCTGGTTTGGCTAAAAGTGTAGAAGAAGGAGATCAGCTCACTTTAAACATTGACAATAAGAAAGATGTTATCTACATCTCACTTGCTTCTACCACTATCACAGTAGATAACCTCTATGATGTCTGTCCTGTAGTTGCTAGTCTGCGTGGAAAAACCACTCTGACCACTGTTGATGCTAGTTCTGTAGCTCAAGCGTTGACTACTGCTACAAAGATGCTTCCCAAAAATGGTGATGTAGCTATTGACTGTGATAGTGATCGCTTGACTGTTTCTGCTATTTCTTCTGAACTAGTCTCTAGAGAAGAGTTCCCTTCTACTCTTCCTGAAGGTGAGGAGTCTCACATTCTTGTATCAGGAAAGAAGCTTTCCCCTCTTAATGCAGTAGTGCGCACTGGAATTGTAGAGGATATGAAGATTAAAGAAGAACGTGGTGTGGTAAGTTTTGTCTTCCCTATTCATGATGATTCTATTGGTATTGATGCGTTGTCTATGAATGTTTCTACTGCAGTAGAAAACTACAATGGTGAAGGAGGAGAGTTCCTTGATGATGAGGAAGATGAGATCGCTACCTTGTCTATTTCTGAAGTCAAAGAAGCTCTAGCCCCTTTGACTGCTGTTGTCTCTGATGCCAATGTCACCATTGATACTACAGGTGCTCATGGTGTATCTCTTACTATCACCTCCAAAGGTACAGCTGCAAAAACCATTGTTCTAGATGCTGAAGTAGCTTCTGGTACTACCTATACAGTTTCTTTGCCAATGTTTATGGCTGCTTTGAAGAATATTTCTACTGCACAGGTTATTATTTCTTCCATTTCTGTTGATGATGATCCACAGTGGTACATCTTGACTCCAGATCATGGTGATGATGACAATCCTGGTGAAGATCTCATTGTTGCTATTCCTCTTAGATAAGATGGTGGCTCTATAAGAAAAACAAAATGCACCTTTTTGTTACAGATTATACAAAGAGGTGCATTTTTTATGTCCCCTTTATACCTGTGCAGTGTTCAATGACACTTTGTGTCCCTTTTTGAAGATACCTGATGAAAGTTATTTCCAACAATGATTTTTTTGATTTCTTCTTTAATAAGATCAAGGGGAATACAGCATTTTTTACAGCATTATTACTTCCTCATTTTTCAAGTTGCCTATTTATATTCACCTCAAGGCAGCACGGAGGCTCCGTCCTTTAGGGCGGGGAGGAAGTGCGTCCATAAAGAATCCCCCGTATTTTGACGTAAATATTTCACATGTGATATAATAAAATACATGAGTGAAAAAGTTTCTATCGCATCTGTCAAGCACACAGGGTCGCCTGTGTACCTTGGCGTGCGCTCTGGACATCACTCATGGACTCAAAACCCCTATGAGGTACTAGAATGGATGGGAGATTCCTGGAGACTGCGCTTTAACCAACACCGTTCTAAGCGCAAGAAATGGGAAAAGGTCACCCGGAAAAGCGGAAAAGAGCAAAGAATCCTAGTACCTATTGGTGATAGTGTTACAGATGTTACTGACAAACAGGCCAGAGCTGACTTTTCCTCCCTTGCAGCACTTCCATCTATGATCTTGCAATCTGCTGAAAGGATTGAAGACAGTGCATGGTGGTCTGCTGTAAAAAGAAGAAAAACCTCTGGTGGGAAAATGCCTAGGTTTAGGTCTAAGAAATCCCAGGATAACATTTTTACCTGCTGGTTTAACAAAGGTTCTAATGCAACCTATCAGAAAACAGGTAAGAAAACCGGGATCATTACCATCAAAGGACAAAACCCATCCAAGCATAATAAACCAGGTCATAAATCTAGGTGGACACTCAAGATTAGAGTCAAGCACAGCGGAAGAGAGTTTTCTCACTACACTTCCGTGCAGGTAAACACTACTACTATGAGTGCTGTGTTTACTTCTGTGCCTAAAAAACTCACCAGATCTAATGACCAGCATTCTATAGGAATTGACAGAGGTGGGGTCGTTGCAGTTTCTACCTCCGATAGGCAATCCCTTGCACCTAATACCAAACTTACTTCTCAGTGGGATAAAAAGCATACTTATCATCAAAAGAAAATGAGTAAGATGCGCTCTAGAGCACTAAACTCCGCTAAAAAAGAGTTTATCTCTAACAATCCTAATATTCCCAAGGGTGAGCTTTCTCACAAAGCACATCAGGTAGGTAAAGAAGCAATGTATCAGGTAATGAAAGGTGTACAATACCAACATCACAAAGAGCGTGCCAATCATTATTCTTCCAAGATTACTAAGTACCGTGAGGCATGGCAGCAGGAGATAACAACAAAGCTAGTGTGCTTTTCTGATAGAATTGTTCTAGAAGACCTCAAAGTTAAGAATATGACCCGCAAGGGTGGTAAGCGCAAGCGCGGGATGAACCGTTCATTCCTAGCGTTCTCACCTGCAAGGTTTGTTGCTATGTTAGAGTACAAAACTCTTCTGTCAGGTGGAGAACTTATCTTTGTCCCACCTCATTATACTTCTCAAAGGTGCAATAAGTGTGGTTACACAGAAAAAGAAAACCGCGAAAGCCAAGCGGTGTTTGTATGCAAAAACTGTGGACACAAAGACAATGCTGATAATAATGCAGCGTTAAATATTAGAGACTATGCAGATTATCTGTATGGTACTTACCAGGGCACTGACTTGTCCGCTTCTGGAGAAACCCAGGAGAATGGTAGTGGAGTGATTATAAGAGCTACCCCCTCGAAAGAGGATGTGGAAGGGTTTTATACCTGGAAGCAGCCAGATCACAGTGATGCTATCAACCCCAGCTCTGTTGTGTAAGTTTATAACTTCACAAGTAATCTGGAATCCCCGCCCTTTAAGGCGGGGAGGATGTCAAGAATATAAATGCAATGTGCATGCTTTGACCTGCTGTTTTATAACCACTACCCCCATTTTCTACCCCCGTAGAAGTCAAAAAACTTGATCTATCAACCCTTTGATGCCATACTAGATACCACAAGGAAAAACACACCATATCAACACTTCTTAAAGGAGAAAAAATATCATGCGTTATAACACTGGCGTATCTACTATCAGCAATGCACAGTCTAATCTTATGACTGTAGATCCTGACAAGGCTGCAAAGGTAGCAGCAATGCTTGTCAACAACTACACCTCCTATGTCACCCCTGTGCGAGAGGTCATCATCAATGGTTTGGAAGCTGTTGAGGGGCAAGAAGATGGTCATGTCACAGTAGAGTTTGATGCTCAACTGAAAAAGGCCACTTCTGTTTTCTCCAACTATGACATCAATGGAGAAAATGACTACATCATTCATATCACTGATAATGGCTGTGGTATGAGCCATGACTTTGCTAAGAACAAGTTTGTTCACCTGACTGCTTCCAGCAAAGATGACTCTGATGATTATATTGGTGGCTTTGGTATTGGTGCTAAGGCTGTAGCTTCCATTTCCCACCATACTGTATTCCGCACTGTTCAAGATGGTATTGCTACAGTCATTGTCTTTGGTATGTCTGACAAGGGTGCTACTACCTCTGTTAGTGATCCTATGGAAGTAGATGAGCCTAATGGCACTAAGGTATCTATCCATGTGGATCAGGATACTTTCTACAGCATTACCTCTGATATTGAAGATCAGTTTCTTGGCTGGATTGATCCTGAAACTCCACTAACTGTTTCTTCTTCTCAGGGAAAGGATTTCCAGGTAGGCAAGAAGTCTCAAGATGTATTCCATTCTTATACTCATAGCAATGGTGTTGTAGTTCATATGGTAAAGAACAATGATAAGGGTATGTTTAGTTTTAATCCTGCTGACTCTATGCTTCGCTGTGTAGGAATGCCTTATCCTACTACTAACTCTATGAAAGATTCCTATGAGATTGGTACTTCTTTTGTCAGGGCTTTGAACGGTGTTATCCCAGGAGCGCAAGTAAGAAACAATAGTTTCTACCTCATCATTGATGTTCCACCACAAGATATCACTATTGACTCTAGCCGTGAGCGCGTAGCTGACACTGTGCATCTTCGCACTGTCATTGATGAAGCTATTGATGCTGCTGTAGAGGATTATGCTCATAGTGTTGCACATAACCTTAAAAACTCCAAGGATAGCCAGGAGTTTTTTGATAAGATCGTTCAAGGATTCCCCTGTGTTGGACTCACCCTACGTAGTGGAGCATTGGGTAATGCTAACTCTATTGTGGAAGATTACACTACTTATGTAGAAAAAGATAATGATCTTGAGGGCAAGGGCATCTTTATTATCAATGATGAAGATGATAAGTGCTACAAGAGTGGCAATCTATATGAAATGGATAATGATTCCATTAGGTACATTCTTGATGCGTGGCGTGCAGAGTCTATCTCTCGCGTTCTTGCAAACTCTGATAGCATTGATGATGCTTTGGGTGTTGATACACACAAGTGCTCTTTTGTGGTAGTTGTTAATACCAAGAATGGTGGTTCTACTACACAGATCAACGGTGGTGGTCTCTATGATAAGATTCTTCCAGATTCTTTCTTAAATCTCTTTGATGACAAGGAAGATATTGATCTTACTATGGAGCTTGTTAAGTGGCATCTTGACATTAATGCTTATACTGCACCTAAGAGCTACCATGCTATCCGCAAGTCTATGATGTCTCGTGGACGTGGCAAGGGCAAGAATGGTTCCCATTCTAAGCGTGAGATCTTCTCCTATATTGACAACAATGGAAATCGCAAGATTGTCACTGCTGGTGATATCAAGGATACCCTTTCCCAGTGGAAGAATGACAACATTGCTACTCTTGTTCTACTTCAAGACAACAATGACAATGCTAGTATTGACTACTATCAAGAAACGCTAAAAAACATTGACAAGGTTGTTCAAAAGGTCTATGGCACAGATCACAAGGTAGTATTTGTTTCTGCTAAGCGTTGTGATACTGTGGCAAAGAATGTGCGCATCTTGAAAGAAAATGCTGGCAAGGTAGCAATGGAAGTCAATGAAGATATCTTTGATGGTAAAGATATCACAAGCTCTATGGCTCATATCACCAAGGATATGTCTCAAGGAATGGGTTTCTTGTTCTTTGAAAGCCCTCTAGACAACTCCTTTAGCGTTGAATACAGCAATAGTGGTATTGGATACAAGTGGCTAGATGCTGAATATGGAAATGGCACTATCCAGGATATTCTTGTTGATTACTTGAACCTAGATCCTGAAAAGTATCATAAGGCTAAGGGAAATATCATTGAAACTATCAATGTTGTTTCTGATGATGAACCTCAATCTCCTGATGATACTTCTGTAGATTACTACCGTGCCATTACTGGAAGTGCTATTATTTCTGCATTCAACAGCTTCTTCTACAACACTAGCAACAAGGATAAGACCCTTGACACTGTAGGAAAGCTCTTTGCTGATGGTGCAGATTACGATGAATACACCCGCCGAGTGCAAATCCTTTTCAACGTTGCACACTACTCTTGCAATAAAAATGTTGGATACAGTGGTATTAGCAACAAGGAATCTGCTAAGTTTATGGGTAATATCATTGCTGCTGCTCAAGAACTTGTAGACAATCCTGACTCTTTGGCAACTCAAATGATGACAAATGGTTGGGTATAATGGATAGAGAATAGAAAACCTCTCCCCTTAGTGGGAGTGGTTTTCATTTTTTATTTTCAATGATTTTGTGTCCCTTCATAAGTATTTATCCTTATATACTAGACAGCATGATTGTTATGTGATATAATTGCTCATGTAAGAAAAACACACCAGAAAATATCAAAAAATGTAGTATATTTATTTGTTAGAATTATGACTGACTGATATACTAATGAAATATAACCCAATCATTTATGAAAGGAACAAAGAAATGGCACAGCCACTATCTTTTACTATCATTTCTCAAGATGACACTTCTATCCTCTCTTTTGTAGATATGACTACAGGACAGTCTGGAAATCTCCCACAGTGGTCTAGTCTTGATAAAAAGTCACAAAACACCATCATGGATATTATTAAAGATCCAGACAGTGTAGATGGTGATGCTATCAAGGCTATCTATGATGCAGCAAGCAACTATAACTCCAATGCTATCCAAGAGATCCGCAGCAAGCTAGGTATCACAGTAGATATTGATAATATCTACATTGGTTCTATTGTTTTGCCTAAGACTTTCCAAAAGCTACTGGGAAATGTTGATACACTAGAAGAAGCACAAAGCATTGTTGCCTTTGCTAAGGATCTAGAAAACAATCCTGGTGAGCACTGCAAGGAAGCACTTATTGAGTGGCTAGTAGCTAATCCTAGCTTGTCTTTTGCTCCAGATGGTCGCATCATTGGCTACCGTGCAGTTGATGACAAGTTCCTTTCCTATCACAGTGGTTATGGCATTGTCAATGGAGAAGAGTTTTCTAACTCTAAGCTAGATAACACTCCTGGAAATGTTTTGCAGTTCCCTCGTTTTATGGTAGATCAGAATACTGATAAGCATTGTTCTATTGGCCTCCATGTGGGTACATGGAAGTATGCTTCTACATTTGGACATCAAAAGCACATTTCTGTTGCTTTCAAGGCTTCTGATGTAGTCTCACCACCATCTGATGCTCATCAGGAGAAGATCCGAGTTTCTGAGTTTGCTGTTCTAGAAGAAATCACTGAACCCTACCATGACACCATTGTTATAGGTAAAACCTACTAACACATAAGCACCATCACTTTTTTAAGAAAGGACACTTTATACTATGTCTAAGATCATTACCATTTTTTCTAATCCTGGAACCTATAGCTCTACGCTTCCATCTTCTTCAGTATCTGACAAGGTAGAAGATAACAAAACTCTTACTGCTTTGGGGCATACTGTTGATGAAAAGAATTTTGATAAGTCACGTCATGTAGCATCTCTTTTCAATGCTATTTCCCGTGGACGCAATGTTCATGCTACAGCGCAGCGCATTGGTCTTGTTTCTGATCATCCTGGTGAGGGTGGCAATGATATTGAATATCTATCAGAAGCCATGAAGAATATCTATGGCATTCATGGTGATAACGCCATTCTGGGTAGCATTGAGGTAACAGATGCACAAATGGAGTATCTAGAGTCTAATCCCAATGCTATGGAGGTATTTATTGATAATGCAACCATTCAACCTGATAACCTTTCCTGGAATAAGGAAGATGTAGAGCACCGTGAGTCTTTGTGTGAAGAAGTTCACTCTTTTGCTAATGATGTCAATGATCTCATTGATGTAGCACGTGAAGCAGAAGATGAAGATGATGACTGGACTGATGACTGGGATGATGAAGATGATTGGAATGACTGGGATGAAGAAGATGATTGGGATGACTGGGATGACTGGGATGAAGAAGATGATTGGGATGAAGATGATGATTGGGGTGAAGATGACTACAGTGTAGAAGAAGATAATGAGGATTCTAATACAGGATTCAACTCACCCTCACAGATCAAGGATGATGAATATATCAGCATTGAAGATCTTAGCCCACATGCACAGCTTGTAGTTCTAACCCCAGAAGAACTAGAAAAGCTGAAAAAGCACCCACGTTTTGCTAATGCAGAACAGCTAGAGCTTTCCTTTGATGATGTAGATGATGAATAATCTTTCATCTTAAAACTTTACCCCTTGTGCATTATGTGAGGTGATGCACAAGGGGTGTTTTTTTGATCATTTATTTTTGTGTCCCTTTTTCCTATCAAGATGACACTCCAAGATGCAAAAAAAATAAATGACAACTAATAGCGCCACTCGTTTTTTGCTAAACTTTTCAAACGCTCAACAAAAGGAGTATAAGGTCTAGGCTCACGAGATTCCAACTCGTCTAATATGTCACTATCAACCACAGTAACGCTATCTGCTATGGCTTTGTTTCTAGAACATTCTTGGCATTGTTTTATATGTTCATCATGCTCGTCCATCAATGATCACTCACCTTTCAAAATATCTTTACTAATCTTATTGATTCTACAGGAATAATCCCCTGTGCTTTTGTCTATATTGATAGTAGATTTTAGTATAACACCAAAAGGATGTGTAGTCATTTTGTTCTTGGTAAGATAATCCACATATCTTATAATCATCACAAGAAAAGAGGATAGGTTATCTATGGCAAGAAGAAAGACACGCAAATCACCCGCTAGGCGCTCACGTAAGCGCTCAACATCTTCTAAGAAGTCAACTACCCTTAATAGCTCACAGAAGTCCTTAAAACAGCGTCAGAAGGCTCCTTGGGATAGGTTGAAATTAGCAGGATACAGTACCCCTATTATCTATCAATTCCCGTGGGAGGATAGAGCATTATCTAAAGTGGCACAAGCTGAATACTTCCCTGGTATTGGGTATGTATCTTTGAAAGAAAATCCTCTCTTTAAAGACTATAGGATAAAAAACTACTCTTGGGAGAAGTTCATAGAAGATAAAACTAGCAATACAACATCTACTCCTTTCCCAGAAGGAGAAGATCCTTATGTTTTAAGAGAAGATCAAAGAGAAGATGTTGCAACTATCATTAAAGCTTATAATGCTGGTGCTCCTGAATTCTTGATTGCCAATGCTACTGGTACAGGAAAAACAGTTACTACCCTTGCAGCATTAGATGAGCTTAATCCTCACAGTGTTCTTATAGTATGTCCTGCAGCAGTTATTCCTGTATGGAGAAGACATATTGAAGATATGGGTGATAAGGGAAGGAAATATGTTATTATCAACTATGAATCCTTGAAGAAACTTGTGTCCCCTCCTGATGAAGCAGTTAAAGCTAAAAAGGCAGCAACTCAAAATAAACACATTTCTCTATCAGGAAAGCCTTATACACATTTTGATGCAGTTGTCATTGATGAAGCACACAAGACTAAAAATCCTACTGCACAACAATCACGCATATGCTCTATGATCTCTGCGCATGCACGCTTTACTCTAAGGCTCACAGCTACCCCTGGAAAGAATCCTTCACAGCTTCATTACTTGTATAGACTTTTATCTTTTAATACTGGGGATAACATTGAAGTAAAAGATGATAAAGATTTCTCCCGCTATATTTCCTGGTGTAAAAAGCATCATGTTGATGGCATTGTCTCTGCTCCTTTTGGAAATGGTATTACCTTTGAAGGCGGTAGTGACTCTGTAAGAGCTATGGAGAAGATACTCTATGGAAAAACTACCCACGGTGTTACAACAGCCATAAAGAAGAAACCACACAATTGGGATAAAGTAATAAGACAACCCTACCCTATTGACATTTCTGCACAAGAAAAACAGGACTATCAACTTCTAGTAGAAGATGTAAAAAACATTATGCTCAATGCTGGAAAATCTAGAAGAATGGATATGTCTAAAGGTATTGCTGCAATGATGAAGATGCGTCAAAAAGCTGGTCTTTTAAAAGCATCACATATTGCCAACTACACACAGTATTGTGTTCAAGATCTAGGAGAACAAGTAGTTATATCTACTGTATTTCACAACACTGCAGAAGTCATTGAAGAAAAACTTCATTCCTTAAAGATTGACTGTGTAACTATCACAGGAAAAGACTCTGCTGAAGACAAAGAAGATAAAAGACTAGCCTTTCAACAAGGTAGAGTCCCTGTAGTCATCACCTCTATTACTACAGGTATTTCCCTACACAGCAATGAAAAATCAGTAGGAGGAAACTCTACTCCTCGCAGGCTCATTGTAGGAGATATCCACTTTTCTCCTATTGAGCATACACAGCTAGAGGGAAGAATCAACAGGAATGGAGAAAGCGGGATTGTAGTCATTCCTATGCTTGCTGATACAGTAGATGAGAAAGTTGTATCTACTTTACTTCATGGTGTAGAAACTCAATCTATTCTTCAATCACATGGCGATGAAGATGATATTGCTTTTCTTGCAGATGCACTAGGAGTAAAACTTTAATCTTTCCTGTGGATTTCACATATATAACTTCGTTATGATATAGTTTTCAACTATGAACATTTGCACATATCTTTTGTCACGAAGAGAAGAGGAAAAACATGGCAAAAACTTACCAAACTCATATCATGTGGTCAGGTCACGGAGATGACATCTACAACCAACCTGTCAGTCTTCTAGCTTCTGGAGAAGACAATGCACGAGAGATGTTTAGCAACATTGTCTCTGAAGGTCTTGCTATTAAAAATGATGGTCTTTTCCTAGCAGCTGTTTCACCAGAAATGACTGAAGAGGAAATCAATACCTATTCTGATGATAAGGAAGCACTCTGTGCAATCATCAAAGGTGAAGATGAAAAGTTCTCTCTTGGATCACTGATTAAAGAATATGCTACCAGCAATGATGACTGGGCAGAAGGATCTTTGACTGTTATCTATGATAATGATGAAACTGATGCTGATGTTACTATGACTAACCGTGGATAGTTCTATACAATAGAAACCCCCTAGCAAAGAATAATCTTGCTAGGGGGATTTTTGTGTCCCTTTTATATAAAGAGACTACTCATTGTCCTTCTCTTCATTGTTTTTCCCTTGGGAAGTATTATCTTCTGACTCTTTGTTTTCTTGTCTATTATCCTCCAGTGGAATAGCTCCAGCTTTCTCCATAGCTTTGTGATAAGACTTAGCAGCTTTTTCTTTCTGCTTTCTTCTCTCACGAAGTTGCTGAGTAGACTGTGATTCATCTGTTTCCTGATAACGGAATTGAGGAACAACCCAACCACGGTTTTGAGGGCTAGAAGAACCTCCTACACCCTTCTTTTTGTTGGTATTAGCAAAACGAGCCTTAGTCAAGGAACGTCCTACCTGTGCAATAGTTCCAGCAAAGTTAACCCTTTGATCATCAGGGAGATTTTTAGCGTTATTAGCAATCATTCCACGGCGAGTGGTAGCAGCATGAAGAGAATCAAATTCACCCAACTTGACAGTGACATCTTTACCTCTAGTATTGGTAAGCATATGTCCTAGTTCTTGAGTGTTTTTATCCACTGGAGAAGCATCCTCAAAAGAGGTTGCTACAGTAGTGCGCATTGACACAACATACTTGCCATCTTTGTTTTCTGTAATATGCATGTCATGGCGTCCCTCTACTACAGATCCATCTGGCATAGAAAGACGTGTCATCTTAGTCAAGCTATCAGCAGCTTTACTACCAATCTCTTCTCCATCAATCTTTTTTGGAGGTCTAGTTGACTCCTCTTTTCTCCATGCAGAATCGGCACCAGTTTCTACCCATGTAGATGCACGCTGTAGCTGTTCATCACTAAGATCATCAAGTTCTACTTTTTGAGGTTTTCCTGTAGTGTAGTCAATCCCTGATTTGTTGCGTTGTGCTCTAGGAGAAAACTCTGCACCACGGTTGATTGCTTCTTGTCTAAGTGTTGGTCTTTCACTAATAAACTCATGATAGTCCTTATAGGAATCATCCCTTCTAGCAATACCTTCTTTCAAGAGCTTATCATAACGCTCAATCTTGCCTTGCTTTTCCTCCCACAGTCTTAGAGCACCTTGCTTAGAAGGAGAAGGTTTGCGTTTAGGCAAAGAGTCTTGCACCTCTTTAATCTGCTCTGCAAGGTACTCTTGTCCAGCTGGAGTAGCATAAAACACACGGTTTGCCTGCTCCATGCGAAGCTCAGCATTGTGTAGGCTTTTAGCTACTTTTTCTGGCATAGGGTTGTCATTGCCGCCATCTTCAAAAGGTTGTGCTTGTGCTTGTGCCTTTTGAAGATTTTTCCTTGCTGCTGCATGACGTTTTCTACCACTATTAGAACACCTTGGGCCTGGTCTTGCTCTACACATGTTCATCCCTCTTTCTTTTATATATTATTTGTTGTAATAAGATTACATTGTTTAATAATAACAGTGTCCCCTATCACTGTGCATTAGATGATTTTTGACTTTTTATCCACTTATGTCTATTATAAAAATACACATAGGAAAACAACTACTAGAAAGGATATACCAATGACTGCACAGTATTTCTTTGTTAAATATGCCAAAGGGCAAGATGGAGGGTTTGGAGATTACCGCTCTCCTGACTGGGAAAGCGCAGAATATCTTAAAGATAACAATGGAAACCTATTATGGTTTTCTAATGGGGAGGAAGCAGGCAAGTTTGTTCAATCTTGCAATGACTATTCTGAAAATGTGTTTTATTCTCATGGTGATCATTATGAATATGATGGTGATTTTCCTGTAGAGTATGCTGTATTTTCTTTTGCAATCCCTAACACTGAATCTGCTGTAGGTGCTGATGCTGCATTTATGGAATACAAAGAGAAGATAAAAGAAGAAGCACTTTCTTGGTGAAAGGTTGTGCTGCATAAACAACCATGCTATGATATAGTTAGTTGTTAACCTTTTATTAACTTTCTATAAACCCAGATGAACATGCACAACAAAAGTAAGGAGATTATATCATGAAGTTCATTGCTAAGCTCTTCAACATCAAGAAGGATGTCACCCCTGTTGATGCTGCTTACCAGCGTGGATATGTCATGCTAGTTCGATAAGCAACAACGCAAAAAACACCCCTTGACATATCTGTTAAGGGGTGTTTTTTTGTATACCTGAAATCTCTTTATACCGCTGGTACTGTGCTTCCTACTGCAATAGCAAAAAGTGATACAATGATAAACAGAAATAGTGCTGCCAATGGTAGCAAGAGTGCCACCCAGTTTATCACCTTAGATGCTTTATCTTTTTCATAGGAGTTATCTAGTATAAATAGGTAGTAGAATGGAAGAATAATGCCAATTCCAGTAAACAATGACACTACCAAGTTAATAATGGCAAAGAAAAGCTGATTTCCTTGTGTCTTCAAAAACTCAGGCCAGTTGCTACTACCATTTCCAGTATCACCAGAATGGATGAAATCTTCATACTGTTGCTTCACCTGTGCAGGTGGAACAGGAGGAACTGGTCCTCCTCCAGTAAAATAAGAGTTTCCTTGTTGCTGTTGAAGCTGGTTATCCTCATCATGATCATATCCATCATAGTGTGAAGAGGAGAAATCTTCATACTGTGCAGCTTGAGACTTTGGAATGTTCTCTACATCAGCAAAAGGAGTTCTACGAGGAGTGTATTCTTCTGCAGTGTCTTCTTCCTGGTAATCACTATCATCATTGGTGAAATCATCACCAGTGTAGTATTCATCAAGACCACTGTCAGTATCTGGGTAGTAATCTTGATCTTCAGTGCTATCTTCTTCTGCTACAGCATGTGTATCTTCTTGCTCTGTATAAGGAGTAGCTGTAGAGTTGTTTTCTTCTGTATTATCCACCTCATCATCATAAGGTGCATGGGTAGGGTATTTATTGTTTTGTGGTTGAGTCACTATGGTGTCACCTTCCAATTGTGAGGTTAAAAGATTGAAAAAATGTATATAACATATGATAACAGGAAAAGCACTTATCCTGTTATAGGTGTTATTGGTGTGTTTTAAAAAAGTTTGTGTCCCTTTTTTATAACACAAAAATAACCTCTTTTCCTTGTAAAAGATTAACCTACAGGGAAAAGAGGTTATAAGCTATCTATCTTATGCACTCAAAGCACGGCGTCCTGAAATGCGCCCAGTCTTTCCTGTATCAAACTTAGAACCATCAGTATAACCTGCATTATAAGAGTTCCTATCTACAGAAGATCTAGAAGAAGTCTTGATATTTCCCTTGCAATCACCCATAGCATATTCTTTAGCTTTTTCCTGATCGTTGATAATAGCTACTGCACCACCACCATTATTACTACGAGCTTCAGCTTCATGTCCTCGTAGAGAATCCTTAATAGCAGAAGCATAGCCTACCATGTGGGAAAGACGCTTTTTGCGAACCCCATAGACTCCAGAAGGAATAGCCTTCATAGCAGAATCAACCATGGTCAAAGATGCTACAGAGAACAACATCTTCACTCGCTCACGATCAATATCTCGCCCATAAATATCCACAGTATTAACAGCTTTTCCTGGGATATTGCTTCCCACTGCATAGCAGCCTAGAGCATTGGAAATGACTGTTACTAGAATGTGCTGTTGCTTCTTATAAGGAATAGTAGAGTTAAAGACAATGCTGTCTTTGCCCATTTCATTATTGTTATGTGCATTGTGAGAATGAACATCATTTTCTTCAATACCATACTGAGCCATAAGCTTCATGGCGCGAGACAATGCTGCATCTCCTTCTGCTGTTCCTTGCTGATCATTAGCAAGGTTAAGAAGCTTAGAAATCTTTGCAGTGATAGTAGCGCTCTTATGAGACAAGATATTCTCCTTGATATGGATGGTGTTTTTCTTTGATGTAGTTTCTACTATATACCACTATGTTTTTCTTGTCTATCCATCACCCTTATATGGGGGGGGTAGAAAATAGCACGAATATAACTATTGACAAAAAGCAATCATTGTGATAGAGTTGTAAGCAACTGCATTGGTTAATCAATAGCAGGAATATATGTTTTTTCTTTGACATTTTTCAAAGAAATGGTGGAGCTAAAAAAGACACAGGAAAAATCCTGTGTCTTTTTCTATTTATTTTTTCTTAATGAGAAACATCATCAGGTTGAGGGGTTTGTGACACACCTACATCACGAGAATCAGTATTGTGTTCACTATGACGGGTAGGTCCAGCAAGGATAACAGACATTAATACAACTACAAGAATAATGCAAGATACTGCTAAAGAGATAGCAAAATCCTGAGCATTATTTTCTTGTAGAGTTCTGTTTTCCCTATAATACATGTCTTGATAGTCTCTAATGCTTTGAGAGCTGTCAGTATAAGTGCTCATGATAAATATTCCTTCACAGTTGATATTTTCTTTTTGACAACCATTATAGCTTCCTTGGATTCTTTAATCAAGGATATTTTCTTCAGAAGTACTTTCTGGTTCTACCACTTTATCATTCATAGGATCAATGATTTTTCCTTCACTGTTTCTGATAGTGTTTCCTGGTCCAATGTTATAATCTGTAGTTGCTTCCTCTTCTATAGGAGAGCTGTCATTAAAATTTGTTTCTACAGTAACAGATGTTGTTTCTTTATCTCCTTCTACATCAGAGCAGGCACTAAGGAAAATAGAGCTTATAATGATTGCAGCTGTTGCACGTTGTGACTTTGTAGACATGTCTTTTATTCCTTTAGACTCTATATGCTTTGTACTATTTTAACATAGAAAACATGTCTACTTATCTAGCATGTTTGTGTCCCTTTTTCTAAAAGAAGAATGGAATGTGAGAAATGCAGTATAGAGCACTAATACCAGTACTATAATACCTCCTCCTCTACCACTATAATGCTCTATAAGGAAGAGCAAAAGAGCACATGTGCAAAACACACATGTGCTCAACAGCATTATCTTTCTAGCTATCAAAGAAATATCCCTTGATAACATCATAGACATACCAGTATCCTGCAAGAGGAATCAGCCCTGCAATATTCTCTAGATACACAGTGCCGCAATAAGCTATGACACCAGGAGTGATAAGAAGAATAGCCAAAGCAACAAACACTGCAATGTTAAATGCATATTGAGATGCCTTATGTTGGATATTCTTTCCAGAATGGGTGAAAGTAGTCATTGTGGTGCTACATCCTTTTCTTATCAGGAGTTGAACAAGTGAAATGTTCTTTTCTTGAAGAACAACTTTCACTGTAGTCACAAAAACACCACAAGTCAATATTTACCCCATTTAGGGTGTAGTAGTTACTGTTTCTACTTGTTCTACTTGTGTATTTTCAACAGAAGAAGATTCAACCTGATGATGAAAATAAATGGCCATTGCAGCTCCAATAGCTAGAATCCCCAGCAAAATCACAGCACAGAGAAAGTCTTTCCCTTTTTCACTTAGTTGTTTCATAGGCATTTTTTCTCCTTTGTATTACCAGCTAGACCTGTCTCTTATACACATCTCCGAGCCCACGAGACGCTACGCTATCTC
>OJLW01000144.1_pt1 | contig 39772 bp, 45 predicted proteins | sample 1597021 | NCBI WGS metagenome assembly OJLW01 (sample SAMEA3904676, study PRJEB24821) | metagenome | biome: Builtin; feature: hospital; material: surface | place: USA | collected 2013-06-03
ACGCTCACCACCAGAGAGGTTGGTCACCGGCGAATCCGACGGCGGGCAGCGCAGCGCCTCCATCGCCTGCTCGATCTTGGAGTCGACCTCCCAGGCATCGGCGGCGTCGAGCTCCTCCTGGAGCTTGCCCATTTCCTCCATGAGCTCATCGGAGTAGTTGGTGGCCATCTCCTCGGCGATCTGCTCGAAGCGAGCCTTCTTCTCAAAGATGTCGCCGAGGCCCTCCTCGACGTTCTCACGCACCGTCTTCTCCTCATTCAGCGGCGGCTCCTGCAGCAGGATGCCCACCGAAGCACCGGGCTGGAGGAAAGCCTCGCCGTTGTTCGGCTGGTCAATACCAGCCATGATCTTGAGCAACGACGACTTACCCGCGCCGTTGGGCCCCACGACACCGATCTTGGCGCCGGGGTAGAAGGCCATGGTGACATTGTCCAAAATGACCTTGTCACCGATGGCCCTGCGAACGTTTTTCATCGTGTAGATGAACTCAGCCACGTGAAGTCCCCTCTTGTGAAATTGACTGTGAGATATGCGCAAATGCTTTCCACAGACTACATCATTTCGGCGACTGCACATGGCCCGCCGTGGGTACTAAAAGGGCGGCGTGTCCGCCTCCCCCTTCCCAGCCGCTACCTTTTCACCGCCGGCGGCCGCGCCCACTTTCTCTCGCTCCTTCGCCTTGCTCACCTGCTCGAGGGCATCTTCCGCGCTGACCCGATGCTCATCCCCTCCCCCGCTAACCAGGTCCCACTTCGACTTCGGCTCCACCGGCTTCTGGCCCTGCAGCGTGTTGCCGCTCGGCACGGAGCGCACGCTGCTGACCTGGTAGTGCGAAAGCTCAAAGGAGACCTGGTGTGCCTTCAGCACGATCTTGGAGCGCATCTCCTTGCCCTTCTCCGGGTCAGCAGAGTCGACCTCCCACGTCTCGGTAACGAGCTTGCCACAGACGGAAACCGGGAACCCCTTCTTCAGCGAGGCGGAGACGTTGACGGCGAGCTGGCCCCAGCACTCGACGTCGATATACAGCTGGTCGGTGTCCTCCCAGACCTGACTGGCATTCGCGCCCGGCGCACCGTCGGTATCGCTCTTTTGAGTGACGAGCCTGCGGCGCGAAGCAGCAAGCCGGAATTTGGTAAGTGAAGCATCCGAGTTCTCAAAGGTGCGGAACACCGGATCTTCAATAAGGTTGCCGTGCAGGTGAGTGTGCAGGTGGCTCATGGTTCAAAGTCCTTTTCTTCATGCAGATTCTGTCGTGTGTTATTGCGGGACGGCAACGAACTAAACAAAACTACCGCCCGGGACACAGATTACACGAATCTAAAGAAAAGGGAAGGGGTAGCGCGAAATATTCGTATTTCCGCAGCTACCTGCCGTTGTACTGCGCCAGCATTTCGTTATACCTGCGCCATTCCTCGTCATCCGTTTCTTCTTCACGCCTGTCAGATTCGACTGCTTCGCGCTTATCCTCCGACAGCCAGCCTCGGAACAGCTCCGCAAAAACGATCACGAGCGGGAAGGAACCGGATGCCCAACCGATGCCGCCACCGACCTTCTGGTCGTGCAGCAGGTCCGGCTCCCACGGCAACAGCAGCGAACGATAGAAATCCTCCGCCAACACGAAGTTCAGCTGCATGAGGTAGACACCCATGAACAGGTGGACCGGCATGGACACCCACAGCCAGGCCAGGCGCACCTTCGCCGAGGCGCGCCCCGGGATCTCGTCGATGCCAATCAGCTCCCAGAAGTAGAAGTACCCCGAGACCAAAAACACCACATTCATCAGAACGTGGCCCGCGTGCTCTGAAATCATCAGCGCGTATAGCGAGGGGAAGACGTACATGACGTAGAACAGCACCAGAAACTGCACCACCGATACCGGCGGGTAGGTCACAATCTGCAGGAACCTCGAGCGCTGGAAGCTCTCCGCCCACAGACGCGGATTGAACTCGCCGACCGGGTAGGCCTCGCGCACCAGCGTTAAAGGCGCTCCCAGCACCAAAAAGACGGGCACACCCATTGACAGGATCATGTGGACGGTCATGTGCGTCGAGTAAGCGGCCGGCATGTACATCCCCAGCCCCGAGCTCATGGTCACCGCAAGCATGGCGCAGCCCGCCAGCCACCACGCCGTCCGGACGTTGTTCCACCCGTCGACGCGGCGCAGCAGGTGCAGGTAATACGCGGCAAGCCAGATGGCGATCACACTGTAGAGCAACTCCGGACGCCAAAAGGTCAGCCAATTCGTCCAGGTCAGCGGCTCGTACAGGTTGTAGCCCAGCTTGACCTGCATCGGCGTGAGGTTCGGGTCCAGCGGCGGCGGGGGCGGCGTACGCCCCAGCGTGACGGAAATACCCGCGATCGCTGCCATCACGGCGACCTCGACCGCGGCAAACCGGGTAAACGCACCCGGACGCTTTTCCAGCTGCGGCAGCGTGATCTGGCGGTGTGCCAACCCCATCAGACCGAGCACGAGGATGCCGCCGAATTTGATCAGGATCACCCAACCATAGGCGTAGTCCAGCATGTCCGACAGGCGCACGCGGATCAGCGCATTGACCACGCCGGACACGAGCATGACCACGAGCGCGGCAAAAGCGATCATGGAGTAGCGGCGCGCGGCCATCTCCAGGTTGGGGCCAAGCCTTCGCCCGTGCGCGACCAACGCCATCAGCCCGCCGATCCACAGCAGCATGAACACCAAGTGCCAAATCAGGGAGTTCGTACCGAAGTCGTGGTTACCGCCAGAAGCAGAGTGCCCAGTCAGGGCCAGTGGCATAATCGTGCAGATCGCACCAAAAAATAAAGCAACCTGCGAGAACCAGCTGCGGGCGAAAAGCGCTCCCCCGCCGACCACCGCCGAAAGCGCTGCGGTAATCAGCCAGACCTTCGCCTCGGCCACTTGCTCCAGCGCGACCGACCACGCACTGAGTTGGAAGAAGACGTCTGCGAGTGGTTGGCCGGAGACGTCGGAAAGCACCAGCGGGATCATCACCAGCGAAATCAGCGCCATCGCCAGCTGCGCCCAGCCGCCGGTACGCGACGCGATCACGCCATCGACGGTCAAACGCGCCCCGTTGAGATCCACGTTTTCACCCTCGGGCATTCTCGGCGGGATCAACCACGCCGACAGCATGAACGAGCCAGTGGACAACGCCGCAAGCAGCCAGACCATCCCGCGCAACGCAGGCAGCCCGGCGGTCGTGAGCGCGCCTGGATCCGGGATACCCAGCGCGGCAAGGGACGCCCCCGAGAAGGACTGCGCCACCGCCCCGGCGATCAGGGCGGCGAGAAGAAATGCCACTACATACACGGGCCAGGACGACCGGACGGCTCGCTTGCGAACTCCCACTTCAGACATGCCCCCTACCCTACTTTCGATTGATTGGGGCGCCTAACTGGCCATGCGCTACAATGAGCGGGCCGCGAAGCAAATACACAGCTGACGCGGCATGCCCCCATAGCTCAGTGGATTAGAGCATCCGGTTTCTACCCGGCTGGTCGCGGGTTCGAATCCTGCTGGGGGCGCTTATTTCGCTTAAGGCCACCTAAGAACTGTTTCTCCGCTTTCGCCGCAACATGTCGATCGCCACGGCAGACCCCAGGATCGCGGCGTGCTGACGCTCGTCGAGCCCGGGCGCAAAAGAGATGCGGTACGTAGTTTTGCCCATCATCATCCGGCCCATCCCTGAATACTCGGCGGTGATGCGGGCGATTTCGCGGCCCATGCTGGTCAGCGTGAAGTCGAAGGCCATGATCTTGCCATCGACTTCCACCTCGGGAAAGCCCGCGATCTCCAAGTTAAGCTTGGTGCGCAGCCAGGCGAAACGGGTGCGCAGGGTGGCCAGCAGCATGTCAGGATTGGCAAGCCGGACCTCGTAGGAATCGTGGATCAGGTTCACCGGGTCAGTCACCCCGAGTACGAGGTTGCCTTCGACATCGCGCACCTCGGTACCGCGAGAGCTAGAGAAGAGGTCACTGAGTTTGAGGGTTTGCCGCGCGGTGCCGACAAGCGTGCCTGCAGCGTCAGTGATCTCAAACTCGTCCGTACCTAGCGCCTTGGTTTGGCTGAAGATGAGTTCGTCACGATCAAGCATGGCTCAATGCTACCGCGACAACACCGTCCCTCGCGGTCTATACTTTCCACTATGGAAAACAAGGATACTGCCGAGGCCCGGGAGGCACTCGCCGCTGTACGCGCAACCGAGGCCCGCGCGACAGCTAGCGCGCAGCGCGTGCCGTGGCTGCACATCACTGCCACCAGCGTCTGCTTCGGCGCAGGCATGACGCTCACGCTGCTCGAACACGCGTGGGGGCTACTCGTCCTTCTCGTCGGCATCGCCGGCATCGTATGGATTGAGTTCTCCGCGAAACGCGGAGTACGCACTGCCATGAAGCAGGAGGTGCGCGAGGACCCGAAGCTCAATTGGAAGGCCGCCATCGCCCCGCTGCTCGCCTACCCATTGATGATGCTCGCCCAGACCGCCGGCACCACCGCCGTCATCACCCTCGGCGTCCTCATCACGGTCGGCTTCATCGCCGGGTACGGCCTGACCTGGAGCAAGTACCATGACTAACCCCATCATTCACCCCATCAACCGGCTCAAAATCTGCGCGGCGCTCAACGCCACCGGCGCCTACGAGGGCGAGGTGCGCTACGAGATGCGCTTCGGCACGCTTCGCGACGCCACGCAGCTTTCCGACGCCACGCTGTCCAAACAACTCACCGCCCTGGAAGAAGCGGGCTATATCACCTGCTTCCGCGAGTACGGGTCCACGAGGCAAAAGGACACGGTGTGGGTCACGCTTACCAGGGAGGGGCGCGCCGCGTTCCTGGCTCATATGGATGCGCTGGAGGCGCTTGCGAGGGGTGAGGCGGGCGTCGAGAAGCAATAGCCCAGGTACCCTGTAAACCATGACTTTTCCAGCCCCCGAAATCGATTCTTATGCCCTGGTGACCGGCGCGTCGCAGGGGATCGGCGAGGCAATGGCACGCGACCTTGCCGCCGCAGGCTACAACCTCATCCTTGTCGCCCGGCGCGAAAGCGTGCTCATGAAGCTCGCCCGCAAGCTGAGCGACGCGCACGGCATCAACGTGGAAGTGTTCGCGGCAGACCTAGCCAAGCAGCGCGACGTTGATGCGCTCATCGCACACATTGCGACGCGCAAGGTCACGCTGTGCATCAATTCCGCGGGCATCGCCAGCTTCGGTCCCTTCATGAGACAGGACTGGGAGTACGAGACGAACCAGTTCAACCTCAACGCCACCGCGGTCTTCCGCATAACAAAAGCCGTGCTGGACCAGATGGTGCCGCGTGGCGAGGGCGCGCTGTGCAACGTTGGCTCCGCCGCGGGCAACATCCCCATCCCCAACAACGCGACCTACGTCTTCACCAAGGCCGGGGTCAACGCCTTTACCGAGGCGCTGCACTACGAGCTCAAGGACACCGGCGTACACTGCACGCTGCTCGCCCCGGGTCCGGTGCGCGAAGCCTACGTGCCCGAGGAGGAACAATCCATCGTGGATAAGGTCGTACCGGACTTCCTCTGGACAACCTACGAGTCCTGCTCGCGCGATACGCTGCGCGCGATGCGCACCAACAAGCGCCGCGTCGTACCTGGCCCGCTGTCCAAGGCGATGGACGTGGTGTCCACCTACGGCCCGCGCGGTGTCATTGCCCCGCTGGTGGGCAGCTTTTACGCAAAGATGGGAGAAGAATAACCGTGGAAATTCAGGCCAAAGACAACCGCATCGTCTGGATTGATCTGGAGATGACGGGCCTGGACCCAAAACGTCACGTGATTGTGGAGGTCGCAGCACTCGTCACCGACGCAGAGCTGAACATCCTCGATGAAGGCCTGGACATCGTCGTCGGCGCAAGCGAGCCGGAGCTCGCCGAGATGGACGACTTTGTCACCAAGATGCACACCGACAACGGGCTACTCGATGAGATCAAGGCCTCGACGGTCTCCGTGCGGGAGGCCGAGGACGCGGTGCTTGAACTGCTGGAAAAACACTGCGATCCGGCACACCCGGCTCCTTTGGCGGGCAACTCCATTGCCACCGACCGCGCTTTCATCCGCGAGCACATGCCCCGCCTGGACGCGGCACTGCACTACCGCATGATCGACGTCTCCACCGTCAAGGAGCTCACGCGCCGCTGGTTCCCCCGCGCCTACTTCAACCAGCCCGATAAGGGCATGGCGCACCGCGCGCTGGCGGACATCATGGAGTCGATCCGGGAGCTGGACTACTATCGACGCGCCGTGTTCGTGGACACCCCGGGACCGGAAACTGCGGCGGCGGAGCAGGCGAAGCGCGACGCTACCGACGCCTACCAGCAGTTTTTGTAAAACATCGTTCGCGTACTAAGGTAGATCCCGCTGCTGAAAACGCAGCGATGGTGGCTGTAGTTCAGCTGGTAGAGCACCAGGTTGTGATCCTGGGTGTCGCGGGTTCGAGTCCCGTCAGCCACCCCGAATAGTACCCCGTAACCTGCACAAACAGGTTACGGGGTACATTGCTTTTTCTGAAAACTTAAACCCCCTTCAGCATTATTGTGTTAGGCTTACCTAACCGAAGATCCGTGAGTCCCCGCCAGTACGCGGCATACGAGAAGTGTTGAAGGACAGTGATAGCCATGGCTGCCCAACCTCAAGCAGCAGCGCCGAAGCGCAAGCCCCGTAAAGCACATGAGGCAACCGTGACCGGTCGCCGCCAGATTTCTCCCGATCTGGTCCGATTGAGCATGCACTCCCCAGCATTGGTTGGCAAGGAACTCGAGTTCACCGACCACTACATCAAGTTATTGTTCGCACCAGAAGGTGCCGATTACGCCTGGCCGTTTGATGTCGCGCGGATTCGCGAGCAACAGCCGCGCGAGAAACACCCCATCACCCGCACCTACACCCTGATCAACCTGGACCCGGAAACCGGGGACTTCGACGTCGACTTCGTCACCCACGGCGATGCCGGCCTGGCCGCCCCTTGGGCACGCGCCGCCGAGGTCGGAGAAAAGCTCGGTTTCCTCGGCCCGGGCGGCGCGTGGAGGCCTACGGCAGACTACGAGCACTTTGTGCTGGCCGGGGACGAGTCCGCGGCACCAGCCATCTACGCCGGACTGAAGCGCCTCCCAACAGGCGCGACGGCGACCGTCTACATCGAGATCGAGGCCGATGATCGTACGTTCGACCTCCCTACCCGCGAGGGCGTGGAGGTCAACTGGGTGGTCCGCAACGGCGCAACCCACGGCACCGAGTTGTCTCGTGCAGTGCGCGAGGCAGGCACCCCAGAGGGAAAGAAAACCAGCTGGTTCATCCACGGTGTCGCAGAAATGATCAAGGAGATGCGCCGCTTCCTCTTCGTTGAATCTGAGATTCCCCGAGAAGACGTTTCCATCTCCGGCTACTGGCGCCTCGGTATGACTGAAGACCAGTGGCAATCCTCCAAGCGCGAGTTCAACGCTGAGATTGAGGCCGAAGAAGCACGGGCCAAGGTCTAGAGCGCCTCCTCGCCTCGCTCGCCGGTTCGCACTCGGATGACTTCTTCGATGGGGCTGACCCAGATCTTCCCGTCGCCGGCGTTCCCCGTCGATGCGGCCTGCAAGATCGCGTCCACGATCTGGTTTACCTGCCACTCGCCCGCCACGACCTCGATCTTGACCTTGGGCACAAACTCCGCCGAGAATTCGGTGCCGCGGTAGATTTCGGTGCGCCCGCGCTGCTGGCCGTCGCCCTGGGCTTCCGTCACGGTCATCCCGCGCACGCCCTCGCGCTCGAGGTTTTCACGAATCGCAGGTAGAGCGTAGACCTGCACCACTGCGGTAATGAGCTTCATCATGATTTACTCCTTTGCTGCCGCTGCCTGCGGCTGCGCTTGCGGGGAAATTGGTTGTGCGGGACCTGGCTGCTGAGGACCTGATTGCTGGATACCTGGGGCGGCCAAGGGTGCCTCCGGCAGCGGGCGCATAAGCGGCTGTGTCTTACCGCCGGCCTCGCTGATGTCGTAGGCGGACTCGCGGTGCTGGGCGAGGTCGATGCCGTCGTGTTCTTCGGCCTCGCTGACTCGCCAGCCGATCGTGGCACCGATCAGTACTGCGAGCAGCAGCGTCACAAGGCCCGAGACGAGCAGCGCCACCAGCGCGATACACACTTGCACTACCAGCAGCTTCAGCCCCTCACTGGCGTGACCGCTGAGAATCCCGCGGCCATCTGCGAACAGTGCCAGACCGACGGTACCCCACAACCCGGCGCACAGGTGCACGCCAACGACATCGAGCGAGTCGTCAAAACCGAAGCGGTACTTCAGCCCGATGGCCAAGCAAGCGATGACACCGCCGAGCGCGCCAAGCGGGATGGAGGTCACCGGCGTAAGCGCCCCGGCCGCCGGCGTGATCGTGACCAAACCAGCGACCGCGCCGGATGCAGCGCCGAGCGAGGTTGCTGCCTTGTCGCGCACGGCTTCGACAGCCATCCAGCCCAGCATTGCGGCAGCGGTAGCCACGGTGGTGTTCATCCACGCCAGGCCTGCCAGGCCATCAGCCGCAAACGCGGAACCGCCGTTGAACCCGTACCAGCCGAACCACAGCAGTGCGGCACCGAGCATCACCATCGGCAGGTTGTGCGGCTTGTCCACTTTCGTCGGGAAGTCTTTGCGCGCACCGACGTAGAGCGCGAGCACAAGCGCAGCAGCGCCAGCGGAGATGTGCACAACGGTGCCGCCCGCGAAGTCCACGGGTGCGACGTTCGCTTCCTCGCCGGTGGTACCGAAGAGCCACGCGGCAATCGAGTTTTCAGATTCAGAAAGTAGCCCGCCGTCCCACACCATGTGCGCGATGGGAAAGTACGCGAGGGTGCCCCAGCCCGCGACAAAGGCCAGCCAAGCCCCGAACTTCACGCGCCCGGCCAGCGCACCGGAGATGATCGCCACTGCGATGATGGCGAAGGTGACCTGGAACCCGATATCCACAATCCGCGGGTAGCCACTATCCCCTGCGATGAAGTCGCCATTAGAGTCCATGATCTCGCCGCGCAGCCCGAAGGTCTGCATCGGGTTACCAACGATGCCGCCGAGATCGCCTCCCCCGTAGGAGGCCGACCAACCCCACAGGACGTAGATGACGGGGACAACCGCCATCGCGCCAAAAGACATCATCATCATGTTCAGCGCACTTCGACGACCCGACATGCCGCCGTAGAACAGCGCGAGCCCCGGCGTCATCAGCAGTACGAGCGAGGCGCTCATGAGCATCCACCCGGCGTTCCCCGAGGCAGCTAGTAGTTGATCGTGTGTCATTTACCTGCCCTTTTTCTATAGCTCGATAGTTACAGGTAGGATTCTATCTATCGGCCTATAAATTTAAAGAAGGGAGAAAAACGGCCCGGTCATCCGGGCCAAATTTGTGAATAAAAAAGACCCCAAGCATCATCAGTGCCTGGAGCCTTTTGCTTCTCGACGCCCCCTTACGCGTTCGGATCAGCACTCCCACCCGAGCGAGTCTCCCAATCCATATTCCAGTACCCGAGACCATCGGCGCCGTTAAGCGTGCCGCCACCGGCGTTTGTCACCGTGACTACATCGCCACGCTTCACGTTTTGCTGGAACCACTGCGCATCCGCGATGGTGGCATTAATGCACCCGTGCGACTGGTTCGTATTGCCCAGCGCCCAGACAGCCCACGGCGCCCCATGCAAGTAAATGCCAGAGTAGGACAGCTGCGTCGCATACGAGACTGGCGTGACGTAGCCACCCTGCCCCAAACCAAGGCCGAAGGTGCGCGAGTCCATTACCAGCGACTCGTGCATGTCCCCCACCACGTAGGTGCCGTTTGGCGTGTCGAAGGAGCCGTCGGTGCCCAGCGAGATCGGGAACTCCCTCTCCAGTGCGTCATTGCGGTAGAAGCGCAGCATCTTGTCGTTGTTGTCCACCACGGCTTCAACCTTGTCACCGACAGTGAAGCTGTGTTGCACGTCCTCTACACCGTAGATGCCGCCGCCCATATCCTTACCGTAGACGTTCGCAGACACGGTCACTTCAGTGCCCGGCTCCCACATCTCTTTCGGGCGCCAGCGCAGCTCCGTGGCATCGAGCCAGAAGAAGCCGCCCTCCGTATCGTTCGAAGTCTCGACATCAATGAGCTCCTCGACGGCCTTCGTGTCCTGAATCGGCACATCAAACTGGAAGGTAATCGCCTGACCGACGCCAACCGTCGCACCGTCAAGCGGACCCATGTACACATTGGTCTGCGCAGCCGGCACCACGGTAGTAAACGTCTTGGTCTTCTCCTGCCCCGCCGTATCGGTTGCTACCACCGTGTAGGTACGCCCATAACCAAGCGGTTCAGTCGTGTGCCACTCGGTTTTCTCATCGTTCATAGCGGCTTTGATGGTCTTCCCCTCTTCGTTGGTCATTACCACCGACTTCAGACCCGCCTCCGAACTGACAGTCACAGGGTCGCCGGGCGCAACGTCCTCGTCACCGTCAGTGAATGAAAACTCCGGAGGCTCCGGCAGCTTTTCAGTCTCTTGCTCCTCGGTGTGCGCAGCACTTTCCAGTGCCTCGCCACCATCCGTGTCCCCGATCGTGCAGGACGCCAACCCCGCCACCAACGCGCCCACCGTCAACGCACTGGCGATTCGCCGCATCACTGCAGTTTTACGCATGAGCAAATCCTTGCCTCCACAATCCTTGCGCGCCTCCCTGCGCATTTCCGTCCTACACACCCTATCGGCACCGGGGAAGAAAATGCTACTTCAACAAGGCCAAGAAAGATCACAATTTGGACACTAAGAAAACCGGGGATGACCAGGCGATTTCACAGTTGTCACGAGATGGTGTTATTGTTTTCAACGTTGCCGAGAGCAACAGAGAAAAACAAAATACGCGCCATTAGCTCAATTGGCAGAGCAACTGACTCTTAATCAGTGGGTTCGGGGTTCGATTCCCTGATGGCGCACAGAAAGGCCAGGCCAGAGAGTTTATCAGACTCTCTGGCCTGGCTTCTTTTCGTGAAACCCCACCCTTTACCTCTCTAATTGGGCCTGCGGACCCAAATGGAGCTAGCTCCGTTTAGAACACGCTTAGAACCACGCACGCAGACATCTTTCACCCAACCCCCAGTCAAACCACCTTCACACCCCGGCCGCCAGATTTTATACTGCCTGCACCGGGTTTTCTCTCCGCCTACCCTCTCAGATTCCTGAGAACACACAGCACCATCACCACAACCATGACCTGCACAATCGTTCAACAACCCGAATTGTTCAACACTTCCTAAGAATCCCAACCCAACTATTTGCAGAATTATTGAGTTTTTATTAAGGTTATAGACATGAAAACTGCACTCCTGCTCGTCGACGTGCAAAATGACTTCTGCCCCGGCGGGCCGCTTGCGACCGCCCGCGGGGATGAGGCCGCGTCGAAAATTGCCCAGTTCCTTGCCTCCGAGGACAACCGCACCCGTGAGTACGCCTACGTCCTGGCTAGCCAGGACTGGCACATCGATCCGGGCGAGCACTTCTCCGAGACCCCCGATTTCCGCGACACGTGGCCGCCGCACTGCGTCGCCGACACCTTCGGTGCGGAGATTCGAGGCCCCATCGACACCTCCGCCATTGATGTCTTCTTCCGCAAGGGCCAGTACTCGGCCTCCTACTCCGCCTTCGAGGGTGCTGACGCCAACGGCACCTCGCTGGCCGACTGGCTGCGCGCCCACGAGATTGCAGCGCTCGACGTGTGCGGCATCGCAACGGACCACTGCGTCCGCGCTACCGTCCTCGACGCGCTGAAGCAGGGCTGGACGGTGCGCGTGCTGCGCTGTATGGTCGCCCCCGTCGACGACGCCACTGGTGCCCAAGCGCTGCAGGAGATGCTCGACGCCGGTGCGGAACTGGTCTAGTCGCTCGCCAGAATAAAAGAGAAGGCCGTCCACCCGATCATCAGATCCAGGTGGACGGCCTTTACTGTGCGTGCTTAGTCGCGCGAGAGCAGCTTCTGCAGCTCCTTGAGCTCCTTCTTGCGCTTGCGGCCGTTGAGCACCTTGATGCCCACGAGCGCGACGACGGCAGCGCCGATACCGGCGAGCACCTTCTGCACCGTCTCGTCCTGCAGCCACTCAGCGGCGCTCGACTTGGCACCATCCGCCAAGGTTGCCGGGCTGGTGCGGTCGGCGAGCTCGTCGAGGGTAGCGGCCAGCTGGCTGCGGGTGCGGGAGATGTCGCGCTCAATATCGTGAATGTCTCGTGCCACGTTGTACTCCTACGTTTTCGTTGTTCAGCGGTTCTTTCAACAACAGTAGTGTAAAACGGGGAGGTATGACCGATCAGATCAGACTAGAAAAGGGCGACACTGCCCCCGCTTTTACCCTGCCCAACGATAAGGGCGAGCAGGTCTCGCTCGCAGACTTCGCCGGCCAGCGCGTCATCGTCTACTTCTACCCGCGCGCAAACACCCCCGGCTGCACCACCGAGGCGTGCGACTTCACCGAGAAGCTCGACGAGTTTTCCAACGCCAAGGTCACCGTAATCGGCATTAGCCCCGATCCGACCGAGAAGCTGGCTGACTTCCGTGCCAAGCACGACCTTGGCGTCGAGCTGCTCGGCGACGAGTCGAAGGAGACGCTCACCGCCTACGGTGCGTTCGGCGAGAAGAAGATGTACGGCAAGGTCACCCAGGGCGTCATTCGCTCGACCTTCCTGGTGGACGTGGATGCCGACGGCGTCGGCACGATCGCCCAGTGCCAGTACAATGTGCGCGCTTCCGGCCACGTCGGCCGCATCCTGCGCGACTGGGATCTCTAGGGTCCTTTTGCTTATCGACGGCACGCCGCCCCATAATGGTCATATCAGTGAACCGACGGCGGTGTTCCCCGCCGAAACGAAGAAGCAAGTGAGGCCACATGACTTCCCCGAACGATCCAACCCCGAACCCCACTACGCCCGATAACGCGACGCATCCCTACGAGCCGCAGCCGCAGGTTGAAAACGAGCGTCCCCGCTCCACGGCAGCGCAGTGGGTCACCGTCGGCTTGCTGGCAGCCTTCGGCTTTGGGTTCCTCGGATGGCTGCTGCTCAGCAGCAACGACAGCAATGACGCCGCGCCGGAGACCCCGCAAGCGGCACAGACCACGCAGGTCACCGAAACCGTGGAGACATCCGAGCACCACGCGGCCGAGGACGGGGTAGTTGGCCTGCCCGACACGGAAAACAGCGCGCCAGAAGCCGAAGAGACGGTCCCCGCCGAGTCGCGCGACGCACTGCAGGCAGCCGAGGAGTACCTGGCCGCCCAGCCACTGTCTAAGTCCAACCTGTACAACCAGCTGCGGGACGAGGAGGGCTTCTCCACCGACGCTGCCTCCTACGCCGTCGATACGGTTGAGGCAGATTGGAACGCGCTCGCGCTCCAGGTGGCGCGGCAGATGCACGCGGATGGCACGCCGGAAGAAGAACTGCTCGACGCGCTGACCAAGGGCCCGGAGCACTTTACTCGTGCCCAGGCCGAGCACGCGCTCGAAAACCTCTAGCGCGAAGCTTGAGAAGTGGTGCGCCCGGAGAGACTTGAACTCTCACGTCCGAAGACACTGGAACCTAAATCCAGCGCGTCTGCCAATTCCGCCACGGGCGCGCAATGGGAGACATCCTACATGCCAATCGGCCACAATTTGAAACCGACTCCAACTTTAGTTTGGCCACGGGGGCGGCGTTGGTAGACTGTTCAGGTGTGAACGAGCACCGCGACCCCCAGACCCCCGCACCGGAGAAACACTCCCGTGTGAAGGTTCGTGCTTGGCACATTCTCTTGCTCATCGCCGCGGTGATCACCACGTGCCTGCTGGCGTGGTGGCAGTGGACCCGCTACCAGTCGGGCACCGGCACGTTCCAAAACTTGGGCTACGCCTTGCAGTGGCCCTTCTTCGGCGCATTCTTCGTCTACGCGTACCGGGCCGGTATCCGGATGGAGAACGAGAAGATTGACGCCCTCAATGCCGGCGAGCAAATGGAGCACCTCTACGAGGCGGACCTGGCACGCTACGGCAACGATCCCAGCGCGCCAACGCAGATCGACGAGGACTTCCTTCCCACCCGCCCGCAGATGGACGTCGAGGAATACAACGATCTGTTGACCCCGCGCAGGCGAGGCGCAGGCAGTGAACACACCCCAGAGGAGAAGGACGGTCAATGACCCAGCCCCAACCCCAGCCAACCGAGCCGCAGGCACCGAACCGCATTCACCCGGAGCGCCAGCGTCGCGTCAAGCAGGCGCTGAGCCTGTTTTCCATCGCCGCCTGGGTGACCGGCGTGCTTCTTTTGCTCCTGGTGCTGCGGATGATCCTGGAGTACGGCTTCCACATGGACGTGGCCTACCTGGCGTGGGTAGCTAGGATCCACGGGATCGCCTACATGGTCTTCCTTGTCACTTCTTTGAACCTGGGCCTCAAAGCCCGCTGGCCCGCGAGCACCTGGGTGGTCACGGCGATCTCCGGCGTGGTGCCGTTTCTCTCCTTTGTAGTGGAGGCAAAGCGCCGCAAGGAAGTCACCGCGACGTTCCAGCTGTAGCGATTAGTTTTCCTCGTCGGTGGTGCGGGTCAGCACCATCACGCCAATCTTCTCCGCCCGGTCATTATCCGGCGTCATGGTCAGCGTATCGCCGTTGATCTGGCCCTTGTACTCCAGATCCCGGCCGCTGAGCGGGTCGGCGAGCTTAAATTCCTCGTCGTCCTGCTCGCAGCGCGCGTCGTTGGTTTCCCCGGTCGGTTCGGTCAGCTCCCAGGAGCAGTCGCCCCCGTCAATGGTAAGCGTGGCCGCCCCAGAGGGCTGGCCCGCCTCAGTCGGAGTCACATCCCCGGACCAAGCACCATCCCACTCGGAGGAGGAGCCGCACCCAACGAGGGTGGCGCTAGCGAACAGGGCACTTGTGCAAAGGGCAATCGTCTTTTTCATGCCCCCACCCTAACCCAACAGCCGTGTGATGTCCGGGGCCAGCGCACGCAGCGCCTGTCCACGGTGCGAGCGCGCGTTCTTTTCCTCCGGGGAAAGCTCAGCCGAGGAAATCGCCGCACCGTTGTCTCGCTGCGGGGCATCGTCCGGGGCAAACAGCGGGTCGTAACCAAACCCGCCCTCGCCCTGTGGGGCGTGCAAAAGCTGCCCGGTCCAGCGGCCCTCGGCGGTGAACTCGTCGCCCGCCGGGGTCACGAGCGCGCAGCAGGAGACGAAGGCGCAGTCCCGCAGTGCGATGTCTCGCATCTGTGCAAGCAGCAGGCGGTTGTTCGCCTCGTCCACGTCCGGGGCATCATGATCTCCCGACCAGCGCGCCGACAGCACGCCCGGCATGCCATTTAAGGCAACGACGGCGAGCCCGGAGTCATCCGCCACGCACGGCAGGCCGGTGTGGGCGGCCCCGGCGCGCGCCTTGATCAGCGCGTTGTCCTCGAAGGTCAGCCCGTCCTCCTGCGGTTCCGGGTAGGGCTCGACGTCGCGCAAGGAGACGAGCTCGATGCCCTCGATGGAAAGCTCGCGCAGCACTTGCTCGAGCTCGCGGAGCTTGCCGGGGTTGTTCGAGGCGACGAGGACTCTTACCATCCCAGGGCCGCCTTCTGGGCGTCGATAAGCGAGTTGAGCCCCAGCTCAGCCACGTCGAGCATCTCGTTGAGTTCCTTGCGGCCAAAGAGGCCCTGCTCGCCGGTGCCCTGGATCTCCACGAAGTTGCCGCCTTCTTGCATCACCACGTTCAGGTCGACCTCGGCGCGCGAGTCCTCCTCGTACGGCAGGTCCAGGCTCACCCGACCGTCGACGATGCCGACGGAGACCGCCGCGACCGGCTTGAGCAGCGGCTCGCCCGGCACGACGCCGCGCTCCTTGAGCACCTCAATCGCGTCCGCGAGCGCCACGTATGCGCCGGTAATCGACGCCGTGCGGGTCCCACCGTCGGCCTGCAGCACATCGCAATCCAGCTGGATCGTGTTCTCCCCCAGCTCGGAAAGGTCGACCGCGGCACGCAGGGAGCGGCCAACCAGCCGCGAAATCTCATGCGTGCGGCCCTTGACCTTGCCGCGCATCGACTCGCGCGGCATGCGGTCGTGCGTGGCCGAGGGCAGCATCGCGTACTCGGCGGTAAGCCACCCCTCACCCGAATCCTTCTTGAAGCGCGGCACGCCCTCCTCCACGGAGGCCGTGCACATGACGCGCGTGTTGCCGAACTCGACGAGCACGCTGCCAGCAGGGTTGGAGGTAAAACCGCGGGTGATGCGCACCGGGCGCATCTGCGTCAAACCGCGGCCATCTGCACGTGTGAAATCAGTCATGGGCACCAGCGTACCCGCACGCTAGAGCTCGAAGACATCGCCTGCTGCGCCGATGACGATCTCCCCAGAAAACTCCGTGCGGGCCGCGGCCAGCGTGTCCTGCACACTCGACCAGGGCTGGATGTGCACGATCACCAGCGTGCGCACGCCCGCCTCGCGGGCAATACGGCCCGCCTCCCGGCCCGACATGTGCATCCCCTCCGGGTTGCCCTCCGCTGAGGCACCCCAGGCTGCCTCGCACAGGAAAAGGTCCGCGCCGCGGGCCGCATCCACGAGCGAGGGGGTATACGCGCTGTCGCCCGAATACGTCAGCACCTTGCCGTCATGCTCCAGGCGCAGCGCATGCGACTCGGCCGCGGGGTGGACGACATCGAAGGGGGTAAGCACAACGTCGCCAAGCGTCTCGGTGTGCCCGGCGCGCAGCGGGGAGAAGTCAAAGGTGTCGGCGATGTCGTCGACCTGGCCGGGGCCGTCGGCGCTCATTCTGCCCACGTGCTCCGGGGTGTAGCTCGGCCCCAGCATGCGGTGGCGTGTGCTCGCTGGCTTGGTGGGGTGGTAGCGGCGCCACACCAAAAGCGAGGCGATGTCGGAGCAATGGTCGGCGTGCAGGTGGCTGAAGCACACGTGCGCATCGGCCGGGTCGAAGTGCTCCTGCATCGCGGCCAGTGCGCCTGGGCCGAAGTCCAGGACGATGTCGCTGTTGCCGGCAACGCTGACAACGTAGGAGGAACCAGGATTCCCGGGGGCGGCGAGGCTCCCGGAACAGCCGAGGATGGTCAACTTCATGGAATCACTGTGCCACGAATTGAGGGGGAATTCTAAACTTCCGGGTATTTTGGCTCATCCGTGCGCCTTCGCTCCCACCGCGTGCACCTGCGGTCCGAGAAAACGTTCCGCAAGCCGATCGAAGACCGCCGGGTCACCAGTAGAGGCGAACACGCGCTCCGGTGCACGGCCACCTTCCTGCGGCGCGGACGCGAGCATGTCGCGCTCCGTGAGCACCCGCAGCACGTCCTTCGAGGTCTCCTCCGCGGAGGACACCAGCGTGACGTGCTCGCCAATCGCGAGCTGGATCACGCCCGACAGCAGCGGATAGTGGGTACACCCGAGCACCAGGGTGTCCACCCCAGCCGCCTGGAGCGGCTCCAAATACCCCTGCGCCACCCCGAGGATTTGGCGCCCGGAGGTGATGCCACGCTCCACGAACTCCACGAACGCGGGGCACGCCGCGGCACTGACCTCCAGGTCGGACTTGAGCGAAAAGAGGTCCTGGTACGCGCCCGATGTAATCGTGCCCTGGGTGCCGATCACGCCGACCTTGTTGTTGCGGGTCGCCGAGATCGCGCGGCGCACCGCCGGCTGAATGACTTCGAGCACCGGGATGTCGTAGCGCTCGCGCGCGTCGTGCAAGAAGGCTGCGGTTGCAGTGTTGCAGGCAATCACGAGCATCTTGCAGCCCTGCTCGACCAGCTCGTCGCCAATGCGCTGGGCGTGGCGGCGGACGTCGGCAATCGACTGCGGGCCGTAGGGGGCATTGGCAGTGTCACCGATGTAGCTGATCGACTCGTGCGGCAGCTGATCCATCACCGCGCGCGCCACCGTCAGCCCGCCCACACCGGAGTCAAAAATCCCAATCGGGGCCGAATTATCCGGACGCATTCGTCTTTCTACCTCCCTGCTTGCTTTCGCGCCTGCTTCGCCTCTCGTTTAGCCACCAGCTCAGGCGGGTCGTCGGAGGTAATGAACATGCCCGCGAGCAGCCCGCCAATCGCGCCGCACAGGTGGGCCTGCCAGCTCACCCCAGGAGTACCAGGCAGTACGCCCCAAATCAGACTGGAGTAGAAAAACGCCAGGATAAGTCCCAGGATGATCTGCGGCAAGGAACGGTTAAAGATACCGCGCAGCAGCAGGTACGTCAGCCACCCGTAAATCACACCGGAGGCACCAATGTGGTTCGTGCCGATTCCGCCGATCAACCACGTACCCAAGCCGCTGACCAGCATGGCGAAGGTAGTGACCTCCCAGAAGACGCGCTTGCCCGAGTACCCGATGAGGAAGGCGAAGATCGCGCCCGGAATCGAGTTACCCACGATGTGCTCCAGGTTCGCGTGCAGGAGTGGGGAGGTAAAGATGTGCCAGATTGTCGAAAGGTCGAGAGGCTGGATGCCGAAAACCCACAGCGTGCCGTCGAACACCAGGGCGTTTAAGGCGTACACAACCCAGATCACTGCCAGATACGTCAACGCGAAACGCCACCCTGTGCGCCGCTGCTGCTTCCGCTTCGTGCTCTTGTCCAGCGGCTGCTGGTGGTAAGAGAAGGCCGGTGGCTGGTTCTCCGGGTGAGAGAAAGGGCGGTTGAACGGCTTGCCGTAGCCGGGCTGGCCGGTTTGCCCGTAACCCCAGCCATCGGGGTGGTAAGGACTAGATCCGTAAGGGTTGTGAGTCATCGTTGACCCAGTGTAGCGGCGCACGCGAACCGCGGTCGCGATCAGTCACGTGCGAGATCGCGCCACGCGGTCAGACCGAAACCGCTCGTGGCCGAGCGCACCGCGTTCACAATCGCCGCCTCCACGGCGTCCGCCGCCGCGGCACCCAACTCCGCGAGCGCCTCCGGGCTACACGGTGCTACTTCCCGCGCGGGATCCTGCGGGGCAGACACCGCGAAGAGCGTGTCCCCGTCCAGCGGCGAGTGCGCCGGGCGGATCGCACGGGCCAAACCGTCGTGACCGGCAATGGCGAGCCGCTTGAGCTGGGACGGGGGCAGCGCCGCGTCGGTGGCCAGCACGCCGATGGTGGTGTTCAGCTGCGGGGCGGGGCGCTTGAGCTGGGCGAAGCGCTGCGTATCCACCGCGGGCGCGCTCGGGTCGCCGAAGAGCAGGCCGGTGCGCGTGTCCACCACCGCGCCCACAGGGTTGGCTACCACTGCCGCAGTGACCGTGCCTGCGGCCGCGGTGCGTGAGGCGGTGCCGAAACCACCGCGCAACACGCCCGCGGTTGCACCACAGCCCGCACCGACGCTGCCGGATGCCAGCTGCGCCGGGCTTTTCACCGCACCATCGCACGCAGCCGCAACCGCTGTGGCACCATCCTCGGCGCTTGGTCGGTGCGCGGGGTCGCCGACCGCCAGATCAAAGATGACAGCCGCCGGCACGATGGGCACGCGCGGGCCCGGCGAATCCTCGCCGAAAACTGGGAAGCCCAGCCCGCGAGACTCCAGCTCGCGCATTGCCCCGTCGGCCGCTGCCAGGCCGAAGGCGGAGCCACCACACAGCAGGATGGCGTGTACGCGCTCCACGGTGTTGTGCAGGTCTAACAGGTCGGTTTCGCGGGTGCCCGGCCCGCCGCCGCGCACGTCCACGGCCGCGAGCATCCCCCGCGGGTCGGCGGAGACAAACGCCGTGACGCCGGTATCGCTGAGGGAGAGGTGGGCGCAGGGGAGGTGCACCGCATCGTCGACAAGCAATGGCTCACTCGCTTAAGACATCGAGCAATGAGTCCTGGCAGAAAGCGAGCCACTCCATGAGGCGCTCACGGTCCTGTGCCTGGCCCTCGCCACCGCGATCATCGGCGGAAATGTAGAGACGCATGTCGTTGAGCGCGGCGACGAACTGGTGCGCCTCCTCCTCGTCGATGGTGACCTCCACGCCACCATCGGGGCCAAGCGCGTCGTTGACCACGCGGATGTTCATCAGCTTCGCGCGGATGATGTCGTTTTCGTGCAGGCTGCGCAACAGCCCGTTGTCGCCGTCGAACTCCTCGTCGCCCTCCCGCTCAAAATCAGGCAACAGGCGCGCCAACTTCGGATCCTGCGGGGCCTCCGTATGCCCGGTGGACAGCCCCATCATCTCGGCGAACTCGTCCTTCGGCGCGGACTGGGCACGCGCGATCAGCGCCTCGGACACCGTCGCGGTGAGGTCCCCAATCACCTCCCGCTCCAGCGGATCAAACTTGGTGGTGAACTTGGCACCCGAACGCATCAGGGCCTTCTTTCGCCTCCACGGCTGCATGCTCTTCTTCCCCTTCTACCCTGCCTGCTGCATGGTCGCCCACAAACCGGCGGTGTGCAGCTTCTTCACATCACCCTCGACCTTGTCCTTCTCGCCCGAGGAGACCACGGCCTTGCCCTCGGTGTGCACCTGCATCATCAGCTCGTTCGCGCGCTTGCGGTCGTAGCCCAACACGGTTTGGAACACGTAGGTGACATAGCTCATCAGGTTGACCGGGTCGTCCCACACAATGCACATCCATGGCAGGTTCTCGCCGGTGGCAACCTCAAACTTCAGGTCTTCTTCCAGGTCCGGCGTTGCCATCGGCGAGCTCAGCTGCGGGACCTGGCTCGTGGATTCGCAATTCATGCGCCCCAGCCTACCGGTTGGCAGCCAGGCACGTTGCGCGGCCACTTGCTAGGCTGCAATGCATCCTTGCAAGTCCTTGCAAGTCCTTGCAAGTCCCCTCCCTTACGACGGAAAGGCGCGCGCCCCATGCAGAAACTCCCGATGAGCAACGAGCAGTTGCTGCGCACCATCCTCGGAGTGCTTGGCCTCATCGCCGCCGTCGCGGTGACCGTCAGCGCCGCGCAACACCAGCCCGCGGGCGGCTCCTCCAACCCGACGGTAGATGATCGCCGGGCAGGTTACGTCGCGCCCGATTTTGAAACCGGCCAGAAGCTCGAAGAGATCCGTCAGGACTTCTTCACCGCGGTGCGCCAGCTGCGTAGCGACGACGCGTTGCCGCCCGTCAGCCTCGACCCCGAACTGCAGCGCCTCGCCCAGCAGCACGCAGAGGGCAACGCGGTGACAAAGACGCAGCCGAACTTGGAGCCAGACGATGGCCGAGACATCGGCCAGGTTTCTGCGAGCATGCCGTTGGAGAACGCGAGCGGGCACGCCTTTTTGGAGCTGATCATCCACTCGCAGAAGCACATGGACGTGCTTTTGAACCCGGAGCACCGCTACATGGGCGTCGGCGTGGCCTACGGCCATGGCGAGGTGTGGGTGGTCGTGGCCTTCTCGCACTAGCAGGGCGTAGTCTGTATCACTATGACTGACTCCGCGTATTCCACCGCATTCCTCACCGACATGTACGAGCTGACAATGCTCGACGCCGCGTTGCAGGACGGTACCGCGCACCGCGAGTGCGCTTTTGAGGTCTTTACCCGCCGGCTGCCCAGCGAGCGCCGCTATGGCGTGGTCGCCGGCACCGCGCGTGTGCTCGACGCGATCGCCAAGTTCCGCTTTACCGAGGACCAGCTCGCCGCGGCCGATTTCCTGTCCGATGAAGCGAAGCGCTACCTGGCCGACTACCGCTTCTCCGGGCAGATCGACGGCTACCGGGAGGGCGATATTTACTTCCCCTACTCCCCCATCATGACGGTGCGCGGCACCTTTGCCGAGTGCGTCATCTTGGAGACCGTGATCCTGTCCATCCTGAATGCCGACTCCGCCGTGGCCTCGGCCGCCTCACGCATGGTCTCGGCCGCGGACGGGCGCCCGATCATCGAGATGGGGTCGCGCCGCACCCACGAGCAGGCCGCCGTCAGCGCCGCCCGCGCCACCTACATCGCGGGCTTCGATGCCACCTCCAACATGGAGGCCGCACTACGCCACGGCATCCCGCCCTCAGGCACCGCCGCGCACTCCTGGACCCTGCTGCACGTGGGCGAAGACGGCGTGCCGGACGAAAAGGCAGCCTTTCAGGCACAGATCGATCGCCTGGGTGTGGATACGACCCTGCTGGTGGACACCTTCGACATCACCAAGGGCGTGGAGCACGCACTCGAGGTCGCCGGCACCGACCTGGGCGCGGTCCGCATCGACTCCGGTGACCTGGGCATCGTCTCGCGTCGCGTGCGCCAACAGCTGGACCAGGCCGGGGCCTTTAACACCCGCATCATCGTCTCCTCCGATCTGGACGAGTTCACCATCGCCGGGCTGCGCGGCGACCCGGTCGACGGCTTCGGCGTCGGCACCTCGGTGGTCACCGGCTCCGGCGCGCCCACCGCCGGGCTGGTGTACAAGCTCGTCGAGGTCGACGGCCACCCCGTGGCGAAGCGCTCCTCGGGCAAGCGCACCTACGGCGGGGCGAAGACGGCGCTGCGCGGCTACCGCGCCTCCGGCGTCGCCGTTGCCGAGATCATCTGCCCGCTGGACGGCGAGATCACCCGCAAGCCCAACCTGGACTACCAGGAGCTGGTCGTGCCGATGATGCGCGACGGCGAACTCGTCACCGACTACGAAGCACAGCACGGTGGCCTGGAAAAGGCCCGCGCACTACACTCCACCGCGCGCGAGACGCTCCCCTGGGAGGGCCTGGCGCTCTCGCGCGGCGATGCGGCGATCCCAACGCGCTTCGTCGGCTTCCCCGACCCCGGCGAGTAATCCCCTCCCCCGCTTGCCGCTACACTTGCACGATGTGAGCGAACGCGACCTTGCCCCCTCCAGCACCCCCACGAACGCCAGCGGCACCAGCGGAGACGTCCCCTTAAGCCGGGCAACCACTGAGCTATTGGACGCCGCGGTTGAAGCCCTTGGCGGCGCGCGCCGCGAGGGCCAGCACCGCATGGCGGAGGCAGTAGCGAAGGCGCTGGATTCGCAGCGCCACCTCGCCGTCCAAGCCGGCACCGGCACGGGCAAGTCGCTCGCCTACCTCGTGCCCGCGGTGCGCTACGCGCAGGCCAACGACACGACGGTGGTCGTTTCCACGGCCACGCTCGCGCTCCAGCGCCAGCTGGTGCAGCGCGACCTGCCGCGGCTGGCGGATGCGCTGGAGCCGCATCTTCCGCAGCGCCCCACGTTCGCAATCCAGAAGGGCCGCAACAACTACCTGTGCTTAAACAAGCTCGCCCAGGATGAGGGCGAAGACTCGCTTATCGACGATGCCGAGCTCTCCTGGACCGGCCGCCACGTCAAACGCGTCGCCGAGTGGGCCCAGGAGACAGAAACCGGCGACCGCGACGACCTCACCCCCGGCGTCCCGGACCTGGCGTGGCGGCAGGTCTCGGTGACCTCCAACGAGTGCCTGGGGGCGGCGCGCTGTCCGCACGGCGAGGAGTGCTTCGCCGAGCTCGCGCGCGAGAAGACCCGCGACGTGGATATCGTGGTGACCAACCACGCACTGCTGGCTATCGACGCCCTGTCCGACACCAACGTGCTGCCCGAGCACGACGCCGTGATTATCGACGAGGCCCACGAGCTGGACCAGCGCATCACCTCGGTGGCCACCAACGAGATCTCTGCCCGCGCGCTCACCCTTGCCGCGCGCCGCGCTACCAAGATCGGCGGCGATGGCGAAGAGCTCGAGAACGTCAAGGACGACCTCGCAGCGGTGCTGGAACTTGAGCAGCCCGGCCGCTGGGAACGCATCTCGGAGCCGGCCCGTGGTGCCTTCGCCGCGCTGCGCGACGCGCTGTGGAAAACGCGCCTGAGCATCGCGGATAGCCCCGAGGGCGAGTCCGAGAATAACCCGGAGAAGTTCGCCGAGCGCACCAACTTGAAGAACCACCTCGGCGACCTCCACGACGCCATCGTGCGCATCCTCGGCGTCTTCGACGAGGACGACCCGGCCAAGCACACCGACGTGGTGTGGCTCACCCGCAGCGAACGCTTCGGGGATTCCGTTGCCGTGGCTCCCCTGTCCGTGGCCGCCCTTTTGCGTGACAACCTCTTCGGCGAGCAGACGGTCGTGCTCACCTCTGCCACGCTGACCGTCGGCGGCAACTTCGATGCGATGGCCGCCGCCTGGGGCCTTCCCAGCGGGTCCTGGGACAGCCTGGACGCCGGCACCCCCTTCGATCCGGCGAAGTCCGGCATCTTGTATACCGCCCGCCACCTGCCCGCACCCGGCCGCGACGGCTTGAGCACGGAAACACTCGACGAGATCGCCACGCTGATTACCGCCGCAGGCGGGCGCACCCTCGGGCTGTTTTCCTCCCGCCGCGCTGCCGAGCAGGCCGCCGAGGCCATGCGGGCGCGCCTGCCCTTTGACATCCTCCTCCAGGGCGTGGACTCCACCGGCGCGCTTGTCACGGAGTTCAGTAACGCGGAAAACTCCTGTCTCTTCGGCACCCTTTCGCTGTGGCAGGGCGTCGACGTGCCCGGCAGCGCGCTTTCGCTGGTGCTCATCGACCGCATCCCTTTCCCTCGCCCCGACGACCCGCTGCTCCAGGCACGCGCGAACGCCGCCGACGCCGCGGGCCGCTCCGGATTCATGGAGGTCTCCGCCACTCACGCCGCACTGCTTATGGCACAGGGCGTGGGCCGCCTGCTGCGGTCGGTGGACGACCGCGGCGTCGTCGCCGTGCTGGACAACCGGCTGGTGACCAAGCGCTACGGCGCGTTCCTGCGGCGCTCCCTGCCCCCGTTTTGGCAGACCGACCGCCTGGATGTAGTCACCGGCGCGCTCGAACGCCTGGTCAAACGGGGCTAGTCCCGCTCGGAAAATACGCCCGGCGGCAGCGTGAGCACCGTCGTGGAACCGGGCGCAACTTCGGTAAAGCCCGCATCCCGCACCGGCACGGCGCGCGGATCGGCCGCACAGGCCGCGAACACGTCCGCGTCCACTTCGCGCACGTTCAGCGGGCAGCCCGCCGCCACCCACTCGCGCACTTCCTCCTCCGTCCGTGCTGCCGCATACAGCATCGAGGCGTGCCCTACCTGGGCGGCGGCCTTTCCGGCTGTCATCTCGAGGGAGGCGTCAACGACGATGGTGGGCGCGGTGTCGTCGAAAAGCGGCGGGTGCGTATCCGCTGCCAGGTCGGTGCCGCGGATCTGCAGCTTCGCCACCTCGTGCGGCACCTCGGACACAGCGCACGGCACAAACGCGCGCACGCACCCCACGGTGATCCCTGGCAGCGCCTGCACGTCCTCCCATGCCTTATTGCGGGCGCGCCGCGCGACCTTCCGGATGCGGCGCGAGTACCAGGCTTCGAGCCGCTCGCGCCAAAAGCCCTCGCGGCCTGCCCGCTCGTCGAGGCACACCAGGGCCACGGCCTGCGCCGCGCACACCAGCATGGCGTTACGCGAAGGAGGGTCCTGCTTCGGCAGGTTGATGACCATCTGCATGGCCTGCACCGCTGCGGGGTCGTCAGGATCGCCCGAGCCCTTGCTTATCGACGCGGCGAGCAACCCATGTGCCGAACTCGTCACAGCGGACGTCGGTCGTCGATGCCAGCGGCCTCGTCGGAAGAGTCGATCTCTTCGCGCGGGATGCCCAGGATGTAAAGCACCTCGTCCAAAAACGGGAAGTTCACCGAGGCGTCCGCGATCTCCTTGAGCGCCGGCTTGGCGTTGAAGGCGATGCCGAGGCCAGCGCGCGAGAGCATGTCGATGTCGTTAGCGCCATCGCCCACGGCCACAGTTTGCGACATGTCCAGTCCGGAATCCGCGGCAAACTCGGCGAGGAAGTCCGCCTTTGCCTTACGGTCAACCACTTTGCCGATGACGCGGCCGGTGAGCTTGCAGTCCTCGATCTCCAGCGTGTTCGCGCGTACGTAGTCGAGCTCCAGGTCCTCTGCAAGGTCTTCGAGCACCTGGATGAACCCGCCCGAGACCACCGCGGTGCGGTACCCCAGGGAGTTCAGCGTGCGGATAGTCGTGCGCGCGCCCGGGGTGAGCTGGATATCCGCGGCGACTTGCTGGATCACCGAGGCGTCTAACCCGGCAAGGGCCTTGACACGCTCGCGCAGCGACTCCTCGAAGTCCAGCTCGCCGCGCATCGCGCGTTCAGTCACCTCGGCGACCTCCGCCTCGCGACCGGCGTGCGCGGCCAGCATCTCAATGACCTCGCCGGTAATCAGCGTGGAATCGCAGTCGAAGCACACCAGGCGCTTGGCGCGGCGGTGCAGGCCCGCGTGCTCCATCGCCAGGTCGATCCCCAGCTCCGCCGAGAGTTCTGCCAGGCGCTTTCGCAGTTCCTGGCCGTCGCCCGGGGTGTAGTCCGGCATCGTGATACGGAACTCAAGGCCCGTCACCGGGTACTGGGTGATCCCGCGAATGGCGTCAATGTTCGCGCCCACCTTCGCCATCTCGGTACCCACCTTCGAGATCGCCTCGGCGTTGACCGGGTTACCCAGCGCGACAAGGACGTGGGTAGAGCGTGGGCGGGACACGGCGCGCGCGGCGGCGTCGGTTTCGATGTTGACGCGCTGACCGTACTCCCACAGGCCCGCGCGCAGCTCGCGCTCAATGTCGGAGAGTTCGAGCGGGTCCATGCCGACGAGCGCGGCGAGCATCATGCGCCCCCGGAAGTCGGTCTGGGTCACGTCGAGGACCTGCACGCCATGGCGAGCGAGCACGGTAAAAAATTCGGCGGACACACCGGGGCGGTCCGGGCCGGAGGTGGAGATGACTGCGGCCTTCAAACCGGGCTGCAGTTCTACTTCAAACGCTGGCTGATCAGTCACAACAGCTGACCATAGCACAGCAAAACCCCTCACCAGCCGGTGAGGGGTTCGCTGTCAGGGGGTTCGCACTCTAGTCACGTGACGCGGTGCGCGTCACGCGGCGACTACTTGGTCGCGGCTGTGGAACCGGCAGTCTCGCCCTTCCACGTTGCGGGACCCTCGGTGTTGTGACCGGTGTGGGCCTCGCGGCGCAGGGTCTCCACCATGTGCGGGTAGTGCAGCTCGAACGCCGGGCGCTCGGAGCGGATACGCGGCAGGGAGGTGAAGTTGTGGCGCGGCGGCGGGCAGGAGGTAGCCCACTCGAGCGAGTTGCCGTAGCCCCACGGGTCGTCCACAGTGACGACCTCGCCGTAACGCCAGGACTTGAAGACGTTCCAGATGAACGGCAGCATACCGATACCCAGGATCAGAGAGCCGACGGTGGAAACCTGGTTCAGGAAGGTGAAACCGTCGGTGTCCAGGTAGTCAGCGTAACGACGCGGCATGCCCATGTTGCCCAGCCAGTGCTGAACCAGGAAGGTCATGTTGAAGCCGATGAAGACCAGCCAGAAGGACCACTTAGCCAGACGCTCATCCAGCATGCGACCCGTCATCTTGGGGAACCAGAAGTGGACGCCAGCGATTGCGGAGAACACCACGGTACCGAACAGGGTGTAGTGGAAGTGCGCGACCACGAAGTAGGAGTCGTGCAGGTGGAAGTCCAGCGGCGGGGAGGCCAGCATAATACCGGTCAGGCCACCGAAGAGGAAGGTGAACAGGAAGCCCATCGCCCACAGCATCGGCGACTCGAAAGTGATGTGACCGTTCCACATGGTGCCGACCCAGTTGAAGAACTTCACACCGGTCGGCACGGCGATCAGGAAGGTCATGAAGGAGAAGAACGGAAGCAGCACCGCGCCGGTGGCGAACATGTGGTGCGCCCACACAGCCATGGACAGACCAGCAATAGCCAGCGTTGCGAAGACCAGGCCAATGTAGCCGAAGATCGGCTTGCGGGAGAAGACCGGGATGATCTCCGAGATGATGCCGAAGAACGGCAGAGCCAGGACGTACACCTCAGGGTGACCGAAGAACCAGAACAGGTGCTGCCACAGGATGGTGCCGCCGTTCGCGGTGTCGTAGATGTGCGCGCCGAGCAGACGGTCGTACAGGACGCCGAGCGCAGCAGCGAGCAGCAGCGGGAAGATCATCAGTGCGATGATCGAGGTCACGAAGATGGTCCAGGTGAACACCGGGAGGCGGAACATGGTCATGCCCGGTGCGCGCATGGTGAGCACGGTGGTGAGCATGTTAATCGCCGAGGCGACGGTACCGATACCGGTTGCGCCCACACCGATGATCCACAGGTTTGCGGACACGGACGGGGTGTGGACCGCGTCAGCCAGCGGCATGTACATGGTCCAGCCGAAGTCGGCCGCACCGCCCGGAGTAAGGAAGCCAGCGAGCATGGCGACAACACCAACGCTGGTGAGCCAGAAACCAAAGGCGTTCAGACGCGGGAAGGCCACGTCCGGTGCGCCGATCTGCAGCGGCAGCACGTAGTTGGCAAAGCCCCACACGATCGGGGTACCAAAGGCCAGCAGCATCACCGTGCCGTGCATGGTGAACAGCTGGTTGAACTGCTCGTTGGACAGGAACTGCATGCCGGGGCTGAAAAGCTCCGCACGGATAAGCAGCGCCATGAGTCCGCCCAGGAAGAACCACAGGAAGGACATGATGATGTACATGATGCCCAGTTCTTTATGGTCGGTCGTGGTTAGCTGCATGTAAAACTTGGAGCCACGACGAGCGTTACCCGTCGGCTCCGGACGTGTCGGCGGGACGTGATTGTCCAGCCTTGGCGCCACAGCGGTCATTCGATCCTCCTGACTACGGCTCGCCCCGTTGTGGAGCGAGACCTTTGCGATACCGGTTCATCATAGGTGATCGCCTTATGAAATTGCCAGCCCTCCCAGGCCAGCTACAGGTTTAACAATAGGCCCTTGTGTCCCGCTGCGCGCGCGATTGACAGTGGCGAGCAACACACAAAGGCCAGGTCGTCCACGAAGAATCCCGCGCACCCTCACGCGGCCTGCCATCGCCGCTACAGAAGCTGCGTGTCTGCCCCGGCTTAGGAAGAGGTGCGCGGGATTGACCCCAAACGTGGTCAACCACTACAAACGACGCCCGCAGGTACCCCGTTGGGGATCAAACTTTAGGATGATCGCGTGTCGGGGACTGCGCGGCGTCGATAAGCATGCTTTAGAAGTCCCAATCCTCATCGGCGGTATCTTCCGCCTTACCAATGACATAGGACGAGCCCGAGCCCGAGAAGAAGTCGTGGTTCTCATCCGCATTCGGGGAGAGGGAAGCGAGGATGGCCGGCGACACCTTCGTCTCATCAGCCGGGAAGAGACCCTCGTAGCCGAGGTTGTTCAGCGCCTTGTTGGCGTTGTAGCGCAGGAAGCGCTTCACGTCCTCGGTCCAGCCCAGCGGATCGTAAATGTCCTCGGTGTACTGCTGCTCGTTCTCGTAGAGGTCGTAGAGCAGGTCGAAGGCGTACTCCTTGAGCTCCTCCTGGCGCTGCGGCGACTCGTCACGAAGGCCCACCTGGTACTTGTAGCCAATGTAGTAGCCGTGCACGGCCTCATCGCGAATGATCAGGCGGATAATGTCGGCGGTGTTGGTCAGCTTGGAGTGCACCGACCAGTTCAGCGGCAGGTAGAAGCCCGAGTAGAAGAGGAAGGACTCCAGCATCACCGAAGCGATCTTCTTCTTCAGCGGGTCGTCGCCGCGGTAGAAGGACTTAATGATCTTCGCCTTGCGCTGCACCTGGACGTTCTCCTCGGTCCAACGGAAGGCGTCGTTGATCTGCGGCGTGGACGCCAGCGTCATATAAATATTGCTGTACGACTTCGCGTGCACCGACTCCATAAAGGCGATGTTGGTGTACACGGCCTCCTCGTGCATCGTGCGCGCATCCGGAATCAGCGACACCGCGCCGACCGTGCCCTGGATCGTGTCCAGCAGCGTCAAGTTGGCAAACACTCGCATCGTTGCGAGCTGCTCTGCGTCATTGAGGGTGTTCCAGCTCGGGATGTCGTTGGACACGGGGATCTTCTCCGGCAGCCAAAAGTTGCCGGTCAGGCGATCCCACACCTCCTGATCCTTCTCGTCCGGGATCTCGTTCCAGTTGATAGCCTTAATCGGGTTGGGGTGGCTATCCAGATACTCCTGATATTCCTCACTCATGGCTCACATCCTAGCCAATCCGGCGTGAGGTAAGCCAGGCACCCAACAGCCGTGGGCCGAGGTTTGGATTACGCCCGTCCTGGATTAAGATAATGGTAATTCTAATTCCCTTTTTCCCACCATATGAGGTCGAATCGCCATGGCGGCACCCCACGAACCTTCAGCAGAGCCACTACTCACATCCATCCTCGACACCCTGGGCGAGCAAATCGTCTCCGGCGCGCTTGAGCCCGGCCACACGTTCACGCTCCAGGACCTGTCCAACCGCTTTGGCATCTCGCGGACCGTGGCGCGCGAGGTCATGCGCGCGCTCGAGCAGCTCGGCCTCGTCTCCTCCTCCCGCCGCGTCGGTATTAAGGTGTTGCCCGCAGAGCACTGGGCCGTGTTTGACCGGTCCGTGATCAACTGGCGCCTGTCGTGCGCCGAGCAGCGGCCTGCGCAGATCACCTCGCTCAACGAGCTGCGCACCGCCGTCGAGCCGATCGCGGCCTCGCTCGCCGCCACTCACGCCACCCCGGCGCAGTCGCAGCGCCTGCTGGAGCTCGCCCACCTTTTGGTCGAGCTCTCCGAGGCCGGCGTCGGCAACTCGGACGAATTCCTCGACGCGGATAAGGAATTCCACACGCTGATCCTCCACGCCTCCGGCAACGAGATGTTCTCCACGCTCGCCGACCCGATCATGCACGTGCTGGAGGGCCGCACCCGCTACGGCATCATGCCGGACGAGCCGTCGGTGCCCGCAATGCGGATCCACATCGACTTGGCCCAGGCGATTATCGATGGCAACGCCGCCGACTCCGAACGCGCCTCCCGCAACCTGCTCACCGGTATCAAGGAGTTCCTGGCGATCTAACCGCCTCGCGTAAACCGCCGCAAAAGCCCCGCGCACCGTTTCCGGTGCGGCGGGGCTTCTCTGCTGCTAGGGCCTGAAGGCTAGGTCTAGAGCATGCAGGACACGCAGCCCTCGACCTCGGTGCCCTCCAGCGCCATCTGGCGCAGGCGGATGTAGTACAGCGACTTAATGCCCTTCGTCCACGCGTAGATCTGAGCACGGTTCAGGTCACGGGTGGTCACAGTGTCCTTGAAGAACATGGTCAGCGACAGCCCCTGATCCACGTAGCGGGTGGCCACAGCGTAGGTGTCCACGATCGCCTTGTAGCCGATCTCGTAGGCGTCCTCGAAGTACTCGAGGTTCTCGTTGTCCATGTGCGGCGCCGGGTAGTAGACGCGGCCGATCTTGCCCTCCTTGCGGATCTCAATCTTGGAGGCGATCGGGTGGATCGACGAGGTGGAGTTGTTGATGTACGAGATCGAGCCGGTCGGCGGCACTGCCTGCAGGTAGCGGTTGTAGATGCCGTCGCGGGCGACGTCCTGCTTCAGCTGCTCCCACTCTTCGGCGGTGGGGGCGGCGATGTTGGAGGCGTCGAAAAGCGCCTTGACCTTGTCGGTCTTCGGCTGGAAATCCGCCGGATCGTAGCGGTCGAAGAACTCGCCGCTGGCGTACTCGGACTTGTCAAAGTCAGCGAACCGCTCCCCCTTCTCCACCGCGATTGTGTGCGAGGCGCGGATGGCCTGGTACATCACGGCGGCGAAGTAGGCGTTGGTGAAGTCGAGGGCCTCCTCGGAGCCGTAGCGGATGTGCTCGCGGCCGAGGTAGCCGTGCAGGTTCATCTGGCCCAGGCCGATCGCGTGCGAGGCGTCGTTGCCCTCGCGCACAGACGGCACGGAGTGGATGGCAGTCTTGTCCGCCACCGCAGTCAGGCCTCGGATGGCGGTCTCCACGGTGCGGGCGAAGTTGTCCGAGTCCATCGTCATGGCGATGTTGAGCGAGCCCAGGTTGCAGGAAATGTCGTGGCCGACCTCGGCGTAGGTGAGGTCCTCGTTCAGCTCGGACGGCGAGTTGACCTGGAGGATCTCGGAGCAGAGGTTGGACATATTGATCCGGCCGGTCTTGACCGGGTTCGCACGGTTCGCGGTGTCCTCGAACATGATGTACGGGTAGCCGGACTCGAACTGGATCTCCGCGACAGTCTGGAAGAACTGGCGCGCGTTGATCTTGGACTTGCGGATACGCGGGTCCTCGACCATCTCCTCGTACTTCTCCGTCACCGAGATGTCGGCGAAAGGCTTGCCGTAGACGCGCTCGACGTCGTACGGGCTGAACAGATACATGTCGTCGTTGCGCTTGGCCAGCTCGAAGGTGATGTCCGGGATGACCACACCGAGCGAGAGCGTCTTGATGCGGATCTTCTCGTCCGCGTTCTCGCGCTTGGTATCCAGGAACTTCATGATGTCCGGGTGGTGCGCGTTCAGGTACACCGCGCCAGCACCCTGTCGGGCACCGAGCTGGTTGGCATACGAGAAGGAGTCCTCCAGAAGCTTCATCACGGGGATCACACCAGAGGACTGGTTCTCGATGTGCTTGATCGGCGCGCCGGACTCGCGAATGTTGGAGAGCAGGAGCGCCACGCCGCCGCCGCGCTTAGACAGCTGCAGCGAGGAGTTGATCGCGCGCCCGATGGACTCCATGTTGTCCTCGATGCGCAGCAGGAAGCAGGACACGAGCTCGCCGCGCTGCGCCTTGCCCGCATTCAGGAAGGTCGGAGTGGCGGGCTGGAAGCGCCCGGTCATAATCTCGTCCACCAGCGCGGAGGCGAGCGCCTCGTTGCCGTCGGCGAGGAACAGCGCCGTCATGGCCACGCGGTCTTCGAAGCGCTCGAGGTAGCGACGCCCGTCGAAGGTCTTCAGCGTGTACGAGGTGTAGTACTTGTACGCGCCGAGGAAGGACTTAAAGCGGAACTTAAAGGCGTAGGCGCGTTTGAAGGTGTCCTTGACAAACTCCCAGTCGTAAGCCTCGATCACCTCTGGCTCGTAGTACTTGTTGTCCACCAGGTACTTCATCTTCTCTTCCAGGTCGTGGAAGTACACGGTGTTCTGGTTGACGTGCTGGAGGAAGAACTGGTTGGCGGCCTCGCGGTCCTTGTCGAACTGGATCTTGCCGTTCTCGTCGTACAGGTTCAGCAGTGCGTTGAGAGCGTGGTAATCCAGCTGATCAGCGGCGTTGACCGGCTCGGGGACGACTTTTCCGTGCATTTCAGAGGTAGACACAGCGGGGCCTTTCATGTTCCAAGTATGTCGGTTGTCTAGGTTACAAGTTTGTGGTTTGCCGCGTCAGGCGGTGCGGTATTTGCCCTGGTATTTGGCGCGCAGTGCAGCCAGCCGGTCGCTATTGTCTGCCGGCAGCGGGGCAAGCGCCTCGCGTGCTTCTTCACTCAAGGGAGTCAGGCCGAGGGTGTGTGCGCCGTCGAGAAGCGAGGTGCGCACACGCGCAACATCCTCTGCGGTGCCCATCAGCTCGACCCGGTAGAGGTAGGGCACGCCGCACTTTTCGGAGATGATGTCGCCGGCGATGCAGTAGTCCGGTCCGAAGTTCGAGTTGCCCGCGGCAATCACCCCGCGGATCAGCCCGCTGTTGCGCGGGTTGTTCAAAAAGCGGATGACCTGCGGTGGCACGGGGCGAGAGTAGCCATTGCTTATCGACGCCCCGCCCCCGTACGTCGGGCACACCAGCACATAGGGCTCGTCCACCTCGAGCGGGGCGTCGCCGCGCCGCAGCGGGATCCGCGCGCTGGGCAACCCCACCTTGTCAACGAAGCGCTTCGTATTTTCGGTAGTGGAGGAAAAGTACACGACGAGCATGAGTGCCTACTTATTTCATTCTTGTCAAGAGCGGGTGCAGATAAACGTGAAGCCGCCAACCACAGGAATTGACGGCTCTGGGTGAAGCGTGCTGCTTTTTAAGCTGCGGACTGGATGCCGCGGATGCGGTCCGGGCGGAAGCCGGACCAGTGTTCCCCGTCGACCTCCACGATCGGGGCCTGCAGGTAGCCAAGGGCCATCACGTAGTCACGTGCCTCTTCGTCCACGGAAATGTCCACGAGGGAGTACTCCAGGCCAGCCTTGTCGAGGGCCTTGGTGGTCGCCTTGCACTGCATGCAAGCGGGCTTGGTGTACACGGTGATAGAAGACATAACCTGTGGGCTCTTTCTGTAGCGTTTGCGGGAAACTGAACCAAAAATCTTGGGCGCCGACGTCCTCGGCGCGACACCAACAAACACTATACCTTGGGGGAATATATGGCAACCGCTACTACATGTAGTAGTTACAGGCATGGTATTCCCAGGATGACGGCCCCTGCTTACCTACATGTAGTTCGCTATAACCACTTCCATGTAAGTTCCGGGGCGAAAACCGGCTCACAACGGTGGTATTTAATTTCACCAGACGCCGTGAAACGGCTGCTGCCCCGCCACCGCCCGGGGTATCACGGGGCGGTGGCGGGGCAGCAAAACGGCGCACGGTATCGCACCCTTGAAGGTGCGACGCCGTGCGCCGAGTAAGGGAACTAGCCCTGGCGAGCCTTGAAGCGCGGCTCCTTCTTGTTGATCACGTAGACCTTGCCGCGGCGACGCACAACCTGGGCGCCCGGCTTGTTCTTCAGCGACCGAAGCGACTTGCGGACCTTCATCGGGCGCTCCTTTCTTCTCGAAGTTGCATTGCTCTGACGACCTGCGGACTGACCACCCCACACTCGCAGCACGTTGTGTGAGTGTTGGGCGTGCCGGGTCGCGACACGTCGGTTAAGGTTACACGCTCTTTGCCTGGTTACCAAACCCGGGATCAAAGCGCTCGCGCATCTCATCCGCCACCTCGTCCAGACTGCGCCCCATTGTCTCAGGTACCTGGCGGCGCACAAAGAGCGCAGCCACCACACCGAAGACGGCGAACAGCAGGAAGGTGAAGGTGGCGGAGGTGACGTCGACAAGCGGGAGGAAGAACTGGGCCACGATCCAGTTCATCACCCACAGCGCCAGGCCCGCCAGCCCCATGCCCACGCCGCGAACCTGCGGCGGCACGAGCTCGGAGATGAGCAACCACGTCGTCGGCGAGACCGCCGCCTGCTGGGAGGCGATAAAACCGGCCATGCACGCCAGCGCCACCAGCGCCAGGCCCGCGTTGTTCTCAGCTGCTCGGTACATCACAGCGAGCGCCACCAGGAAGATCACGTTGCCGGTCAGGCCGATGAGCAGGAGGCGACGCCGCCCAATCTTGTCCACCACCTGCAGACCAACCCAGCAGGCCACGACGGAGACAAGGCCGATCACGATCGAGGTGTACACCGCGTTCTCGGTGGACAGCCCCACCGTGTTCATCATCGTCGGCGCAAAGTAGACGATCGCGTTGACGCCCGTGACCTGCTGGGTAATGCCCAACAGCGCGGCGACAATCACGGTGGAGCGCAGCCACTTGGTTTTGCGCAGCGTTCGCCATTCGCCGCGGGAGGCGGCCTGGCGGGTGCGGGCGTCGTTGAGCAAAAGCTCCTCGAGCTCCGCGGCACTCATACCGATGCGTGCCGCGGTGGCCTCCGCCTTCGCGCGAGCACCGCGGCGGGCTTGCCACAGCGGCGTCTCCGGCAGAAGGAACATGCCGATAGCTAGCGCCGCGCCCGGCACGGCGGCCAGGCCGAGCATCCACTCCCAGCTGCCCGTGCGCGCGAGCAGCGAGTTGACCAGGTACGCGAGCAGCTGACCCACCACGATCATCAGCGTGTTCAGCGAGACCAGCTTGCCGCGGACCTTCGCAGGAGACATCTCCGCGATATACATCGGGGTGACGATGGACACGCCACCCACGCCCACGCCGAGGAAGGTACGCGCCGCAGCGAGCGCGCCGACCCCGTCGGCCATCGCGCACCAAATCGAACCGAGGATAAACAGCACGCCGCCGACGAGGAGCGTGCGGCGCCTGCCGAGCGCGTCGGCGACCGCGCCGCCGACGAGTGCGCCGACGGCCGCGCCAACGAGCAGCATGGAGGTGACCAGGCCCTCCTGGCTGGGCGTCATGCCGAACTCGGGCGTGATGTAGAGCAGCGCACCACTCATCACGCCGGTGTCATAACCAAAAAGGAGGCCGCCAAGGGCGGCGATCGCGGCGACAGTGCGCACGTAACGCTGCGTGTCGCCGGCACGGGAACGTGTGTTTTGAACCATGAAAACTCATCTTGGCGGCCGCTACGATGAATGTCATGTCTACTCATCCCGAAAACCTGCAGTCAGAGATCATAAAAGCCCTGGGTACCCGCCCCTTGATCGATACAGATGCGGAGGTGCGCACCCGCGTGGGCTTCCTTGTCGATTACCTCGCCGCCACGGGGGCGAAAGGCTTCGTGCTGGGCATTTCCGGCGGGCAGGACTCCACGCTCGCGGGCAGGCTCGCCCAGCTCGCGGTCGAGCAGCGCCGAGCCGACGGCGCGGAGGCGACGTTTACCGCCGTGCGTCTGCCGTACGGGGTGCAGGCGGATGAGGACGACGCGCAGCTCGCCCTCGAATTCATCCAACCGGACGAAACGGTCACCGTGGATATCAAGCCCGCCACGGACGCGCTGGGGGCGCAAGTGGCGGACGCGCTCGAGGTGCCTGGCCTCGGCGACTTCAACAAGGGCAACGTAAAGGCGCGCGTGCGGATGGTCGCCCAGTACGCAATCGCCGGCGAGCGCGGATGCCTGGTGATTGGCACCGACCACGCGGCGGAAAACGTCACCGGGTTCTTTACCAAGTTCGGTGACGGCGCGGCCGACCTCCTCCCGCTTGCCGGCCTGAACAAGCGCCAGGGTGCCGCCCTCCTGCAGCACCTGGGTGCAACCCCACGGCTGTGGGAGAAGGTGCCCACCGCAGACCTGGAGGAGGATCGCCCGGCGCTGCCTGACGAGGAGGCGCTCGGCGTGAGCTATCCGCTTATCGACGACTACCTGGAAGGCAAGCCCGTCCCCGCAGAGGCCGAGGCGCGCCTAGCGCACCTGTGGCGCGTCGGCCAACACAAGCGCCACCTGCCTCCGGGCCCGCAAGAAACTTGGTGGCGCAACACCGCAGACTAGAGGTTGTCGAAGGGATGGATGACGCGCGCGCCGATGCCTTGTGCCGCCGCGGCGAGGCGCCGGTCCGCTGTGACGAAATCGCAGTCAAGCCCGAACGCGCGCGCCTGCACCCACGTGCCGAGATGGATGGCGTCGAGCGATTTCAGCCGACCGGAAACGACTTTCGCAGCTTGAATAACACCGTCGCTCACCGCAAGCGTTGTGAGGTTTGCGCATATCTCTTCGACCTTGGCATCATCCACGTCCACACGATGAGCAAAGCGAGCAAGCTCCACTTCAGTTATCGCAGAACTTATTAATGACTGCCCCGACAGCCGCCCCGTCGCCCATCCCGTATACGTTTCATTACGCGCAATTGGCACCAACACAGACGTGTCGACGTACAGCGACGGACTCATAGCTCAACGTCCTCCCGCTCCTCCTTCAGTAACTGCTCAAGCGTCAGCCCATTGTTGGGCGCAAGCTCCCACGTGACCTTGAAAGGCCCGCCGCGGCGCACGACCAAGCCGGCTTCTTCCATCAGGTCGATGGGGCTGCGCTCGCCCACCGGCCGGATCTCCGCCACAGGTTCGCCCCTATCAGTCACCGTCAAGGTCTCGCCGCCATTGCGCACCCGCGCAATCACGTCCCTGGTTTTCTGATTCAGCTCTCGCATAGACACGGTCGCTCCCGCCTTCCGCTTTTCTTGCAGAAGTTGCTCAAGACGCTTTTCCACCTCGCTCATCACCAACAACCTCCTGCACTTACATTGATGTATTACTTGTAGGACAAGAGAGTAATACAGGTATTACATTGCGTCAAGGGTGTCGTGCGCGGCGCGGACCAGCGCGGATGCGTAGCTGGGCCCGTGCGTGGTGGCATGCACCGCCAACGGGTGGAGCTGGTGGATCGGGATGCGGGCCCGCCAGGCGTCTGCGGTCTCAGCACTGCCGAGCACCCCACCGGCACGCACGTAGCCGTCCACGATCGCGTCAAAGTAGGGCGCGCCAAACAATTCCAGCATCGCGATATCGGTCAGCGGGTGCCCGCCATGCGCAGCAGGGTCAATAAAGCGTGGACCTTCCGGGCTAAACAGGAGGTTGCCGGCCCACAGATCGCCGTGGATGCGCGCAAGCGGGGCATCCTCGTCCTCTTCTAGCAGCGCGTCGCAGGCACGGGTGACTACCTCCAACCCGCGCGCGTCCAGATTGCCCACTTCGTGCGCTGAGCGCGCGAAGGGCATCACCCGCTGATGCACGTAGAAGTCCGCCCAACGATCCGTGGGTGCGCACGCCTGCTCGAGTCGACCAATGAAGTTTGGGCCTTCCCATCCGGTCGGCGGGGCACCGAAGGCGGAAGCACCTGCCGCGTGGATTCTTGCCAGCTCGCGTCCGGCCTGAGCCGCGGACTCAGCGGTGGGGCGTGCGGAGTTGACGATCTCGATGGTGAGGGTATTCGCGGCGTCGTCAAGCGAAAGCACCTCGACCACCGCCGACGACCCCTCGCGCAGCCAGCGAAGACCCGCGGCCTCGGCGACGGCTGAGCCCGGCGCGCTGCCTCGCTTGAGAAAACCATCAGACATTGTTGCCCTCCAGATTCAATAGAAAACGTTTTGCCTGCTTACCGCCACGATAACCGCCGAGCGAACCGTCGGCGCGCAGCACGCGGTGACAGGGCACAAGCAGGGGCAGCGGGTTGCGTGCGCACGCACTGCCCACAGCGCGCACCGCCTTGGGGTTGCCGACCCGCTCCGCGAGCGCCTTATACGTCGTGGTGGCGCCGTAGGGCACCCGGGCGAGCTCCTCAAGGACCTGGCGGTGGAAATCAGTGGCGAAGCGGAAGTCAAGCGGCACCGTAAACTGCTGCCGCCTGCCCGCGAAATACTCTGTCAGCTGGTGCGCAGCGAGCGGCACCTCGGCCTGTTCTCCGATGCGGGCGCGCTGCGCTTCAATGTCGTCGGCCTCAAGCAGGACCTTGGCCACTCCCCTGCTCGATATCACCAGGCCAAGGCGACCGATCGGGGAATCAATGTCGTGGAACTGCAAACCGTGCATGCGCCCCACCGTAGTGGGCAAATGACAAGCTTGCTGGGGAGGCATTGAGTAAACTCCATGCTATGTCCAAGAGAACTACAAGCTTCGCCCTTGCCGTTACCACCGCCGCTTTGGCCCTCGTCGGGTGCGGGGACTCATCCTCCGACACAATCCCCGGCACCAGCCCCGCGATTGCGGCAGCCGTGTGCGACGGGGACGCGGGCTGCGAATCCGACATGCGCACCCTGAGCCACAAGTTGGATTCCTCCGACGACGCCGACGGCAACGGTCTCATCGACCAGGAAGAACTCAACGCAGCCCTCGACCGGCTTGACCGCGAGGAAAAGGAAGCCGAAGAAGCAGCAGCGTCCTCGGCGGCCGCCGCATCCTCTTCCGCGGCCGCGGAACGTTCCTCCGAGGCAGCGGCGAAGAAGCGAGAGGCCGAAGCCTCCTCGCGCCGCGCCGCAGAGAGGGAAGCCGCTGACCGCGAACAGGCCGAGCGCGAAGCCGCCCAGCGCGAGCAGGCGGCGAGGGAGCAGGCTGCCGCCGAACAGGCCGCGGCTGAGCAGGCAGCGGCGGAGCAGGCCGCCGCCGAACAAGCTGCCGCCGAACAGCAGCAACAGCAGCAGGCAGGCCCGCAGATGGAATACGCGACCATGGGCCCCTACGGCTCACTCTTCACCTGTGAACAGGCCCGTGACAGCTGGCCGGTACAGTCCAGCCCCTGCTACACCGGCAGCGACGGCAACGCCTACTTCGAAGGCATGCGCCAGGCAATGCGCTAGCGCTCAAGACACAGCAACGAAAAAGCTGCCCGGCCTACTCCGGCCGGGCAGCTTTCTTGCGAAGTGGAGCTAACGGGATTCGAACCCGTGACCCCCACACTGCCAGTGTGGTGCGC
>OJLW01000146.1_pt1 | contig 39338 bp, 36 predicted proteins | sample 1597021 | NCBI WGS metagenome assembly OJLW01 (sample SAMEA3904676, study PRJEB24821) | metagenome | biome: Builtin; feature: hospital; material: surface | place: USA | collected 2013-06-03
GCGGCAGCGCGTCGCCATCGCCCGGGCGCTTCTGAAGGATTCCCCGGTGGTGCTTCTCGACGAGCCGACGTCCTCGCTGGATGCGGCCACTGAGCGGGCGATCGTCGGCACGATGGAGGCGTTGCGCGGCGATCACACTGTGATCGTCGTCGCCCATCGCCTGCACACCATCCGCGATGCCGACCTCATCGTCGTGCTTTCGGAGGACGGGACGGTCGCAGAACGGGGCACGCACGATGAATTGCTGGCGAAGGGCGGCCGCTATGCCGAGTCGTGGACCACCACGACGACGGCATCGGAGAAGCGCGGATAGCTAGTTCATCTAGCGCCAGATTGGCTTAGTTCCCAGGAGCCAAAGCGCACCGCGCAGACACCCCAATGGAGGAGCAAGAGCACGAGGAGCGCCAAGGAAAGTGTGTGCCAGCCTTCGTCCCAAGCACCCAAGCACAGGGTGCCCACGGGGAAGGTAGAGCCCCACCAACCAGGGCCGTAGGGCGCCCAGTGGAGGACAGCCTCGTAGAAGCAGTACATCGCGAAGAGGACACACGGGGCACCGATGGTGAACATGATGATGCCGTAGCGGTGGGCGTCGAAAAGCACGGCTGAGGCTGCCGTCGACTGACCGACCACCCCGAGGGGGATCCAGGCGGTGCCGGCTGCCGCGCCGCGGGGCCGGTAGCTGCGGCGGGCGAAGCACCAGTAGCAGTAGGCGAACAGTGGGATGGCCGTGAGGAAGGTGAGGAAGAAGCACACCTCGCCGGCGTAGTGGTAGAACTGCCCGTGGTGTGCGGCGAGCTGGCCGCCGGAGGTGGCTGCGACCATGGGCGTGACCAGGGCGAGTCCCCATGGGAACGCTGGTGTGTCGTAGTGGTGCGGCAGTTTCCACAGCGCCCACAGTTGCCAGAGGCAGACCACGACGGACAGCGGTGCGCCGATCCACCAGCTGGCTAGCTGGAAGGCGTCGTTGCCGGTCAGCGCAGTCCACGCCGAGCCGCACGCGAGAAGCCCCATCGTGTACATGCCCCACGCCGCCATGTTCTGGTGCTGGGGAGGCGCATTGCGCGCGCCTGCGGTGAAGATCAGCAGCAACAATGCCGCGATCAGGGCGAACACGAGCTGGCCTACGTGCAGACCGTGGAGCCCAGACAACGTGGAGGCGATAGAAGTGCCCATCAAGGCGCCGGCCCACGCGGGGCCAAACTTTGGCAACTGCATAGCCACCACGCTAGGCCTGTCACCAGCGATTTTGACAATCTCACCCCGTATGGGGTGGAACGTCCCCTAGCGCCGACGCACAAGCTCCATCGCGCGCGAGGCGTCGAGCACGTCGAGGTAGGGCAGGGGATCGATATCCATGTCCTCGACGTAGTCGGTGAGCATGGTGCGCACTACCTGGTGCAGCTCGTCGACGTCCCAAGGCTTGGCAATGTAGTGGTCCAGGTTGGCCTCGTTGACCGCGCGGACCGTGTCGCGCAGCTGGGCCTGGCCGGTGACCAGGACTTTGCGGGTGGCGGCGGTGCGGTCGTCGTCCATCATCTGGACCAAGAACTCCACGCCGGTGGTGCCGGGCATGCGGTGGTCGCACAGCGCGAGCGCGAGTACGTCGCCGTCTTCGGTGAGCTCGTCGATCACCTCCCACGCTTCCTCCACGTCGGAGGCGACCTCCACGCGGATGTGCTCGGCAAAGGGCAAAAGGTCGCGCTCAACGGCGGCGCGGACTTCCGCCTCGTCCTCAAGGATCAGGATGGCAAGGTTCATGGTGTGTCTCCTTCGTCGTGTGCGTGCGGGCCGTCGATGGGCAGGCCCACGGTGGCACAGGTGCCGTTGGTAGAAGAGGTCAGTTCGATCGTGCCGTGGTGTGCGCTGACGATGCCGCGGCAGATGCTTAAGCCGATGCCCATGCCGAAGCGGACCTCCCCATTCTTCGTGGTAAAGCGAGGCTCGAAGAGCTTATCGATGCGCTCGGGCGGGATGCCGGGGCCGTCGTCGATGACCTCCACGCGCACCCAGCCGGGCTTCGGGGTGCTGGTGCGAATCGTGATGGTGGAGCCTTTCCCGGACTCCTCGATTGCCTCGGCGGCGTTGGTGATCAGGTTCGTCCACACCTGCGCGATCTGCCCTGGCGTACACGTCACGTGCGGTAGTTCGGCGAAGTCCCGTCTGACCTCCACGCCGCGCAGTTTGTGGGCGATCAGCTGCAGGGTGTCTTCGATGCTCTGGTGCACGTCCACATCGGTGACAGGGTCGCCGTCGGGCCGCGCGTAGGCGCGCAGCGAGGCCACCAGCTGCGTAATGCGCGTCGATGCGGTGGAGAGGTTGCGCAGGGCAGTGCCTATCGACGCCGCGTGCTCCACCGTCTCGTAATCCAAGCGTCGATTAGCGCGCACCTGCTTGGCAAATTCCACGTCGTGCAAGCCGGCAAGCACCCAGCGCTGGGCGAGCGCCCTATCGCCGGTGACTTCGGTCAGCTCGCGCCGCAGCGCACGGGCCTCCTTGGTGCTCACCGCATGCGAGCTGCGCGCGGCCTCCAGCGCGTGGCTGGTCGCCTCCCGCCACCTGCGGTTTGGGCTGGAGGTGATGAGTCCTTCGACGTCTTCGGCAAGGTGGTCCGCGGTGCGCTCGATCGCCGCCATTGGGTTGTTCAGCTCGTGGGCCACGCCGGCGGCGAGTTCGCCGAGCGAGGCGAAGCGCGCCTGGCTCATCAGCTCGCGGCGCGCCGCCTCGAGGTTGTGCAGCGCCGTGGTCAGCCGCGCCCGTTCTTCTTCCAACTGCGCAGTGAGCTCGTGCTGCTCGATCTGGATGTCTTCGGCGCGGCGCAGGCGGCGGTCGTAGGAGCGCACGAACAAGATATTGAACAGGCGCGAAAGCTCCGGCTCCTGGCGGATGAGGTAGTCGACCTGCTCGGTGGGCAGCTGGACTGCGACCACCTCGGTGGTGGTACGCGCGGTGAAGAAGCCGACCCGGTTGCTCGCAAGCGCGAGCAGGCCGATCACATGCCCGGTGGAGGCGTGGTGCATGACGATATCGCCGGCATCAGTAAAGCGCTGCAGCAGCACCTGGCCGGACAGCGCGAAGATGACCTCCTCGACGTAGTGGCCCTCCTTGGTCAGATACACTCCAGGAGGGAAGGTCAGGCGCGGTTGGTAGCCCAAGTGCTTGTCTGCGGCCTCGATGATGCGGGTGATGATCTCCTGGTCCGTCAGCCCGACGTCCAGCTCGGTGACCTCGGGTAAGTCGAAGGTGCCGGCGATCGAGGGGTCGCGCTTGGCGCGCATGTACCAGTAGCGGTTGAGCTGCTGCTGGATGTTGTGCAGGAGTGCTTCCGGCTTGATCGCCGGGGTGAACACGAGCATGTCGAGTCGGCCCATGTCTGTGAGCGCGTCCAGGCCCGCGATCTCGGGGGCGGTGGTCAGCACCATGACGCGGGTGTACTCAAAACCGGGCTCGGAGATCAGCTCCAACAGCGGGTGGTCGGCGGCGAGGCCGTCCTCGTGGACGGTGACGGTGACGAGGGCGAGCGGGTCGCCGTCGAGAAGCGAGCGCAGGTGCTCCACATTATCGGCGGCGAGGATGTCGTGCGTGCCGCCGATCGCCTCGTTGACCACCTGCTGCACGGCGCGTGTGGCCTGGGACTTGCCCACGATGGCGAGGGTGGAGCGTGGCAGCATTTAGGACACCAGCCCCATCAGCTGCCAGACGGGCGGCAGGGCGAAGATCAGCAGCAGCGTGGCCGCGGTGCCGACCACGAGCCCGACCAGCGCCATCTGTGGGATGGAGATTTCCTTGGTGGCGTACGCAATCGCGTTCGGTGGCGTGGAGATCGGCAGTGCCATGCCCAGCGAGCAGGCGATCGCCACCACCGCGGCGACAACGAGCGCGTTGATGCCGTCGAGTGAGAGCGCGAGCGAGACCGCCAGCGGGACGAGTAGGTTGGCCGCCGCAGAGTGTGAGATGACGTTCGCCATGCCGAAGCCGATCAGGCCGAGGACCGCGAGGATCGCAAGCGCGCCCATAACCTCCCAGCTGACAGAGCCGACCAGCCACTCGTCCAGGCCGCTGGCACCCACGCCCGTGCCGAGTGCGATGCCGCCGGAGACCAGCCACAGCACCGGCCAGTCGAGCGCCTGGACGTCCTTGCCCTTCATCACCTGCAGGCAGAGCAGCGCCACGACGGGGATGAAACCGACAGTGTTGGAGGAAATCCCGTGGAGCGGCTCGCTCATCCACAACAGGATGGTCAGGCCCGCGACGGCGTAGAAGAGCTTCGCGTCGGTAGAGGTGTTCCACTTCGAGCGCATCTCGATGGAAATGCGAGTTTCGGCGGGAATGAAGACCAGGCAGAGGAACACCCAGGCAAAGGCCAACACAACAAACATGAAGGGCACCGCCATGAGCATCCAGTCGGTAAAGGAGACGCGGATGCCGTGCTCGGCGAGCGCGCCGATCGCGATCGCGTTCGGGGGCGTGCCAACTGGGGTACCGATGCCGCCGACGTTCGCCGCCAGCGGGATCGACAGTGCCACGCCGGCGCGTGTCTTGCCCGCGGGCAGCGTCTTCAGAATCGGGATGACCACCGCGAACATCGTCGCCGTGGTTGCTGTATTCGACATGAACATGCTGAGCACAGCGGTAATGAGCATGATCCCCAGCACCGTGAGCCGTGCCTTGTCAGGGAAGGGGCGCAGCATAATGGCCGCGAGGTTGCGGTCCAGGCCGAACTTCTCCGCCCCGTGCGCAATCATGAACCCGCCCAAGAAGAGAATGATCACCGGGTGGGCCAGCGCGGAGAAATAGGCGGAGGCGGGCAAAAGCTGCTCGGTAAGCGCGGGGTCTCCGCCGGTGGGGTCTACCAGCGCGCCGTCGGAAAGCAAAAGGACTTCGAGCAGGATGACCAGCACCGCCGTCGCCGTCAGCGGGACCGGCTCAAGCACCCAGAAGACGATGGCGAGCAAGAAGATCGACAGCATCCGGTGCCCGGGGGTGGACAAGGCAGGAATCTGCACGAAGAAGGGAATGAGAAAACAGATGAGGCCCAGGCCCAGGCCCACCAGCTGCTTTGTGCTCAGCTGGGGGCCTTTGGCTACGAGCGCGGGCGGGCGTTGTTTCGAGCGGCGTTGTGTCTCCACCATGTGTCGAAGTCTACCCGGTCTCACCTGGTATTACTTGCCTTAGTCTGCGGAGTCGGCGCGTAGATAGACTTGGGAGCCTTCCTCGCGGAACTTCTCCGCCATCTGCTCCTCCCCGACGGCGAGCGAGGGGATACCGAGGTTCTGGATGGTCTGCTGCGTGTTCGCATCTAGGGCCGCATCAATCTTGTCACCGAACTCGTCGCGGATGTCTTGGGAGATGCGCATGGAGCAGAACTTCGGCCCGCACATCGAGCAGAAATGCGCCGTCTTCGCGGGCTCTGCCGGCAGCGTCTCGTCGTGGTAGGCCTGCGCGGTGTCCGGGTCGAGCGAGAGCGCGAACTGATCCTCCCATCGGAACTCGAAGCGGGCCTTACTCATCGCGTCGTCCCAGTCGCTCGCGCCCGGGTGGCCCTTCGCCACGTCGGCGGCGTGTGCGGCAACCTTGTAGGTAATCACACCGGTCTTCACGTCGTCCTTGTTCGGCAGCCCCAGGTGCTCCTTCGGGGTGACGTAGCACAGCATCGCGGTGCCGCCGGCGGCGATGTGGGCCGCGCCGATCGCGGAAGTGATGTGGTCGTAGCCGGGCGCGATGTCGGTCACCAGGGGGCCAAGCGTGTAGAAGGGCGCGCCGCCGCACCACTGTTCTTCCTTCTCGTTGTTCAGCTGGATCTTGTCCAGCGGCACGTGGCCGGGGCCCTCGATCATCACTTGCACGTCATAGTCCCAGGCGCGCTTGCACAGCTCGCCGATGGTCTTCAGCTCGGCGAACTGCGCGGCGTCGTTCGCGTCGGCGATGGAGCCGGGGCGCAGGCCGTCGCCAAGCGAGAAGGCGACATCGTATTGGGCAAAGATCTCGCACAACTCGTCGAAGTTCTCGTAGAGGAAGCTCTCCTTGTGATGCGCCAGGCACCAGCCTGCCATGATCGAGCCGCCGCGGGAGACGATACCGGTCACGCGCTTGGAGGTCAGCGGCACGAACGGCAGGCGTACGCCGGCGTGTACGGTCATGTAGTCCACGCCCTGCTCGCACTGCTCGATGACCGTGTCGCGGAAGATCTCCCAGGTCAGGTCCTCGGCGATGCCGTTTACCTTCTCCAGTGCCTGGTAGATCGGCACCGTGCCGATCGGCACAGGGGAGTTGCGCAGGATCCACTCGCGGGTGGTGTGGATGTCGTTGCCGGTGGACAGGTCCATTACCGTGTCCGCGCCCCAGCGGGTGGCCCAACGCAGCTTGTCTACTTCTTCGCGGATGGAGGAGGTGACCGCGGAGTTGCCGATGTTGGCGTTGATCTTGGTCAGAAAGGCGTTGCCGATGATCATCGGCTCGCTCTCCGGGTGGTTGATGTTGTTGGGGATGATCGCGCGGCCGGCGGCGACCTCGGCGCGGACCTTCTCCACGTCGCAGTGCTCGCGCAGGGCTACGAACTCCATCTCGCGGGTGATTTCGCCGCGCCGGGCGTAGGCCATCTGGGTGACGCGTTTGCCAGCCTTTGCGCGCAGCGGCGTGCGGCTTTCGCCGCGCCACTCTTCGGAGGCGGCGCCGCGCTTGGCGGCACGGGTGCCGTCGTCAAGCAGATTGCGCTGGCGGCCTGAGTACTCCTCAACGTCGCCGCGGGCGTGGATCCACTCGCTGCGCAGCGCGGGCAGGCCCTCCTCCGGTTCGGCCCAGGGACCGCGCGTGCGGTAGAGCTTGAACGGCTCGTTCGGGCCGGTGGGGGAGTCATCCAGGTGGACTGCGGTCTCGGGGACCTCGAGCCCGTTCTTCCGCAGCGGCGCGTATGCGTGTTTGCGGTGGATTTCTTGCGCGTAGGCGTCAGTCATGACACTCCTTCAACTTCCTTCGCTGGTGCTAACCAGACAGGTTCGGACGGTGCCCGCGCGGCGTGTAGCGCGATCTCAGCCCCTACCGTGGGGCGCCCGTGTGGGATTGCGTCATAGAGTGTAGCGGCTTACAACGCAGTGCCGCCATTGAGATAGTTCACGTAGCGGACCGCGTCGTCTTTTGCATAGAGGTAGCAGAAATCGGGGTCGCTGGCGTCCTCAGCGACGTTTTCGGGATTGAGCCTTAAAGACTCAGGCGGCAGCGGTGCATCGCGCCACGTCCCGTTCGGGGTGAAAAACCCGACAACGTAACCGCGGCAGTGGTTGCCCTGGGGGTAGGTGTCCATCGATTGCGTGACCCACATGATCGGTCATCCTTTCACTGATTACACAACCCAAGAATATCGCGTTTACCTGGGCTTTGTCAGTGATTCGCTAAAGAGGGGGCCCGTACGGGTGGTGTAGCCGAAAGGCTCGACGTGGATGATGGTTTCCGCTGCGCCGAGTGTGTCGGCGATGCCGGCTTCCACCTCGTCGGCGTACGCGTGGGCATAGGAAACGGTCCACTCACCGGGCACTTGCATGACCAGATTGATCAGGCGCTCGCGCCCGAAGGCGGCGGTGCGCACGGAGGTAAACGCAACCCCGTTTTCGGCGGCAAAGTCATCGAGGAAGTCGTTGAGCTTGCCCAGCTCATCATCCGGCAACACCTCCGCGAGCAGGCTCAAAATGGCGCTGCGGAGGAGCTTAAAGCCGGTGAACAAAATGTTGGCGCCAACCAGCAGCGCCACGATCGGGTCGAGGATCTCCCAGCCGGTGATGGCAACGAGCGCCATGCCCACGATGACGCCGACGGTGGTCAGCACGTCCGTAAGTAAGTGCTTGCCGTCAGCTTCCAGCGTGATGGAGCGGTAGTGCTTACCCGCCCGCACGAGCGCATATCCGGCCGCTGCGTTGAGCAAGGCAGCAACCACGGAGAACACCAGGCCGATGCCCAGTTGCTCCAGCGGCTGCGGGTTGATGAGTCGGTCAATGGAGGTGTAAATAATGGCTACTGCGGCTACCAGAATGAGGGAGCCCTCCACCTGCGCGGAAAAATATTCAGCCTTAGAGTGGCCAAAATTGTGGTTCTCGTCCGCCGGTTTTGCCGAGAGCTTCAGCGCCCACAGGCCCACCACCGCGGCGACGAAGTTGATCACCGTCTCGATGGCGTCGGAAAGAAAGCCCACCGAGCCGGTGACCCATGTGGCGATCATCTTCAGCACGATGGTGGCCACGGAAACAGCAATGGAAAGCCACATGAAGCGTTCCAGAATCTGCTGCTCTCTGCGGAGTGACGGGGGCATGTCGGACATACGATCCTCCCAAAAATAGGGCGCTTCGGCGCCGTGTTGATATACGGTCCGAAGGTCTCGCTCACTTGGCCGGGCCAGTATGCGGCGGACAAGCCGATTGCCCGGGCGCACAGGCACCAGTATGTCGAACAACCGATTGTGGGCTACTCCCCTTCAATTGCTACCTAATTGTAGCAAGCCAGGGGAAAGTATGATTTTCGCGTACACTAGTCACCATTTTGTCCCCAACGATTGGATAATCATGGCTCGCAAACGCAGCCTGCAAACCGACCCACTCATCTTTGGTGCATCGCTCGGCTTCGTTGTGCTCTTCGTAGCCGCAACCCTGGCGTTCGGTGACCGCGCCCGAGCTCTCTACGCCGATCTGTCCGGGTTCCTCATGGACCACTTCACCTGGATGTATATCGGCGGCATCTCCGCGGTGCTCATCTTCCTCATCGTCATCTTTGTGTCCCGCTTCGGCAACATGCGGCTTGGCGACGATGGGGACGAACCCGAATACAGCTACCCAGTCTGGTTCGCCATGCTCTTCGCCGCAGGCATGGGCGCGACCCTCATGTTTTGGGGCGCGGCCGAACCGCTCCACCACGCATATAGTCCGCCGCGCGGCGACATGGAATCGATGAGCCGCGAGGCCATCGTCCAGGCCTTCGAGTACACCTTCTACCACTTCGGTATCCACATGTGGGTGATCTTCGCCCTGCCCGGACTAGCCATCGGCTACTTCGTATACAAGCGCAAGATGCCGGCGCGTATGTCCTCCATGTTCGCCCCGCTGCTGGGCCGCCGCGTCTACGAGACGCCCGGCAAGCTTCTCGACGCCCTCGGAATCATCGGCACCATCTTCGGCCTCGGCGTCTCCGTGGGACTGGGCGTGCTGCAGATCTCCGCAGGACTGAACATCCTCTGGGACGTCCCGCTGATCACCCCGGTCCAGCTGGCCATCATCTTGTTCATCACCGTCGCAGCGTGTATCTCCGTGGCGACCGGCCTGGACAAGGGTGTGAAGATCCTGTCCAACCTCAATATTGCCGCAACGATCTTCTTAATGCTCTTCGTTCTGGTGACCGGCCCGACGCTCGCGCTGATCGGACAGGTCACGGAGTCCTTTGGCATCTACGCGAATTCGCTGCCCGAGCTGATGTTCTGGGTGGATTCCTACAATGACAACCCAGGCTGGCACGCCACCTGGACCGCCTTCTACTGGGCGTGGACCATCTGTTGGTCCCCCTTTGTCGGTATGTTCTTCGCCCGCATCTCTCGCGGGCGCACCGTCCGTGAATTCATCGGGGGCACGATCCTGTTGCCCGCTACCTTCGACCTCATCTGGTTTTCCATCTTCGGCCGCGCGGCCATGGAGATGGAGGCGGAAAAACCCGGCGTGCTCACACAGCCGGTGGTGGAGGAAGGCGATACCCCGCGCGCCCTGTTCAGCCTGCTGGCTGAGTACCCGCTCTATGCGTTCACCGGCGCTGTCGCATTGTTTGTCATCGTGATGTACTTCGTCACCTCCATGGACTCCGCAGCCCTGGTGATGGACATGTTCGCCAGCGGCGAAGAAAACAAGTCTCCGGTGTACTACCGCGTTGGTTGGGTGATCGCCGTCGGTCTGGTGACCGCCGCGCTGCTGTTTATTAATGACTCCGGCATCGCCGCGCTCCAGGAGGTGGTGATCATCATCGCCTTCCCGTTCTTCATCACCTACTTCGTCATGATGTGGTCCTTGGTCAAGGCCATGAACGACGACTCGGCCGCCGCGCGCCGCTACCGCTCTCGCCAGTGGGAGAAGACCGACACCGCCGAGAAGCTGGAGGAGGGCGAGAACAAGCCCGCCCCGGGCTACGACTCGGAGGGCAACCCTGTCGACCGTCCCGAGTTCGAGTACGACGCGGAAGAGGGCACCTGGCGCTTGGAGGAGTCGCTCATCCTCGGCGAGGACGTCCAAGTCTCCAGCGACGGCCAGCCGAAGGTCGGCTCCAAGGTGAACTGGGTCGAGCAGGAAGACCCGAAGTAAGCGCTAGAGCGCCTGCGCGACCTGGTCCGCTACGAAGGCGGATCCGGCGTTGGAGGGGTGGAGCACCATGTTGTAGCCAGGGGTGGTGGTGTCGATGATGCCTGCCACCCACCGGTCCGCGTCCTTCGCACAGGTGCTGTGTCCTGCGGATAGTGCCCGAATATCAATGAACGTTGCACCGATGAGCTGGGCAGCCGCGCGCTGGTCGTTCTGCGCGCGCTGCTCCCACTCCGCCACGCGCGGGGCAGGTACGCCGAGCGGCGCATTCGGTACCACGTTGATCAGGCAGAGTTGGCCGCCGCCGGTGACCGGGAGCAGGCCGGGGATGATGATGTGTGCTTCGGGCGCGACCGCACGGACCTTTGCCGCCGCATCCTTGATGTTCTGGAAATACCGCGCGCGGATGTGCTGCGGGTCTGCGCTCTCGCCATCGATGAAGGGCCGCCACTGATCATTAATCCCGACGGCAAACGTCACCGCTCTGGTGTGGCGATTAAGCGCACCGGCGCGAATTGCGTGATCCACATGGCCTGGCAGGTCTTTCGAGCGGTGGCCCGTGCACGACCAGTCCGCGACCGTGCTGTGCGTGCGCGCATCGAGCTGGCTAGGCCAGTTGTTCGGGCCCTGCAGACAGCCCGCTTGGCTGCGGTTGGACTGTGAGATCCGCGTCGAAGACGTCGACGAGCCCCACCGGTTAAAGAACTTCAGCGCGGTGTCCTGGTACTGGTCCGGGTTTGAGACGAAGGAGTCGCCGAAGACGACAACATTGCCCCCGGGCTGTGCGCTCGCAGGAGCGGCGGTTGCAGAGGTGACAGTAACAATCGCGGCAGCTGTCAGCGCGGCTATGCGGGCAAATGCTCTCATAGACGTTGAGGTTACCTGGGAGGTGCTGCTGCCCTAGGGTCGGTCGGGTGGGCGCGTTGTGATTCGCCACAGGGCGCTGATGAGTACCGCGGTAATGAGGTAGCCACTGACCGCATAGTTGAAGAGACCGCTAGGCATCCCATCGCTCAGCACGTCGTAGAGCAGAAAAACCGGTGCGAGTGACACCATCACCACTAAGAAGCGGTATGGAGAAAGCACCTTCCGCTTCGTAGAAACGTGGATGAGGCACCCCAGCGCCGCGAAGCAGAAGGAGATGAAGAGCGCGACCACTGCGCCAAAAACCACGTAGATCATGTTGCTCCCTGACTCTTCAGTGCGTCAGGCTCGCGCGAGCCGCATGCGGCGGTGGGGCACGCCCGTGTCCAAGAACTCCTCGCCCTCGGCAACCAGGCCGAAGCGTGAATAATAACCGACCAGGCCCGACTGGGCCTCCACGATGAGGTCGCCAGGCCAGCGGGTGGTGTATTCGATGCCCGCGCGCACGATGTCTGGGCCCATGCCCGATCCGCGGTGTGCCGGGTTCACCACGAAGCGTCCAAACCGCGAGCCTGCCTCGGTGGGGAAGATGCGCGCGCAGCCGGCGAGCGTGCCGTCGTCGGCAAACGCGAGAATATGCTTGGTATTCGGGTCGGCGTCCTGGTCGTCGATTTCGTTGTACGGGCATTGCTGCTCGCCGACGAAGACGTCCACGCGCAGCTTGTACAGCGCGTGGACCTCGCGCGGGGTCATCTCATCCAGTGATTTCAGCACGATCATGGTGCGGTTCAATCCTTCCTGTTGTGCCGTAGGAGACGCGGCGGTGCGCCCACTCAAACGGGCCCTGCTTGCCGGCAGCCTCGAGGGCGGTGGCAATGACTACGGTAGCCAGCCACACTCCGGCGCTGAGCGCAAGCTTGCCGCTGATAGTCCAGTCCTGTCCCACCCCGAAGCTAAACGGGTAGACCAGCGCGATAAAGAAGAAGGTCTGCGCCAGGTAACCAGACATGGAGCGCTTGCCCAGCGCGACAAGCGGGTAGGTCCACGCGGGCGCGTCGTTATTCAGACGCGAGGTGAGCAGCGCCAGCGCGGCGAGGATGCCAGGCCCGGTGAGGCAGCCAATTGAGCTGTTAAGTAGGTGCAGGCTCGATTCCATCTCCGGGTTGAGCACGCCGATGGCGGTGAGCCCCCAGGGCAATCCGATACCGAGGATGATTACGCCGGCCAGGACCGTCCACGTCCACAGCGTCCGTGAGTGCTCCTCCGGGTTGACCAGCACGCCCTCCTTCGCCCACACATAGCCTATGGCGGCCAGGGGCACGAGCTCGAGCAGGATAAATGGGGTGGACAGCAGCATTTCCGCCGCGCCGCCCAGATTGTTGATGAAGTAGGTGCCAAAACTTCCGACTTCTTCGTTGAGCGCGTTGCTGCCGCTCATCTTCTTCGCCACCTCGGGGATGAAGGCCGCCGAGATACCCACAAAAGAGGTCAGAAGCATGTAGAGCCCCAGGCACGAATACGAGATGATGCGTAGCACCTTGGTCGAGAGGGTGAACATCACCGCCAATAGCATGCCGACGAAGCCGTACATGGTCATGATGTCGCCAAAGAACACCAGGAACATGTGGGCCAGGCCGAACAGCGCGAGCGCCCCGTAGCGCCGGACCAGGATCTTTCGCGCCTCACCGACTGGATACTGCTTCCGGTACAGGCTAGAGACGACAAGCCCGAAGCCGAAGCCCAGCAGCGTGGCAAACATGGGCAGGCCACGTGTGTGGACGAAGAGAGCTGCGAAGAGGGCCAACGCGGCGTCGATAAGCGAGCCCTGCGCAACCCCGCCCACGCTCCAGCCGGGGCCAGACTCCGGCTGCGAGTACTGATTGATCATCCAGAACAATGAGCCGTTGGCCAGCGCGATGCCGAGTAGCGCGGTGCCGCGGGCGAGATCGGGAACAAGCAATCGTTGCATGAGACTAGTTTTTACCAGGGGTAGCACCCATCAGCCACGGGGATGCGGACACGATGATGGCGCGGGTGGCCTGATCGAGGGTCGGCTGCAGGTCAGGGGCGAAATGCGGCGAGTGGTTCGACGGGGCGGTTTCGATATCGGCGCTACTGCCCACGAACCAGTAGAAGTACGGCGCGCCGAAGGCATTGGCGATGGTGGGGAAGTCCTCCGAGCCGGACAGGCGGCCAAAGTCGCCGACTGCATCGCCGAATTGCTCGCGAAACGCCGCCATGACCGTCTCCGTGGTGGCCTCGTCGTTGTGAAACTCGGGTGCGCCGCCGAGGTGGGTGAAGGTCGGCTCGGGGGCACCGGCGGCGGCGCACTCGGCGCGGGTAATACGGCGAATGGCCTCGTTGAGCTGGTCGCTGACCGCAGTGGTGAACGCGCGGGTACTCACGGACAGCTCCGCGGTGGCCGGGATGGTGTTGGGCGAATCCCCGGCGTGGATAGCGCCGACAGTGACCACGCCCATCTCCTGCGGGGCGAGCTCGCGCGCCACGATCGTCTGCAGGCGAGTGATCACGTGCGCGGCGATGACCACCGGGTCCACGCCCTTCTCCGGCATGGAGCCGTGCGCGCCCGTGCCGTGGATGGTGATCTTGGTTTGCACGCAGGTCGCGCAGATCGGTCCCGCGAGCGCGCCCAAACCGTAGTTGGGCAGCATCGGGCCGACGTGCTGGCCCAAGACCACCTCAGGGGTGGGAACCTTCTCGGCGAGCCCGTTATCCGCCATGTCTTGCGCGCCCGCGCCGTTTTCCTCCGCGGGCTGGAACAGGGCGATAAACGTGCCGGACCAGGCACCCCGGTGCTCGGCGAGCAGCTTCGTTGCGCCGAGCAGGGCGGCGGTGTGCATGTCGTGGCCGCAGGCATGCGAGCGGCCCAGCGCCGGGTCGGCGGAGTAGGGCAGTCCCGTCTCTTCCGCGAGAGGGAGCGCGTCGAAGTCGGCACGGAAGCAGACAGTGGGCCCGTCACCGTTGCGCAGCACGCCGACCTTGCCGGTCACGCCAACGGGGATGACCTCTGCGCCCATCTGGGCGAGCTCCTCACCGATGCGGGCGCTCGTTTGAAACTCTTCTAGCGCAAGCTCGGGGTGCTGGTGGAACCACGTGTAGAGCTTCTCGCGCTCGGCGCGGGTGTGGTCGAGGGAGCGTTCAAAGGGCGCGAATCGGCCGGTGAGAGCGAATGTGTCATGCATGGCACCACTCTAGCTACCTAAACGGGTGTGGTGAATGAGGTAAAAGTGACAAAGACATGGCAATGTAGAGGGGAGTTTCTGCTGGGGCCAATTAAGGGAGCGTGTCCATGTTTCGTCGCCGTCTCGTCGCCTTCGCCGCCGCTGCGCTGGCTACCGTCGCCTGCGCAGCCACACCGGCGCAGGCGCAAGTCGACCCGAACTACAACTTCCGCACCGACATGCCCTCGAAGGTGCTCGCCGGCAAGCCCTTCGCGGATCGCGTGCTGCACCGCGTGCCGGGCTCGCTTCACGACGCCCCGCGCACCCCGCAAGCCGCAAAAGACGCCCAGCAGCGCGGCAAGTCCCTCTATGGTCCCAGCACCCCGATCTACGTGGGCAAGGGCCCAACCGAGGTGATGTGCACCGTGACCGTTGCGGGCTACGGCGAGCACGGCAACAAGTACGCGCTCACCGCTGGCCACTGCGGCAAGGAAGGAGACCCGGTGACTTCTGCGGACTCCTGGCAGCTAGGTCCCTCTGGCACCATCGTCAAGGTCAACCGCGAGCTGGACTACGCGCTCATCGAACTTGGCTCCAACGCCGAGGTCACCCGCTCCTACGACGGCGTGACCATCAACCACCTGGGCTCCAAGCCACTCCCGCGTGGGCAGAACGTGTGCAAGAAGGGCGTGGCCTCCGGCACCACCTGTGGCATGACGCTTTCGGACTGGGACACGATGAACGTCAACCACGTCTGCGCCATGCAGGGCGACTCCGGCGCGCCCCTGTTCACCGGCGACCGCCTCGTCGGCCTTATCAACGGCGGGATGTTTCCGGCACCTTTCGACGTCCAGTGCGCCTCCCCGCTGCAGGGCCCGATCCACGCGCCGACCGGTTCGGCTCGCATGGATGCGGTCTTAAGTGATCTGGGCAACGGCTTCCGGTTGCCGTAAAAGGGCTAGTTCAGCGCCTGCAGCACTTCGTCGTGCAACAGCCCGTTGGTGGCCACCGCGTCGCCGCCGTGCGGGCCGTCCTCGCCAGCCAGCGAGGTAAAGCGCCCGCCGGCCTCTTGCACCAGCACGGACAAGGCTGCGAGGTCCCACCGCGAGACCTCCGGTTCGGCCGCAATGTCGACCGCACCTTCGGCCACGAAGCAGTAGCCCAAAAAATCGCCGTAGCCGCGCAGGCGCCAGGTCTGCTCGGTCAGCCCAATGAACTTCTCCTGCAGGCCGCGCTCCTTCCAGCCGGCGAGCGAGGACATGGCCAGCGAGGCGTCGGCAAGCGAGTTGACGCCCGAGGCCTCCAGCTTCTTCAGCTCCCCGCCGTTGAAGCTGCGCCAGGCGCCGCCGCCTTTCGATGCGTACCAGCGGCGCGCGAGTGCGGGCGCGGAGATGACACCGACGACCGGCTCGCCGTCCACAAGCAGCGCGATGAGCGTGGCCCACACCGGCACGCCGCGCACGAAGTTCTTCGTCCCGTCGATCGGGTCGATGACCCATTGGCGACCAGAAAAGACTGCCTCGCCGCCGAACTCCTCGCCGAGTACTGCATCCGCGGGACGCGACTGCGAAAGCGTGGCCCGCAGCGCCTCCTCCACTGCGAGGTCCGCGTCGGAAACAGGGGTCATGTCCGGCTTCGATTCGACCTTCAGGTCGGCGGATTCGAAGCGGTCGAGGGTGAGCGCGTCCGCGGCGTCGGCGAGTTCGAGTGCGAGCGCGAGGTCATCGGCGTAGTTACTCATGGCCCTCAAGTCTAGACGTGATCTCCTCCACATTCTGCGCGCCACCCGCCACGCACCATGTCACCCCGCCCGCGTCCACCTTGCGCGCGAGCCCGCCGGCGGCCTCCACCAGCGCTTTGCCGGGCAGCCAATCCCAGTCCGCCACCGAGTGCTGCAGCCACGCGCCCGCCTGCCCCGCGGCGATCGTGGCCAGGTCGACCGAGCCCGCGCCGCACATCCGCACCGTCGCAGCATCTCGCACCGCGCGCAGCCACGCCTCGCGCACCGCATCCTCGCGCATGAAAGCCGGGTGCAAGTACGTCAGCAGAGCCTCGTTGCTTAGCGACGCCCCGCTCACCCCACCTACACGTTCACCGTTGACAGTGAACTCGCCCGCGTTTGCCAGCCACGTCGTGTCGAGTGCGGGGCGGTGGACGGCGCCGACGAGCGGGGTGCCCGCAGCGCCGTCGTCGGTAAGCGCGAGCGCGGAGCAGAAGTAGTCCGAGCCGCGGGAGAAGTTATAGGTGCCGTCGACCGGGTCGACCACCCAGGTCCTCCCGGTTTGCGAGCTGCGCGAGGCCCCCTCCTCGCCGAGCACGCCGTCCTCGCCGCGCAGCGCCTCGAGCACCTCCGCGACGAAGGCTTCCGCCGTACGGTCCGCCTCGGTGACCACGTCGGAGACCGAAGTCTTGTAATCCGTGGTCACGTCTGCTTGACGCATGCGCAGCGCGAGTTGGCCGGCATGGGTCACTAAGGCTGCGGCGAGGGTGGCATCATCGGACGAACGGTGGGCGTGAATGAACTCAGCAGTGGACGTCATGCGGCCCATTATCCACCTTTAGACCGTCAATTTCAGGCCGACAATTCCGCCAATGATCATGAGAAGACACAGCACCTTCGCCAGTGTCACGGGTTCCTGGCCGGTCGCGAAGGAAAAGAGGACCGCGATGCCCGCGCCCACGCCCACCCAGATGGCGTAGCCGCTGCCCACGGGGAGGGTGCGTAGTGCATATGCAAGCCCGCCCATAGAAATACAGAGGGCAACAAAGAAGACGACCGAGGGCCAAAGGCGGGAAAACCCTTGAGAACGGTCGAGCGCAATCGCCCACACGGCCTCGAAGGCACCGGAGATAATGAGTACGAGCCAATCCATGGTGACCCACAGTATTGTGCGCACGCGTTCGCCCGGCGAAGACCTGCTGGACTAGACTTCGCTGGTATGCAACCGGAGACTCAGACGCGCATTACGGACCTCGATTCGAAGCTCACCACCATTGAAAAAGTGATGGACCTCGAGGAGATGGCCGCGCGCATCCGGGAATTAGAGCAGCAGGCCGCTGACCCTTCGCTGTGGGACGACCCCGCGCACGCGCAGACGGTGACCTCCGAGCTGTCCAACGTGCAGGCCCGCCTGCGCAAAGTGACCTCCCTGCGCGAGCGTATCGACGACCTGCCGGTGATGGTCGAGCTCGCAGAAGAAGAGGGCGCGCCCGACATGGCCGCCGAGGAGCTCGCGGACGTTGAGGCGAAGGTGGAATCGCTCGAGGTGCAGACCATGCTCTCGGGCGAGTACGACGCGCGCGAGGCCGTCGTGAACATCCGCTCCGGCGCTGGCGGTGTGGACGCGGCCGATTGGGCCGAGATGCTCATGCGCATGTACACGCGCTGGGCGGAAAAGCACGGACACAAGGTCGACGTGTACGACATTTCCTACGCGGAGGAGGCAGGCATCAAATCTGCCACCTTCGTCGTCCACGGTGACTACATGTACGGGCAGCTCTCGGTCGAGCAGGGCGCGCACCGGCTGGTCCGGATCAGCCCCTTTGACAACCAGGGCCGCCGCCAAACCTCGTTTGCGGAGGTGGAGGTGCTGCCGGTGGTGGAGCGTACCGACCACATCGACATCCCGGACTCGGATATTCGCGTCGACGTGTACCGCTCCTCGGGCCCCGGCGGGCAGAGTGTGAACACGACGGACTCCGCGGTCCGCATTACTCACGTGCCGACAGGCATCGTGGTGACCTGCCAGAACGAGAAGTCCCAGATTCAGAACAAGGCCTCTGCGCTCAACGTTTTGCAGTCCAAGCTGCTGGAGAAGAAGCGGCAGGAAGAAAAGGCCGAGCTCGACGCCCTCGGCGCGGGCGGTAACGCCTCCTGGGGCAACCAGATGCGCTCCTATGTGCTGCACCCGTATCAGATGGTGAAGGACCTGCGCACTAATTACGAGGTCGGCGATCCGCAGAAGGTGCTCGACGGCGACCTCGACGGCTTCCTCGAAGCCGGCATTCGCTGGCGCAAAGCAGAAGCGCAGGGCGAGAACTAACGTCTCAGCCCTGCGCTGCGCGGGTGTTGTGCTTTAAGCGTGGCGCAGGTCGATCCCCTTCGTCTCCGGCAGGATGTACATGCTGATCAGGGTCAGGATGGCCATAGCAATGACGTAGGTGCCGGAGGCCCAAGCCATGTCGTGGGCGATAAACCACTGGAAGATGTACGGTGCGGTACCACCGAAGACCGCCACCGAGATGGAGTAGGCCAGGCCGATGGAGCGGGTGCGCTGGTCAGTGGGGAAGACCTCGGACATGATCGAGGACAGCAGCGCGCCGCCGGCGGCGACCACGATGATGGCAATGGTGGAGGCGACCAGCAGGGTCCACGGGCGGTCGTCGATAAGGCCCATGAGCGGCAGCTGCAGGATCGCCAGCAGGATGGCAAAGATGTACATCACCGGCTTGCGGCCGATCTTGTCGGACAGGGCACCCCACAGCGGTAGGGCGATCAGGCCGGCGGACTGGGCGAAGACGGTGACCCAGTAGGCACCCTGGGTGGACATGCCCTGCTGCGAGATGGCGTAGGTGGAAACGTAGGACGTCCAGGTGTAGTGGGACGCAGTGACACCGGAGACCATACCGATGACCAGCAGGATGTTGAAGACGACCGGGCGGCGGTTGACGCTTTGCTCCACGGCCTCGTGGGCGCGACGGTCATCGTCCTTGTTAGCGACTGCCTCGTCGAGCTCGGTGAAGTGGTCAGACTCCTTCATGTTGCGGCGCATGTACAGTGCGAACGCTGCGGCGGCAGCGCTGAGCCAGAACGGGATGCGCCAGCCCCACGCGGCGATCTGGTCGTCGGAAAGCACGAGCGAGATGCAGCCGCCGATGACATAGGCGATGACCGAGCCACCGAAGATGGAGACGTAGACCATCGAGCCCCACTTGCCGCGCTTAGACGGCGGAGCGATCTCCGGGATGTAGCTGTTTGCCGCGGCGGACTCGCCGCCGTGAGCGAAGCCCTGGACGACGCGGATGAGCAGCAGGCCCACGGAGGCCCAGATGCCCACAGTGTCATACGAGGGCAGCAGGCCGATTGCGACGGAGGCGACCGCCATCATGATGATGGTGGTCATCAGGACCGACTTGCGGCCCTTGCGGTCGGCGATGTGGCCGAAGATGATGCCGCCGAGTGGGCGGACGAGGAAGCCGACGGCGAAGACACCGAAGGTGGCCAGAAGCGCAGAGGTCTGGTCGGCCTTGTGGAACATCGCGGCGGCGATGAACGGTGCGAACACCGCGTACGAGCTCCACTCAAACCATTCCAGGATCTGGCCAACGAGGCTGGCACCGAGGGACTTTCTGTCCGCCGGGTACTCGTGGTGATGCTCCGCCGTGGCGGGCTGGATCGAAGTTGTAGACACGGGGCCTTCCTTTATATGAGTCGGGGTGTATTGAACGGAAACTATAATGTGCATCACGTTTTACGTGATGTGATTGCCGGATCAAGCGAAATGTTTTTGTGTGTTAGGTAACTACATTTACGTTTCTGCAGGTGGTTTGGGGTGCGGTACGAAATCGTAGTGGCAGTGAATGTGCGCATAGCGAACTCGCGTGCATAATGCGTACCTAATTCGGGGGAAGTGACCTAGGGGTCGACTACGGGAAATAGTGGCGCTTTTAAGGTGCGACTTAAAATTTGTCGCAAGTCACACGGATGGGTGCTTACAATGAGTCCATCGGAGACACGCGCACTTGAGCGGGTCATAAGTTCAAAAGCTGTCCCGAATCTGGTGTTTTAAAGGAGGAAAATATGGTTGCTCTCAAACCAGAGGAACTAAGCACAGAAAGTCTCGCCGAGATTTTTGCTGCGGGTGGTCGCCCGGAGAACAGCGAGCGTGAAATTAAGATCATCGACACCACACTGCGTGATGCGCATCAGTCCATCTGGGCTACCCGTATGCGTACCGAGCACATGATGGATCTGCTCGACGACATCACCAACGCCGGCTTCGAGCACGTAGACCTCGTCGCTCCGATTCAGTTCGATGTGCCGGTGCGTTACCTCAGGGAGGACCCCTGGGAGCGTGTCCGCAAGGTGCACGAGAACGCAGCGCCGGGCACGAAGTTCCGCGCCATGGTGCGTTCGCGCAACCTGGCGTCCTTCGATTTCCTGCCGGACGATGTCATCCACGCATGGGTCGAGCGTCTCTACGCTAACGGCTTCCGCGTGATCGGTGCTTTCGATGGCCTGAACGACATTGACAACATTGCGGATACGCTGATCCTGGCCAAGGAGCTGGGTGCTGAGACCTACGGCTGCCTGTCCTACTGCTTGAGCCCGGTACATACCGACGAGCTCTACATTGACAAGGCACAGGAGCTGGTCGAGCGCACCGACGTCGACCGCATCATGCTCAAGGACGCCGGTGGCCTGCTCACCCCGGACCGCATGAAGACGCTGATCCCAGCGATCCGCAGCGCGATCGGCGAGGACCTCCCGCTCGAGGTGCACACCCACTCTCTGACCGGTCTGTCCCCGCTGACCTACATCTACGCTGCCGAGCTGGGCGTGGACTCCATCCACACCTCTATTGCTCCGCTGGCAAACGGCCAGGGTCAGCCGGCAACCCAGGCGCTTGCACGCGACCTGCGCGCACTGGGCTACAAGGTCAATATCGACGACGAGCGCGTGGATAAAGTCAGCAAGAAGCTGCAGGAGATCGCGGACCGCGAGGACAAGCCCGTGGGCAAGCCGCGCGCCTACGACGGCGTGCACTACATGCACCAGCTGCCGGGCGGCATGCTCACCAACTTTGAGTCCCAGCTGGCAACCGCAGGCCTGTCAGACCGCTTCGAGGACCTGCTCTACGAGACCGCGCGCGTGCGCGAAGAGCTCGCGTACCCGATCATGATCACGCCTTTCGCCCAGTTCGTGGGCACCCAGGCCGTGATGAACGTGATCTCGGGCGAGCGCTACTCCGTCGTGCCGAACGAGATCAAGAAGTACGCGCTCGGCCACTATGGCGAGCCGCTCGCACCGATCGACCCGGACGCGCTGGAGAAGATCAAGAAGAACGGCTCCCACGAGATCCAGGAGGGCCGCCCCGAGCTCGAGCCCGCGCTGCCCGGCCTGAAGGAGCAGTACCCGGACGACGACATCGACACGATCCTGTTGCGCGCGAACATCCCGGGTAACAACGTCGATGAGATGAAGCGCTTCGTCGCCGAAGGCCGCGCTGGCCAGGGCGAAGGCATCGCCGGCGGCGAGCTGACCAAGCTGGTCCAGAAGATCTACGAAACCACCACGACGGGCGAGTTCCACCTCAAGTCCGACGACCTTGAAATCAACCTCACCAAAAAAGGAGACAAGTAACCATGTCTGATACCAACTTCAACGAGCTGAAGTCCCTCCTCGAGTGGGTCAACCAGTCCGGCGACATCGAAGAGCTGTCCATTAAGTACGGCGACATTGAGCTCGCCTTGTCCAAGACTCCGGGTGGCCTGAGCCACCTCAAGGCTGCTCCGGCACCGGCCCCGCAGGCCGCACCGGCTCCGGCCGCACCGGAAGCTGCCCCGGCTCCGCAGGCCGCACCGGCACCGGCGGCTCCGGAAGCTGCTCCGGCACCGGAGGCCGCGCCCGAGGCTGCCCCGGCGCCCGCCGCTGAGGCTCCGGCCGACGGCGTCGAGGTGAAGGCCCCGATGGTGGGTACCTTCTACGCTGCGCCGAAGCCCGGCGCTGACCCGTTCGTCAAGGTCGGCGACGAGGTCGAGGTGGGCCAGGTGCTCTGCATCGTCGAGGTCATGAAGCTGATGAACAACATCGAGGCAAAGGTTGCCGGTACCGTCAAGCAGATCCTCGTGGACAACGAGGATGCTGTCGAGCACGGCCAGCCGCTCATGATCATCGACCCGAAGTAGGTACACCCCTAAACCCCTAGAAAGGTGAGGAGACCCGCAATGACTGATTTGTTGGGGAGCGTGCTCATCGCGAACCGCGGTGAGATCGCACTTCGCATCATCCGTGCTTGCAAGGAGCTCGGTATCAAGTCCGTGTTGGCCTACTCGGAGGGCGACCGCGATTCGCTGCCGGTGAAAGAGGCGGACAAGGCCGTCTGCATCGGCCCGGCCAACGCTGCCAAGAGCTACAACAGTCCCGAGCTGGTTGTCTCCGCGGCGATGGCATACAAGGTTGACGCCATCCACCCCGGCTACGGCTTCCTGTCCGAGAAGGCGGACTTTGTCAAGATGGTCGAAGACGAGGGCATCGGCTTCGTCGGCCCCTCGTCCGAGCACGTCCGCCGCATGGGCGACAAGATCGAGGCAAAGCGCATCGCACAAAGCGCCGGCGTGCCCACGGTGCCCGGCTCGGACGGCGTGGTCACTGAGTTCGACGAGGCGCTGGAGGTAGCCAAGGAAACCGGCTTCCCGCTGCTGATCAAGGCCGCTGCCGGTGGCGGTGGTCGCGGTATGCGCGTGGTGGAGTCCGAGGAGACGCTGGAGAAGGACCTCAACGAGATCATGAACGAGGCACAGTCCGCGTTCAATGATTCGTCGGTCTACATCGAGCGCTACCTTACCGACATTCGCCACATCGAGATCCAGGTGCTTGCCGACGGCGAGAACGCCATCGCACTGGGGGAGCGCGACTGCACCTCGCAGCGCCGCAACCAGAAGCTCATCGAGGAAGCGCCTTCCCCGGCGATCGACGATGAGCTGCGCGAGGGCCTCCAGCAGGCAGCGATCAACCTGTGCAAGGAGGTCGGCTACAAGAACGCCGGCACGGTGGAGTTCGTGTTCGACAACATCGAGCGCAAGTACTACTTCATCGAGATGAACACCCGTATCCAGGTGGAGCACCCGGTCACCGAAATGATCACTGGCGTGGACCTGATCCAGGAGCAGCTGCGTATCGCCTCCGGGCAGAAGCTGCGTCTGACCCAGGACGATGTGGAGATTCGTGGCCACGCTATCGAGTGCCGCATCAACGCGGAGGACCCGAACGAGAACTTCGCGCCGCGCCCGGGCACAATCGAGCACTTCCGTGCTCCCGGCGGCTTCGGCGTCCGCATGGATTCGCACATCGAATCCGGCTACACCATCCCGCCGTTCTACGACTCGATGGTGGGCAAGCTCATCTGCTGGGCAGAGGATCGCGACGCCGCGATCGAGCGCACCCTGCGCGCGCTCGGCGAGCTGACCACCGACGGCGTGGTGACCACCGGCCCGTTCCAGGCCTTCCTGCTCAACAGCGAGCAGTTCCGGAGCGGTGACATCAACACCGGTTACGTCGCCAAGATGCTCGAGTCAGCAGGCGAGATCCCGACCGAGGAGTAGCCACCCAACGTCACTGTAAGGAGATCGAGGAATGCTGGTCGCCGTGGCCATGCTGGTCGGGGCGATCGTTCCCGTCCAGACCGCTATTAACACCCGCTTTCGCCAAAGCGTGGGTTCGCCGATCGGGGCGACCTTTATCTCCTTCATCCTTGCAGTGGCAGCTTCTTCCATCATTGCCGCCATAGCCACACACACCCTGGTCCCGGACCTGGCGCTCGTCGCCTCCGAACCCTGGTGGGTGTGGCTTGGCGGCTTTATGGGCGTGATGTTCATCGCCGGCAACATCGTGCTCTTCCCAGAGCTCGGCGCGGTGCAGACCACGATCCTGCCCATCTTGGGGCAAGTGCTCATGGGGCTGCTTGTCGACGCCACCGGGCTCTTTCGCTACCCCCAAACCCCAGTCGGACCGCTCAGGCTACTCGGCGCCCTCATCGTGCTCATCGGCATTGCGATGGTGCTGGAGGTTGGTCGTGGGGTGCCGCTGCACGGCACCGCCCGCGGTTCGCGCGCCTGGGCGCTGCGTGCCTTCGGCGTGCTGATGGGGATGGGGTCTGCGACGCAGACCGCCGTCAACGGATACCTGGGCAAGGTGCTGCATAGCCCGATCCAGGCCGGGCAGATTTCCTTGGCCGTGGGCTTGATTGTGCTTTTGGTTTTGGTGCTCGTGCTGCCCGCACCTCGCGCAGCAGTGGCCTCCGGCGTTGCACCGGGGCCGTGGTGGATGTGGCTGGGCGGGCTGCTGGGTGCCGTCTTCGTCTTCGGCGGCGCGACACTATCGCCCATCCTGGGCACTGGCACCACCGTGATCGGCTCGCTCGTCGGCATGATCATCTGCGGCCAGCTGCTCGAATCTTTCGGTATCGGCGGCGGTAAGAAGGGGCTGCCCACGCCATTTAGGCTCGCGGGCCTGGCAATCGTGCTGGTAGGTGTGGCCATGGTGCGTCTGCTCTGATGGGGGTGGCAGCGGTCTGGCGATTATAGAGAATATCAAGGGAGCGGCTAGGGTATATTAATGTATCTGAATATTCCCTGTCACGTCTGAAAGGTTTTGCCGTGAAGAAGTTTGCTGCCGCAGCGCTTGCCGCCGCGATGTCCCTGTCCGTTGTTGCCCCGGCTGCGGATGCTGCGTCGAACAAGATGGAGCGGCATAACTACCAGAGTTACTGCCGAATCGTCCTTGATAACGGAAAGGGCGGGCTATACCCGCAGAAGGATGTGGAGAAGGCCAAGGACTTCAAGGTGCTCACCGATGACAATGTTGGCGCGCTGCGTGCCTCTGCAGATCTGGGCCAGGCTTTTGGCTCCTCTGATGCGGATGCCATTGCTGCGGCCAACAATGCCGAGGCTGTTCAGGCTTGCAAGGAAGGCAAGGACTACGTCTCCGAGGAGATGGACGGCTGGAAGCAGGCCGGCATCATCATCGGCGTCATTCTTATCGCGCTGAGCGGCCTCGCATCCGTTGCAGGCCCGGCGCTGCAGCAGTTCCTCTAAGCCTGCAGGATAGTGTTAGCCCGTATCGCGTGGTGCGCGGTGCGGGCTTTGTGCTGTGCGGGGTGAACTGTGGTCCTAGAGCTTGGTGCGCCAGCGCTCGAGCGTGAGCGTGGGGGAGAGCGCACGTGAGACACAGGTAGCGAAGGCGCCGTTTTCGTGGCGCTCCTCGGTGAAGATACTGTCTCGGTGGTCGGGGGTGCCGTCGACAACCCGCATGATGCAGGTGCCGCAGGTGCCTTCGCTGCACTGGGACAGGATCGGCACGTCCTCGTCCTCGAACACGTCGAGGACGGATTCGCCCTCGGGGATGTGGTAGGTCTCGCCGTTGAAGATCACGTCGAAGGCACCGTCGGCTTCGTGGTTGCCCGCGAGTACTTCCTCGGTCGCCCGGAACGCTTCGAAGTGGATGTTTTCCTTAGGGAGCACCTTGCTCGCAGTGGCAATGACGCTGTCCATGAATCCCTGCGGCCCACACACATACAGGTGCGTGTCCTCCGGCAGCACGTTGGACTCCGCGAGCGCCTCCTCGATGTACCCGGACTGCTTCTCGCGCTCGCCGGTGGCGAAGATGCTCTTCGTCTGGCCCTGCAGGTAGGTGTCGATGAGGTGGCGCATCAGCGCGCGCTCCTCGCTAGAAGCGAAGTAGAGCACCGAATAGTCCGCCTCCTGGATCTGCAGCTCTCGCGCAAGCGAGAAGATCGGGGCGATACCCACGCCGGCACCGACAAGGATCGAACGTTTTGCCCCTTCGGCCAGTGCAAAATTGTTTCGCGGCGGGTGGATACGAACGGTGTCGCCGGGCTCAATATTGTGTGCCGCGATCGATCCGCCGCGCGAATTGTCCTCCAGCTTGACTTCAATGCCATAGGTAGCGCGCTGGGTGCCGGGTTCTTTTCCTAAGTAGTGGGTTGGGTAGAGGGAGAACTGCCGGACAAGTTCTTCCCCTTCCGGCGTGCGGAGCAGAAAGTCGGCGTGGCAGCCGGGCTCGTATCCGGGCAGCGGGGAACCGTCCTGCGTTTCAAGCGTGATCAGCGCAATGCCGTGGGCGCGTTCGACGTCGGTGGCGACTAGCTCGATGATTTCTTCGGAGTCTGTTTGGGCAGGGGCTTGGGTCGGGGGTGCGGCTGGGGGTGCGGAAGCGGGTTTCCGGCTATTAAACGCGGCTTCTCGGTCTGCCGCATTCGGGTCGTTCTGCTTCTTCTTGCCTCCAAAGAGTGCGGAAAAACCGCCCATACCCTTGCCGTATCCCATCGCGACCTCCATTGCGAAATTCTTCATCCAAAAACGCGGTACGAATCAGTTGCCGAGCAACCTTGTAATGGATAGTATAAAGCCACGCAAAAAGTGATCGACAATACACCTAAGTGTGACTATTAGTTAAATAACACTCGTTGGTCGTTGTTGATCGCCTTCACTGGTTTTGCTGTAAGCCATATTCACCAGCCGCCGCCGCGGCCCCCTAATTAAAGGGAAGGGAACGTAAATGACTGCCAGTACAGAAGCCCGCGAGGAGCAGGGCTACCAGAACCCGGTGCGTCCGGAGGTTCTGCCGATGTCGGACAATCCCTACGAGGATTTCCGTTACTTCTACCGCGACGGGATGCCGCTGCGCCCGGCACCGAAGCGCCGGACGAGCCGCCCGGGCTGGTCCAAGTTGCGCCACAACCTCTTTGACCGTTGGCACACCGTGGCCGACGACTGGGACGGCTACGACAGCTTCCAGACCAAGCTGCTGGATGACCACATGTGGCAGACCGATGAGACGGGCGCGAAGCTGGCCGAGGCCTTCAAGCGTGACGGGGCGGAGAAGTCCCGCGCCGACTTTGAAACGGCGCTGAACGAGGGCATCGACAAGGTCGCTGACCCGGCGCCGGAGCTTGTCGACTTCTTCGCGGAAGTGGACAATGTGCCGGACTGGATTGACCTTGAAGCCGCAGAACGCGGTCGTATCGCCTACTACAACGTCACCCCGTCCTCGGAGCTGCTGTCCATCGCTTTTGCCTACTGGGCCACCACGATGGAGGACCGCACCTCGGCAGCAACCGGCGAGACCGCCATGTTCGAAATTGAGTCCTTCACCCGCATCATTGAGACGGTGAAGTTCTTCGTCGACCTGGGTAAGAAGGGCGTGTTCGACCGCTACAGCGACGGCCTCAAGGCTGCGGTGCGCGTTCGCCTGCTCCACGCCCAGGCGAACCGCGGCCTGGAGAAGCTCTGGGGGCCGGATCACTACAACGAGTTCGGCCGCCCGATCGGTTCCTCCTTCCTCGTCTCCGGCGAAGGCTGGTTCGCGCTCATGCCGATCGGCGTCGACGAGTTCTTCGGTCGCCCCCACACCGGCGAGGAGTGGGACGACGTTGCCATGTACTGGGCCTGGGTGCTCTACCTCATGGGCGCGGAGGAGCGTCTCATCCCCAAGACGGGCGATGAGATGCGCAAGATGACCGACTTCATCTACGCCAACGGCGGGTACTCCTCGATGTACCACGTGCGCGTGGCCACCGCTCTGATGGGCATCCTCGAGGACCTGGACCCGCAGATGCCGGGCCAGGTGCTCGGTGCCCTGTCGCTGATTATCGGCGATGAGGAGACGCAGTTCATGGTGAAGGGCTCCCGCTTCGAGGGCACCCGCTACCTGCACTGGAAGATCGCGTTCCTGCTCAAGGCGAAGGCGGAAGCTGTCATTTACCGCGTGCTCGACAAGCTTCCCGGAGCGACGGCAAGGAAAGTGAAGAAAGCTGCGGACGGCAACCCGCCGTGGTCCGACGTGCTCAAGCAGATCGAGGACTACATCGCGGAGAAGGCCCCGGACGTCAAGGCCGAATACAAGCTGCACGACACCTCGAAGGAAGGCCTGCGCTAAACCGGCGCAGGGCACCTTCGAACCCATCCCTCACCCCTAGATACAACGACATCCTCAACAAGGAGCACACTCATGACTCAGACATTCACTGATAACCCGTTGGCCGCGGACCACTACGACCGCGCTGGCTGGCCGACGGCGCGCGGCGACCGTGAGGCATTCGTCGCAAAGTTCGGCGAAGCCCGCGCCAAGCGATTCGAGCAGGCGCTGTGGGCGATGGACCCCATCGCCGATGCGCTCTACACCAGCGGACACAAGAGCAAGGACATCATGCCGAACCTGCGCGAGGCGCTTGCCCGCGGTGAGGCCGACGAGAATACCCTGCCCGAGGTCAAGGCGCTTATCGACGATATGAACGCGGCCCTCGACGGCGTGGACTGGGAGCGCCTGGAGCGCGGCCAGCGCGCGGCACTGTCCATCCCGGTGCTCGCGCAGAACCTCTCGCTCGGCCCTGGCGCGCTGGTCCACACCTACGCCACCCCGTCGATTGCCAACATCCTGGTCAACACCGGCGAACTCACCGAGGGTGCGGTACACCGCCTGGCGTACACCACCAACTGGATCTACTCCGTCTACCTGAAGGACGGCCTGAAGCCGGGCAACGTCAGCTACATCCACACCGGCATGGTGCGCGCGATGCACGCACACGTGCGCCGCGTGCAGACTCAGCTGGGCCTGGACACCTCTGACTGGGGTGCGCCGATCAGCGAGTTCGACATGTTCCGCACCTGGTTCGACTTCACCTACATCGCCTTTACCTACCTGCGTAACCTGGGCTACCGCCTCACGCTGGAGGAGGAGCAGGACCTCTTCTACCTGTGGCGCGTCGTCGGTGTCATGCTCGGTATCCCGCGCGACATTCTGGAGCCGGAGACCGACATTGACGCCTCCCAGGAAAGCATCGACGCGATCCACTTCATCGACGGCGAGCCGAACGAGGCCTCCCACGCCCTCGTGGAGGCGCTGTTCAATGGCTTCCGCACCAACGTTAAGCAGCTGCTGCCGTTCCCGGACGAGTCCATCGACGACTGGATGTACGCCGCCACCCGCATCATGCACGGCGATGAGGTGGCCGATATCTATGACGTGCCGCACGCGGCCTCGCGTCCTTTCGTCGAGCTCGACCTGCCGCTCGTCCAGCAACGCTTCGACCTGCTGCGCGCGAACCCGGAGGCGCTGGAGCAGGAGGTCAAGCAGAACCACCAGACACTGCTGGATGCCCTGACCGAAGAAACCTCCTATATGGGCCAGGACGAAGGCATCAAAATGAGCGATGGCGCTTACAGGCCAGGCGCTTAGTGCTATAGTTCACAACCGAGACAAAAACCAAGAAAGGAACACAATGGCAAATCAGTATCGCGTCCAGAACCCGGTCAACAACGAGGTCGTGGAGACCTTCGACTACGCAACTGACCAGGAGATCAAGGACATCCTGGACCGCTCCGAGGCGGCGTTCAAGACCTGGCGTCACACCTCCTACGAGGAGCGCGCTGCGATTGTTTCCAAGGCAGCACAGCTGCTGAAGGAGCGCTCTGAGGAGCTCGGCAAGATCATGGCCCAGGAGATGGGCAAGTCCGTGCCGGAAGGCGCATGGGAGGCCGACTTCTCCGGCGACATCATGCAGTTCTACGCAGACCACGCCGCCGAGCACTCGGCTGATCAGAAGGTCGACGTCCCGGGCGGTAAGGCAGTGGTGCGCCGCCTGCCGCTGGGTACGCTGCTCGGCATCATGCCGTGGAACTTCCCCGTTTACCAGGTCGCTCGTTTCGCGGGCCCGAACCTGATGAACGGCAACTGCATCATCCTCAAGCACGCGGAGATCACCCCGAAGTCCGCTGCGGCCTTCGAGGAGATTCTTAAGGAGGCAGGCCTGCCGGACGGCGTGTTCATCAACGTCTACGCCACCCACGACCAGATCGCGGACATCATCGCTGACCCGCGCGTGCAGGGCGTCTCGCTCACCGGCTCCGAGCGTGCTGGCGCGAAGATCGCGGAGACCGCTGGCAGGAACCTGAAGAAGGTTGTGCTCGAGCTCGGCGGCACTGACCCGTACGTCATCCTGGACTCCGCCGACATCAAGACCGCGGCGCAGGATGCATGGGCGAAGCGCGTGCAGAACGCCGGCCAGGTGTGCACCTCCAACAAGCGCATCATCGTCATGGACGACATCTACGACGAGTTCGTCGACGAGATGGTCAAGATCGCGGAATCCTTCAAGAAGGGCGATCCGTCCAACCCGGGCGAAAACGAGTACTACCCGATGTCCTCCCGCCAGGCTGCGGAGCTGATCGATGACCAGGTCAAGCGTGCAGTTGCTAAGGGTGCGAACCTGCGCACCGGTGGCGTGCTGGAAGACAACTCGGCGTACTACTCCCCGGCAGTGCTGACCGACCTGCCGGTGGGCTCCGACGAGTACTACGAGGAGTTCTTCGGCCCAGTCGCGGAGATCTACAAGGTATCTTCCGAGGAAGAGGCCGTCGAGCTGGCCAACAACTCCTACCAGGGTCTCGGCGGTGCGGTCTTCTCCGAGGACACTGAGCGTGCGATCAAGGTCGCTGACCAGATTGACACCGGCATGATCCACGTCAACCTCGGCCAGTACTTCTCCGCAGTGCTGCCCTTCGGTGGCGTGAAGCGCTCCGGCTTCGGTCGCGAACTGTCCGTGTTCGCGCTCGACGAGTTCGTGAACAAGCAGTACCTCTACGTGAACGACTAGGAAGTTCACAGGCGCTCGCGTCTTCGCACTGAAGATGGCGCGACGCACCTACTGCCTGCGGGAAAGCCCCGGGCCGTGCCTTTGACGCGCGCGGCCCGGGGCTTCACCTGTCACACCAGTAACAGGTAGAGTCGGAGCGGTGATCAAATTCTCGAATGTCACCAAGGTTTACCCCACGTCGACCCGGCCTGCGCTGGACAACGTGTCCTTCACCATCAATGACGGGGACTTCGTCTTTCTCATCGGCCCGTCCGGGTCCGGTAAGTCCACGTTTCTGCAGTTGATGATCCGTGAGGAAAACGTCACTTCGGGCGACATCTACTTCAACGACTTTCACGTCAACGCGCTGCGCGGCAAGGACGTCAACCTGCTGCGCCAGTCCATCGGCTACGTCTTCCAGGACTTCCGGCTGCTGCCGAAGCTCAGCGTGTACGACAACGTTGCATTTGCGCTGGAGGTGATCGGCAAATCCAAGTCGCGGATTCAAAAGCTCGTGCCGGAGGCCCTCGAACTGGTCGGCCTTGACGCAAAGGCGAACCGCATGCCGAACGAGCTGTCGGGCGGTGAGCAGCAGCGTGTGGCGATTGCGCGCGCTTTCGTCGATAAGCCTGCGCTCATGCTTGCCGACGAGCCGACGGGCAACCTGGATCCGGCCACCGCCGACGAGATTCTCGCGCTCCTTGGGCGCATTAACCGGATGGGCACCACCGTGGTGATGTCCACGCACAACGCGCGAGCGGTCAACGACATGCGCAAGCGCGTGATGGAGCTCGATTTGGGCAGGCTCGTTCGCGACGACGAGCACGGCGTCTACGGAAACGTGAGGGGATAGCAATGAACTGGAACTTTATTTTCCGCGAGGGGTTCCGCGGCTTGGGTCGCAACATCACGATGACGATCGCGCTGGTGATCACCACCGCGCTGTCGCTCGTGCTCGTCGGCGCCGGCATCCTGATTTCCCAGGCGACCTCGGACACGAAGGACCTGTACCTCGACCGAGTCGAGGTGATGATCGAGCTGGACGAGGAGATCTCGGCCAACGATAAGGACTGTTCCTCGGAGGCCTGTAAGGAAGTGCGCGACACCCTGCAGGCTGACAGTGGGGTAGAGCAGGTCACCTTCCGTTCCCGCGAGCAGTCCTTCGAACGCTTCAAGGAGCTCTTCGAGGAATCCGAGCCGGAGCTGGTGCGCGAGACTACTGCGGAGGCGCTGCCGGCCGCGCTGCACGTGCGCCTGACGGATCCGGCCGACACCACCCCGATTGAGAAGGTGGCGGACATGCCCCAGGTCACGGTCGTGACTGATCAGGCCGACACTGTGCGCGAGGCCGCCGGGACGATGGACACTTTCCGCAACGTCACCTTTACCGTGGCGGCGGCGCAGGCGCTCGCGGCGATCTTCCTAATCGTGAACATGGTGCAGCTGGCCGCCTTTAACCGCCGCGACCAGATCGGCATCATGCGCATGGTCGGTGCGTCCCGCTGGTTTACCCAGGCGCCGTTTGTTCTCGAGGCACTGATTTCCGTGTTTATCGGCGCTGTGCTGGCTACCGTGCTCACCTGGGTGGGCAAGCGCTCGATTGTCGATCCGATGCTGGGCGATCTCTATGCGTCGGCGTTGATTGCGCGCGTCCCGGATTCCGCGGTGTGGACCGTCATGCCGCTTGTGGGGCTGGGCGCGATGGTTATCGGCGCGATTGCGGCGCAGGTGGCGCTTCGCTCCTACGTGCGCAAGTAGTAGACTGGTCTTCCTTATGGCCAAGAAGAGTAAAAAGAAGAAGCTGAGCAACACCGGGGTTTTGGCGACCAACCGGAAAGCTCGGCATGACTACAACATCTTGGACACCTGGGAAGCCGGCATCGTGCTGCAAGGCACGGAAATCAAGGCGCTGCGCGAGGGCAAGGTGTCGTTGGTCGAGGCTTTCGCCACCATCGACAACGGTGAAGTCTGGCTGCGCAACATGCACATCCCCGAGTACTCGCGCGGCCACTGGACCAACCACCCGCCGCGACGCACCCGCAAACTGCTGCTGCACCGCCGCGAGATCGACTCGCTAGCGGGCAAGCTTCGCGACGGCAACAAGACGCTTATCCCATTGTCGCTCTACCTGAAGGACGGCCGCGCGAAGCTCGAGCTCGGTCTGGGGCAGGGTAAGCAGGACTACGACAAGCGCCGCGCGATCAAGCGCCGCACCGAGGACCGCGAAATCGCCCGCGACATGGGCCGCAAGTTCAAGGGGATCAAGGCTTAAAGGCGTTTCCCGCTACGGTGGGGCGCATGAAGACTGCATTGATTACCGGTGCGTCGCGTGGCATTGGCCGCGCGATCGCCGAGGAGCTAGGTAAAGACCACCACATCATCGCCGGGGCGTCGAAGGACGCCTCCGAGATCGTCGCTGCGCTGCCGAGCGCCGAGCCCTTCGAGGTTGACCTCACCGATACGCAAGCCCTGATCGACGCCGCGGCCCGCATCGAGCAGGTCGACGTGCTCATCCACGCCGCCGGCGTGCTGCACAAGGCCCCCTTCGACCAGCTCACCGAGGCCCAGTGGCGCGAGACGATGGAAGTCAATGTCCACGCCCCCGTCACTCTGACCCGCGAGCTTCTGCCCGCTTTACGACGCTCACGTGGCCTCCTCCTCACCATCAACTCCGGCGCCGGCTTCTTCGGCGTCCCCGAGAACTCCGCGTACTGCGCCTCCAAATTCGCACTGCGGGGCTTTACCGATGCCCTCCGCCTCGAAGAAGCGGGCAGCATCCGGATCACCTCGCTGCACCCGGGGCGTACGAACACAGACATGATCGCCGCCCCGACCCATGGTGACGCGCCGAAGATGGACGTGGCGTCGGTAGCCAAGGCTGCCCGCCTTGCCGTCGACGCGGGCCCCGACGCCGTAGTGGACTTCCTCCGCATCACGCCGACCGGGATGGAATAGTCCTTGGTCCTTGCGGTTGGAATAGGGGAGAGGTAAAGTAATCTCTCCTACGGTTCCCGTAGTTGAAATGGGGTCGATTCAGGTTTCGACTTCATCGACTAAGCCAGGGGAAGCGTGCCGGTGCAGGCTGGAGACCACCGTAAGCGTCGCAGCAACCAATAAACGCAGAGAAGAACTCTCAGCGTGACTTCGCCCTCGCTGCCTAAGAGCTAGCGACCGCGAGTCTGTCAGGCCGGGGCCGTCCCCGACCCGGTACCTGGCATCGACTTAGGGGACTTGCCTTCCCGGCCTGTGAGTGGGCCGCGGAAGGGACTCCTTTTCACTCACTGGGCTCATCATCCGGACATGTCCGCCTGATCCGGAGGGCCGAGCAGAGGTAGCGTGCGGACTGCGCACGGAGAAGCCCTGGCGCGGTGATGAAGGACCCGGGTTCAATTCCCGGCGGCTCCACCTAGTGCGAAAACCCTCGGTCTGTTTGACCGGGGGTTTTCTTTTGTTTGTGCAGGTAGTGGCGACGTCACTTTGCGGGCATGAGTTGCCACAATATGCCCCAAATTTCCCCCGCTATTGCACGTATATTGCACGAAACTAGGCCCGTGCAATACCAGGAGCGCACTAGTGGCGACTAAGAAACGACAGGCGCGCTCGGATTGGGGCCGCCGCCGAAAACTCCCGAGCGGGCTGCCCGTACAGTGTTCAGCTAGTTCGTACTTTATCGGTGAGACAAGCAGTGCGGCAGCGAATTGGTTAGCTTGTCGTTCCTGCTTCGTGTTGAGCGGCTGAGTGTTCCTGAAGTTATCAGTCGTACCCTGGCCGGCCAGCAGCGTCGTGTGGAATTGCTGTGCCGATACGGTTGCATCCGGTCGGGGAAGCCCGGTGAGATAGGCATTGGATCAACTTCGCGAGATGCCGATTGGGGGTGGCAACTTACGACTAATCTCCCACTTCACGATCGTAAAATGGTAGCAACCGATACGTCGGGCGAGGTGATAAATAAACCATCGAGAAGGCTGGCTATGAACCCATACGATGCGGAACAAAAGCTGATGCGTGTTTGGAGTAGTCGACGGGCATCCAGCCAACGAACTCCGAAGTGTAATTCTGTTAGGCGACTTTGTTGATGCATGCGAACTGGGCGCTGTTTCTGATAGAGAAACGAAGAAGGCGTATCTTGCGCTTTGGGAAGATCCCGACGAGTGGTTCGATGATTCACTTTTCACCATTCCCGCCGTCGAGCTTCTTTACACCGGTGTACAGCAACTCGCGGCGATGGAGCCGCCTGTCGATGTGAATCTTCCATCTATCGAGATGCTCTTCCCCGACGGGGACTCATAGATTCCAGTTAGCCATAAACCCATCACTGCGCGTGGTGGGTTTTTCATGTCTACCTGCCGGTGGGTTTTCGTGATTTAAGAAGATGCCAATATGGAGAACCGTGCGCGACCGTGGGCGCGGATGTTCGCCGCGAAAGCCACTCGCGACGATCTTCAGGGACGGTGTGACGCGATCAACCGGGAATTCCCTCCGGTGTTGTCTGTAGTTGCTCCACGGCGGGGAATGGGAGGCTGTGACGCTCTCGTGCGAACCAGATCTCGTGTGAGCCGCCTACCCCCGCCAGAGAATTAGGAAACATGCGTGTAGTGTAATTATGCAATCGCATGGGGGTGAGGGTTGCCTAACCTTGGTCACTGATCTAGGTTTCTTTGAGGTAACCCTATCCTTACTTTTACGACACAAGGAGTTTTCTACATGCTTCGTCACCCACGTACCGCCCTCGCAGCGGCTATCACCGCTGCGGCCCTCGCTATTACTGGCTGCACGGCGGCTGAAGAGTCTACGGGCGGCGAGGAGACCGCGACGTCGGCAAGCGATGCGACGCAGGCGGAAAGCGCCGAAGGTACCGTGACCGTCGAGGACAACTACGGCTCCAAGGAGGTTCCGAGCCCGCCGAAGCGCGTGGTGGCGCTGGATAACCGCTCCTTCGAGCTGCTGGACGAGTGGGGCGTCAAGCCGGTGGCGGCGGCGCGTGCGCTCGTGCCGGTGACGATCCCGGGTATTGCTGATGATGAGGACATCGTTGACATCGGCAACCACCGCGAGCCGAACCTCGAGGCGATCGTCGCTGCCGAGCCGGACGTGGTTGTCTCCGGGCAGCGCTTCGAAAAGTACGACGAGGATATTGAGAAGCTCGTCCCCGACGCAGTACTTGTGGACTTCGAGCCGCGCGATGGCGAGAGCCTGGACGCGGAGCTGATCCGCCAGACCGAGGCGCTGGGCACCATCTTCGGCAAGGAAGCTGAAGCGGAGAAGACCATCCAGGACTTCAAGGACGCGCTCGAGCGCGCGAAGAAAGCCTACAACCCGGAGCAGAAGGTCATGGCCGTGAACGTTTCCGGTGGTGAGATCGGTTACGTCGCTCCGGGCATCGGCCGCGTGTGGGGCCCGCTGTTTGATCTGATCGGCATGACCCCTGCACTCGAGGTGGACAACGCATCCGACGATCACCAGGGCGATGACATCTCCGTCGAGGCGATCGCCAGCGCCAACCCGGACTGGATCCTCGCGCTCGACCGCGACGCCGCGATCAAGACCCAGGACTCGCCGGCTGCGCTGACCGTGCTCTCCGACTCCGCCGCGCTGCAGAACGTGAAGGCTATTCAGGAGGACCATGTGTATGTTGCGCCGAACGACACGTACACTAATGAGTCGATCATCACGTACACCGAGATCCTGAACGAGCTCGCCGAGAAGTTTGAGAACGCTTAGTCAATGACAGCACCGCTCCAGACCGACACCCCCACCCGCCCCGCGCTCCTGAACTGGAAGCTCGGGGTGGGTGTGGGTGTTGTGCTGTGTCTGCTTGTAGCCTCGCTGGCGGTCGGCCAGTACGACATCCTCGGCACCGACGACGGGTGGGCCATGTTCCAAACCACCCGCGTGCCGCGCACAATCGCGCTCGTGCTCGCCGGTGCCGCGATGGCGATGAGCGGGCTGATCATGCAGATGCTCACGCAAAACCGCTTCGTCGAACCGACGACCACTGGTACCACCGAGTGGGCGGGGCTGGGGCTGCTGGCATCGTACGTGTTCATGCCGGACGCGTCGATAATTGCCCGCATGCTGCTCTCCGTGGTTTTTGCCTTCGTGGGCACCATGGTGTTCTTCGCGTTTCTGCGCAAAGTGACGCTGCGCTCGAGCCTGATCGTGCCGATCGTGGGCATCATGCTCGGTGCGGTGGTCAGTTCGATTTCGACGTTTTGGGCGCTGCAGACCGACCTTTTGCAATCGCTCGGAGTCTGGTTTGCTGGCTCGTTTACCAGCGTGATCGCCGGGCAGTACGAAGTGCTGTGGGTCGTGCTGCTGGTGGTGATCGCCGTGTTCTTCTACGCCGACCGGCTCACCGCCGCAGGACTTGGCGAGGACATCGCGACCAACATCGGACTGAACTACAACCGCATCGTCTTCGTCGGTACTGGGCTCGTCGCCATCGCCGCCGGTGTCGTAACTGTGGTGGTAGGCAACCTGCCGTTTCTGGGGCTGATCGTGCCGAATATTGTGAGTATGGTGCGTGGCGACGACCTACGCTCCAACCTGCCCTGGGTCTGTCTGCTGGGCATAGGCATTGTCACTGTCTGTGACTTGCTCGGGCGTACGATCATCGCGCCTTTCGAAATGCCGGTGTCTGTGATCCTGGGCGTCGTCGGCGCTGTGGTCTTTGTCGCCCTGATTGTGAGGCAGACTCGTCGTGGCTAATACAACGATTGAAGCTGGGACTGACCGGTTCGTCGGTGCGTTCCAAACCTCCAAGAGCAAGCGGCGCTACTGGCTGGTGCTCTCCGCGCTCCTGGCAGCGGCCGTGCTGTTTACCTTCGGGCTGATCGGCTACGAAAACCCGATGGAGTTCGGGTCTCGTGGCTACTGGCTCATCGCGGAGCGTCGGTCAACCGCAGTGGTAGCGATGCTGATCGTGGCCGTGTGTCAGGCCGCCGCAACAGTGTCTTTCCAGACGGTGACGAACAACCGCATCCTCACGCCCTCGATCATGGGCTTTGAGTCGCTGTATATCGCGATTCATACGGCGACGGTCTACTTTCTTGGTGCGGCGGGGCTGGCGCAAGCGCACACCACGCAGATGTTTGTGCTCCAACTGGTGCTCATGGTGGGTTTGAGCTTGGTGCTTTACTCCTGGTTGCTTACCGGGGAGGGCAACAACATGCACGCGATGCTGCTGGTCGGCATCGTCATCGGCGGGGGACTGGGCAGTGTGTCGACGTTCATGCAGCGCATGCTGACCCCGAGCGAGTTCGACGTGCTCACCGCGCGTCTCTTTGGCTCGGTCAACAACGCCGATCCTGCCTACTACCCGCTGGCGGTGCCGCTCGTGGTGGTGTCGGTCGCGCTACTCACGTGGAATGCGCAAAGGCTGAACGTGCTTGCCCTGGGCCGCGATGTGGCGATTAACCTCGGCGTGCAGCACAAGAAGCACGCAGTCTTTACGCTCGTGCTGGTCTCCGTGCTCATGGCGGTCTCCACCGCGCTGGTCGGCCCGATGACTTTCCTCGGTTTCTTGGTGGCCACGCTGGCTTACCAATTCACCGATACCTACGACCATCGCTACATCTTCCCCATGGCAATGCTGTTGGGGTACTGCATCTTGGCAGGCGCATACTTTGTCATGAATCATGTCTTCTACGCGCAGGGCGTAGTGTCCATCATCATCGAACTGGTAGGAGGGATCACCTTCTTGGTGGTCATCCTCAGGAAGGGACGACTGTGATCACGCTGAGCAATGTAAGCAAGGCTTACACCGAGGACGTGGCCATCGGACCGGTCAACATGCAGATCCCAGCGGGTGGTATCACCGCACTCGTGGGGCCGAACGGTGCCGGGAAATCGACGCTGCTCACCATGATCGGCCGACTGCTGTCTATCGACTCCGGCACCGTCGAAATCGGCAGCATGGATGTCACCAGCGCAAAATCCAAGGACCTGGCCAAAATCATCTCGATCCTGCGCCAGGAAAACCACTTTGTCACCCGTCTGACCGTGCGCCAACTCGTTGGCTTCGGCCGCTTCCCGTACACGCAGGGCCGCCTCAACGCGGAGGACGAGGAGATCATCTCCAAGTACATCGACTTCCTCGGGCTGCGCGGCCTCGAGGGCCGCTACCTCGACCAACTCTCGGGTGGGCAGCGCCAGCGCGCCTACGTCGCGATGGTGTTGTGCCAGGAAACGGACTATGTGCTTCTCGACGAGCCACTGAACAACCTCGACATCGCCCACTCCGTGGAGATGATGAAGCACCTGTACTCCGCGGCCAAGGAATTCGGACGCACGATCATTATCGTGCTGCACGACATCAACTTCGCCGCCCGCTACGCGGACTACATCTGCGCGGCCAAAGACGGCCAGATCGCCGCCTTCGGCACGCCGGACGAGATCATGCGAGATGAGTTGTTAACCAAGATTTTCAATACGCCGGTGAAAGTCATCGAGGGCCCACACGGGCCATTGGCGACGTACCACTAACGCTTATCGATCGCTTTGCTCGCTTGAAAACCCCCACTGCGCTGGGGGTTTGCGTGTTTGTTGTGAAGATGGTTAAGTATTTTCTCGTTGCCGCGAGCGAGTAAGTCGCAGTGGGAACG
>OJLW01000148.1_pt1 | contig 39152 bp, 36 predicted proteins | sample 1597021 | NCBI WGS metagenome assembly OJLW01 (sample SAMEA3904676, study PRJEB24821) | metagenome | biome: Builtin; feature: hospital; material: surface | place: USA | collected 2013-06-03
TTATCTATTAATAACTTCCATAATTTGTTATATGAAAATCCCATATCATTCTCCATTCATATAATTTATATACCTAAATATATAGATTTCTTATCTTATTATATCATAGATTTTGATTGATTTTAGTAGGATTCCATTTTAATGAACATAAAATTATAAATATTAACTTTAAAATAATCACCCTTAGAAGTTTCTCAATGGTCCAAAATAGGATTTAATAACTTTTAATTAGTAAGCTTGTCAAGAATCGAGAATATAAACGTTACATATTTTATTAATTTTCTCTGCTTCAACATACTCATTTGAAGTTATCAAAAATTTCTATAAGTCTTTTATCATTTCTAAAAGTCAACCTCAATTATTTTTTGGCTTTTTTTACCAGGGAAAAATATTATTTTATCAAAATTTATATTTTTAAGTTTTCTCATCTCTGTTTCTAATTGCTCAAGGTCATCATCGTCACATGTAAAATTTATTATAGCCAGTATATTTTCTTCGAACTTTTTATATTTTTTAAATTTCTCATTCTTTATCTTTATACTCTCAATAATCTTATCAATTGTTGACCTTGTCCAGGCTGTCGATAATAATGAGACTTTAATTTTATATCCATCGAAAAAAACAATTCTAGAAAAATCGAATTTTGAATAAAGAACTACTGATGGGTCTAATTTATAATAGTCATATAATGATTCTATTGGTAATATAAGGTCTTTTTTCTTATAATAATACGAACAAATAAATTTGATGGAATCTGCTATAATACACTTAGGAACATCTTTTCCTAAGATAACATCATTTATAACTTTGTTCATAGCTGCAAAATCTCTTTTATTATGTGGTGATATTTTTTTCATCCTTGCATAATCTAATAAAGTCTTATCACGATAATTAAAACTATCTAAAAATCCTTGATCTTCTGCTATGGTGATTTCTAAGCCTATACTAGGATTTTCAGATTGATAGTCTGGTTTTTCTGATTTTATTAAACATTTATACTTATCATCATATTTTATCAACTCTTTTAAAACTTTTTTCTCAAAAGATTCTTTTTGAAAATTATCCATAATAACTCCTTTACTTTCAGATGTTTATTATAACTATATATTTCATACCCTCTTTACCGCTTGAACAATTGTACAAATTGTAAGTTCAACCCCAACTATTAGGAATTTCTTAATAGTTCAAAAAAATATTAATATCAAAGAGCAGGCTCATATAGTCTGCTCTTTTTATACTTCTTTGCAAAAGGCCCAATTTCCTACAAAGCTGCCCGCTTTTTAAGGCTTTTCTTGTTGATTTTTCCCTATATTTCTATATAATATATTTATATGAGTAAAGGAAGATATTATGAGAATTAATTTTAAGAAAACTCTAGCGACTTTTATGGCTTTGGGGCTCTTTGTGGGGCTTTGTGGCCAATCTTTTGCTAGTGATGATGATAAAGTGGCTAATTCATTATTTCAAATTCTTGCAAGTGATGTGGTTAGCGATGATGAAGATACTGAACTTACGGTGGATTTTGCTAAGGATCCTCTCTATATTGAGGAGTTTGATGCTAGGTTTGCCCTTATTTCTAAGATTGAAGAGGCTAGAAATATCCCAAGCCTTGACTTAACTGATTATGTCAAGCTTGTAAATACCAAATCCTCTGATAAGGAGGCTCTTGCGGCTGGGCTTGATTCTTTGACCAAGCTTATGGATGCTAGTGGAGAGAAGGTCGCAGTGGACCTTGATATTGCAGCTATCAAGGCTAGGGTCAATGATTATATCATTAAGGGCGAGCTTTTCTATGCTGATAAGCTTGATAAGACCGACCTTAACACCCTCCATGCCTATTATGAAGCAGCCATCAATTCGCTTTATTACAAGAATACATCTGGCGAAGCAAGAAAATCCTATGATGATATTTTTAAGGAAGTCTATGGATATTTGACCTCTGCAAATGAGAAGATTAAAAATGGCGAGGCCTTAACTGAAGCTGACAAGGCCACTATAGAAAATTTATACAATAAGCTTGATCAAGTGGTTAAAACCAATACCGCCAAGCCTCTCAAACACGAGTCTACATCTCTTAGAAACCCTAGCTACCTATCTAGCGGCAATGAGATGAAGGTGGGCGAGGATAAGATTAACGAGAATTCCGCCTTCTACAAGTCTAGCAATCCTAAGATTAAGGAGGCTTACGGAAAATTATCAGCTGATCAAAGAAAAGAGCTTGATAATATGAACACTGACAATAACGACTATATCAGTGAAGAAGAACTCAAGAATGACGGTAGATTTACCCTACCTCTAGATGATAATAATTTTATCAAACAATTCCTAGAAAGCGAGGTCAAATCCTCTGACTCAAGCCAAACAACTAGTACAGACCAAACAAGCTCCACACCTGCAACCACCACAGTCACAGACAATAGCCAGACTGCAAGCACCGCCCAAAACCCAATCAGCGGCACACCAGAAACAGTGACCATAGGCGGAGCAGAAGACAAGTCATCAGCAGATGATAAGAAAGATGCTCCAACCAATACCTCATCTACATCCTATGTAAAAACAGGTATCACTGGAATAGCCTATGTTGGAATAATCTTAGTAGTGGCTATAGGAGCCTTTGCAATCCTAAATAAAAATAAAGACAAAAAATAAGACCAAAGCCTGAGACCATAAACTCGGGCTTTTTGAGTGGGGATTTTCGTAAGAATAATCTATTTAAGTAATAAATATTGTATAAGTTGATTTCTAAGCATTAATAACCATTGTAATTACTATAGATCAAATCATTTTAAATAAACTATCTAATCATTTACTAGTTAATTAAGCTTACTAGGAAATACCCATTGATAATGATAATTAATATTTTAATCTCTTAAAAAAACAAGTACTAAAAGCAAAATCTAAGAACTAAACTCGGGCTTTTTGCTTGGGGAATTTGCAGATGAATTTGGTGAATTTTTATCAAACCTATCCACTGTATTAGAAAATAAGACATCAATATACAATCGATTTGTTATATATTAATTTTAAAATAGTAATATTTAATTAAGATAGCAGCATACACCAATTGATAATGATAATTAATATTGTAAGCTTTGATGATTTTAAATCCTTTTTTGTAAAATAGCCTCGCTTTTGTTATTGTTATAGCTTATTAGCCCAGCGGTAGTAATAGGCTTCTCCACAAGGTCGAAGCAAGGGTGTAGTGACGGATAAACACAAGGACGATGTATTAACATAGCTCTATATATAAAGGAATTACGAGATTTCTCGCTCTGCTCGAAATGGGAACTGTGGTGATAAGTTTATTTTTGTTTTTAGTGATTTTTATTAGCCAGCAGTACTAATAAGCTTCTCCACAAGGTCCTCTCGATTTCGCTCGAGATAAACTCCGCAAGCGGCTTTTTAGATGTAGTCCATGACGGTGTATGTACTGGACTCTTGATATCGGTATCTTAGAAAATTTCTTCTAAAAAAGAGACCCTTTGGGTCTCTTAATTTTGTATTTGGCTTTCTATGCTTTGTAGGGATTGTCTGTAGGTGCCTGTTTCTATGTCTGGGGTGGTTGGGTTTTCTTCGTTGATGGTGCCGTCTGGGGCATAGCCTAGGGTATTGGTGTAGGTGTAGACTAGGCCTGAGTTTGGGAGGACTGAGTTTATTACTCCAAGTGTTATCCCGTCGCCTCCTGTTTGGCTGCCTACTATGGTGGCTAGCTCTGTGTGCTTGATGAAGGATGCGAAGCCTTCGGCTGCTGAGAAGACGTCTTTGTCGACTAGGAGGAAGATTTTGCCTTCGTAGCCGTTGTCTTTTTTGCTTTCGTCTGGATTTATAGCTACGATGTCTTTAATGTAGTAGGCGAAGTCTTTTAAATCTTCTGCATGGTCTAGCTTTATGCCTGTGATGTCGACGTTTGAGAGTTTTTCGACATTTATGGTGTCATCTGATAAGAGGAGCCTGGTCTTGGCTGAGTCTTTGAAGAACATGTGGTTTGTGACTTGTTTTGGCTCTGTGATTAGCTTTGGCAAGAGGAAGTTTTTCCAATATTCCATGTTGCCGCCTACATTGTCTCTTATGTCTATGACTAGGCCCTTGTACAAGTGTTTATTTCTTAGGAATTCGTCTAGGATTTCCTCGTCTTTTTCGATAGACTTATCATCTAGCATCTGGCTTACTTTGAGTATGGCTAGGTCACCTTCGCTTGTTAGGCTGAGGTTAGCAGCTGTTTTGGCATCGCCTGATTTTTTCCTTCTTATTTTGCCTGAGTTGGCCCTGGATTGAACGCCTTCTAGGTCATACCTGTTTCTGACTGCCTGCCTATTTAGGTTGATAAATTCATAGTAGATCGATGGTTGGTTCCAATTTTGTGAATAATAGCTGAGGGTGGTCTGTACATAGGCCCTGTCGGCGATTTTAGCGTGGTAATTGTGAAGCTCTCCCATTATTTCTGTCATGGCGTCGATGAAGTCTTGGTCGTTTTCGCAGGCCTTTATCCTTGCTAGGTAGATGTCGTGATTGGCTAGAAAGTCTATGTCATATTTCCTATCTAGGACACCAAAGAAGGGATAATTTTCCTTTAATTCTGCAAATAGGTATTCGAAGTCTTCGACCATTTCGGCCTTGGTTAGTTTTTTGGGCTCTTGTGGGGCTGGGAGTTTGAGCTTGGCTGGACCTTTTAGGGCTTTGAACCACTTTAGGTATTTTTCTTCGCTAAATTCTGCGATTTTGTCTGGGTAGAAGCTTTCTGTTAAAGGGCCGATGTTTTCTTGCATGTCTATTTCCACCCTTGATTTTTCAAGACTTTCCAGTCTTCTTTTGACGCAAGATGTGGAGCTTAGGCCTATGAATATTAAGAGAGCTAGAAAGATTAGCTTTTTACTTTTTCTCATCTAGGCCTCCTCTTATGACCCAGTCTCTCTTGTAGATGTCAAAAAGGATGGCTATATTTCCCAGTGGGTTGACTAGGGAATAGATTATTAGAAGAAGTCCTAAAAAGGCAAGTCTTCCTTGCTCGGATTTTTTGATTGCAGCTGGACTCTTGCTTGTGGATAAGCTAACAAGTCCATAAATTGCGGCCACGACTCCGAATATTTTCTCAAAGATTTCCATATAATATATTCCAAAGCCAAATATGCCTAAACCGGCTAGGACCCAGATTAGACTTGAAATTTTGTTTAGTTTATTATATTTTTTTAATGACGAATTTTTCTTTCTTCTTTTCATATCATAAGTCTAGGTTGGGATAGACTTTCATAAAGTTGTCATCCCTTATGCCTGCCTGGTAGTCCAGGTAGCCTGCCATTGCTATCATGGCTGCATTGTCTGTACATAATATCGGATCTGGATAATAAAATCCGATCTCTCTCTTGCCTAGCTCTTCTTCAAATCTCTGTCTTAGTCTAGAATTGGCTGCAACTCCCCCTGATATGGCGAAGTTTTTATAGCCTGTTTCTTCTAGAAGTCTTAGAGATTTGGCGACTAGGACATCTACTACTGCTTCTTGGAAGCTTGCCGCAAGGTCTGCCTTGTTGACCTCTCTTCCCTTTTGCTCTTCTTGATTGGCATAATTTAGGACTGCCGTCTTTAGGCCTGAGAAGGAGAAGTCGTAGGAGTCTTTTTCCAGCATGACTCTTGGAAAATCAATTGCTGCTCCATTGCCTTCTTTGGCTAGCTTATCAATTTTTGGGCCGCCTGGATAGCCTAATCCAATCTTTCTTGCTATCTTATCGTAAGATTCGCCGGCTGCATCATCTCTGGTGGTACCGACTACTTCTATATCTGTGTAATCTTTGACCTTGCAAAGATAGGTGTGACCGCCTGATACGACTAGGCATATGAAAGGTGGCTTAAGGTCTGGGTTTGATAGATAGTTAGCACAGATGTGGCCTTTCATGTGGTTGGCTCCTACAAGTGGGGCACCAGTGGCTAAGGCTAGGGCCTTGGCTGCTGATATTCCAACAAGGAGAGAGCCTATTAGACCTGGACCCTTGGTTACAGTAATCAAGTCTATATCATCGTAGGAAAGTTCTGCATCTCTTAGAGCCTTTTCTATAAGGGGATTTATGGCTTCTAGGTGCTTTCTAGAGGCAATCTCCGGCACAACCCCACCAAAGAGCGCGTGGATATCTATCTGGCTTGAGATGAGGTTGGTTAATAATTCTCTTTCATTTTTTAGGATGGCTACAGAGGAATCATCGCAAGATGTCTCTATGGCCAAGGTATAAAAATCACTCATGTATCTTCCTTATCATGTTGTAGGCATCTTCGCCTGTCTTTTGGTAGTAATTTTTTCTGATCTTTTGGCTTACAAAGCCGAATTTCTTGTAAAGCTTGATGGCGGCGGTATTTTTGGTAGAAACTTCTAGCCAAATCTCATTTACATCGCTCGCTTCGCTTCTTTTTATAATATCGTCTAAAAGGATTGTTCCAATCCCCTCTGCCCTGTGGTCCTTATCCACAGCTATGGTGAAAATTTCAACCACATCGAGGATATGGCTAACTATATAAAAACCTACCACTTCCCCGTCCTTTTCGTAGACTATGTGTCTTAAAAATGAGTTGTCTTCAAATTCTTTGAGGAGTTGTTTTTTTGTCCACGGCTCAAAAAAGGAGTCATTTTCTATTTGATAAACCTTATCTGTATCATTTACAGTCATTTCTCTTATCATTTTTCAAAAATTCCCTTTCCGCCTGGCTCTTTCTAAGGTAATTTGGACCTATCTCAAAAAGAGGTCTTGGCTTATAATCTCCTGTCTGGGCCAGCCTTATCAGGCCACCACCAATGCAGGTATTAAGGTTGATTGGAGCCTTGACTGCCCTTTCAAATTTATCAAAATATTTATCATTAAGAAGGCCAATGAATTCTACATCTAGGCCCTTGTCATTGACAAGCCTTGCAAAATCATCGATTTCGTAAAGGTCTTCCTTGATGATTTCATTGAGATTTTCATCAAAAAGACCTGCATAAACTCTGGTAGACCTGGCATCTATCATCGGTGCCCTAAATTTATTTGAAGTAGACCCAGCTGCCATGGCTCTTAGGGTTGAAATTGTAAGTAGGTCCTTATTTTCCACCTGGGCTAGAGTCTTGGCAATGGTCATGCCTATCCTAAGGCCTGTGAAAGATCCTGGACCATGGGCGATGATGAAGGTGTCTATATCTGAAACCTTCATACCAAGAAGATCAAGAAGGGTCTCAATCATAGGCACCAAGCTTTCTGAGTGGGTCTTTAGTTGGTTGACATTAAAGTCCCCCAAGATTTCCTTATCATCGGCTATGGTCACAGTTGAAATCATTGTAGATGTATCAATTGCTAAGTAATTCATTAATCTTCCTCGCCCTTTCTGTCGAATCAGCTATCTTTATCTCTCGTCTATTTTCATCAAGCTTTTTAATCTCTATATCAATCATATCATCTGGCAGGTATCCGCTTACATTTTCTGCCCATTCTAGGAAGGTGATGGCGCCTTCTGGATAAAAATAAGTTTCAAAATCTATATCAAGAATCTCATCTGGGTCCTCAAACCTGTAAAGGTCTAAGTGGTAGACTGTCCTATCGCCCTGGTAAATATTTACCAAAGCAAAGGTTGGCGATGATGTATCGTAGATGCCGTAATTTTTACAAATGGCTGTAACTAGGGTGGTCTTGCCAGCTCCCATGTCAGCCTTCAAATTTATCACATCCCCATCCTCAAGGATTGGGGCAAGCTTATCTGCAAATTTCTTTAATTCTTCTAAGTTATTAATAATCATAAAAGCCTCTCATTCTAATTATTATACCACAAATAGGGCCCATAACTAAAGGATTTGGCCCTTATATTGGCAAAATAAAAGCAGTCCCGAAATTTTAGGGCTGCTTTTAAAATTTATTTGACTTTCAAGGCCTCTTTTTTGATTTTTTCTGCAACCTTGGTGTTGCTTATATTTATAAAGACTAGAGAGTCGTTTCTAACTGATATTCTGATTGTCATGTCCTTATCTAGCTTGTTGTCTAGGATATCTTCTGCTAGCCTATCGTCAATCATCTTTGTGATGTGGCGTTCTAGTGGTCTTGCTCCGTATTCGCTGTTAAAGCCTTCCTTGGCCAGAAGATCTACTAGCTTGTCGTCATAGACGATTTCTATTCCGATTTCCCTGAGCCTTTCCCTGGTTTTTTCTAGCATGAGACCTGTGATTTCCTTGATGTCCTTCTTACCTAGGGCATTGAACATGATTACTTCATCTAATCTATTTAAAAACTCTGGAGCGAAGGAATCTTTTATTGCCTGGCCAATTACTTCTTTGGCCTTTTCATTGTCAGCTGCCTCTTCATCTTCTGCTAGGCTAAATCCTATAGATGTGGACTTATTAAGGCTTGCTACACCGACATTTGAGGTCATTATTATAATTGTGTTTTTAAAATCTACTGTCCTGCCTTGACCGTCTGTGAGCCTTCCATCATCTAAGATTTGGAGGAGGAGGTTGAAGACATCTGGGTGGGCCTTTTCGATTTCATCAAAGAGGATTACTGAGTATGGGTGGGTCCTGACTGCTTCTGTAAGCTGGCCGCCTTCCTCATAGCCTACATAGCCTGGAGGAGAGCCGACTAGTCTTGAGACTGCGAATTTCTCCATGTATTCACTCATATCCATCCTAATTAGGTTTTCTTCAGAACCGAAGAGCTCCTTGGCTAGGCTTTTGGCTAGGTAGGTTTTACCGACTCCGGTTGGGCCTACAAAGATGAAAGATCCTATTGGTTTGTTTGGATTTTTAAGGCCGACTCTTGCCCTTTTTATGGCGTGGGCTACAGATTCTATAGCATCATTTTGGCCGATGACTGTTCCTGCTAGATTTGTATCAAGCTTAGCATATTTGGCCTTTTCATCTTCTGTTAGACTTTCTACTGGGACTTTGGACCAGCTAGCGACTATATTTGCTATATCTTCATAGCCTATGGCTAGGGCCTCTGAGACTTCTTCTTCCTCTTTATTTTCTAGGTCGAATTTCTTTTGGTTGATTATATCACGAAGCTTGGCTGCCTTTTCAAAATCTTGGTCAGCTACTGCTTGGTCCTTTTGATTTTTGAGTTCTTCTAGGATATCTTCCAGGTCTTCATTTTCAGGATTTTCCTTAAAGGCTGCAATCCTCACCTTTGAGCTTGCCTCATCTATAAGGTCTATGGCCTTATCTGGAAGGAACCTGTCTGTGATATACCTATCTGATAGGTCTACTGCTGCATCTATTGCCTCATCTGTGATTTTGACATCGTGGTGGTCTTCGTATTTATCCTTTAGCCCAAGGATTATCTTTTTGGCATCTTCCACGCTTGGCTCATCGACTTGGATTGGCTGCATACGGCGGGTAAGAGCTGAGTCCTTTTCGACGTGTTTTCTGTATTCTTCAATGGTTGTAGCCCCTATTATCTGGATATCACCCTTGGCAAGGATTGGCTTTAGGATATTGGCTGCATCCATTGATCCTTCTGCGGCTCCTGCCCCTAGGACCATGTGAAACTCATCTATAAAGAGGATGAGATTATCAAACTGAGCAGCTTCTTCAAAGAGCTTTTTAAGCCTATCTTCAAAGTCTCCCCTATATTTGGTGCCTGCGATCATGCTTGCCATATCAAGTGATAAGATGGTTTTGCCCTTCATGATTGCTGGAAGCTTGCCTTCGACAATCTGTGCTGCAAGGCCTTCTGCTATGGCTGTTTTTCCTACACCTGGTTCACCGATTAGGATTGGGTTATTTTTGGTCCTTCTCATTAGGATTTGGACAATTCTTTTTATTTCTTCATCCCTGCCTATAACCGGATCAATCCTTCCATTTTCTGCCATCTCATTGAGGTTGGTTGTAAATTTGCTTATATTTTCGCTAAAGGCTGAATTTGATTTTTCGCCTTGCTTGGCCTGTTTGCTTAAATCCCTTAGGTTTTTCTTGATTTCTTCCTTGTCCACTCCAGATAGGAGGAACATGATATTGGTGAAGGAATCCTCATCATTTATGATGGCTAGGAGGACATCCTCCTCGCTTGTGGTCAAATCCCTTCTTTGCTTGGCGTAAAACCTCGCAGTTTCCAGAGTTTTTCTTACCTTTTTGCTATATTCTGTTGCAGGTCTTATGGCTGTGCCCTTGCCTATATTATTTATGACTATTGAGCGAAGCAGGTCATAATTAGCGCCAGCTGCCTCTAGGGCCTTATTAGCATCTGATCCTGTCTTCATTAGGGCAAGCAAGAGGTGTTCAGTGCCTATATAATCATGGTTTAGGCCATAAGACTCACGTCTTGCTTGCTGGGTAAGTCTATTAAGTCTATTGTTTTCCATAATGCTCTCCCATATATTTCTTTAAAAATGCTGACCTTTCCTGGTCGAAATTATCCTTGTACTTGTGACTATTTATATTTGCTAGCAAATAGTCGATTTGGTCATTGTCAAGAGATGTATCATATTCTAAAATCCTGTATTTCTTAAGATCATAGAGGTTTTTAGCTAGATTTTCCCTTGATTCTACTAAATTATTTGCTAGTTGGTTTTCAATTATTTTTATTTCTTCTCTTACTTTTCTATCGTCTATATTGTTTAAAATCTTGTAATCTCTTCTAAATCTTCTCTCATTTTTGACAATGCTCGCCAAGTCATTTTCCACATTGGCTAGATATGAATAGACATCTTCCCTATAATTGCCATAGTTTTTGAGCAGATAGACCTTATCTGCGTATGATTTGAGGCCCTTAGGGATGTAATGTCTTGGGAACATGCCAGCATAGACCATGGCTTGCTTAAAGCCAAAATAGGTCTTTGAATTGTCAATAAGGCCAAAAAGGAAGGCCTTGATGGCTATTTCTAGACCATTTCCAGAATTTCTCGCCCCACTGGTAAGGTAGCCATATTCGCCAGAAAAGGCGAAATCCAAATGTTCATCAAGGACCTTTTCAATCTCATTTGCCCTCATATAGGCTGAGTTAAGATCCAAATCAAAGCCTGAAATATTTATAGAAAGATGATCCCTGTCATTAATAACCAGGGTCGTATCTCCCTCAAAAACCACTCCGATTTGGGCAAGCTTGTCTGTAGCATCCTCGCTTAAAATCATCTGGTCAATTAAACTATCGATTGTTTCATCATCAAGGTCACTTAGGAGAAGGAGCTTGTCATAAAAGATATTTTTAAAGATATCAAGAATAACCAGGCTCTCGTCATAGGTCATAGTTGTTGGAAAATCGTAGCCTTTGAGGTTTCTCCTTAGAGAAAGATTGGAAGAAATTATTATATCTTTGCTAAATTCTTTCAATTTTTCACCTTCATATTTAGTTGTTCAATTTCTTCTTTTATATTGGCTGCAAGCTCGTAATCCTCTGTTTCAACCGATTCGGCAAGCTTTTGGGAAAGGTCTTTAATCCTTTCAGCGACCTGTCTAAATTCTCTTTCTGCCTTAGGGAAGCGGCCCTTATATTCTGATAAATTATTGTAGGTCTTAAGGACCTTTTCAGTTAAATTTTTATTCAGATTATAGCAATGAGGGCAACCAAAGATTCCCTCCCTGATATTTGACTCAAGATTGCCACAATAAGGGCAAGCCTTGTCATCAAGGTTCATAATATATTCTAAATCTTTGTTATTTTGATTAAATTTATATTCATAATAAGAATTAATCACTTCATCAAGGCTAGGCACGAAATTTTTGATAAGGCCCTCAAGAGCCTTGGGATCAAAATTAAGATTTTCAGCAGGAATCTGGCTCACATCCTCATCCTTAGGAAGCTTGGCGTATTTTTTGACGCAATCCTGGCAGAGGTGGATGTCATGACTATTGCCATTAAAAATCACCTTAAGGCTTACAGTCGCATCTTTTCCGCATTTATCACATTTCATAATTAACTCCTCGCAAGTATACTTAGAAGAAGGCTTCTTACAATACTTGATCTAACTTTATTTCTACCCCTTGGCTCTATATCAGCCAAAGATTTATCGCTGGTGGCATATTTTGCCATCAAAAGTTCATTTTCAGTCAAATACTCCCTCTCAAAAAGATCATCAAACAAGCTATAAGCATTGGATTGACTCATTTCCTTCTTAAGATTCTTTGACAAATAACTTATATAATCATCCTCTTCGACAATGGTTATAATCTTAATAAAACCATTACCACCACGCTTACTTTCGATAAGATAGCCATTATAAGGGGTAAATCTAGTAGATAAGACATAATTTATCTGACTAGGCGAGCAATCAAACCTACTAGCCAAGTCATTTCGCCCAATCTCAAGAGCCCCATCGACGCTATCTTCAAGCATGAGTTTTAAAAATCTTTCAATCTGATTAGTAAGACCAGCCATAAAATCACCTTCAATCTTTCTAATATTATAAATAAAATCTTAATCATGGCAAAATTAAGATCCTAGTAAAGGCCAAAAGATACTGACTATCCCTGACCATCATCTGTTAAATAAAAGAAGCACTTGCTTCTTAGGTAAATTATACTAGATAAGTAGGAATTTACAATTTTTTATCCAAGATAAAAATATTTTAGGGGTGTTTCCCCTAAAACCCCCTTATTATTTCTTAATTATTAGTATTATATTTTTATTTGCTATTTTTCTTCGTTATTTTATCACATAATAAATGACTATTATAAACATATCTCTTCGTTCAAGGGGGAATCCCTAGGGAACGTTTCGCACGTTCCCTCATCGGACGGAAACCCGTTTGCTACGCAAACTCCTTCGTGCTACCGCACTATGTTTCCGGCATAAACGCCCCAAATCAAGGGGCGTTTATGTCCCCATTACACCCCTTTCCGTTACACTCTCCGTGCGACCCCTCGCGGGGAAAAAGGATGTTTGCTCCGCAAACTTTATGTACATGACTGTTATTCATCCTGGAGCAAAATCTATTATTTCAAATCTCGTCAGCTAAAAATTTAGATTCGCTACGCTCAACAAAATTTTTGGACGCTTCCTTGATTTAAAATAATTGACGATTTTATTTATATAGGTCTTAGTACCTTCTTCCTTAGTTCCGCTTATCGCAATGTTTGCCAAAAGCTATAGCCCTATCCTAGCGAAGCGAAGCTGAGCTATGGAAGGACTTATGCAGAGTAAAACGAGCCTAAGACCTACTTTGATGAAAAAATTCTCTCGGTATACAGAATAATATCCCCAAGGTCAGAAGATTTAAAATAAAAAGTACCCGTTTAGAAAATCACACTGACAGCCATATTTAAATATTAATATTGTAACTACTAAGACGACAAGTAACTATAAAAATACTAGTCAGACTAGATTGTGATTTTTAGGGGACTTTTGATTTTAAATCAGTAAGAATAAAGCTAGATAAATACAAGGTAATCCATCATAACAAAGAAGATTTTTTTCAAAAATCTTCTCTGCTCGCCCTCCGCTAAGGAGTCGCTTGCGGGGTGTAACGAAGAGGGGGTGTAAGGGGGAGGGCGATGAGGACCCATGCGAAAGGGTCATTGGCCCTCCCCCTTTGGCGAAGTCATCAGCTTGATGACAATAATTTATTTAATGATAAGATAACGAAGAAATAAAGTCTATAATACCATTATCTTGGATAATAAAGAAAATATTATTATCTTGGATAATAGAAAAAAAGGGATTATTAAGGGAGCCACTCCCTTAATCCCTTCTTCTGTTATTACCAAATAGTAATATCAATCTTAAAAACTGCAAGGCAGTTGTTATAGTAGCTGCCACATAGGTAAGCGCAGCTGCCCCTAGCATTTCTTTTGCTCCTGGTATTTCGCTTGCTTCTAGGATGTTTGCCCTTTCTAATACTGCTAGGGCCCTTTTGCTGGCGTTAAATTCTACCGGTAGGGTTATCAGTTGAAATATGAGGGTTAATGAAAATAATACTAGGCCTATGCTTAATAGTTTTGGCATGGATAGGATTAAGCCTCCTATTAAAACTGGCATGGATAGTCTTGATCCTAGGTTTACTGCTGGGACTATGAAGGATTTTATTTGTAAAGGCAAATAGCCTTCCTTATATTGGATAACGTGGCCTATTTCGTGTAGGCTTACGGCAAGGCTTGCTATTGATGAATCGGTAAAGGACCCATCTGATAAGGCTACTTCCTTTGTGACTGGGTTGAAGTAATCAGAAAGTGATCCCCTCACCCTTTTGATTGTGATGTCATTGTAATTATTATAATCTAGGACCATCTGGGCAGCCCTTGCTCCAGTTATGCCTTTTTTTGATTTGATTTTCTCGTATTTTCTATATTTGCTTTGTATGTTTGCCTGGGCAAGCATTGAAATAACAAAACCTATGAGGACTAAGATCATAGTCTTGTCAAAGTATAAGCCATATGGATACATAATTTTCTCTCTTTCTATTTTTTATAATTAATCAACTTATTTAGTGAGTTCTAAGATTTCTTCAAAAGCTGTGTCTAAATCTGTAAGCTCTCCCTTTTCAGCTAATCTTACGCCATCAAGAAGAAATTCACCCAACTGATCCCTACTAAGGTCAGCTAGGTCTACCGGCTTTTTGACCTTGGCTGCAAAGGGCATGCCCCCATCTACTATTACCTGCCTGTAGAACATGTCGACTGCTGTGGATGCAGAAATTCCCATCTTTTTAAAGATTGCCTCAGCCTTTTCTTTTATTTCTGGTTCAAGTCTTACAACTAGGTTTGATGTCTTGGCCATGATTTCCTCCTTTTTTCTTATTATATGACAAAAGGGATTTTTGTAAATCATTTGTATATACATTTTCTTCTTTGTTTTTGTTCTTTAATGTAGTATAATATTTACAATATTATTTTCAAAGGAGAAAGCATGATTAAAATAGATACTAACATGGTAATTTATGCCATGGATAAGGATAATAAGGAAGCTGCTAGGGCTAAAAGTGGAGACAGGGTTCGTTTTGAGACTCTTGATTGTTTCTCATGCGAGGTAACTAGCGAAGACCAAGAGCTTAGTGGGGTTGATTTTGACAAGGTAAATCCTGCCACAGGTCCACTTTTTGTTGAAGGAGCCATGCCAGGTGATGTCTTAAAGGTGACTATTGAAAAAATCGAAGTGGTGGACCAAGGTCTTTCCATGGTTGAAAAGGGTCTTGGTAGACTTGGTGATAAGATTGACATGCCTAAGGCTAGGATGGTCGATGTGAAGGGAGATAGGGCTTATTTTAGGGGACTAGAGTTTCCTCTAAATAAGATGGTTGGTGTAATTGGAACAGCTCCAGCAGGAGAAGCCATACCAACAGGTGCACCACACGATCACGGTGGAAATATGGACTGTACCCAGGTTAAGGAAGGGGCTATTTTATACCTTCCAGTAAATGTAGAAGGAGCTCTCCTTGCCCTAGGCGACCTCCACGCTGCTATGGGTGATGGGGAAGTTGGCGGCTGTGCCCTTGAAATCAATGGGGCAGTTGAGCTTAAGGTAGAAGTGGTGAAGGATTTTGCCTATAAAACTCCAATGATAGATGTGGATAATAAATATATCACCATTGGATCTAGAAAAAAAATAGATGAAGCAAGTGACCTTGCCCTTTCCAATATGGCTGACCTAATCATGAAAAAAACCGACCTAGATTTCTATGACACAAATATGCTCATGACCATGGCAGTGGACCTAATCTCTTGCCAAGTGGTAAACCCAAATATGACCATGAGAGCAGAAATATCTAAAGATATCTTTAAATAAAATTATCTCCAAGCCTTGAATCTTTAAGGATTCTCGCTTGGAGATTTTTATTTACACTTTACATAAGTTTCATAAGTAGGCTCTGAGTTTTCTTTGAAGAAGTCTTTCAGCATGCTTGCCAAGGGGTCTGTCGTGTCTGCTTCGAAGAAGATTTTATCATTTGTTTTGTAAGCTTCTAGAAGGGTGGCCCCTATTAAATCTTTTGGATTTTTAAGGTCAAAGCCTGCTAAATAGGCTATTTCGTCAGCTTCTAGGAAGGCTGCAAAGATAATTTGACCTTTTTCTTCATAATATAGGGCATTTTCTGGGATTGTACATGCAAATTCTTCTAGGCCCAGGCTTAGGGGGTTTATGCTTTGGTGGGTTTTTTTGTAATAATCATAAAGAAGCTTTAGACAAGTATGGTAGGATTTTTGGCCCTTTGTGGTTTTTTTAAGCTTTAGTCCCTCATCGATTAGAGGCTTTTTTAGGTCATCTTTTCCTACTTCTAATTCGTAGGTTATTCGCCTTAGTCTAAAGCCGCACTTTTTTAAAAAAGCTATGACATCTGTCTGATCCGAATAAAGGCCTATTTGCAAAGCTTTTCCGGATTTTTTTATTAGCTTATCAAAGTCTTCTGGCTTTATTTGACTCATGTCTTTTATTTTTATATAGAGGTTCTTTGAGTGAAATTTATTTGTATAAGTTTCCATAAATCTCCTTTAAGAATTAAAGCTCCCAGCTGGGAGCTTTTGCTTGATTTTAAGAAAATGTAAAGGCACCTAGAGGATAGATGGCTAAATCTAGGTCTTCTGATTTGAAATATCCTTCTTGGGCATAGACCCTATTTGTCATGACGTAGGCGCCATCGTTTATGAAGATTTCTAGGGATGACCTGTCTGAAAATATTCTTAAGCTTGTGATTTCATCTATTTTTATGAGCCTTTCATCTCTTCCCGAACCGGACTTGCCCATTTTTAAGGATAAAATTCCATCTTTGTAGAATAAAGTCACATCTTTTCTTAAATATATTTTAAAATCGCCACTTATATTGTAAGCGGAAGCTTCAAAGGTCAATTCTTCATATACTTTGCCTTTTTCTAGGTCTATTTTTGAGCCTCTTAGGGCCTCTAATTCCTTGATTGGTTCTTGGACTAGTCTTTGGTTTTTAATTTTTAGCTCTCTTGGTATAGTTAGGGCATGTTGCCATTTGTATTTGACTGATGGGTTGGTGTAGTCTGCATCTGGGATTCCCATCCAGCCTACAAGGATTCTTCTACAAGCTTCATCCTCAAAGGTCTGTGGGGCGTAGAAGTCAAAACCATAATCTAGCTCTTCAAAATTTCCCAGCTTGTAGGTCTTATTTTCTAAATCTAGGTCTATGAAAAAATATCCTGACTGGTAAATGTTTTGAAATTTATATTTTTCACTTGCAAGACCCTGTGGGCAGCAGATTAGGATTTGCTTATCCCCTAGGTCAAAAAAGTCTGGGCACTCCCACATAAATCCAAAATCATAAGCAGTTTCTATCCTCATGTGGTAGGTGAAATCTTTTAAATTTTCTGATTTGAAAACTAGGACCATGCCCTTATCATCCTTAGACCTGGCTCCCAAAAACATATAGTAGGTCCCATCTTTTTTGTAGATTTTAGGGTCTCTTACGTGTTTGGTCATGTCGGCTGGATAATCGTCATTATCCATTATGAGGATTTTTTCACCATAGGTGTAGGCGTCAGAATCTATCCTTAGAGTGTTGTGTTCTCTGCCCTCGTTGATTCCATCAAAGTCGCCCGGATATTTGACATTGCCTGTATAAAAGAATGAAAGCTTATTATCTTCTATAAAGGCTGAGCCTGAGTAAGCACCATTCTTGTCATACTTACTATCTGGAAAGATGAAAAAATCTTCTCTCTTATAATTTATAAGGTCAGTACTTGAGACATGACCCCAGCCTATATCTGCCCTATTTTCATCAAGGGGTGAGGCTTGATAATAAAAATGATAGGTCCCATCTAGCTGGCAAAGTCCGTTTGGGTCATTTAGCCAACCTGTTTCAGGATAGATGTGATAGGCTAAAAGAAGTGGATCTTTCGCCACTTCTTCCTTCATTTTTTGTAATTTTTTAAAATTTTCTTGGTAGATTTTCCTATCAAGCATTTTTAATCTCCATTATCTTGGCGGATTTATCTCTTAGGCCCTGCTTAAGTTTGATGTCCATACCATCTGAATCCATTACTATTACCATGGTTTGGTCAGATAAACCCTTGGATTTGATTAACTCTGGGTCAAATTCGATTAGAAGGTCGCCTGTCTTTATCTTATCGCCATCTTTTACATGCTTGGTAAAGCCTGTTCCATCTAGGGAAACTGTGTCTACGCCAATGTGGATTAGGACATTGATGCCATCAGCGGAAGTTAGGGTTACGGCGTGGCCTGTTGGGAAAATTGATGCAACTTCACCGTCAAATGGGGCATATACTCTTCCCTCGCTTGGATTGATGCAAACCCCATCGCCCATCATCTTTGATGCGAAGGTTTGGTCAACTGATTGGCTGACATTAAAGACCTCTCCCTTTACAGGGTTAAAGATTTCGATTATTTCCTTTTTAGCTGGTGCGGCTTTAACTTCTTCTTTTTCTACTAGTTTTTCTTCTGTTTTTTCATCCTTTTTAGGCTCAGCTTTTTGGGCTGGTTTTTCTTTTGCTGCAAACATATTTGATTTGCCAAAGAAAATTGTTAGTCCAAAGGCTACGACCATTGCAATTAAAAGGCCAATTATAAAGTCAAGCCAATTTTCTGGTCTAATTGAGATGATACCAGGTATACCTGCAGCACCTAGGGCAATGGCAAGGACATGTCTTAGGGCAATATAGGCAGATCCTGCTGCAGAACCGATGATTGCAGCAATAAATGGATATCTTAGTCTTAAGGTAATACCAAACATAGCTGGCTCTGTGATTCCAAGCATGGCTGATACACCTGATGCAGCAGCGGTTGATTTCATTTTTTCATTCTTTGTTGTAAGAAGGACAGCTATTACAGCCGCTCCTTGGGCAACGTTATTCATAGATGCTGTTGGGAAGATAAAAGATCCGCCTGACACAGCTTGATTTGCAATAAGTTGGGTCTCAATTGGTATAAAGGAGTGGTGCATACCTGTAAGGGTAATTGGTGCATAAAGCAGACCAAAGATTGCCCCGCCCACAAAACCAAGCTTGGTGTAGATAAAGGTGATGGCGTTTGTAAGCATGTCGCCAGCGCTTCTCATGATTGGACCTACTAGGATAAAGGTAATAAAACCTGTTACTAGGGTCGCTAGAAGTGGGGTTGTGAGGTTATCTAGCCAGATTGGGGTCTTATCGTGGAGGAAGTTTTCAATCTTTGCTAGTATCCAAGATACGGCAAGAACTGGTAAAACTGTTCCTTGATAGCCAACTGCTGGTATAGCAAGGCCTAAAATATTCCAAACAGGCACATCAGCAGGGGCTGTTGTACCTAGGGCATAGGCATTTAAAAGCTCTGGGTGGACCATAATCATACCCATGGCAGCTCCTAAAAATGGATTGCCTCCAAATTTCTTAGTTGCAGAAAAGCCTATAAGAACTGGTAGGAAGGCAAAGGCTGCTGATGAGAAGACGTTGATCATATTAGCAAGGTCTGCTATTTGTGGATATAGGCTAATAATCGAATCTGTCCTGCCATTAAAAAATGGACTGGTTAAGATATTATTGATACCCATCAAAAGACCGCCAGCAACGATAGCTGGAATGATTGGAACAAATATATCTGATAAAACCTTGACCCCTCTTTGAAGGATATTGCCCTTAGGCTCATCGCTATCCTGGGCCGCTCCACCTTCTCCAACGATTTTTCCAACCTCTCCTGTAACTAGGTTGACCTTGCCAGGTCCTAGGATGACTTGGTATTGGCCATTGGCAATATTTGTACCTTGGACGCCTTCTAGGTCATCGATAAAGTCTCTGTCAATCTTATCAAAGTCCTTTAAGACTAGCCTAAGTCTTGTGGCGCAGTGCTGGTAGGATATGATATTATCCTTGCCGCCAACCTTGTCGACGATAATTTTCGCCAATTCTTGATTGTTCATAATAATTCCTTTCGTAAAAGTTGAACAATATTTATAAATCTTAATAATGATAAAAATTTATAAATATTATCTCTTGTAATAATTATAGCATTAATTACCATGATAATGCAAAAGTTTTCAAGGAAGTTTAAGGCAAAAGAAAAGCCGGATTCTACCGGCTACAGACTACCTGCAAAGTGACAAAATCCAAAAATAAGCGTTCCATTCGGAAGAAATTTTAAGAAATTCAAATCGAAATAATGCGCCCGTAAATCGCACTATTTGAGCCTTAGCGAGTTTGCGATTTACAGCATTATGAGATTTAGAATTTCTAAATTTCTGTAGCTGGATAAGCGTTTTTGGATTTTGTCTATTGTCTGAATTAGATTATCCTAGCTAATTTTCTATAAATTAAGGGCCCTATCTACGTTTCTGATGAAATCTTGGACGTTTGTTACCATGGATACTGCTGTGACTGTACCCCTGTCTGAGAGTTTGTTTACAGCAAATTCTTGGATATCGATGGTATACATATAAACAGGTCTGACCTTTTCATCAAAGATATTATAAGATGGGGTCATGTTGCCTGTGGCGATTGTATAAAGAATCGCAGACATCATTATGATTGTAGATGTCTTTCTGGCGTGCTTTCTCATCTCATTTTGGGCCTGGTAGACATTGTTAATTGTCTCAGGTAGACCAAGCCTATCCCTGATGGTGCCTGCAATTACAACAGGTATATCCATCTCCACACTTGCCTTCATAAAGCCATCCTTGACAAGTCCGCTTTCTACAAGGGCCTTGGTTGACCCATATTTTCTGGCAAGGTTGATTGTCTCAAAGAGGTTTCTGGTTGTATTTTGTTCTTTTTCAAAATGTTCTTGGCCCCAAGATGTGCCATAGATTCCCTTTTCTAGGTCAAAGGCTGCTGTTTCTGTGCCGCAAAAGATGGCATTTACATAGCCATTTCTTATTAGTCTTTCTAGGGCAAGTCTTGAATCGCGGTCTAAGGCTAGGGCAGCGCCGACAATTAGGGTCACATAGCCCCCATTTTCCTTTTCGTGTTTTAGGACTTCATAAAGATTGTCATAATCCATGGAGAAGGCTGTTTCACGAGACCTACCAGCCCTAAAGGCGAAGGTATCAACGTGCTCATCTGGCTCTAAAAAGCCCTCTGTCCACACATAAATTCCCTCAGAAGCGTCTTCAGTGCGGCCGATAACCACCTTATCGCCTTTTTTAAGATTTCTAAATTCGACTATATCCACGCTCTCCCCGCCCTCTGTGTCATTTGCTACACAGACTGTATCCATTCTTGATTGGCCGGCTAGAACCCACTTGCCATTTATCTTGAAATATTCTGGATAAACTGATAGGGCATGGTAATTTCTAGGGCTTAGGCCATCGACTCTAACTTCCTCTAATGTCACGTTTGGAGCATTTTTTAGAAAATCTTGATCAAAATCTGGATGATGGTATTTTGGCATTTCTAGGCTCATTTATTTTCTCCTTCCTGGCTATTTGAATCATTTGCTAGGGCCTTTTGAAGGTTGACTACAAAGTCTTGGACATTGGTCACCATTGGCACTACTGCGAGGTTTTCCCTAGCTGCTTCTACCTTGTGAACGACATTTTCAGTAACATCAACAGAGTATAGGTAGACTGGAGAAACCTTGCCGTCGGCTCTTTTCCTATAAGATGAGGCCATATTTGCCACTGAAAGTGAGTGAAGCATGGTTGCTATACAAATAATAACTGTAGCCTTATCTAGCTCTTTTTTAGTTTCTGTAAGGGCCTTATCTGTATCACCGATAACCTCTGGAAGTGGGCCGTCATCTCTAATTGACCCTGAAAGGACAAATGGCACATCCATGGCTGATAGGGTCTTGATTATGCCGTCTTTGACATGGCCTTCTTTGATAAATTCCTTGATAGAACCAGCTATTCTAACTTCGTTTAGTAGGTCTAGGTGGTTGTAGTGGCCCATTGGTTGATTTTCTTGGGTGTAGATATTTTGGCCAAGGGCTGTGTTTAGATATCCTCCCTCAAGGTCGTGGGTTGCCATGGCATTACCGCCAAGGAGGCAATCTATGAAGCCTTCTTTAGCCAAGGCATTTAGGGCATTTCTTGTATCATAGTCAAAGACTACTGCAGGGCCTAGGACCCAAACAATATAGCCATCTTCTGCATCTCTTTCGTGTTTTAAAAGTTTATATAAATAGTCATAGTCTCTTGAAGAAGAAGTCTCAACAGACCTGCCTGGCTTAGAGTAGGCATCAGCTCCAAAGGCATTTTCATCGACAAAAATCCCTTCATCTAGAATTCCATCCCTGCCTAAAACTATTTTATCACCCTTTTTTATCTCCCTAATTTCCTTGATAATAATTTCTCCATCAACAAGACTTGCCACACAGTTTAATGAATTGTGGTCTGGTAGGATAAACTTGCCATCCACCTTATAAAAGGTAGGCTTGTGGTGGGTAAGGTAGAAGCCATCTGGGGCTATGCCATCAGCTTCTGCTGGGCATGTCTTAATATTTTCTGCCTTGGTAAATTCTTCCTTAGAAAAATCTGGCAAGGCAAGTTCTGCTAGTTTAAATTCCATGTCTACTCCTTTTTATTTTTAAAGTTTAACGTCAATCTTACAAGAAGGCAAGCAAAGTCCAAAGCAAATGGGCAAAAAATCCTGCGCATAGACCGCCTATGGTGTGGCAAATTATGGCATTACCTGTCATTTCCTTGGTATCTAGGGCATCCATCATGGCTATGTGGGTTGATAGATAGCCTGACCAGCACATGCATATAGATGTGAAAACTGCTATGTCATTGCCTGAAATTATTCCCCTGCCTGCCATATCTGCTACAAGGCCTATGGCAGCACCGGCTGAGCCTAGGGCTGTGATTGGAACAGCTATGGCCTCTGGGCTTTTAAAGCCAAAAATTGGATTTATTATAAAGGATAATTTCTCACCGATTACTGGCAAGAGGGCTATGCCTTGGTTGGCCTCGCCTGTATAGCCATTTGCTCCTGGCCCATTTGTTAGCATAATTACTAGGGTACAGATTAGGCAAACTCCAGGAATTATAGCCACTCCCATGTCTACTCCGACCCTGCCCCCATCAAGGAGGGCTGTGATAAACCTAGAGCCAACAGAGCCCTCTCTTACCTGCCTAAAGCCAGCAGGGATGGCTTTGACTGACTTGGTTTCTACCATCTCTTCTGTCCCGTAATATTTTTTGGTCTTTCTAATCATAAGCCTTACAGATACGATAGATCCGCAAACCGCCCCCAGTAGGCCTACCATGGCCGCCTTTAGGGAAGCCTCAACAGGCAGTGCCATCATAGATGTGACTGTGATAAGGCCCATGCCAAAGGCTGTGCCTAAGTTGGTTAGGGCTGGCATCTGGTATTTTTTAAAATACATCCTAAAATTATCATCCCTAGCCAAGGTGAGGATGGCTGGGTTATCAGACATAAAGCAGGATAAAACTCCTAGAGAGCTTGCTCCTGGTAGGTCATAAATAGGACCCATGAGCTTAGAAAGGATTTTATTTACAAGGGCAATTACCCCAAATTCTGAAAAAATCGCTGATAGGCCCCCTGCAAGTACTGCCACCGCCATCAGGTAGAAGCATACATTCATCAAGAGGTCAAAGGAGGTGAGCATCATGGTCTTGACCATGTTTGTCCCACCCATTATATTTGCCATATAGATAAAAAGTCCCAGAAAGAGGCCCAAAAATATAAAGACCTCGGCGCTTATATCTTTTTTTATATTTTTATTTACATCAAGCTTGTCCATCTTATTTCCTTATGTAGAGATTTTAAAAAATATACGATTATTACCGCTTATTTTCTTTTAAATTTATTAGACTACTTCTACCATACCAATCATATGGCTAAAAACTAGGAAAATTAGCTAAAGACTATTCCTAAGTTTCTTAAAACAAAACCCAGCTCTAGGATCATCCTAGGGCCAGGTGATATTTACTATCTAGCATAAAGTTGCATACATTACTGCTTTTATGGTGTGCATCCTGTTTTCTGCTTCGTCAAAGACTAGGGATTGTTTTGATTCAAAGACTTCATCTGTAACTTCGATTGAGTCAAGACCATATTTTTCAAAGATTTCCTTGCCAACCTTGGTTTCCTTGTCGTGGAAGGCTGGTAGGCAGTGGAGGAAGATGGCTTCTTTGTTTGCCATGGCCATGATTTCTTTAGTGACTTGGTAAGGTTTAAGGATTTTGATTCTCTTTTCCCATTCTTCAGCTGGCTCACCCATTGATACCCAGACATCTGTGTAGATTACATCAGCATCTGTAGCTGCTTCCTTGACATCTTCTGTAAGGGTAACTGTTGAGAAGTTTTCTTCCGCAATTTTCTTGCATTCTTCAACTAGCCATTCTTCTGGGAAGAGCTCTTTTGGAGCGCAGGCTACAAAATTTATACCTAGTTTTGCACAAACTACCATTAGGGAATTTGCCATATTATTTCTAGCATCGCCGAAATATACGAACTTAAGGCCCTTAGAATAACCAAAATGCTCTTCGATTGTTAGGACATCGGCTAGCATTTGGGTTGGGTGCCATTGGTCTGTAAGACCGTTCCAAACAGGGACTCCTGAGTATTTTGCAAGCTCTTCGACGTGTTCTTGCTTAAAGCCCCTAAATTCTATCCCATCATAGATCCTACCTAGGACTCTGGCTGTATCGGCAACAGATTCCTTGTGTCCCATTTGTGAACCTGTTGGGTCAAGGTAGGTTACTCCCATGCCTAGGTCATAAGCTCCTACTTCGAAGGAACATCTGGTCCTTGTAGATGTTTTTTCAAAGATGATTGCTATATTTTTGCCCTCAAGATATCTGTGAGGAACTCCAGCTCTTTTCATGTCTTTGAAGTTTTTTGCTAGGTCTAAAAGGTATCTGATATCTGCTGATGAGAAATCAAGAAGTTTTAGAAATGATTTACCTCTGAAATTTTTTGCCATAATTTACTCCTTTTGTGTCCATAAAGTTTTATTAACTATATTTTAACATATTTTTTAAAACTTTGCAGTATTTTTTTAATTGCCTTTTAAATCATAAAAAAAGCCACAACATCTTATTTTCTGTCGTAGCTTTCCTTATTTATATCTCTAAGGTCGATTATACTGTCGGCAATTAGGTCTAGAAGGGCCTTATTATGGGAAATGAAGAGGATGCCGACCTTTTTATTTTTGGCAAAGTCTAGCAAAATTTTACAAATCTCAGCCTGGTTTATAGTATCAAGCATACTTGTGACTTCATCTGCTATTAGGTACTTACAAGGATCTCCCATTACCCTTGCCAGGCAAATCCTTTGGAGTTCGCCGCCTGATAGCTCTACGGGAAACTTGTCTAGAAACTGTTCCCTGATGCCAAAGGCCTCTTTTATTTCGCCAGTCACTTGCCAGCCTTCATTTAAAATCTTTCCCACCTTCCAAGTGATATTTACGTTTTTTTCTGGATTTTGGTGGACCATCTGGACTGGCAGAAAGCCCTTAAGGTCTCTGATGTCCTTGCCATCCACAAGGACAGTCCCCCTCGGTGCCTTGATATAGCCTGCTATAAGTTTACCGAGAGTTGACTTTCCGTAACCTGATGGGGCCACAAGGCCCAAGACCTCACCCCTCTCTAGCGTGAGGCTACAGTTTTTTATAATATCCCTCTTCCCATCATAGGAAAAGGACAAATTCTTTACTTCAATCATTTTCTATCCTATCTAAGTCCATGCCATTTTCAGGCAAGGCCCTTATGAGCCTTTTAGAATAGGGATTGGCTAAACCTGCCCCCTTATTAGCAAAGGCGGACCTATCCCCTACTTCTATAATCTCTCCATCATAAAAAATCCCAATCCTATCGGCACATGACAAAGCCATATTTATGTCGTGGCTTATAAGAAGTAGGGTCTTGCCAGCTTCCTTCATCTTTTTAAAATAGCTGACAATCTCATCTGTAGCCTCCTTATCCATGCCAGGGGTCGGTTCATCTGCAATTATAAAATCTGCCCCACTTAAGATGGCATCACTTACAAGGACTCTCCTAGCCATGCCACCAGAAAGCTCTCTTGGATACATATCATCAACATGGCTCCCCAGGCCAAAAGATTGGTAGACCTCTCTTTGTTTGGGATAATCATGCCTTGACAAGGTCATCCTTGCCTGGTCCTTGGTCCTTAAAAGAGGATTTAAAGATGTAATTGACTGGGGGATAAAAAATATTTCCCTGCCCCTGACTTTTTCCAAAAGATCTTGGTCTAAGATTTGCCCCTTATAAAAGATTTCTCCCTCGCTTAAGCCATTGTAGGGCAAAAGTCCGAGGATGGCGGAAGCTAAGAGGCTTTTCCCAGAGCCTGATGCCCCAAAAATTGCCATAATCTCTCCTTCCCTTACATCTAGGCTCAGATTTTTTATTATATCAAGCCTTCTTCGCCTAAGGCCCCTGGTGTATTGGTCAAAGGCCACATTTAAATTTTTAACTTCTAATATATTCATAAAATCACCTGTGATATGAGTAAGGATCTAGCAAATGTTTGACATCTTCACCCAGCCTATTTATGGCAAAAACCAAAAAGCAAAGCAAAAGCCCTGGGAAAAAGGCCAGATGCCATGACCCACCTATAAGGTATTTCATCGATTCTGATAAGATTATACCTATGGATGGACTGGATAGGGAAAGGCCAAAGCCCAGAAAGGAAATGGCTGACTCATGAAGGATGGCGTGGGGAAATAGCAAAATAAGGCCTACAAGCATCTGCGGGAAAATCTTTGGCAGGATGTGGTTTTTAAAAATATAAAACCTCGACTTACCCATTGCCCTTGATATCTTTATATAATTTTCATCCTTAAGAGCAAGGATTTCTCCCCTTAATAGCCTGGTTAGACCTGTCCAGTGAGTAAGACCAATTCCTAAAATCACGCCCCTAAGGCCCCTGCCAGCTGCTATTGCCACAAGGATTAGGACCATCATGTGGGGAATGGAAAGGCTTAGGTCAATTATAAAATTTATGACCTTATCCAAATACTTATTGCCAAAAGATAAGAAAAGGGCAAAAACACTTGCCACAAGAAGGGCTGAAAGAGAACCCAAAAAGCCAATCTGTATGGAAGTAGCAAGGCCCTTGATTGTCCTTAAATACATGTCCCTGCCAGTTTGGTCTGTCCCAAAAATGTGGGAAAGGCTCGGCCCTTGTAATTTATTTGCAAAATCAATTGATAGGTCTCCTTCATTAATCATTGCCCCTCTGATAAAGATAAAGGCCACAAATAATATGGCAAGGCCAATCTCTATCAAGGTCTTTTTTCTAAGGCTCATTGGAGATTTTCCGATTAATTTCCTATTCATAGGCCCCTCCTAGTCTTACGTCTAGCCTTGGCAAGATTAAATCCCAAAGCCTATTACCCAGATAGACAAAAATCGACGAAAAAAGGACAAGGCCCAAAAGCAGCGGTGCATCAGACCTAAGGCCAGCTTCTACAGTCAGGGACCCAAGACCTGGATAGGAAAAGACATTTTCGACTAAGATTGTCCCAGAAAAAAGCTCCGAAAAATACGTAAAGAGCAAACTAAGACCTGGTAAAATCAAATTTTTAAGGGCGTACTTGCTAATAATTTCTCTTTTTTTCATCCCACGAGCCTTGGCATAGGTGATAAAGTCTTCATTTAGGATATCTTCAGTCTTAGCCCTGGTGTGGAGGATGATATTTGAAGATCCCACCAGGCTTAGGCAAAGGCAAGGAAGGACCATATGGTAGAGCCTATCAGCAAAGCTGATATCTTCTGTCAAAACTCCTGCAGGAGATCCCATAGAGGCTGGAAAAAGCTTAAGCTTAAGGGAAAAAACCATAATCAAGACCAGGCCCAGCCAAAAGCTAGGGGTCGATGCAAAAATTATGGCATAGGCCTTGATAAATTTATCCTTTAGACTTCCAATATTTGCCCCTGCCACAAGGCCCAAGAAAATACCCAAGACCCCTTGCAAAATCCAAGCTAGGGCCATTAGCACAAAAGAATTAGCAAAGCCCTCTTTTATTATGGCAATAACCTCTCTATTATAAATATTTGAAATCCCCAAGTCGCCCCTAACAAGATTGGCAAGCCAGCTTAGGTATCTTTCAAAAAGGGGCTTATCAAGGCCCCACTTGGCAATTAGGGCTGCCTTTTGACTTTGGTCAAGCCCACTTCCCTTAGCCCTTGCAAAAGAGGCTATGGGGTCAATTGGCGATAGGTCCAAAAGCAAAAAACTTATAAAAGATACTGCCAGGATGAAAAGAATAAAGGTGACAAGCTCCCTTAAAATTTTCTTCCCCATCTTATTCCCATTTCCAATTAGCTATAGAATCTATAAGGGTGTAGCGGGATGAGTGTGGCTCAATCTTTGTCTTGCCAAGCTCTAGACCATCTCTTACAAGATAGAGGTGGTTTTCATTTACAAGCCATACCCAAGGACAATCGCCCTTCCAAGAAAATCCATTCTCTCCATCCCATTGGGCCTTTTTGAAATTATCATAAAAGTCTTCCAAATTATCTGCTGAAAGGCCATCTTCAAAATATTTATCAACCCTTTCATTAGCATAGAAATTAGTATTGTAATAGTCATAGCCCCTAAATTTAGAAGCGTAGGAGTAATACATATCTAGTGGGTCGTAGCCGCCCCAACCAAAGAGGACTGCCTGGCTATACATCTTATCTGCAAAAAAGTCCCAGTCTCCATAGATTGGATTTACATCAATGCCAATTTCCTTAGCCTTTTCAGCGAAATATACCGCGAGATTTTCCCTATCTTGGTAGGCATAGTAGAGGTCAAATTTGGCTTTCACTCCGTCCTTTTCCCTGATGCCGTCAGAGCCTTCCTTCCAACCTGCTTCATCTAGGATTTGCTTAGCAGCTTCGGTATCTCCATCCTTTATATCAGCTGTTTCCTCGTTATACCAAGGAAGATTATCTGCTATGGATGTAGCCTTGGTAGCTTCGCCATTTAGGACATGATCTATTATCTCTTGCCTATCCATGGCTATGTTTAGGGCCTTTCTTATGGCTATATCGCTTGTAACATCATTTCCAATTGGTGCACCTGGGGCTAGGGTCTTATCGTCTGTGACCCCTCCAGTATTAGCCACAACTGGAAGGGAGATTCCCCTATTATCTACGGTTTTAACTGAAAGCTGGTGGAAGCCTTCTACTTTCATATCCTTTGCTGTGTAAGGGATTCTAATAATATCGCAAAGGCCCTCCTTGGCTGTGGCAAGGGCTGTGTCATCATCCTTAAAGAAAATGAAGGTCAACTTTTTAAATGGAACCTTATCCCCATAATAATATTCATTTGGCGCTACTATCATCTCTTGGCCCTTTTTCCATTCGACAAGCTTAAAAGGACCTGAGCCTACAGGATTTTCCCCGTAGCCGTCCTTGTATTTGTCCTTGCTTACAATTCCAAGAGATGCCATGGTGGTTGTAAAGGAAATGTCTGGTTTTTCTAGGACAAGCTTAAGGGTCTTATCGTCGACTTTTTCAGCCTTTGCGAAACGGGTGAGGTTGATTCCGGCAGTATTTTCTTCCTTGGCCTTGTTATAAGAAAATACTACATCATCAGCTGTTAGATCTGTGCCGTCAGAAAATTTGAGACCGTCCTTGAGGGTGACTGTGTATGTAAGCTTATCATCTGAGATTTTATAATCTTCTGCCAAATCATTTACTATATTTAGGTCCAAGTCTCTCTTAAGTAGGGATGAGTGGAAAAGTAAGCTTGATGAATGGCTTGCCTCATGGATTGGGTCAAAGCCCTTTTCTGGCTCAGAGCCTATGCCAAGGATTAGTTCATCCTTTGGATGGCTTGTTTCAACTTGTGTCTTTGTTTCTGTCTTTGTCCCAGTCTTACTTTCATCTTTAGAAGCCCCACAAGCTGTGAGTGCAAGGCTTAGGGCCAAAAGACCAACGACTTTTCCTAGTATTTTCTTCATTTCTTCTCCTTTTACAATAAAAATAGGCATAGGTCACCCGTCTGAGTTTCCTATACCTTCTTAGTATAATTGCTTAAATATTTGCCCCTCTTTAGCGAGGGAGTTTGGATATTCTTATCCCGGCCACTTCTGCGACCTAAAATGCTTCCTGCATTTTATAAATTCTTTTCAACTTCTATCATGGCAAGGTCGACAAGTTTTTTAATCGAATAGTCAGTAATTCCGACTATGATATTGTCATCATGCCTAAAGGGAATTAGGATTTTGATAGCAGGCGATAAGGATACAGCCTGGCTTATCTTTTCTGTGATTTCTCCATATAGGGAATTGGTGAGCATAATCCCGATTGGTCCTAGGATTATATCAGCCTTGGCGGCATTTACCACTACTGGGTTTTCTCCAGTAGCTCCCCTATTTGCCCCAGCCTTTAGCATGGCGCTTGTGGCTAGAGAATTTGTCCCAACACAGGTTATATCAAGGTCTTTGTGGCGGGCCCTTAATTTTGTTATAAGCTCTTTGCCAAGACCTCCGCCCTGGGCATCTATTACTAGTATTTTCATAAATTCCCCCTAATAGAAGATTACGATATTATTATAACATAAGAAAATGTTTTTTAAAAGATTTATTCAATATGAAAAGGGACCCATAGGGCCCCTTCACATAGAAAAGAATAAGTTAGTCCTTGTTTTCATAAGGGAAAACATAAAGGAATTAATAATGAAAAACCTAGCTAATTTGATAGCTGCTATTATTATAACACAAATTTTATCTTATGCAAACTATTTCATGAATTTTTTTTCACATTTAATCCATGCTCTTTGCATAAAAGCTTTCGTTTTCCTAATTATCACATTCTTCGATTTTTTCTATGTCTTTATTTTCTCCAATTATTACAAGGAGGTCATATTCTTCTATAACCTCATCAGGGCGAGGAGATACGATCATATCGCCATTTCTCTCAAAGGCCACCACATTTAGGTCAAATTTATTTCTAAAATCCAAATCCTTTAGACTCTTGCCAACCCAAGTCTCGTGAGCCTTGACCTCGGCCATAGAAAATTTATTTGAAAATTGGATAAATTCCATAAGATTTGATCCAGAAATGAGCCTTGCAAGCCTTTCCCCGCTGTCTCTTTCCGGGAAAATTATCCTGTCTGCCCCAATTTTCTTAAGAATTCTAGCCTGAACAAGGGATGTAGCCTTAGAAATTACAGTTTCAATACCGGCATCCTTGCAAAGAAGGGTCGCCTCTATACTTGATTCAAGATTTGATCCTGTAGCAATTATAGCTATATCAAAGTTTTTGATTCCCAATTCATTTAGGGCATCAGGGTCTGTGATGTCTGCTTGGGCGGTATAGGCCACATCGTCTGCTAGCTTTTGGATCTTGTTATAGTCCATATCTACAGCCATGACCTCTATGTTTTTTTCTGATAGCTTGCGGGCTAGGGCAGATCCGAACCTGCCTAGGCCTAGTACGATAACATTTTTCATATTTACTCCTTTATCCTATAGATATAAAACTTTCTGGATATCTGATTAGTGATTTTCTAGTCTTCATGCCAAAGGCAAAGGCCATGGTCATTGGGCCAATCCTGCCTAGGTACATACAAATGGTTATTAAAATCTTGCCAATATTTGAAAGATTCGAGGTTATTCCCATGCTGGCTCCTACTGTGGCAAGGGCTGATACGGTCTCATAGAAAATTTCCACAAGGCCTGCCTTTTCTGTAATGGTAAGGATAAAGCTTACAGAAATGATAATAGTCACAGAAACAGCAAAGATAGCAAGGGCCTTTCTTACTGTTTCTTCTCCTATGTGTCTTTTAAATAAAACCGGCTCATCTTCACCCCTAATAACGGCAATAGTTGAAAGGATGAGGACGCCAAAGGTTGTAGTCTTGATCCCCCCTGCAGTAGATCCTGGAGATCCACCTATAAACATAAGGCCTGCCAAAAGAAGGGCTGTAGAATCCTTGATATTTTCAAGCTTAACCGAATAAAAGCCTGCAGTCCTTGCTACAGTGGATTGGAAGAAGGATTCTGTAAGAGATGCTCCAAGGCCCTCCCCAACAAGGACTCCCCCATCCTTTTCAAGGATAAAAAATCCAAGGGTACCCACAGCCAGAAGGATGCCTGTAAGGCTTAGGACAAGCTTAGAGTGGGTTGAAATCTTTTCAAAAGACCTCCTCCTAAAAAGCTCACTTGTAACCACAAAACCAAGACCTCCGATAATAACCAGGCCACAAAGGGTAGAATTTACAAGCAAATCATCCCTAAAAGGATAGATACTATCACCCAAAATATCAAAGCCAGCATTACAAAAGGCTGATATAGAGTGAAAAATAGAAACCCATAGGCCCTTAGCAAGGCCAAAAATCGGAACAAACCTTATAGCTAAAATCATAGCCCCGATTAGCTCCACCCCAAAAGAGAAGAAAAGCACATACTTAAATAAGGCAATCATGCCCTCCAGGCTTTCCACATTGAGCTGCTCCTTAAGAATTTGCCTTGAACTTAGGCCAATTTTCTTGCCCAAAATTAGAGGAATCATTGAAGTAATACTCATCACCCCAAGGCCCCCAATTTGGATAAGGACAATAAGTAGAAGATGACCGTAAGAATTCCAATGCTCTAAGGTATTGACAGGGGTAAGCCCTGTAACACAAGAAGCAGAAGCTGCCACGAATAAGGCATCAATAAGGCTCGTTTCATTACCACTACGAGAAAAAAATGGCATCCTCAAAAGCAAAGCTCCGATTGTAATCACAATGGCAAAGCCCAAGGTAAGGACCATAGGCGGGTTGTGGGTTATATTGTCATATATTTTGGATAAAAAATTCTTTTCCATATTAACTCCTAAACAAAGCCCCTTTTTATAAAAAGAAAAGGGAGTAACTAGCTAAATTCTACAGTTTTTTATAGATTTGTCAAAGGCTATTTGTTAAAAATTAATACAAAAATTTTCATTCTGGGTAAAATAATATATAAGAAGACACAAAGAAAGGACGACCATGAAAAAGCTACTTACAATAATTGCCATGAGCCTAATGATTTTCCTGCCCAAAGAGGCCTTGGCAGATGAATTTAAAGAAATAAATATAGAGGCAAGGCTCGATGAAAAGGGAATCGGCTCTATAAAAGAAACTTGGCATATAGATGAAAATGACACAGACTATACAGAAAGATACAAGGCCATAAATAATCTCAGGGGCCTTAAAATCGAAGATTTTTCCGTCTCAGCCTTTGGCAAGGATTTTGAAAAAGCCGACCCTTGGGATGTGGACAAGTCCTTTGAAGAAAAGGCCTACCGCTACGGCACAGTCCAAAAAGACGATGGATACGAGCTTTGCTGGGGCATAAGCAAGTATGAAGATAATGTCTACGACCTAAAATACAAGATAAGCCCCCTAGCCATCGGCCTAAATGATGCTGACATGGTCTTTTTCAAATTTGTGGGAGATGACTTTGATCCCATGCCAGAAAAAGTAAATATCAAAATCGCCTCCTACAAGCCAATAGAAAGGGATGTGAAGTTTTGGGGCTTTGGTCTTAAGGGCAATATAGAAAATAAGGACGGGGTCATAGAACTTAATTCTACTGGAGGCATTGACTATGCCACAGTCATGATCAAATTTCCAAAGGGGACCTTTGCTACTTCTTACAGGGAAGATAAGAATTTCAAGGATTATGCTGACCAGGCTGTGAAGGGGTCTAAATGGGAAGAAAACCAAGGCAAGGCCTACAAGCCACCAATGCCAGTTTGGGCCAAAATTCTAATAGGTCTTGCTAGTGCCCTCGGATTAGCAGGAGCCTTTGCAGGAATCCGTGCCGCTAAGTTATCATTTTCTGAAAAAAGAATAGTAAATCTCAAAGACCTTAGAAAGCCAAAGGACTTTGGCAGGGAATATTTAAAAAATATCCCTTATGATGGCCACATAGAAGACTTGGCCTTTATTATAGAAAAGACCTACATCAATTCCATAAGTCTAGCCGAAGACTATGTAAATGCCTTCATCCTCAAATGGGCCCTTGCTAAAAAAATCGACCTAGGCGAGGACAAGTATGGCCTAGTGTCTGAAAAGAAAATTAAAATCCTAGAAAGACCAGACAACATGGGAGCCCTTGAGGGTAAATATTTCGACACTCTCTATAAGGCAAGTCTAAGAAGCCATGATGGCTTCCTTACAGATTATGCCTACCAAAAATACCTAGAAAAAAATAAGGACGTCCTCGATAATTTCTATGAGGACCTAGAAGACCTTTCTCTTGCGACCCTCAAGGAAAAAGGCTACATCGAAGACTATGAGTACGAAAAGACCTTCCTATCTTCATCAAGGACAGGGACAGAGCTAAGATTGACCCAAAAGGGTATCGAACTTTATGAAGACCTATGCAAGTTTAAATCCTACCTTGCATCTTACGAGCTTGTTGGAGAAAAAAGCCAAGAAGAGATGCCTAAGTGGAAGGACTTTCTAATCTATGCCCAAATCCTAGGCCTTGGCGAAAGTTTTGAAAAAATAGTAGAAAGAGATGACTATTATATGAATAATTTCATCTACTACCCATATTTATTTACAAACTCCAGAGGTTTTTCAAAATCCATCAACCAATCTTATGGTGAGGCTACCGGCTTTTCAAATGCAGGCTTTGGAGGTGCCACATCAGTAGGCGGAGGCGGCGGATCCTTCGGTGGTGGAGGTGGCGGCGGCCGCTAAAATTCAAAACAAAAACACCTAGCTAAGGACTTTGCTCCTTCTAGGTGTTTTGTTTTTCTAATTAATCACATTTACTTTTTGCCCCTTAAGAAGTTTAATAAGGTCCTTTTCCTTCTTATAGGCAAATCTCATATTATCCTGGGCATTGGCCTCCTTGAAATTAACTGTAAGAAGGAGGTTTTTCTCAGCCCTTGACAGGGTCACAGACTTAATCTCATCAAGCTTTACTTTTTTATTTAAAAATGGGTTAAGCTTATTGGTATAAAGAAAATCCTTGCTAAAGCCCCTGGCGATTATGCCCGAATAATTCCAAAAAATTATGGCAAGGCCAATGGCTAGGGTGTTTATAATATAAGGCTTAAAAACCCATTGGTAGATAGCAAACATAACTAGCATCATAAGATAGACTGCAAGGTCTACCTTGGTAAATTTAACCCTAATTTCAATCCCAGAAAAAAGATAGAGGTTATAAAGGCCTAAGAGGGCAAAAACCCCCGATAAGATAAATATCATAAGTCCTCCTAGTTGTTAGCAGAATTTGCAGCTGCAGCAGCTTCGCTATCCTTGATATTATTTAGGCAAATGACAAGGGCAAGCATTGCCTCAGTATAGTCCTCATCTAGGACCCTTAGCTCGTATTGGTCGGTCATGGCGAAAAATACCTTAGAAATCTCGCCAATCTTTTTCCCATCAAGGCTTATATCAAAATTATAATCCCAAATAGATCCCTTAAGATTAATAGTCCCAAAATCTGTTTCTATGTCGACCTTTCTTCTCAAAAAACTTAGCCTAGACTTGATAGCCATTTGGCTTCCATCCTTAAAATCTACAAAATAAGTAGGCAAAAAGGATAGGATTTTTCTCTCAACCTTAAAAGCTTCCTTCATATCCCTATCATAAACCCTTGACCTATAGCCAAAAAAGGTAAAATCCTGATCCAGATAAAAGGCCTTGTCATTATTTTCATCCATAATCCAATATTTGTCAGTTATTTTGAAAAATTTTTCCTTAAAATAGTATTTTTTCATATAAAACTCCTTTGGTTTTATCGCAATTTATAATATAGTATTTATATTAGATTATACCCGAGAAAAGAAAGGAAGAATATGAATACAATCACAAATTATATAAAAGATTTAGTAAATACCCCATCACCAACAGGCTTTACCATGAAGGCCACAAAATACCTTTGCGATGAGTTTGAAAAGCTAGGCTATAAGCCTTACACAAACAACAAGGGCAATGTCATAGTCCCAATAAATGAAATGGAAGGAAATAATGGTCTACTCTTATCAGCCCACGTCGATACTTTGGGGCTTATGGTTAGGTCAATAAAGGCCAATGGCGCCCTAAAGCTTACCACGATCGGTGGTTTTCCTTATAATTTTGTAGAATTTGAAAATGTCACAATCCACACCAGATCTGGTAAGGAATACACAGGAGTATGCAGGCTAAATAATCCAGCAGTCCACGGCTCATCTGACCCAAGAGAGGCCAAACGTGATGACACAACCATGGAAGTAGCAATAGATTCCATCACCCATTCTAAGGAAGAAACTCAGGCCCTAGGCATAGAAAATGGGGACTTCATCTCCCTTGACCCTAGATTTAGGATAGACAATGGCTTTGTCAAAAGCCGCCACCTAGATGATAAGGCCTCAGCAGGCATCCTCCTTGCCCTAGCCAAGGAAATTAAGGATAAGGATATAAAGATAAACCGCCCTTTATACATGATGTTTACAGTCTATGAAGAAGTAGGCCACGGGGCAAGCTCAGGACACCCTGCTGGCATTTCCGATATGGTCGCAGTCGATATGGGAGTAGTCCACGATGATTTAACCTGCGATGAGCTTAAGGTATCAATTTGTGCCAAGGATTCGTCAGGTCCTTACAATTATGACCTAACAAATGATCTAATCGCTACAGCCAAAAAGGTCGGCATAGACTACGGAGTAGATATTTACCCATTCTACGGATCTGATGCATCAGCTGCTGTAGCAAGTGATTATGACTATAGGCATGCCCTTGTAGGATGCGGGGTTGCAGCAAGCCACGGCTATGAGAGGACTCACGAGAAGGCAATCAAGGGCCTATTTGACCTTCTTCTCGACTTCATCCAAAGATAGGAGATAAAGATGGAAAATAATAAAGATAATAAAAATAAACAAGGCCTACTTAGTAGAATTTGGGAATTTTATAAAAGCTTTGCGGCAATCTTTCTAATAGTCTTTGCCATCAAATTCTTCGTCCTAGGCCTTACAGCAGTATCAGGCCACTCTATGGACCACACACTCGCCACAGGTGATATCATGGTCGTAAATAAGCTACCACAGAGCCTAAATAAATCCTATAAGAGAGGCGAAATAGTAATCTTCCACTCCCCAACCGAGCCTTGGAAGCTTTATATCAAAAGAGTGATCGGTCTACCAGGAGATATGGTCGAGATCAAAGACGGAAGCTTTTATATAAATGATGAGAAGTTAGAAGAAGACTACCTAGATGAGGGCATGGAAACAGAAGCCACAAGCGATATGACAGGTTGGTTTGTAGGAGATGATGAATATTTCCTAGTAGGAGATAATAGGCCTAAATCCAACGACTCCAGAAACTTCGGCCCAGTGTCCAAAGATAGCTTCCTAGGCGAGGCCATAATGAGAATCTACCCACTTAACAAAATAAAAACCTATTAAAGAAAATCAGCTCCAGGCAATTGCTTGGTAGCTGATTTTTTGTGGGCAAATTTATGATTATAGAAATTTTCCCTCGCTTTATTTTTTAGAATTACAACAAGGCCTTGCCTTCAATATAATAATTTCCATGAAAAAAGTAGGAGGCTTTTGCCTACCTACTTTTTAAATCGAAAACTTATTAGTCTTCTTTTTTCTTTTTCTTTGTTGCTAGAAGTCCAGCTATTGATATGCCCATGCTTGTGACTATTGGTGCAACTGATCCTATACCTGTTTTTGGATTTGTTGACTTGTTTTCTTGCTTAGCAAGTTTTTCATCATCAACTGGAGTACTTACTTCTCCTTTTTCCTCAGTCTTTGAATTTTCCTTTGGACCTTCTGGAGTCTTAGGATCTTCACCTGGCTTACCTGGCTCATTTGGCCTATTTGGTGTCTCGCCTGGTGTGCCTGGTTCATTTGGTTTTGGATCTTTTGGATTCTTTGGTCCTTCCGGTTGAGGATCCTTCGGATTCTTTGGTCCCTCTGGTTGAGGGTCTTTTGGATTCTTTGGTCCCTCTGGTTGAGGATCCTTTGGATTCTTTGGTCCTTCTGGTTTAGGGTCCTTTGGATCTTTTGGTCCTTCTGGTTTAGGGTCCTTTGGATCTTTTGGTCCTTCTGGTTGAGGATTCTTTGGATCTTCTTCTGGTTTTGGGTCTTTTGGATCTGGTTTTACAGGTGGGAGTTCGCAGACATTCTTTGTTCCGATTTCTATAATCTTATCTTGTTTTTCTGTGATTGTCTTAGTATCCCTAGAGACTTCCTTGCTGTTTTCTATCTTAACGGTAGTTTCTGTCTTACCTGGCTTACCTTCTTGGATGACCTTAGTTTTTCCAGCCTCAAGATTTGGATTTTCTCTAATGATAATATCGTAAGCTTTTTCGCTTTCATAAGTGAACTCGCCATCAGTCTTAGAACCATATTCTACGACCTTATTCTTCGGCTCTATTCTTTCTTCTTTCACTTCAAGCTTACCAGTTTCCTTGTTGAAGGTTGTGGTATATTTTACAGATCCCTTAGAGCCTTCTTCGACGACTTTTTCTTCACCAGCTTTAAGCTCTGGGTTGTGTCTGTACTCAGTATTATTACCAAGTTCAGTTTCTTTCACAACTGGTTTAACACCGATTCTTACTACTCTATCTTCTTTTTCTGTGATAGTCTTTGTAGTTTCTGTAGCTTCACCAACTGGCTTAGAATCTTTTATCTTTTGGGTAATTGTAACTTCTTCCTTGCCTGGCTTACCTTCATTTTCAATCTTTTGGAATCCAGCTTCAAGAGTTTCGTCATAGATTACCTTAGTTTCGTAAGGTATTTCCCTTTCGATTGTCTTTGTAGTTTCACCTTCAGATGGTTTCTTACCTACTCTTACAATTCTCTTTTCTGGAGCTTTTGTTTGTATTGGTTTACTTTCTTCTGATTTAGTTACTTTTCCATTTACGATAGTATGAGTTACAGTTATTTCTTCTTCACCAAGTTTTCCTTCTTTATCGACTACTGTTTTACCTGGTTCTAGAGTTTCATCTACGATATATTCTGTTTCAAATTCAACTGCTTTAGTTTTCTTAGTTTCAAAAGTACCTGTAAAGTCATCACTACCCACTTCGATAATTTCTTTAACTGGTGCTTTTGTTTCTTTTGGTTCTGAAGTTTTTGTTACTTTAGAGTTTTCGATAGTTACTGTAAATTCTTCTTCACCTTCAACACCTTTTTGGACTACCTTGTGTTCACCCTTCTTAAGTTCAGGGTTTACCCTTACTTCTACTTCAAATGGTTTCTTATTGGTGTAAGTGTGAGTTCCATCAGATTTTGCACCAACTCTAATCTTTCTTGTAACTGGTTCTTTTGTTCGTTTTGTTTCTCCACGAACTTCTTCACCAGCTGTACCATTTTTAATTTCTCTTGTTAGCTCGGTTTCTTGTTCACCAAGTTCACCCTTTTGATCTTCTACAATTTGACCTGGTTTTAGGCTAGGGTCAACTGTTACTTCAGTTTCAAATGGAATTGGGTCTTTGTCAACA
>OJLW01000153.1_pt1 | contig 38142 bp, 35 predicted proteins | sample 1597021 | NCBI WGS metagenome assembly OJLW01 (sample SAMEA3904676, study PRJEB24821) | metagenome | biome: Builtin; feature: hospital; material: surface | place: USA | collected 2013-06-03
AAGCTGGAAAGACCCGAGACCCGCGCCACGGCTCAGCCACCAGATTGCCGCAGACGCTGCCAATCCACCGAGGAACGCACTGAGCGGGACCCCCAGAAGGTGCAGCAGCATTCCGGAGCTTCCACCAGCAAGTAACGCGGTCAACGCGAAAGCGGAGGCACCCGAGGTGACGCCCAGAATGTCTGGGCTCGCCAATGGATTCCTCGTGATGGTCTGGAAGATCGCCCCCGCAAAACCCAGCGCAGCTCCTACTCCCAAAGCTGTCACTACCCGCGGCAGACGCCACTCAATAATCACCGTACGAGCCAATTCCGTGGTTTGGCCCATGAGCGCAGAAACAATATCCCGGACCGTAAGCTCGAAGTCTCCGACCATGACACCCCCAAGGGCCGCGGCGAGAGCCAACACCGCAAGGACACCATTCGTCACGAAAACCCGCATCACAGTTTCGCCCCTTTACGCAAAAGGTACAGGGCGAACGGGGCGCCAACAAAGGCGAGCGTGATACCCACCTGCAATTCGCCGGGCCTGGCGATGATGCGTCCGATAACGTCGGCAAGCAACAGCAGCGATGCCCCCGCCAGCGCGGAACACGGCAGCACCCAGCGGTAATCTGGCCCCGTAAAGGCGCGCACTAGGTGCGGAACGACCAGGCCGACGAACCCGATCGGGCCCGCCCCAGCCACCGCGGCACCAGTGAGCAATGCAACGACGATGATGCCCACGGCCCGCGCGATGTTCACTCTCACGCCAAGTGCACTGGCCACGTCGTCTCCCAAGTTCAAGAGGTTCACCCGATTGGCCGTGGCAAAGGCCCCCACAAGCCCGAGGAGAATCACCGGGGCAAGCACCGCGACTACCTGCATGTCGCGCCCAGCGATAGCACCCGCTGTCCAAAACCGCATCTCGTTGAGGCTTTGTGTATTCGTCAGCACGATGCCACTGGTAAGCGCACTACAGACCGCGCCCAGCGCAGACCCTCCGAGCACGACCATGATTGGGGTAGATCCCAGGCTCCTCATGCTAAGCGCGAACACGAGCGCCACCGCGAGTATTGCGCCGAGGAAGCCCACCCCAACAGTGCCCAACACCGTCATGGAGCCGTGAAAGGAAATAGCTGCCGCCACTGCGAGCGCCGCACCGGGCCCTACGCCCAGCAGGTTTGTGTCTGCGAGCGGGTTTCGGGTGTGGCCCTGCAGCAGCGCCCCCGCTGTACCTAGCGCTGCCCCTACCAACAGGCCGAGCAGGGTGCGCGGAACTCGAAGTTGTGCGATGATCTTCGCCTCGTCGCTGGCCGCCTCGAGTTGTTCGGCGCCTCTCGAGAACGCCAGCGTGATTCCGTCGCGAACCGCGCTCACCGTTGCCGCGAACCCCATTTCGCGCGCCCCGAACAGAAGCGACACTAATGCTGCGCACACGGTGAAAGCCGCAAGGAAAGCGACAAGCCCTACACGTTTATCCACGTTGTAACCCCGTTATCGCCAGTACCCCATAAACGACACGTGGTGGCGAGGCACACTCGCCTCTTTCACCAGGAGCCGCCGCATCGCCGTCACAGTCGTGCTCTTCCCTGCGATCCAGTAGTAGGTATGCCCTGCAGTACCCGAAGCGGGGGCGATAGATTCACCGCCGCTGGAGTACGTGGGTGTCTCCCAGACCATGTCGAGGAGGGCCTCATCAACTGGCTCTAGTCTTCCAGCTCCCGAAGATACTGAGGCACAGCGGGATGCGACATCGTCTTGCAGTTGTGCACGAAGTAAATCCCCGTGGTCGACGTCGCGGTGTTCGCGGAAGTGCCAGCGGACGTCGACCTGCGCAGGGGCGTCGATGGGCAAGTGGTTGCCGGCCGGTACCTCAATGTCAGCAGACCCGGTGAGGCCCCCGGGCCAATCCTCCAAGATGCGGGCTATTGCTGGAAGCGCGGTTTCGTCACCATAGAGGCATGCCATTGCTGCAGACCCCGGATTAAATTCGATGCCAACACCGGAATCATCGTCGCGGGTCGGCCCAATTATCAGGAGCTGCTGGCCAGGTTGCGCGTCCTCCGCCCATGCCGAGGCGGGGCCGGGGTTGTCACTGTGCAGAACAAAATCCACATCCAGCTCATCCGGTTCACCGGCGCATCGCCGGAGCTCTCGAATCGAGTAGGTACGGAGGTGCCCGCGCGTGTGCTCCGGCATCGCACGCCACGCGTCCCACCACCCTTCCTCCGGAAGGGTGAGAACTCCACTGGCGGGTGGGATCAGCAGTTTAATACGCAAATCCCTGATGGGTACGGCAGGCCCCATTGCGTCGACCCCGGTGAACGTCACTCGTTGGAAATTCGGCGCGACACGTTCACTACGGGCGACGGTTGCAAGGAAAGGCCTAAAACTCACCCTGCAGACTATATAGGATTGCCTTACCTAAAGGAAGAAGGGCGGGCTACCGGACCCTTTAATACCCATGCGCCTGGTTCAGTGCCTCGCCGTCCCCGAAGTGCGGGCGCAGATGGTTATCAAACAGGGACAGGGCCGCACCGATGGCCATCTGCATGTTCAAGCGCTGGCGGGCGCCCCCGCCTCAGCAGGACCCAACGTTCACACAAATTGTGAACATAGCTGCAACAGTCAAGCACGAAAACCACTGCTGAGCCCAGCGCACAGGAGGCCGCCTCCCCTGCCGCAGATACGCTGGTTGCCAAGCTGATGTGGGAAGACGTCTACGCCCTGTCGCCGAACGACACGATCCGCAATGCGCTGCACATGTTCGTGGACAAGCGGATTTCTGGCGCGCCGTTGCTTAGCGACGACCGCACGCTGGCCGGTTTCGTCTCAGACGGCGACGTACTCGACGTGATCGGCGACTCCGTGCCGGCCTTCACCACGCCGTACGCGCTGCTCGCACACAACGACTCGACAGAGTTCGGTACTGACGTGGCCGCTGTTCTCGACCGACCGGTCTCGTCGTTAGCAACGATGACGCCGTCGTTCGTCGTTGGCATCATCAATCGCTCCGACATCAACCGCTACCTCGTTTCGACGTTTGTGCCGGTCGCTGGGTAGCGCAACGGGCCGGAGCCTGAGAGTTGTTGGAGAGTTGTTTGAAACAACTCCAAACAACTCTCAAACAACTTCACCTCAAAACAATCCAGTAAATGCACTGTTTCTGCAGCTCAACATAGTTGTTTTGAGTTGTTCCGGGTTGTTTTGCTGACGGTCTGGCGTCTCTGGTTAAGTAGAAACCCACCGGACGCCTGGCCCCCGCTTAGGGCTATCGTGAGCGATCTTTGCTTTACCCAAATCTCTAAAGTGCCGGAGGAGCCGACTTACCGATTGCCTCTCAACACCTAATTCTTCAGCAACTTCACGAGCATTCAGAGCATTCCCTTCACGGAGCTGAGCGATAATCCAGTCCTCCGTCGTTACCGCACTGACTACAGAGGATGCTTCACCGTCAAAAGCGGCTCTGGCTTGCGCGGACAATATCCATTCGGGAGCATCCCTCAGCTGCTCCAGGAAGCCCTGCCTTGCATACCATCCTAAGGTTTCCTGGGCCTGCGCCTCCGAGACTTGCATAAGCCGGGCTGCAGTAGAAGTCATCAAGATCTGATTATTTGCCAAATGGCGTGTAACCAAGAGTCCATTCACACTATCGAAAATGGCATCCCCAAATGTTGAACGCAGCTGATATAGCGCCTTGATGAAATCTTGATCCACCTCACCAGAAGGCAAAGTAACCTCAACAAACGGCCCATCAGTGTTCAGACTCGGGGTTTGCCTGCCGCTTGAGAGCATAGAGACCCACATGCGGTCGAAACCGCGCGACGATTCCTCAGCGAGACTCAACTGCCTTAAAGCCCCCATGAGCACTGGGTTCCGCGGAATAGATTGGGTGGTCAAAATTCTTTCTTTACGAACACCCACTGGAAGGCTGCCAGGAGACCACACTGTCAAGCTGGTGGGAGACTGGTCTACGACTATTGCTGCGGTAGCTCCCCAATCGCGGTGAGCAAACGCATTGGAAACAACTTCGTCAACCGCCATCGTCGGGAACGCAGGAATCGGGAACTCCTGCCCATTCGGGAGCTGGACTCGAGCGATTTCCTGAGATGTATGGTCCTTGATGAGCGCGCGGAGGCGTTCGGAAGCTGTAATTAACGGTGCCGAGATCTCGGTCACCTTTGGATCACCACTGGGCACCTCCCGAAGAAGGTGACGAACTACCGACCGGTTATTTAACGGCTGCATGAAGAGTATTTCCGCTGCGAAAGTCAGTCCTCCATCAGGCTTTAGCAGGCCTAACTCACTGCATAGTTCGAGCCCCGTCCGCGGAACCGGTGAGCTGTCACCCAAGGCTTTTTTCCGATTGGCTAGGAGAACTCTCGCCCGCTCGACGGCTTGCAGATCCAATTCTTCAGGCCCTCGCCTCGACGCCATAGCACTGAAATCTGGATTGGCGCGTGCCAGATGGATACTCCGACGCTCGTCTTCCCCGAGTGGGACACAGCTTTTCCCTACGCGCTTGCTCGCTTGACCTTTGGATCGTTGGTAGAGCGCCATCCCTCGCGGAACACGCAAGATTATCAAACGCGCATCGCACCACTGGATTTCAAAAGCTTCTACTTGGATATGTGGCTGGGTCTTACTGTAGATTTTCTCCACCAACCAGTCGCAAGCACGGTCAGTTCCAGTAAACGCAGATGGCCCCGACTTCTTGTCGTTAACACCAAGGACGATGTATGCGACTCCGCCATCCGCGTTGGAAAAGCAAATAACTTCGTCGACGAGAAATTCTATTAAGCCCGCATCGGGATTCTTGTTCATCGGATGCACAGCGGGGTCTTCCTTGAAGTCCAATATCTGCGATTCCCTACTGCTGGCGTTCTCACCAGCTTCAATCGCAGAAAGCGCTTCCCTTACAACCTCAAACTCCGCATCGACCATGCAATGAGCATAACAGGAGTAATACACGAGTTGTTTAAAACAACTCAAAACAACTCTGAAACAACTTCGCCTCACAACGACCCAGTAAATGCACTGTTTCTGCAGCTCAACATAGTTGTTCTGAGTTGTTCAGAGTTGTGTATTACTCACCGCATTACTCTGGCAACTCACGCCACGCGGGATTCTTTCGCCCCGCGCCACGTAATGATCGCGCCGGCCGCAGCAATCAACGCAATGCCTGCTGCCATGGACCACGTGATCTGGTCACCGGAGAAAGCCCAGCCCAGAATCGCGCCGATAACCGGGTCCAGCGCGAAAAGCGTGCCAACGACCGCCGCCGAGACAATACCGGCAGCGATCGTGTCCATGACAAAAGGGACCACCGCGCCGATGAAGCCCGAGAGCACAATAGTGCCCCACATCGAGCCGTGCACATGCGGTGCCGCGGAAACAGCAAAGGGCGCGAGCACGAACGCCGCGACGACCATCGACAGCGCCAAATCCGGCATCCCACCGCTCTCAGCATTACCCATACGGGCAGCGAAGAGGGTGTAGATGCCGAAGAACGCCGCACCAACTGCGGCAAAAGCAACGCCGACGATGTCAAGGTCGTTGGAGGGTTGCGCGATCAGGGCGACGCCCACGAACGCGGCGATGGCCCACAGACGGGAGCGCCACATCTTCAGTCCAAGAAAAGAAACGACGCAGGGGCCGAGGAAGTCGATGGTCACGGCCACACCCTGCGGAAGACGGGCAATGGCCTGGTACAGCATCACGTTCATCAACCCGATGGCGACGCCGTAAACCACAATGTTGATGGCCCGGGCACGGGTCATGCCCGATAACCGCGGCCGGAACAGCAGCGCCATAATGACGGCGGCCGCGGTCATGCGCAGGCCCGAGACGCCCGGCGCGCCCACGGTCGGCAACATGTCGGTCACGAGCACCGCCGCGGTTTGTGCACCGATCGAGCCGATGAGTACCAGCACAACGGGGGCCGCAGGAAGCCCGTAGAAGAAGTCTACGCCCCGTCGGCAAGCGTCATGCTGTCTCTGCTCAATAGGCACGCATGCAAGATTAGTGCCCGTTGTTCCGGGTCGGCCCTACACCACCGCGTACACGGCCCAAGTAAGCAGGAAACCGATGAGCCCAAATGCGGTAGATACGGTCGTCCAGTAGCGGAGCCCCTGCTTGACGCTGAGGCCCAGGTACTTGGTCACGATCCAGAAGCCGGAGTCGTTGATGTGGCTAAGGACCAGGCCGCCGAAGCCGATGGCAACCATGACAAGAGTGGCTTGGACGCTGCTCAGGCCGGCATCCGCGATGGGCTGGGCGACGAGGCCGGCGGTGGTGAGAAGCGCCACTGTTGCGGAACCCTGCGCAGCACGGAGTGCGGCGGTGAGCAGGAACGCAGTGAGGATGAGCGGCAGACCGCTGCCAGCGAGGAGATCTGAAAGCACCTGGCCAATACCGGATTCAACAAGCACGTTGGCGAACGCGCCACCTGCACCGGTGACGAAGATGATCACAGCGACAGCTGGCAGAGCGGAATCCAAGACATCCGAAGATTCCTGACGGTTCCAACCGCGTTGGCTGCCCAGGACAAACCAGGACACGAGCACCGCGATGATGAGTGCAACCGGGGAGGCACCGATGAAGGAGGCGATGTCGCGGGCAACGGAGCCCTCGTCAAGCACCATGGCGCTGGTGGTGCCGAGCATGATCAAAATGATCGGCAGCAGAATCAGGCCGATGATCGTCCAAGGTGACGGCGGGTTTTCCACTTCACTGACACCGGCGTCCTCGACCGGGGACGCGGCACGCTCGATTCCGCTGACGTCAATGCGTCGGGTGACCAGGTACCCCAGTGTCACGGTCACGGCTGCGATGGGCAGGCCGATAGTGAGAAGGAGGCCGGCGTCGCCGTCGAGAAGCTCAGCGACTGCAACGGGACCCGGGTGCGGCGGCAGCACAACGTGGACGGTGAGTAGCGCTGCGGCAACGGGCAAACCGATCTTGATCGGGTTGATATTCGCCACGGCGGCGAAACCGAAGATGATCGGCGCGAGAATGATGAAGCCGACGTCGAAGAATACCGGGATACCTAGGATGAATGCGGCGATGACCACTGCAGCGACGATGCGCTTACGGCCGAGTTTGCCGGTGAAGTATTGGGCAAGGGCGGTTGCACCGCCAGATTCCTCAATGATCTTGCCCAGCATGGCACCGAGGCCAACGACCACGGCGACGGAGCCGAGTGTCTTGCCCACACCGCCAGTGACAACACCGACGGATTCAGCCAGCGGGATGCCGGAGAGCACCGCAGTGGCAAGGGAGACCAGGAGCAGGGCCACGAAGGCGGGCATACGCACCCAAATCACCAGGGCGAGCAGGACAGCAACGGCCGCGAGGCCAAGCCAAATGAGTCCAGTTCCGGTGATCATGCGTGCTCACCCTTCGGGCCGTTCGGGGACGCAATCGTGATGATGGAGGAATCGTCCTGCGCGGCCATGCCACGAGCGAAGGCCTGCAGGTACTGCTGCTCAGCAGAGGCAGCGACAGGCACAGCAATGCCGGCGGACTTCGCGGCAGCGGTGACGATGCCCATGTCCTTGACGAAGATGTCGATACGGCTCTTTACCTCCGCCCCCTCCTCGGTGTAGGCGTCCAGCATGCGCTCACCGCGATCACCCAGCATGAAGGATGCGGCAGCACCGCTCATCAGGGCATCCAGCGTGGCCTTCTGATCCAGGCCAAGCTCGCCTGCCAAGGCGAGGGCCTCACCGGCAGCGGCGATGTGCACGCCACAGAGTAGCTGGTTCACGGTCTTCAGCGCCTGGCCCTTGCCCGGCTTGTCCCCGACAATCACAAGATTGCCGGCCATTGCCTCAAGCACATCGCGGTAACGCTCAACCACTGCAGGTTCAGCACCGACGGTGACCAACAGATCGCCTTTGCCGGCGCGGACGGGGCCGCCGGAAACGGGGGCGTCGATAAGTGCAATGCCCTTCTCTGCGAGCAGCGCTGCGGTTGCCTCAACAGCTGCAACGCCGACGGTAGAGATGAGCAGGATCGCGGCACCATCTTTCATGCGGTCGGCGACGCCGGCCTCACCGAAGAGCACCTCGGTAAGTTGCGCGTGATTGCGCACGGCAAGCAACACCACATCAGCGCCCTCGACGGCGTTGGTCGCAGTGTCAAAAACCTCCAGGCCAGCCTCACGGCCGAGCGTCAGGCGTGCTTCGGCGATGTCCACGCCGCGTACTGAAAAGTCGTGGCTACGCAGATTCGTGGCAATCGGCAGGCCCATGGCACCGAGGCCTACGATGGTGATGATGTGCTGTGACATGTTGTGCTCCTTCAAATTAAGTGTTTTGCAGTGAGTTAGTTGTGGTCTGTAGAAAGCGCGGCGACGACCTCGGCGAGTGAGTCATCGGTACCCACGTTTCCGGCGAAGACGATGTACGGGACGCCGGCGGCAGGGCCGTCGAGCAGCTGCCACATGGAGATGATTCCGGGCTGCATCGGGCCGATGACCATCGCGCGAGTCATCTCTAGCCCCTTTGATGCAACGTCGGAGGACGTAATGCCGCCCTTGGCAATCACGAATGCAGGAGTAACGCGATTAACGACGCGGTTGACCACCGCCACCAAGGAATCGGAGACTTTGCGGGCGATCGCGAGGGACTCATCCGGGGTTGCCCCGCGCACCAGTTCACGAGAGGTGTGGAAGATGAGATTGCCGCGCGTGAGCAGCTGCTCAATCTCTCCCGCAAGCTCCGCAATGTATTCTTCGCGGCCGTCCCCGATCACGCGCGCGACATCCATTTCCACGACAGGCGCCTCATTGGTCTCCTTCAACCGCGCGAGCTGACGCGTGGTGGTAGGCACGTGCGAGCCAATCACGATGAGACCGCCGGCCACATTGTCGGTGTTCTGCCGCAACTCAGCGACGCGCTCCGGACGTACCGGCTCCGGCACATCCTGACCAATCCGCGCACGCACAAACGGCGGCCCAACACGGTAAATGAAGTTTTTACCTGCACGTTCAGCCGCAATCAGACCGAGCGAAAGCAGACGCAGATCGTCTTCCGTGACAATGTCCACCGCGATCGGGACGCGATCACGTGCTTCAAGCAGTTGCTTTTCGACGCCGCCCTGCTCCCCTCGCACCACGTCCAGAGGGATCTCAATCACGTCGGCGGCTTTCACTGCGCCATCCGTTTTCTCTTCCACCCAGTCAGCGATGCGGGAGTGCTTGTACCCAAAGGTGGCGTCCTGAGCGAATTCGGTGTCTTCTACCTTTTGGTAGCCATCCGTGTCATTGCCGGCATAGTGCACGCCGCCAACGGTGATGCGGCCGGCATCGCCAAAGGCTGGGACGATGACGTAGCCATCGATGGTCTGGCCATTCGCCTCAGCAACTTCTGCAAGCGTGTCTGGCTCAAGCGGGTAGTGGCCGCGCAGCGTGGAGTCAGACCGGGACACGAACGCAACCCGCTTGTCCAGCTTTTTTGCTGCGGTGATCGCAGCATGCGCGACATCAAGGTTGATCGCGCGGGCATCAGCCGGGTCCAGCGACCGGGAGTTGGTCATGACATAAATCGCCGGGACGTCCTGCTGGAGCGCCCACACCAGATCGTCCTCTTCCCAGCGGGTCAGAACCGGGAGGTCAGCGACGGATTGGGTGCCCGTCGGATCATCATCCAGCACCACCAGGGTTGTGTCGGTTGCGGGGATTTCAGACGCGGGAATGCGGACTGGGGCGGGGTAGCCCTCAAGCAGCGCGTGTAGGGAAACCATTGGGGGACTCGCTTTCTTCTCGTCGGGTCCTCAGACCTCTGAGGAGTTACAGTCAGCGTAATACATAGATCGCAACTCACCCCAAACCGTGATCTACCTCACTAGGAAATTACCCCCGCCCGTTAGGCTGATCGGCGCTCCGGAGGTCATCCCAAGTCTGATTCATGTGCGCGCGCATGGCGTTTTTTGCCCCCTCATCATCCCCCGCCGCAATCGCATGAAGAATCTCCCGATGGTGCCAGTCCGCGCGAGCGCGCACCTCAGGATCTGCCGTAGTCCTGCGCCGCGATTCCGCCAAGGCCCCCTCGAGCGGCCGCATCACTGCCATGAGAAATGGATTCTTGGTAGCACGGAGAATCTGGTTGTGAAAGTCCACATCCGCCCTGTTCACACCTTCAAGATCTCCGGCTGCGGCTGCCTCCGAAAACCGCTCGAGACAAGCCTCGAGCTGCGCAATATCCTCCGCCGTCCGATTGTTGGCAGCATGACCACATGAGCCAACCTCAATCATTCGACGCACTTCGGTAAGCCGCTCATCTACCTCGGACTGAGGCAGGACCTGGCGCCACACTTCAACCAGAGTCTCCATATCTCTCCACTGAGCACGCGGCAATACGAAGGTCCCCCGCCCATGAACTACTTCGAGGACCCCCCGGTCCGCGAGTGCGCGAACCACTTCCCGCATGGTCGGCCGTGAGACCTCGAGAAATTCAGCAAGCGCTTGCTCTCCAGGCAAAGCCTGTCCCTCGGGAAAATGGCCACTTGCGATTGAGTTGACCAGCTTCTCAATTCCCCCAGCCACCAGATCCCTTCGCACAATTACCCCTAGTGCCCGCGCGCCTGGTTCAGCGCCTCCCCGTCCTCGAAGTGCGGACGCAGGTGGTTATCAAACAGGGAAAGGGCCGCGCCGATAGCCATGTGCATGTCCAGGTACTGGTAGGTGCCCAGGCGACCACCGAAGAGCACCTTGTTCTCGCGGGATTCTTGAGCGGCGAGCTCGCGGTACCTCTTCAGCTTCTCGCGGTCCTCGGGCGTGTTGATCGGGTAGTAGACCTCGTCGCCATCTTCGGCGAAGCGGGAGAACTCCTTCACAATCACGGTTTTATCGGCAGGATAGCTATCCTGCCGCTCCGGGTGGAAGTGGCGGAACTCGTGGATGCGGGTGTACGGCACGTCCGCGTCGTTGTAGTTCATCACCGGGGTGCCCTGGAAGTCGCCGGTCTCCAGCACTTCGCGCTCGAAGTCGAGGGTGCGCCAGCCGAGGTGGCCCTCGGCGTAGTTGAAGTACTGGTCGACTGGGCCGGTGTAAACCACGGGTGCGTCCGGGGATTCGGCGCGCAGTTCGTCGCGGACGTCGAAGTAGTCGGTGGACAGGCGGACGTCGATAAGCTCATGCTCCGCCATCTTCTCCAACCAGGCGGCGTAGCCGTCGACCGGCAGGCCCTCGTAGGTGTCGTTGAAGTAGCGGTTGTTGAAGGTGTAGCGCACTGGCAGGCGCGAGATGATTTCCGGCGGGAGCTCGGTGGGGTCGGTCTGCCACTGCTTGGCGGTGTAGTGCTTGACAAAGGCTTCGTAGAGCGGCTTGCCAATCAGCGCAATGCCGCGCTCCTCCAAGTTAGTGGCGGCCGCCGGGTCCTTGCCCTCGCGCTGCTCCTCGATGAGCTTGCGGGCCTCGTCCGGCGAGTAGTAGCGGCCGAAGAACTGGTTGATCAGACCGAGCCCCATGGGGAACTGGTAGGCGGTGCCATCATGCATGGCGAAGACTCGGTGCTGGTAATCGGTGAAGTCCGTGAAGCGGTTCACGTACTCCCACACCCGCTTGTTGGAGGTGTGGAAGAGGTGCGCGCCGTACTTGTGCACCTCAATGCCGGTGTCCGGGTCCTTTTCCGAGTAGGCGTTGCCGCCGAGGTGATCGCGCTTCTCGACGATCAGCACGCGTTTGCCCAGCTCACTCGCGGCCTGCTCAGCCACGGTCAACCCAAAGAATCCGGATCCGACAACGATGAGGTCATAAGTCATGGCCTCAATCTTTCCACATATATGCGGTCTGAGCCCGCCCCACGACACGCCGAAAGTCTCAAGACTTACTTTAGACTTGAACTTCCTCTACACTGCACAACAGATAACTTTCTTCACATTTGCCCCAGCAATACCCAGGAGTCATCCCGTGTACCAACGTAAACGCTTGAACAGGGCGTCCACCCGGACCGCGCCCTGGCGTACCGCAATCCTGGCCGCACTTCTGACCGTGGCGATGGTCGCCACGGCCGCGTTCAGCGGCGACAACATCCTGCGAGTGCAATCCGTCGGCGGCCCGGACAAAGAGGTGTACACGGATACCACCTCATTCGCGTCCGGTAACGACACCACGGTCAACGACGCCGCCGTCAAGACCCAGGGCGGCGAAAAGGAAGTCCGCCGCGTGGTCAAGGAATTCTCGCGCGACCGCGAGTTCACCATGTTTGGCCTGACCTGGAAGGGCGACCGCGACGTGGTCGCCTACGTGCGCGCGCAAAAGGCGGACGGCTCCTGGTCCGAGTGGTACGAGATGGACCACGCCGACAACACTGGTAGCGACACCTTCGGCACCGAGCCGATCTTCGTCGAGCCCACCAAGCGCATCCAGGTTTCCACGGGCAACGTGGACCTGCTCGACGGCGGGCGCACCGACTCCAACGCGCCGACCACCGCTAAGGACATCGAGGCCGTCTTCCTCGACGGCGGCACCGGCACCTCTGGCGGTATCGCCCCGGCTGCGGATTCGTACACCCGCGGCATGCCCAAGGTGGTCTCGCGCGCGCAGTGGGGCGCAGGCGCATCGTCCAACCCCACGTACACCGAGCCGGTCACCGCGGCGACGGTCCACCACACCGCGGGTTCCAACAACTACACCGAGGCGCAGGCCCCCGGCATCGTGCGCGGCATCTGGACGTACCACGCGCGCAACCTGGGTTGGGGCGACATCGGCTACAACGCGCTGGTAGACAAGTACGGCAACATCTACGAGGGCCGCGCAGGCGGCCTGGACCGCGCCGTGCAGGGTGCCCACGTCGGCGGGTTCAACACGAATACCTGGGGCGTGTCCATGCTGGGTAACTATGAAACCGCCACCCCCACCACCGCGGGCGTGAACGCGATGGGCGAGATCATCGGCTGGAAGGCCGCGGTGGCTGGCTTCGATCCGATGGGCTCGAACTACCAATACGCCGACTTCAACTTCCGCGGTTCCCGCTACTCGGCGGGCCAGGGCGCGATGTTCCCCAACATCAACGCGCACCGCGACTTCCACTACAACGCCTGCCCCGGCCAGAACCTCTACAACCGGATGGGCGACATCCGCCGCGTGGCAAACAACAAGTACAAAAGCCTCGGCGGTTCCCGTGGCCCCAGCGGAATCGTCGACTCCCTCCTGGGCGGCGGCAACGCCGGAACTGATCCGAACAACCCGGACGTAGAAGCCACCGACACCACCGTCGGCGACCTTTCCTCCGCGCTCGGCTCCAGCGAGAGCAATACGCAGACCGAGACCGTCGTCAACGAGGACGGCACCACCACGACCGTGGTCCGCCCGGCAGAGGGCACGCAGACCAGCGGGCTTTCCCTGTCCGGGCTCGCGTCCGGCGACGCCGTCGCGATCGCGGCTGCGGCCGGTACCCTACTCGGCCTGGTCATCCTGTACGCCAACTCCCGCGGCATGCTGCCCGGCGGCGCGAAGTCCGTCGCAGGTATGGAGCTCATGCCCGGTCTGACGGTGCAGCAGGTCACCCCGTACATCGGCCCGGCGCTGCAGACGCTTGGCAAGCAGGACCTGGCCGATGTCTGGTACCAGTTCGAGCCGACGCTTGGCGCGCTCGTCGCCGGTGTTGGCGGCCCACAGGTCGGCGGCCGCACCTACGCCTTCTACAAGGGCGGCGTGGCCATCCAGGACCGTCAGGGCCAGATCTTCACGCTGGCGGGCAAGATCGCGGACGCCTGGCTGCAGCAGGGCATGGATGCCGGCCCACTGGGTATGCCGACGTCGCGCGAGCGCACGCTTGGCGACGGCACCGTTGCCGTCACCTTCCAGGGCGGTTCCATCACCTACAACCCGGTGCACAACGCGGTGAACATCACGACCAACTAGGCACCAATCAGGCACCAATTAGGCCAGGTCGTAGGAGCGGCGCACCGCGTCCTCCCACCGCGCCACGAGCCGGTCCCTTTCGGGGCCGGCCCACGTGTTTTTCCAGGTGGTGGTCTCGCCGAGGGACAGCGGGGCGTCGATAAGCTTGGCCCCAATGCCCGCTGCTGAGGCAGCCCCCATCACGGTGGTTTCCGTGTTGGCGGGGCGCTCGACGTCGATGCCGAGGATGTCGGTCTGCAACTGCATGAGCAAGTCGTTGGTGGTCATCCCGCCGTCGACGCGCAGCGCGGTCGGCTCGCCGCCCATCGCGCCCACGACTTCGCGGGCCTGCAGGCAGGTGGCCTCGAGCGCGGCGCGGGCGATGTGGCGGCGGTCCACGAAGCGGGTCAGGCCGGTGATCACCCCGCGCGCGTCCGGGCGCCACCGCGGGGCGAACAGGCCGGAAAAGGCCGGGACGATCACCACCCCACCTGAGGTCTCCACCTGTGCCGCGAGCGTCTCGGACTCAGCCGCGGTGCGCAGCAGGCCGAGCTGGTCGCGCAGCCACTGGATCAGCGAGCCGCCCACGGCCACCGAGCCCTCCTGCGCGTACACGGGGGCCTGGCCCTCGATCTGGTAGGCGACGGTGGTGAGCAACCCGCGCTCGCTGATCTGCGGCGTGGTACCGGTGTTGAGCAGCATGAACAGGCCGGTGCCGTAGGTCATTTTTCGCCTGGTTCTCCGCCAGGCATCCCTGCCCGAACAGGGCGGCCTGTTGGTCGCCCAGCACGCCGGTGATCGGCACGCCCGCGAGCGGGCCCCGGCGGCGCACGGTGCCAAAGTGGCTGACCGAGGGCCGGATCTCCGGCAGGATTTCCGGCGGTACGCCAATCTCGCGGCACAGCTCCGGGTCCCACTCGAGGGTGCCCAGATCCATGAGCAGGGTGCGCGAGGCATTCGTGACGTCGGTGACGTGCACCGCGTTCTCCGGCTCGCGGGCACCGCCGGTGAGGTTCCAGATCAGCCAGGTATCAATCGTCCCGGCAAGCAACTCGCCCGCCTCGGCGCGCTCGCGCGCACCCTCGACGTTGTCCAGGATCCACGCCCACTTCGGCCCCGCCGGGTATGAGTTGTACAAAAGGCCCGTGCGCGCCAAGTACACGTCCTGTGTCGTGCCCGCGTCTGGTTTCGGGTTGGTGCGCGTGTCCTGCCACACGATCGCCCGGTGGATCGGGACGCCTGTGGCCTTGTCCCAAATCACGGCCGTCTCGCGCTGGTTAGTCAGGCCGAGGGCTGCGATGTCCTCTTCCGCGATGTCGGCCTCGGCCATCGCCTCACTCAGTGCGCGACGGGTGTTGCGCCAGATCTCCAGCGCGTCGTGCTCCACCCACCCTTCGCGCGGCAGGTGCTGGGTGTGCTCGAACTGCGCCTGGGCGACGACGTTGCCGCGCGTATCCGTAAACACCACGCGGGTAGAAGTTGTGCCCTGGTCAATGGCCGCGATGAGAGACATGCCGCCAATTGTATGGGGCCGCTTGCGCTTAGAACCAGTGCTCCAGCACCTGTGCCACCCCGTCCTCCTCGTTGGAGGCGGTGACATAGTCCGCAGCGTCCAACAGTGCGGGCGCGGAATTCGCCATGGCCACGCCCATCCCGGCCCAGGCGAGCATCTCTAGATCGTTGGGCATATCCCCGAAGGCGATAACTTGGGAGGGCTCGATGCCGTATTCGGCCGCGAGCACCGACGCCCCGCTCGCCTTGTTGATGCCGGGGTGCGACAACTCAATGAGACCCTCGTCCATGGAGTAGGTCAGGTGCGCGTCCTCCGGCTCGATCACCTGGGCGAGCAGGTCGAACATTTCCGCGGACTGCAGCTGCGGTGCGCGGACCAGCAGTTTGGCGGCGGGCTGCGAGGTGATCTCCGCGGCGGTGCCGATGCCGAAAGAGGTGTCCCAGGCGTCTCGGTTGTACTCGGGTGTGGTGAGGAAGCACTCCTCCTCCGGGTCGAGCGCGCTCTGCCCCACGCGCTCCACCCCATAGCCGTGTTGGATGTTCAAGGGGCGCAGCGCCTCGTCGATTGCCTCGACGACGCGTCCCATAGTCTCCGGCGCCAGCTCAAAGGAGCGCAGCACCGTGTCCTCTACGGGGTCGTAGACCACCGCGCCGTTCGCGCAGACGCACGTGGGAGCGATGGGCAGCTGGTCAAGCACCGGGAGCAGCCAGCGGTGGGGACGCCCAGTGGCCAGGGCGAACTTTGCTCCCGAGCGCACCGCGCGAACCACCACGTCGCGCAGCCTTGGTGTGACCCGGCCTGCCGGGTTGATGAAGGTGCCGTCGATGTCGCTAATGATGAGCTGGGGAGCATGCATGGTCTCTCTCACGTGCCTTTCTTGGCCTGCTTCGCGGCCTTCTTTGCTTTGCGCTGCGCGCGTTCGCGCTCGTAGATCTCGGCCGCCTCCTCCAGCGTCGGGGCACCGCCGCCTAAAGAGGCTGGCACCCACTTGTCGCCGGGGGCGAAGGGCCCGAATTCCTGCTCGTATTCGGCGCGGGACTGCTCGAGCATGTGCTGCATCGCCTGCTTCAGGCGGCGGGTGTCCTCCTCAGCGTTACCGCTGAGCGCAACCGGGGCGCCGTAGCGCACGATCACCGGCACGCCGCGCAGCTGCTTGGGCAGGTCCTTGGTCCAGATTCGGTGCGAACCCCAGATCACGCAAGGAATCAGCGGGGCGTCGGCCTGCGCAGCGATGCGCGCCGCGCCCGTCTTGAAATCCGCGAGCTCAAAGGAGCGCGAGATCGTGCCCTCCGGGAAGATGCCCACGAGGTAGCCATCGCGCACGTTGCGCACCGCGGCGTCCACCGCCGAGGCACCGTTTTCCCGGTCCACCGGCACGTGCTTCATCGTGCGCAGGATGCGCCCAAGCACGGGCTTTTCAAACACGCTCTGCTTAGCCATAAAGCGCACGAGGCGCTCGCCGTGGACCAGGGGCCCGGTGCCGGTGAGCATGAAGTCGTAGTAGCCGGTGTGGTTGCCGGCGATGACGGCACCGCCGCGGGCGGGTATATGCTCCGCCCCCTCAATGCGCACGCTGATGCGCTGCAGCCGCAGCAGCCACTTAAACAGGTGCACTGTAAAGGGGTAGAGCCGCTCCTTTGACTCCTCCGGGTGCGCGGCAGGCTGCGTATAGGCCGCTGGTACCAGCAGGCCGTGCAGCTTCTTCATGGCGCGGGAGGTCATGCTCATCTATGCCCCGAGGACTTCCTTGCCCACCCACGGCTGCAGCGCCGCGGGCACACGGACGGAGCCGTCCGCCTGCTGGTTGTTTTCCAGGATGGCCACGAGCCAGCGAGTGGTGGCCAAGGTGCCGTTGAGGGTGGCCGCGGTCTGGGTCTTGCCGTTCTCATCGCGGTAGCGGATGTTCAGGCGGCGCGCCTGGAAGGTGGTGCAGTTCGAGGTAGAAGTCAGCTCACGGTAGGTGTCCTGCGAGGGCACCCACGCCTCAGTATCGAACTTGCGGGCTGCCGACGAGCCCAGGTCGCCCGCGGCAACGTCGATGATGCGGTAGGGCACCTCCACGGCGGCGAGCATCTCGCGCTCCAAGCCGAGCAGTTTCTGGTGCATCTCCTCGGCGTCTTCCGGCTTGCAGTAGGCAAACATCTCGAGCTTGTCGAACTGGTGGACGCGCAAGATACCCCTGGTGTCCTTGCCGTAGGAGCCAGCCTCGCGGCGGAAGCAGGAGGACCAGCCGGCGTAGAGCAGCGGGCCGTCGGACAAGTCGATGATCTCGTCCTGGTGCAAGCCGGCGAGCGCGACCTCGGAGGTGCCGACCAGGTACATGTCGTCGCGCTCGAGGTAGTAGATCTCCTCGTCGTGCTCGTCGAGGAAGCCGGTACCCTGCATGACCTCGGGGCGGACCAGCACCGGCGGGACCATGAGCTTAAACCCGGCCTCGCGCGCCTTCTGCGCGGCCAGCATCAGCATGCCCAGCTGCATCCAGGCACCGTCACCAGCGAGGTAGTAGAAACGCGCGCCGCCGATCTTGGTGCCACGCTTCATGTCAATAATGCCCAGCGCTTCGCCCAGGTCGAGGTGGTCTTTGACCTCAAAGTCAAACTCCGGCACCTCGCCGACGTGCTCGAGGACCACGAAGTCCTCCTCGCCACCAGCCGGTGCGCCCTGGATGGGGTTGGGGATCTTGTACTGCAGCTCGTTGACCTTCGCCTCCGCTTCAGCCTGTGCGGCCTCCGCCTCCTTCACACGCGTCTTAAGCTCGTTGGAGCCCTCCAGCAGCGCGGGGCGCTCCTCCGGGGAAGCCTGGCCGATCTTCTTGCCAAAGGCCTTCTGCTCGCCGCGCAGCTCATCGGCAGCCTGGATGGCGCTGCGGCGCTTTTCATCAGCGGCAATGAGCTGGTCTACCAGGGCCGGGTCCTCGCCGCGGGCGGTTTGGGACTGGCGGACAACGTCAGGGTTTTCGCGCAGAAACTTCAGATCAATCACAAATGCATACTCTACCTTGTCCCTCACAGCCGCGGCCGCGTCTGCACAAAAGCGGTGGACTGGTCATAACCAGCGGAGTAGGGTGGAAGTATGATTACCGACGGCCCGACCCCAAAGCACGCCCAGTTGCGGGCGCTTTTGGAGCGCCGCTGCGCCGAAGAACTCAGCCCCGGTGATCTACTGCCCGGGGAACGCACCCTGGAAGAGGAATACGGGGTCTCGCGGATTACGGTGCGCCGCGCCATCGGGGATCTGGTCGCCGCGGGCAAGCTGCGTCGGGTGCGCGGCAAGGGCACGTTCGTCGCCCCCGCTCCCCTGGTCAGCCGCCTGCACCTGGCGAGCTTTTCGGAGGAGATGGCCCAGCAGCGGGTGAAGGCGGCGTCGGAAATCTTGCGGGCCACCACCGCCTTAGCCCCCGCGCAGGTCGCGGCCTTCTTCGGCACGAGCCCGGAGACCCCGCACATCCAGCTGCGCCGCCTGCGATTGGGCGACGGCGAACCCTATGCCGTCGATAACGCCTGGTACAACGCGCAGCTGGTACCCGATCTGCTGGCACAGGACGTCAAGCAGTCTGTCTACACGCTGCTCGAGGAGCACTACCGGCTGCCGATCACGGAGGCTGAGCAGACCGTCACCGCCGCCAGCGCCACCGAGGCCACCGCCCCGCTTCTCGACGTCGCGTGTGGCACCGCCCTGCTCCACATCGCCCGCTTCGCCCGCAGCGGTTCGCACGCGGTGGAGTTCTGCGCCTCCTTATACCGCTCGGACCGGTACTGGCTGACCACGCGCGTTGGACGCGAGTCCGCGTGACGGGAATAGTATAGGGGCATGGCTTCCAATTCCAGCGCCGTGCGCGCGTTCTTCGTCGCCCTGCTTGCCGGGACGGTCGGCATGGGTTCGTACGCCATGACCACGGGCACCGATGCTGGCGGCAACGGCACCGAAGGCGGCCAGCAGGCGCAGCACGGCGATGCAGCTCCCGCCCCATTTACCACTGCCGACCAGGGTTCCTGCCTGACCTGGACCGTGGGCGAAGGCGGGGCGATCAGCGGATTTGAGCAGACCGACTGCGCGGGGGAGCACCGCTTCGAGGTGGCCTCACGCCAGGATCTGGCGGTCTACCCCACCTCCGAGTTCGGCGAGAACGCGCCGATGCCCAACCCGACGCGCCAAGCGCAACTGCGCGAGGAGCTGTGCGGCGCCTCCACCGTCCGCTACTTAGAGGGCCGCTACGACCCGCACGGGCGTTACTCGATTGCCCCGATCCTGCCACCGGCGAGCGCGTGGGAGGCCGGGGATCGCACAATGCTGTGCGGGCTGCAGGAAACTGACCGCGCCGGCGAGCCGATCCTGACCACCGGCCGCGTGGCCGAGCAGGACCAGGCCCGCACCTTTGAGCCGGGCGAGTGCGTGGCTATCGACGGGGCGAACAGCCTGTCCGTCGTGGACTGCGCCGCCGCTCACCAGATGGAGATCACCAGCAAGGTCGATTTGGCCCCAGTCTTCCCGGAGGGCACGCCTTCGGTGGAGGACCAGGACAAGCACCTGGGCGATGTGTGCACGAAGGCCGCCCACGACTATTTGGGCAGCGAGGAGAACCTGTACCAGATTTCCCTGCAGCCCTTCTGGACCACCCAGCAGCCTGCCGCGTGGGACGGTGGTTCGCACAGTGTGAACTGCGCGCTGGTCTTCTCCTCGCCGGAGGGCGGGTTCGCCGAGCTGACCGGCACTGCGACGGGCGGCAAGGAGGTCTTGCGTATCGACGGCAACCCGCCACCAGATCGCCCGAAGCGCCGCCCGCTGCGCGAGCACCAGGCTCCGCCTGCACCGGAGGCAGCGCCCCCAGCGCCTGAGGAAGCCCCGCAGTAATGGTGGAGGTGACCGACGAGGAGTTCGAGGCGATGATCAACGACGCGCTCGACACCATCCCGGACTCCTTCGCCCAGCACATGACCAACATGGTCATCTTGGCCCGCGACTACAACGAGGACCAGCCCGGCCTCCTCGGGCTTTTCGAGGGCGTACCGCTGCCCGAGCAGCACTCCAACCACACCGGCTTCCTCCCCGACGCAGTGTTCATCTACAAGGAACCGCTCGAAGCGATGTGCGCCACGGTGGAGCAGCTACGCCACGAGGTCAAGGTGACGGTGCTGCACGAGGTGGGCCACTACTTCGGCATGGAAGAACACGAGCTGCACGAGCTCGGCTGGGGTTAGCGCGCCCTCCCGCTGCGCACCGCGTCGACCCACTCCTGCGCGGCTGCAATACGGGCATCGCGCACCGGCGTGGGCTCCCCCACCACGCGCGGCCAGGAGCCGAGGAAGCGGATGCGCGAGGCCCGCAGGTACACCCCGCGCAGCGCCTCGGCCACCGGCGCGTCATCAATGTGGCCGACGATGTCGGCAAAGAAGTTGTACGTGTTCGGCTCCTCGCGTGTTGGGCGCGACTCAATACGCGACAGGTCCACGCCGCGGTAGGCGAACTCCTGCAGGATGCCGACCAGGCTGCCGGGCTCGTTGACGGTCTGGAAGACGATGGAGGTGCGGTCGTTGCCCGTGCGCTGCGGTGGGGTGTCCACAGGCCCGGCGAGCACGAAGCGGGTGCGCGCCGCCTCCAAGTCCGCCACGTTGCGCGCGTGGATCTCAAGCCCGAAGAGCTCCGCGGCGCGCTCAGGGGCAGCTGCGACATCGGCGCCGCCCTCGGCCACGAGCGCAGCGGCGGCCGCGTTTGACGTCGCCGCCTGGAAGCTCGCCTGCGGGGCGTGCTCGCCCATCCACCGCTTCACTTGCTGGTAGGCGACGGGGTGGGTGGCAAACCGGTGGGCGTCGGCAAGCGAGGCACCTGGGCGCGTCATGATGGCGAAGGCGATCTCGAGCTCGGTCTCTGCGAAGATCTGGACGCCTGGGGTGGCAAGCAGCGCGTCCGAGGTGGTGGTCACTGCCCCGTCGACGGAGTTCTCAATCGCCATCACGGCGCGCTCGGCGCGGCCTTCCGCGACCGCGGCGAGTGCCTCGGCGGGCGAGTCCACGGGCAAAAGCTCTGCTTCGGGCGGGGCGAAGGCGTGCACCGCCTGCTCGGTGAAGGTGCCGGCCGGTCCCAGATACGCGATTCGGGTCATGGGCTTAAAGTTATCGCATGCGCCGCCGACTCATCATCGAAATTATTCTCGTGCTCGCCGTCACCTTCGGCATGAGTGGGCTTCGCTCGTGCTTGAAGCTTATCGACGCCTACCTCACTGCCCCCTTAAACGAGCAATCCACCACCCTGGTGCAGCCCTCTTCCTCCGTCAGCTGGCTGGACCTCGCACTGCAGGTCACGTCTGCGGGCACGCTTATCGCGTGGGGCGCGCTCGCCTGGTTTCTGCTGGGAAGCCGCTGGTGCTGGCCGAAGTGGAGGGATCTCGCGCACGGGGCAGGGCTGGCCGCCGCGATCGGGTTGCCGGGCCTGGCGTTCTACGTGGCCGCTGTACACCTGGGCTTGTCGAAGGTGGTGGTGCCCGCTACCGACGCGGTGCGGATCCCGACCTCGCTTGTCTGGTCCTTTGCCAACGGGTTTGGCGAAGAGGTCGTGGTAGTCGCCTACCTGGTCACCCGGCTTCTGCAGCTGGGTTGGCAGCCCTGGCAGGTGCTGGCTGCCTCTGCTGTGCTGCGCGGCTCTTACCACCTCTACCAGGGGGTTTCCGCGGGCCTGGGCAACATCGTGATGGGTGTGGTCTTCGCCGCCTACTTTCTCTGGCGGAATAAGGGCAAAGAGTCCGCGGCCGCAGACTGGATCGCGCCCGTGTGGGCGCTGGTGCTCGCCCACTTTCTCATCGACGCTGTGGCATTTATCGGCTACCCGCTTGTCGACCTCTCCTGGTTAGGCATTCAGTAGCGCACATTCCCGGCGAACTCCCAGCGCGCGGCGCTACGAACAGGTAGGCCACATGCGCCACAGCCGTTACACTAAGTGCATGTCTTCGACGCCGCGCTCCAACGACCCCCGCGACCGCGCGGGGGAATACGTGCTGGGCAAGGACGGGAAACCACTGGTCGACCGCTACGGCAGGCCGATCCGCCGCCGCCCGGTCCAGCGCCCAAGCCAGCCCCACACCCCGGAGCGCACCCACCAGGTCCCCGAGTTCACGCGCGTGGAACGGCCCCAGCCTGCGCAGCGGCCCCCGCGTCCACGCCAGCAATTCCCCGAGTACCAGCCGCGCCGCGCACCAACGTACTCGCGGCCCGCACCCGAGCCGGTGCCGGCGCAGGTATCAAAGCGGCGTCAGCGGGGGCCGGCGCCGCGGCGTCGTAAAGCAAAAGCCCCTGGCTGCGCCACCATCCTCGCAATCTTGCTGGTGCTGCTCGTCGCGGGCACCCTGCTTACCGACGCCCGCCTCACCCGCACCCAAGCGCTACCCGAACAGCGAATCGCGAACACCGCGGGCACGAACTGGCTGCTCGTCGGCTCCGACTCGCGCACGGGCCTGAGTGAGAAGGACGTCGAAAGGCTCGGCACCGGCGGGGACCTAGGCACGACCCGCACCGACACGATCATGCTGCTGCACATCCCGCTGCGCGGCGAGGCGACGCTCATCTCCATCCCACGCGACTCGTACGTGCCGATCCCCGGCTACGGATACGACAAGATCAACGCCGCCTTCGCCTTCGGCGGAGCGCCGCTGCTCGCGCAGACGGTGGAGGAAAACACAGGGCTGCGCGTAGACCGCTACGCCGAAATCGGCATGGGCGGACTGGCGAATGTGGTCGACGCCGTCGGCGGCGTGGAGATCTGCGTGTCAGAAGCCATCGATGATCCGCTAGCCAACCTCAACGTGCAGCCGGGATGCCAGCAGATGGACGGCGCGACCAGCCTGGGCTACGTGCGCACCCGCGCCACCGCCCAGGGCGACCTGGACCGCGTGATGCGGCAGCGCGAGTTCCTCGGCGCACTCCTGGATCGGGTCACCTCGTCGGCTGTGCTGGTCAACCCCTTCCGCCTCGTGCCGCTCATGTGGACCGCGCCGACCATGTTCGTGGTGGGCACAGGCGACCACATCTGGCACCTCGCGCGTATCCCGCTCGCCATGAGCAGCGGGCTCAACGCGGTGACGATCCCGCTCGGCGGGTTCCAGGACACCGAGGTGGGTAACGTGGTGCTCTGGGACGACGCCGCAGCTGAGGAGCTCTTCGCCTCGTTGAGGTAGGGACCCCTACAAGTAGTCGTAGTTGATCTCCGTGTCCGGGGCGAAGAACACACAGCCGCCCTCCATCGGCCGGAGGTAGATCGTGTCGCCCTGGTCCACGGTGATGCCGCGCGGCACCTTGACCGTGATGCGGTCGCCGCGCACGGCGATCTTCTCGTCGGCCTGCTCCTGGCGGTGCCCGTAAGCGTAGTGCTCGGAGCCCAGGTGCTCCACGATGTCGACGGCCACCGGCATCCCGTACTGCTCGCCCGGCTGGTTCACGCCGATAATCTCCCAGTTCTCCGGGCGCACGCCCACGATGACTCGGTCGGATTGCACCTTCGCCATCTGGTCCGCGGGCATCCGGTAGTCCAGCGCGTGGTTTTTGCCGCCGACGACGCGGCCGTCGATCACCGGCACCTGCTCAATCAGCGTCATCGCGGGCGAGCCGATGAAGCTGGCCACGAAGGTGTTGCCGGGGTTCTCGTAGAGCGTCTTCGGGGAATCGACCTGCTGGATGATGCCGTTGTTCAGCACGCAGACGCGATCGCCCATGGTCATCGCCTCCGTCTGGTCGTGGGTGACGTAAACGGTGGTAGCGCGCAGTTCGCGCTGCAACTGCAGGATCTGAGCGCGAGTAGACACGCGCAGCTTCGCGTCAAGGTTGGAGAGCGGCTCGTCCATAAGGAAAACCTTCGGCTGACGCACGATTGCGCGACCCATCGCCACGCGCTGACGCTGGCCGCCGGACATGGCGGAGGGCTTGCGGTCGAGCAGATCCTCGAGCTCGAGCATTTTCGCGGCGAACGCGACGCGCTCGTCGATCGTCGCCTTGTCCGTTTTCGCGTTCTGTAGGGCGAACGCCATGTTCTGGCGCGCCGTCATGTTGGGGTAGAGCGCGTAGGACTGGAACACCATGGCTACGTCGCGGTCGCGCGAGCGGGTTTCGGTCACGTCCGCGCCGTCGATAAGCACCTGCCCCTCGTCCACCGGCTCGAGGCCGGCGAGCATGCGCAGGGTGGTGGACTTGCCGCAGCCGGAGGGCCCGACGAGTACCAGGAACTCGCCGTCGGTGATCTCCAAGTTGAGGCGGCTGACCGCCGGGGGCTTTTCCGGGTCATAGATCCTGGAGGCCTGGCGGAGTTCGACGTTTGCCATGGTGTCCTTTCAGTCCCTTACTACAGCTTCGGCGTGATGTCGCGGTCGATCACGTCCTGGGTTTCCTTCTGCAGATCCTCGAAGGCCTGCTCCACGTCCTGGCCGCCAACGGTGATGCGGTCGAGCACGCCGCCGATGCGCTGGCCACCGCCCGGTACGAAGACGCGGGCGTAATCCTGCGGCTTGGTGTTCTCGTTCAGCTGCTTGATTGCAGTCTCGGCATTCGGGTTCTCCTCCAGGAACTTCTTCTCCTCCGGATCCTCCAGAGCGTCCTTGCGCACCGGCATGTAGCCCGTGGCCTGGGAAAACTTGATGGTGTTTTCGGTGTTGGTGAGGAAGTCGATGAACTTCACGGCGTTCGCCTTGCGCTCATCGGAAATGCCGGCCGGCACGGCCAGGCCCGCGCCACCAGTAGCTGCCGACGGGCCAGGCCCCGGCAGGTAGGTGGTGATGAACGGGATGGTCGCGGTCTCGTTCAGCCCGCCCAGGGAGCCGGTGGACTGAAGCAGCCCGGCAGCCTTGCCGGAGCCAAAGGCGACGGTCGGGTCGGTGGCGATCTCAATGTGACCTTCCTGGACCTGCTCCTGCAGGAACTTGCCGGCCTCGATGGACTCCGGCGAGGTGAAGTTCGGTTCCCACTCATTGGAGTAGGAACCGCCGAAGGCCCAGATCATGCCCTGGAAGTACCAGTCCAGGTAGTTGGAGCCGTCCGGCACGACCACGGCGGGCTTGTCCAGCTTGTCCTTGATGGCGGTGGCCCACTCATCGAACTCCTCCCAGCTCTCCGGGCCGCGGTCGGTAGGTAGGCCGGCTGCCTCCAGGTCATCGGTGTTCCAGTACATGAGGTTGGTGGAACGGGAGTAGGGCACGCCATAGTGCTTGTCGTTGTAGGTGTAGTCCTCACGCAGGGTGTCGACGTAGCTATCGGCGTCGATGTTGTTCATCTCCCACAGCTCGTCCAGCGGCGTGGTCGCGTCATTGAGTGCGAAGTTGAACCAGGTCACGTCGGAGGCGATCACCACGTCCGGCAGGTCGCCGCCGGCCAGGGCGGCGTTGAACCGCTGTGCGACCTCCTCGTAGTTGGAGCCTGCGGTAACCAGCTTCACTTTCAGGTCCGGGTTCTCCTCCTCGAAGGCGGCGATGAGCTCCTCCTCCATGTCCTTAGACGATCCGGGGTGGTTGGACCAGAAGGTAATGGTGTTCGCGTCGCCGGATTCAGCGGACTCGGAGCCGCCGTTGGAGTCATTCGACGCGGTGGTGGAGCCGCCAGCGCAGGCGGTCAGGGTGATGGTGGTCAGCAGTGCGGCGCCGAGAGCGGCGAAGCGCTTGGTGTTGCGAGACATGGGAAAACTCCTTGAAGTGGTGTGTGAACAGGTAGGTGGTACGGGGTCAGGGGTCAGCCCTTGACCGCGCCCGCGGTCAGGCCCTTAATCATCGGCTTCTGCAACAGCAGGAAGACGATGAGCATGGGCAGCGTGGTCAAAACGGTGCCCGCCATGACCGGGGCCCAGTTAGTCACGCCCTCCGCATCTTGCAGGCGGGTCAGGCCGACCGGCAGCGTGGCCGCCGCGGTCGTGTCCGTGATCAGGAAGGGCCAGAGGTACTGGTTCCACTCGTTGACCACGGTGATCAGTACGAACGCGGAGAGCGTAGGCCAGGACATGGGCAGCACGACACGGAAAAGTGTGGTGAAGAATCCGGCACCGTCCATCCGCGCCGCCTCCAGAATCTCCGGCGGCAGCGACTGGAAGTGGTTGCGCATGAGGAAGGCACCGAAGGCCACGCCGGCCAGCGGGATGATCACGCCCGCGTAGGTATCGCGCCAGCCCAGCGAGGCCACCAGTGAGTAGTTCGAGATAATGGTGATCTGGTTGGGCACCATCAGCGCTGCAATAACCAGGAGGAACAGCAGGTTGCGGCCGGGGAAGCGCAGGAACGCGAAGGCATAGGCCGAGAGCACCCCGAGGACGACCTCAACCACGGTGAGCACCAGGGTGATGATCAGCGAGTTCTTCAGGTAGCTGGCAAAGCCGGAGGTCTGCCACACATACGAGTAGTTCTCCGCCATGAACGGGTCGGGCCAGAAGGTGATCGGGTCCGAGTAGACGTCCTGGAAGGACTTAAAGCTGGTAATGAAGATGAAGTACAGCGGCACCATGATCAAAAGCACGGTGCACACCAGCGCGAAGTAGCCGATTGCTTTGACCACGGGGCTCGTATGGTCCATCGGCTCGCCCTTGCGCTTGCGCTGGGCGTCGGTGATCACCGGCTCGGCGTCCGACTGTGTACCGGGCACCGGCGGCAGGACCTTGGCGACTGCGGGGATGGACTGTTTTGCGGACATCTACTTCTCCATCCTTTCCTGCAGCTTGATCTGCGCCACAGTAACGACCAGCACCACCAGGAACATGATGGTGGCCACCGCGGCACCGTAGCCCGCACGGTTGTTAATGAACGTCTCCTGGTAGACCTGGAACACCATCGTGGAGGTGCCGTAGCCGAAGGGCCCGCCGCCGGTCATGACGTTGATGATGTCGAAGACCTGGAAGGAGTTGAGCAGCACCGTGATCAGTAGGAAGAAGGTGGTACCGCGCAGCTGCGGCAGCACGACGCGGAAGAAGTGACGGACCGGCGGAGTCCCGTCGATCTCCGAGGCCTCATCCAAGTCGCGGCGACGCCCCTGGAGCGCGGCGAGGTAAATAACGAAGACGTAGCCGACGTTCTTCCAGATATACGTCACCGTGATCATAAACAGCGCCCAGTTCTGCTGCTGGTAGAAGTTGGGCACTTCCACCCCGAACAGCCCCAGAAAGTACTGGATAAGCCCGTAGTTAGGGTCGAAGACGAATTGGAAGGCCACGCCGATCGCGGCACCGGCGATGACGTAAGGCGCAAACACCATGGAGCGCACCGCCGAGCGCCCGAACAGCTTCTGGTCCAGCAACAGCGCAAGCGCCAGGCCCAGCACCATGGAGCCCACGACCGCGAAGAACGTAAACACGAAGGTGTTAAACACCACGCGGGAGGTATCTGATGCCTGGAACCAGTCAATGTAGTTGCGCAGGCCCACGAACTGCATCGTGGGCGAGGAGATGTTCCAGTCGTAGAAAGAGATGCGGATGTTATCTACCAGCGGACGGTAGGTAAACAGGATAAGCAGCGCAAGGTTCGGCCCGATGAGCAGGGCCGCGAGCCCAACCTGGCGCCAGTCCACCTTCCGCTTCCGCGGGGTGCGCGCAAAGTCCGCGGACACCTCCGGGACTTCGGAGACCGCGGGAATGCGCGCGCCTAGCTGCTGTGAAGTTTGCATACGGGAGAGGCTAAGGGGGCTGGGTAAACCCTCGGTATACGGCAGGTAGTTTCTTAAAGAATTGCCGTTGAATTTCCTCTCCCGTTCGTAACTAGATGTGTTATGTCTATAGAGTTTTTGGACACGGAGTCTAATGACTTATTGGACACGGAGTCCATGGAGTTCTTGGACACTTTCTAGCGGATCATTTTTGTGGCCTGCGCTTCGGTCGGGGCTTGGCCAGTTTCGGGTTCATCCGGGGTGGTTGGCGGTGCTTCATCCCTTCAACGAGGTTGATGTTGATCTGCCCACCTGGCGGCCTGTGATGCAGTGTGACCGGCAGTGGCACGCTGAAGAGGAACTCACCGTCGTGGGCCGTGAAAAACTCCGCGACATCGTCGTCTGTGACCGCGGCGTAGAGCTCGCGGTTTTTGAATCTCAAGCCGATGTAGAGTCCGTAGCTACACACACGGACGACACCGTCTTTGCTCACGCTGAGCTGGTCTGGGATGCCCCAATCGTTTGTTGGTTGTGTCGTCGGCACCGTTAGTGTGGGGGTATCGGTGGGAGGTAAGCCTTGCTGAGCTGCCATGTCATCGGTGCTGGTCTCGGGCGAAGTTGCCGCTTCCCCGGGACCGTTTCCCACTTCGGATGCTGCCTGCGGGTTGTGTGCCTTGTTGTAGGCCAGTACCCGGGCCCAGACCTCGTCGGGATCAAGCGGCTGCGTGGGTGAAGGTGCCTTGGGGAAGGTCTCGAACGCCTGGCGTGGGGTGATGTGCATCTTGCCGACCAGCAGCGATTGGTGTCGTCGCCGCTCGTTGTAGACCTGTCGATACTCAGCCAGATACGTGTTGACCTCGGCAAGGCTTACGGGGTGGCGTGCGTCGAGGAACTGGGTCAGCGTGCGGTGGGAGCGCTCGTCTTTTCCCTGGGTTGTCGGAGCGAACCCGGCAATGGCGAGGACGCCTTCGCTGGCGAGCCACGTTTCAGTCGCTGTGAGGTATCCACGGTGGTAGGCGGCAAATGCATCGCCGTTATCAGAAAGGATTTCTTGGGGTTTGCCGTAGGTGGCGAACGCTTCGGCCAGCACGGCGCGAGCGTCAGTACCGTTTTCCGGTGAAGCGAATGCTTTGGTTCCGACATCGAATCTGCTGGCGTCGTCGATGACCTGGTAGATCGTCACCAGCGTGTGTGCATGGTCGAAGAGGCGATAGACCAGTCCATCGATCTGCCAGAGTTCGCCGACGAAATCACGGGCGAAGCGCTTATAGGAGCTACGCGGTCGTTTGCGAGCATTAGCATCGACGAACCCCAGTTCATTTAGCCACAACGCGATTGTGGAGCGTGCTGGGGTGCGATCGGCACCGACGGAGTCGAACAAGAAGTAGTAGATCGACCAAGGCCCGTAATCCAAGCCCTGCTCCATCAACGTTTGTCTGGCGTGGACGACCGCGATCTTAGCGGAGTCCTCGAATTTTCCGGCCGGGTGCTTCGGGGCAGTCGAATCCGGCATGATGCCAGATCGTCCCTTCTGTGCGATCCGGGCTTTGATGTTGTGATACGTCTGCCGCGAGATGCCCAGTTCTTTGCAAAACTGGGTGATCGTTTTGCCGTCACGAACGGGATCGAAATCTGCGACTTTTCTGCGCTTGTGCAATGGAATAGCCATCCGGCTATTCCACCGCCGTAGGCGTCCAAAAAGCCATTAGACATCCTGTCCAAAAAGTCATTGGACTCCTTGTCCAAAAAGCCCTTAGACATGACAGTTCGTAACTAGATGGTCACCTGACGGGACTTGATGTTGTCCAGCTGCTTGCGCTCATCCGCGTTGAGCTGCGCATCGTTGGCGTACTCCGCCTCGATCTTCGCGTTCAAGCTCTCCAGCGCCTCCTTGTAGGACTCCGGCGCAACCTCCGGATCGAGGTCCCACACTGGCACGACCACGCCGTGCGTGCGGAAAGCACCGGCGAACTTCGTGCCCTCGCCCAGCACCAGCTCGCCCTTCGCGGCGATGCGAGCAAGCGCCGCGAGCATCTTGGCTTCGTTGTCCTCGGTGCGGATCCAGCGGATGTGCGCCTTACCGCCGCCCGGGTTGACCCACCACACGGCACCCGGTACTTCGGCTTCGACCTGCGCGGAAGGCCACACCGCGTCGTTGGCCTGGGTCATCGCCTGGCGCAGCTGCGCGGGGACGTCCTCGCCCTCGGCGAACCACCAGTTGAAGTCGGGGTAGGTGGTCACCTGTGGGGTCCACGCCGCGTCGATAAGCGAGGAAAGCTCCGGCTGGCTCCCATCAGCGGCGGTGGACTGCAGCGACTCACCGGGCTTGGCATCAACGACCCACTGCAGAGCAAAGGCGAGGTCGCGGCCCGGGTTCTGCGAGTGGGACGCGGCCTGCAGCGCCACGAGGCGCTCGCCACCCTGCGCCTCCTCGCGCACGAGCGCCGCGCCCGCACCAGGCAGCACCGTCACCAGCGTCACTTCAGTCCCATCGACCTCAAGCTTTGCGCTTGCCGACGGCACGAACTCCTGCATCGCGATCAAGTCCGCCTCAGCAGCCAGCCCGCCAAAGGGACGCGGGTCCTTCTGCAGCGCCTCGCGCTCCTTGGCGCGCGCGGCCAGCTTCGCCTGGCGGCGGGTCATGCCCTCGGGCAGATCTTCTTGCTTCTTACGCTTCTTCTTTGCCATGCGACAAATCTACCGCAAGCTGCGGCAGGTCTGTTGCCATGAGCTCCACTCCGCGCGTAAGGCACCAGGCCATCTCGCGTGGCTGGTTCACCGTCCACACGTATGCGGGCTGGTGCATCGACTCACGCTGCGCCTGGGCGATCGAGGGACCCAGGCCAGTTGCGCCGCGAAGGTCGGTGGGCAGCTCCTCTGCAGGGTCGCACAGCAGGAAGGAGGGCACCTGCGGCAAAAGTGTGCGGAAGCGCTCGATCGCCTCCGGGTGAAAGGAGATGCAGGCAACCTGCTCGCCGTCATCCATCCCGCGGGCGCGCACGATATCCGTCACGGCCTCCTCCAGCGTTGCTCCGGCCGGCGAGGGGTGCTTGGTCTCGATCAGCACCCGCTTGCCCGGGTGAGCGGCGACGAGCTCTAGCAGCTCGTCGAGCAGCATGATCTGCTCCGGGAAATCCTCCGTACCGAAATTCAGCTCGCGCAGCTGGGCAAGCTCCAGCTCGGCCACGGCCCCCGTGCCGTTCGACGTGCGGTCTACAGTCAGGTCGTGGATGATCACCACGTGCCCGTCTTTGGTCATGTTCACGTCGCACTCCACACCCGCGATGTCGAGCGCCAACGACTGCGCAAACGCGCCGCGCGTGTTCTCACGAGTGCCGCCGCAATTGCCGCGATGGGCGATAATGCCGGCCATCAGGCTTGCACCGTCGCCGGGGTCTGCGTACGCACAGATTGCGCCCGTGCAAAGGTATCCAGCGCCAGATTCGGCAGGTCGGTGGCCAGCACGTCCACCTTGTTGTCCAGGCACCACATCATCTGCCGCGGCGTATTGACCGTCCAGGTATACGTCTTCAAACCGCGCAGTCCCAGCAGCTGCTTCTTCGCCTGCAGGTGCTGGATGGCCGGGCCCACCCCGTAGGGGCGCGAGAACATCGCGTTGCCCGGGTTCCACTTCTTCTCCCGCAGGCGGAAGAGGTAATAGGTCTCCAGCTGCGGCGCCATGCGGGTGAAGTAGCGCATGGCTTTGTGGGAAAAGGAGATGATGTGCACGCGCTCGTCGTCAAGCAGCTTGGCGTAGGCCAACGCACGCAGGGTCTGCTCGTCCACCTCGGGACCGTAGATGGTGGGGTGCTTCGTCTCGATGTAGAGGTGCTTGTCCGGGTAGTCCTGCATGAGCTCGAAGAGTTCCTCGAGCAGCATGATCTGTTGCGGATCTTCCTCGGTGCCGCAGTTGAGCTCGCGCAGCTGCGCAAAGTCGAGGCAGTCGACGCGCCCACGTCCGTTGGTGGTGCGCGAAACATTTGTGTCGTGGAAGACCACGAGCCTGCCGTCGCGGCTCAGCCGCACATCGCATTCAATGCCATGAATGGGAAGTTTCAGCGCTTCTTCAAACGCTCGCCTGGTCAGCTCAGGGTACATGCCGGAGAATCCGCGGTGCGCAACGATGTGTGTCTGGCTCACAGTCTCCAAACCTACAACGGGTTTACGCCCCGCGCGACTTGTAAAACTTTGCCATAATGCGGTACATGCGCGTTGCCAAGCTTTTCGACGCCCGCCGTGCGATCCAACGCGCCCGGGACCGCTACAGTTTCGACCACCACGGCCTGCTCGCCGCCCCGCTCGCGGCGGTCGAGGTGCTCGCTGACCTCTCCCCCGTCGTGCGCATGCGCGGGCTGCGCCGCCTGCCGAATTCCTTCCGCTCCGGCGTCGTTGGTGCCGAAATCGCCACCTGGGGCGCGGTGTCTCCCTCGCTGCTGCCCAGGCGGTGGTGGACGACGGCCGCGAACGTGGCGATCTGCCAGGCGGTGGGCCATATGCTCGGCACAGGTGCGGGCAGCATCGCCCGGGCCGTGGGAGCCAGCGGACCGCGGGGCAAGAACGCGAACCCGGCGCGCATCGCCATGAGCGCGCTTACTGTGGCTGCCTATGCATCCGCTGCCCGCGCGCACGCGAAGCAGAAGACACTGGTGAGCACGCCGCACCCGGTCAAAAGGGGCGAAACGCTCGTTGGTCTTTCGCTCGGCACGCTTGGCTACGGGGCGATGCTGCTTGTGGGCGAGCTCGTGCAAACCTCCGTCGACCGCGTCAATGCGGTCTTCGGTCGCAAGCTTCCACCGGTGACGTCTTGGCCGCTGGCCATTCTCGCGGTGGCGGGCGCTGCTTACGTTTTTGCGGACCGGCTGGTGGTGCGCAACTTTATGTCCACCGTGTACAAGGAGGCCGAGGAGCTCAACCGCGAGTTCTTAAGCGGCGCGCCGCAGCCGCACGAGCCGCAGCGTTCCGGCTCACCTGCCTCTGCGGAGCCGTGGCGCACGATGGGCAGGCAGGGCCGCGCCGTGGTGTCGGGCGGGCCGCGCGCGCACGACATCGCGCGCGTGCTCGAGGCACCCTTGGACGAGGTCAAGGAGCCGATCCGCATCTTCATCGGGCTGCGCGACGGCGAGCGCAGCCGCAGCTACGAGGAGATGGCCGAGGCCGCGCTGCGTGAGATGGATCGCACGGGTGCCTGGGAGCGCGGGCACATCGCCGTGATGTCATCGGCCGGCACGGGCTGGATCAATGACTTTCACACCTCGGGCTTCGAGTTCGTCGCCCGCGGCGACAGCGCGATCGTGGCGATGCAGTACTCGTATGTGCCTTCGCTGTACTCCTACCTGGCGGATCGTGAGTCGGCGGTGCAGTCTTCGCGCCTGCTTATCGACGCTATCCGGAAACGCATCTCCCGCCTCGACACCCCCACCCCGCCGAAGCTGTACGTCGGCGGCGAGTCCCTTGGTGCCTACGGGGTCGCGGATGCGTTCCAGGATCCGGAGCAGCTCTTGTCGCGTACCTCGGGTGGTGTGTTTACCGGGGCACCGGGTTTTTGCAGCACGCTGACCACGCTGACCCAGCGGCGCGAGCAGGGCAGCCCGCAGCGCTTGCCGGTGGTCGACGGTGGCCGTCACTTCCGCTTCATCGCGCACCCGGACCACCTGGAGCACGATTCCGCCGGCAAGGCCTACGACGCCGAGTGGGAGTTCCCGCGCGCCGTGTTCGCGCAGCACGCCTCCGATCCGGTGGTGTGGTGGGACGCCGCGCTGCTGTGGCGGGCCCCCGACTGGTTGAAAGAGCCCGGCTCTCGCGGCGTGCCGGCCCCCGCGGCGCAGCACTTGGATGTGTTGCACACGCTGCGCTGGTGGCCTTTTGTCACCTTCTGGCAGGTGGGCATCGACCAGGTCAGCTCGAACGAGTACGACGCCCCGCACGGGCACAACTACCACGCGGAAACAGTCGCTGCCTGGAACAAGGTGCTCGACGGCGGACTTACCCAAGGCGAGCTCGCACGCGTCAACCGGTGGATCCACGCGGACTCGACCAAGCTGCGCGCCTAAATACCGCAAGCCACCCCGGTGGAGTGGTGCGGGCAGTAGCCGTTTGGCACCTTGTGTAGGTACTGCTGGTGCTCGTCCTCGGCCAGGTAGTAGTCCACGCCAGCGCGGACCTCGGTGGTCATCTCCCCGTAGCCCGCCTGGCTCAGTTGCGCGCCGTAGGCATCGCACCACTGTTGTATTTGGGCCGCCTCTTCCTCGGTGTCCGGGTAGAAGGCGGAACGGTACTGCGTGCCCGTGTCGTTGCCCTGGCGGTAGCCCTGCGTCGGGTCGTGCGCTTCGAGTGCGGTGCGCACCAGCTCCTTCAGGCTGATCTTTTCCGGGTCGTAGACCACCTCAACGACTTCCGTGTGGTTGGTTTTGCCGGTGCACACTTCTCCGTAGGTGGGGTTCGGGGTCACGCCGCCGCCGTAGCCAACCGAGGTGGACTCGACGCCGTCGAGCTCCCAGAACATCTTTTCCACGCCCCAGAAGCAGCCGATACCCAGGCGCAGGCGGCGCTGTCCTGGCCTCCACGGGCCGGTGATCGGGGTGCCCAATACGGCGTGCGGCTGCGGCGCAGCAAGGATCGGCTCACTGCGGCCGGGCAGGGTCTGCTCGGCGGGGAGGAGGCGTGGTGTTGGCGCAAAAAGAAAACCCATAGTTCCCACAACGTACACGTCCGGGAAGGATATTCCGCGGATAATTTCATTGCAGGAAATCAAGATTTGGCTACTATGGGCTTCGTCATCACAAGCTGACGAAAGGATTTAGCACAATGGCTGTTTACGAGCTTCCGGATCTCCCGTACGCATACGATGCACTGGAGCCGCACATCTCCGAAGAGATTATGACGCTGCACCACGACAAGCACCACGCAACCTACGTTGCTGGCGCAAACGCTGCGCTCGAGGCACTCGAGGCGGAGCGCAACGGCGAGGCTAACCCGGACAAGCTGCGCGCACTGTCCAAGAACCTGGCGTTCAACCTGGGTGGCCACACCAACCACTCCATCTTCTGGAAGAACATGGCACCGAACGCTGGTGGCAACCCGACCGGCGAGATCGCTGAGGCCATCGACCGCGACTTCGGTTCCTTCGAGGCATTCCAGAAGCACTTCTCCGGTGTCGCCACCGGCCTGCAGGGCTCCGGCTGGGCTGTCCTGGGCTACGACCACATCGCTGGCCGCCTGGTCATCCAGCAGCTGACCGACCAGCAGGGCAACGTCTCCGTTGACTTCACCCCGGTCCTCATGCTGGATATGTGGGAGCACGCTTTCTACCTCCAGTACAAGAACGTCAAGGCTGACTACGTCAAGGCTTGGTGGAACGTTGTGAACTGGGACGACGTCAACGAGCGCTACGCCGCTGCGTCCAAGTAAGCCCTAGTCACACCTGGGTGAAACGCCCGCGCCAGTGGCGCGGGCGTTTTTCTATGCCTCTAAAGCCCGTAGCGCAAACACAACGCCCGCCGCATCAGGAGGTGCATGCGGCGGGCGTTGTAGTTCACTAGATTCACGACGAGTCCTGTAAGGAACCCGCCTATTACTTTAGGTTAGGCTCACCTTATCGCGCAAGGGTTTAGGTAAAAAACTTTTCAAGTCGTTGCGCCGCCGCCCGAAATGGAGAACCATGGGACGGTATGAGAAAAGGGTCAATGGAGTACCGCCGGGCGTCGATAGGCATGCTGCTCGTGGGGCTCGCGATCTTCTCCGCCCTCTACGCCACCCAGGCGCTGCTTCCCACGCTCACCCGCGAGATGGACATCGAGCCCTCCACGGCGGCGTTGACGGTGTCCGCGGCCACCGGTGCGCTGGCGATCTGCGTCGTCCCGGCCTCCATCCTGTCCGAGAAGTTCGGGCGCGGACGAGTGCTCATCATCTCCGCGCTCGCCGCCACCGCACTCGGGCTCGCTCTCCCACTGGCGCAAACCATCGGCCAGCTCGTCGTACTCCGCGCGATCCAGGGCGCGCTGCTGGCCGGCACCCCCGCCGTCGCAATGGCGTGGCTTTCCGAAGAGCTGGACGAGCGCGACCTCGCCGGCGCGATGGGACTCTACATCGCTGGCACCTCCGTCGGCGGGCTCACCGGCCGCCTCATCCCCGCCTTCATGCTGGAGCTCACCGGCTGGCGCTGGGCACTGGCCACCAGTGCGGCGGTGAGCCTCATCCTCGCGATCGCGACCGCGCTGCTTTTGCCGGAGCAGCGCAACTTCCGCCCGAAGGCCTCGATCCGCCCGGCAGCCGAGTTCCGCGCCGTAGCCCGCCACCTGGGCAACCCCCGCCTCGTCGGTCTTGTGGCCACCGCGTTTATCGCCATGGGCGTGTTCGTCTCCATGTACAACTTCTTCGGCTTCCGCGCCATCAACGACTTCGGTCTGGCCCCCTCGCTCGCCGGGCTGACATACGTGATGTACCTCTCCGGCACCTGGTCCAGCGCCCGCGCCGGCACCTTCGTTTCCCGCTTCGGCCGCGGCCGCGTCGTGCTCGCCGCTGCAGTACTCATGCTCACCGGCGCGCTCGTCGGTGCCAGTGGCAACCTCTACGTCACGCTTGCCGGCCTGCTCATCTTCACCGCCAGCTTCTTCGCCCTGCACTCCACCGCCTCCGGGTGGGTCGGGCTCATCGCGGACAAGGACCGCGCGGAGGCATCGAGCCTGTACGTCTTCTGCTACTACATGGGCTCCTCCCTGCTCGGCGCGACCACCGGCTGGGCCTTCGAGGCGCTCTCCTGGGCAGGCTTCGTCGGCGTGCTCGCGGCCATGCTCGCCGTGCTCATCGCCATTGCTGCAGCTCTCGCCGTAGCAGAGAAGCGCCTATAGCAGGGGCAGGCCCGGCGCGCCCGCGTCCAAGAACTCGCGCACCGCGCGGGTGGCGCGGCAGTCGTCCTCGTTGTACTGCAAAAGCGTCGCCCGCGCTTCCGCCCCAGCTTGGTCGTCGCGGCGCGCTTGCCTGCGCAAGGCTACCGACGCCTCGCCGTCCACATCATCGTCCTCCCAGGTAAAGCCAACGACGGGGCCGAGCACTTTCAGCCCCAGCCCGTCGGTGCCCACCAAATGTTGGCGTACGTGCGCAAACACATCGACCCACTCGTCAGAGGCGATAAAGGCTTGGACCTCAGCCAGCTCCACGGTGTCGAAGCGCTTCGCCGAGGATTTGAGCCAGTGGTTCTCCCCGCCCGCGGCGTAGCAGTAGGCCGCAAAAGTCTTGCCCTCCGCGTGCGCGGCATCGCGTCGCGCCATCAGCCAGCGCCAGAACTCGGTGAAGTTGCGCTCTTCCGCCTCGCCGCCGACTTCCTCCCAGATAACGAAGGGGTGGTAGGCCTCGCCGTCAAAGGCACCCCACAGGTACGCGCCCTGGTCCAGGTAGGCCTCCATGTCCACGTCGATCTCCACGTCCGCGCGCGGCACGTGCACCGGACCGCGGCGCTTGAGCACCGGCACACCCTCGCGCCAGGCCTGCGCGATGCGTGAGGCGTCGCCCACGTCGGCGTCGATAAGCTGGCCCACGGTGTGGATGCCGCGCTCGCGCCACTGATCGCCGCGTCCGCCGGAGAACACGAACGAGATGTCGTCCATCTCCTCGAGCTTTTCTCCGCACAGCGGCCAGAAGCGGCAGGTCGCACACTGCTTCAGCCGACGCGGCGAGCGCGGAATCGGGGTTTCCAGCGCGCGTTTGAGCGGCGGGATGAACCGGGCGAGCTCGCCCACATACGCACGCTCGCGGTCCTGGCCGATCACGCCGCCGCGGCCTGAAGCTTTCTCCCCAAGCAGCAGGTGCACCATAGCGAGCGTGTAGCCGTCGATAGTGTGGTGGCGCGGCTTCGCCTGCACCTCAAGCGGCGCGCCCAAGCCCAGCCTGCCGGTGGGCACCATCAACGCTAAAGACGCCGGATCCTTGCGCGCTACGCGATGGTTCGACACGATCACCGGCATATACCCCGCGTCAGTGCGCACCAGCACGTCGATCTCGCAGACCACGCGGACGCCGTCAATCTCGCCGCTGAGCACCGCCCGCGTAATCAGGTGTGCGCCGCGGCGCAGCGCGGCTCGCGTCTCACCGTCGCGAAGCTCAAGCTCTTCCGAAGTATCGGCGGGGGCCAAGTCGACGCGGACGAAGGCCTTGCCCCTCCCGTCTGTCTCTTATACACATCTGACGCTGCCGACGAGCGATCTAGTGTAGATC
>OJLW01000156.1_pt1 | contig 37884 bp, 58 predicted proteins | sample 1597021 | NCBI WGS metagenome assembly OJLW01 (sample SAMEA3904676, study PRJEB24821) | metagenome | biome: Builtin; feature: hospital; material: surface | place: USA | collected 2013-06-03
CCGTCGCCCTCATCCGCCTCCCCGATCCCCGTCTCGACGAGCGAAGCGATGACTTTCACGTGGTGCGCCTCTACGAGGAAGCACCAGGGGTCGCGGTGCCGAAGGACTCCGTGTACGCCGAAGTAGGGGAGAAGGTCGCCGAGCGTGACCTGGAAGGCGAACACGTCAACCTGGCGTTTTCGCAACGCCCAGACGTTGCTGCGGTGCGCGAGGCGCTGCAGGTCGTGGCCGCGAACGTCGGCATCGCTTATGGCCCGCTGCCGCTTTTGAACCACCTCTCGAAAAAACAGGTGGTGCCCCTCGAAGTGACCGGCCCTTCGGTAGCGCCGACGCCAGTAGCCCTCGTGTGGCGGAAAAACGACGACTGTGATGCGATCCAGGATTTCGTCGGCATCACCAAAGGGCGTTCCGTGCGCTCTTCACGCACAACCCAGGCGGCCAAACCGGAGAAGAAGCCTCCCAAGGTGCATAGCAGCGCTGTGCGCAAGGGGAAGCCGAGAAAACACCCCCGTAAGGGTGGGAAGCGGCGGCGTCGATAGCTGGTGTTTGCATAATGGGGGAGTAAGAAAAACGGTACAAAAAGGTATGAAAGAGAGTTCTTGTATGGCTATCTCGCGCAAGCTTATCGCGTCCGCAGCAGCATTGTCCCTGGCAACCGGCCTGGTTGCGTGCTCTTCCGATGACGCCGAGAGCACGGACACGACTTCGGTCGTCGAAGAGACGGCGACCGAGGTTGACACCGCAACCGAAACCGCTGGCGCGGACGCAAGTGATGCTGAAGACGCTGAGGGCACCGAGGCTGCTGACGCTGCTGAGGGAGAAGACGGCGACACCACGCAGATCGCCACCGCCGACGGTGAGACTGTGATGGCACCGTCTGCCCTGGCAGCCGCGATGGACAAGTACGCCGACCCAGCCTGGGGTGAGCCGGTAGCGGTGGAGGAGACCGAGAACGGCTGGATCGTCTCCTACGACGGCGAGCACTACGTCACGTGGAACGAGAACACTGGTGGCGCACCGATTTGGGGTGAAATCGCCAACGAGTGGATTAACGGTAACCACGAGTCGACCCTGGGCTTCCCCAAGGAGGCGGAGACTCCGCTGCCGTCTGAGTCCGGCTGGATCCAGGAATTCGAGCACGGCACCATTGAGTGGACCCGCGGCGAAGACGGTGCTTTCGCGCCGATTATCAACGAGGCATAACGCCTGTTTGCACACCTCACCCGGGGTGCGAAGCGGGTGGTGAAAACAAGCCCTCTGCGCAGTTTGCGCGAGGGCTTTTTGCACGTGAGAATGGAGCGCATGACCAAAAACGGTTTCAACATTCGTCCAATGCGCCCAGAGGACTACACGCAGGTCAGGGCGATCTATGAAATGGGCCTGAGCACAGGAAACGCCACCTACGAGACGCGTGGTCAGACGTGGGAGGAATTTTCCCGCGGGAAGATCATCGAGACCGCTTTTGTAGCCGTGGATGCCGAGAACGATGAGAAGATCCTCGGTTGGGTGGCGGCCGCGAAAGCGTCTTCGCGCAGTGTCTTCCACGGCGTGGTCGAGGACTCGATCTACACGCACCCGGATTCGCGCGGGATGGGCGTCTCCGGTGCGCTGTTGGACAAGCTCATCGCCACCTGCATCGAGCTGGACAAATGGTCCATCCACTCCTGGATCTTCCCGGAGAACACAGGTTCTGCCGGGCTGCACATCTCGCGCGGTTTTGAAAAGGTTGGCACCTTCCACCACATGGCGAAGATGACCTACGGCGAGAAGGCCGGGGAGTGGCGCGACTCTGACATTTACGAGCTCCTGCTTCCCAAGCCCGATCAGAAGTAAGGTGTAGCCGCAAATCATCCGATCGGTCGATGTTGACAGTGTCTGACCAGGCCTACTGTCGGAATCGTCGAAAGGATGATCGTGAGCACGCTGAATACTCAAACCGCGAATCGGTGGAAAGCCCTTGCCGTCCTTGCCTTCGGGCTGGCGCTGATCGTCATGGACGGGACGATCGTCGGCGTGGCGCTGCCAACGATGATCTCCGCCCTGGATCTCAGCCTGACCAACGCGCAGTGGGTCAACGCGATCTACAACGTGATCTTCGCCGCCCTGCTTTTAGGCTCGGGCAGGCTTGGTGACCGCATCGGCCGACGCACGACTTTCGCCGCGGGCGTGATCCTCTTCGTCGGCGGTTCGCTCCTCGCCGCGGCGGCCAATGGCGCAGGCAGCCTCATCGCTGCCCGCGCAGTCCAGGGCGTCGGCGGCGCGCTGGTGCTGCCTGCGACGCTGTCCTCGGTCAACTCGCTGTTCAGCGGCAAGGACCGCGCCGCGGCTTTCGGCGTCTGGGGCGCGGTGATGAGCGGCACGGCTGCGCTCGGCCCGCTGCTCGGCGGCGTGCTCACGGAATACGCCTCCTGGCGCTGGATCTTCTGGGTGAACCTCCCGCTGGGCGCGCTCGTGCTCGCGGGCATCTTCGCGTGGGTGCCGCAGACCTACGGCAAACGCGACGCCCGCGGCGTGGACGTCGACGGCCTGCTCACCTCAGCAATCGGCTTCGGGCTGATCGTCTTCGGTCTGATTGAGGCGACCACGCTCGGCTGGTGGACCAAGAAGGAGACCCTCCAAATTGGCAGCTGGTCGTGGCCGGAGCAGTGGTCGATCTCGCCGGTACCCGTAGCTCTTGGCACCGGGATCGTGTTCATCGGGCTCTTTGTCCGCTGGGAGCTGCACCGCGCGCGCAACGGCCGCGACGCGCTACTGGACCTACACCTGTTCAAGGTCGGCACCTTCTCCTGGGGCAATCTCACCGCCGCGACCGTGGCGATCGGGGAGTTCTCCCTGATGTTCGTCCTCCCGCTCTTCCTCATCAATGCGGTCGGCTTATCGACGCTTACCACCGGCCTCGTCCTCGCCGCAATGGCACTCGGCGCCTTCGCCTCCGGGGCCGCCGCCCGCCACCTCGCCGCGCGGCTGACCGCGCCCGGCGTCGTTGTGCTAGGCCTGGGCCTCGAGGTCGTCGGCGTGGCGCTGTTGGCCTGGCTGGTCGGCGCGCAGGCGGCGACGTGGTGGCTGGTCGCCGCGCTCGTGCTGTACGGCATCGGACTCGGCCTGGCGTCCGCGCAGCTGACCTCGACGGTGCTGCGCGACATCCCGGAAGAGCTCTCCGGCGCCGGCTCCGCCACCCAGTCGACGGTCCGCCAGCTCGGCTCCGCCCTCGGTGCCGCGATCGCCGGCTCCGCGCTGGCGGCGGCGATGGCCCGCACCATCCCTGCGGCGCTCGAGGGCTTGCCCCCGCAGCTTCTCGACGGCCTCTCGCACGCCACCCAAGCCTCCGCCGGCTCCACCATCGTGCAGCTTCGCGACGCCGCGCCCAACGACCCCCTCGTCGCACCACTCGGCAGCGCACGCGACGCCATCGTGGAGAGCCTCTCCACCGCGTTCGCACACTCTGCGGCCTGGTCCATCGGTTTCTCTGCAGCCTTCCTGGTACTCGGCCTTCTCGGCGCGCTGATGGTGCAGCGCCAATCTGCAAACGCCCAACCATGATTAGACGCGTGTTTTGGCTCGTTGGTTCCGTTTCCGATCAATAATGGGTGTATTCTCACATTTGCTTGTTTTGGCAGGTGAGCGTGGTTTATCGTCGGTGGCATGACAGATTTGGATGCACTTGCTTTGGTTGACCGCTGCGGATATGACTTCGTTCACGCTGCGGCCGGACTCGAGCTTGCCCAAATCCAGGCACACGGCATCCAAGAAGACCGCGCCAAACAACTCCGCGACACCGCCTCGGTGCTGTGCGGGAAAACCTCACACACCAAGTACCAGGCCCGCGCCCAAGAAGGCGCGCGCGTGCACTGCCACCGGTTAGACACCCTGGCCTACATCACCCGCTCTGCCCGCTCGCTCAAAGACGTGACGAAGCGCTGGCACTACATCGAGCGCTTGTGCAACACAGCCGGCGACCTGGCGCGCATCCGCCGCGTCGCCGCGGAACTCAAAGCAGAGCTGCAGGCACCGGAACCGCGCACCCCGAAAGCGCGGGTGACCCACCACGGTGATGGGTACGCCACCCTGCGGCTGACCGGCCCTGCCGCCGACGTGCAAGGCGTGTTTGACGCGGCGAAGAACGACGTCACCGGCTGGCTGAACGGCGGGTGCCCGAAAGCCGACTACCTGGTGCGGGTGACCGCCAACCTTGACCTTGGTGACTACCTGCGCATCATTGCCGGCGAAGGCAACGACGTTAAGGTCCACTTCGACAACGGGGTGATCGTCTCCGGTGAGGAGTTTGTGCGCATGCAGCTCGAAGCACTCGGCTCGATCATCCTCATCGGGGTCATGGACGGGCCAGTCAACGCCTATCATGCGCGTTTTGCCACCCCGAAACACCGGGAAGTCATGCTGGCAGATTCCACCACCTGTACCTGGAAAGGCTGCAACGCACCCGCCTCTGAGTGCGATGCCCACCACATGGTCGAACACCAACACGGCGGCGAGACCACACCATCCAACCTGGGGTGGTTGTGTAAGTACCACAACTCGCAGGCCGCCCGCGGCACCCGCGGGCATACAGAAAGACGCGACGGGCAGATCACCTACGTCTCACCCTATGGGAATGTCACCGCCACCGGCACCGACCACAAAGCCCGAGCGGATAACCGAAAACCACCCGACTAACACCCAGTAAGCCCGCTGCGCGCCGTTTGCACCGGCGCGCCACAGGCATGCCCTAAACAATACGGCCGAGGTTCCGTTTGCCAGCGAAGAGGATCATGAGCGAGACACACAGGCTGGCTGCGCCAAACCAGTAGGGCATACCAGCGCCAAAGGAGGCCGCGAGAGGACCAGAAACGGCGGGCGCAATCGCTCCACCAAGAAAACGCAGGCCGGAGTACGTGGAGGAGGCGACGTTGCGCGGCAGAGGGGTGGCCTCCATGACGGCCTCGGTGAGCACGGTGTTGAAGACGCCGATGAACAGGCCTGCGAGGATCACCAAAACGATGACAGCCGTGAGGTGCTCTGCTGCGAAGCCTAGGCCGGCGAGCAGAACGCCGAAGCCACCCAAAATGATGATCAGCACTGGGAAGAGACCAAAGCCCTGCACGAGACGAGGTGCGAGGAAGACGGAAGAAATCGCGAGCGTCAGCCCCCAGCCGAAGAAGACGAAGCCTAGCTCGATGGCTCCGAAGTCCTTTCCTGCCGCTGCGGCTGCTGCGTCGATGGGATAGGGAGAGTAGGCGAGCAGGGTGAAAAAGCCGAAATTGTAGAAGAAGGCCACGAGCCCAAGGGTGAGCAGCGCGGGTTCCTTGAGGGCGGTGAGCCCCGCCGTGAATTCGACGGGTTCAGGAATGTGTGAGCGCGAGTGGAGCAGCGTGGCGATGGCGATGAACCCAATGGCCATGAGGGCGGCGGTGCCGTAGAAGGGGGCGCGCCAGGAGATCTCGCCAAGCAGGCCGCCGGCAAGCGGGCCGACGGCGAGGCCGACGCCCATAGCGGCCTCATACAGAATGATCGCCTGCCCGGCGCTGCCGGCTGCCGCGCCGACGATCGCGGCGAGCGCAGTGGAGATAAACAGCGCGTTGCCCAGGCCCCAGCCCGCACGGAAGCCGATGATCGCGTCCACCGAGCCCGCCGCGCCGGAGAGGAAGGAGAAGACCACGATAAGCGCGAGCCCGATCAAGAGCGTGACCTTGACCCCGATGCGGGAGGAAATGAATGCGCTGAAGAACATTGCGAGCGCTGTAATCAGCAGGTAGCTGGTAAACAGCAGCATCGTCTGCGTCGGCGACGCGTGCAGCTCTCGACTAATCGCCGGCAGGATCGGGTCGACGAGCCCGATGCCCATGAACGAGACGGCGCAGGCAAAGGCGAGCGCCCAGACGGCGACGGGCTGGTGCAGGATGGAGTGTGGTTTTTCGTCGTGCAAGAGCGGGACCTCCTTGTGGGTTTGTTAGCGGTTGGTGGATAGCTCCTGGGTGATGTGCTGGAGGAGCTCGGCGGCGCGGTTGAGGGCGGCGATGTCGGCGTCGTCAAGTGCATCGAGTACCGGCACGATCTGCGCGGCGGAGTCGGTGCGGTATTGCTGGAGGATGTCGCGGCCCTTGTCAGTGATCATGAGGTCGGTGGCGCGTGCGTCTTCGGGGGAGGGGTGGCGGGTGATGAGGTTTTCGTCGACAAGCTTTTTGATTGCCTGACTCATTGACGGTTGCGTGATACCCTCGCGACGTGCGAGTTCGCCGACCCGCAGGCCTGGTTCGCGGTTGATTGCGGCCATGGCGCGCAGAGAGACGTAGGAGAGCTGGACCGGGGTGGCCTGGTACGCGGTGCGCGCGAAGCGGCTGCTGGCCCACACGAGGTCGTTGGCGAGCTGTGTTTGGGGATTATTATCCATAGGGGGAATATATACGCAGACTATGGAAATCTCAAGCGTGAAAAGGCCCCGCGTTCAAGCGGGGCGACGTGTGCCCCAGGTGAGACTCGAACTCACAACAAACACACCATTTAACCAGCGTAGACGCGGTGACTAAGCCCCTTTTGGCTGCATTTTGACTACATTTTCCACAGCCATGGCTACACCATCCAAGTCCTCATCAAACAGCGCCGCGTACACCCGCAGCGTGATCGACGGGTCAGCATGCCCCAGCTGACGCGACACCGCCAACACGTTCGCCCCCGCCGAAATCATCAACCCCGCCGCCACATGTCGAAGCCCATGCGGCGTCACACGCGGAAAATCAGAGTCCAAAACCCGCCTCTTCTCACCATCCGGCTGCTCCGGGTCCACCGGCACCAGAGGGTGCTGGGCGCGCCACACCGCACCTGAAAACCACGACTTCGCCCCCGGCAGCTTCAACGGCCCACCACCAGAGCGCTCCCACAACCACGCCTCCGGCAGCTTGCCCTCGCATCGCTCGGCCAGCATGTCCATCACGAACCGGGGGACCGCCACCTCGCGCACCTCGTGGTCCTTCGGCGCACCGACGATCACTTCGTTCTTCACCGTGACGGCGTTTTCTTCGATCGTCAGGCGCGAGCGCAGCACGTTAACGTGCTTGACCCGCAGCGCAGCGAGCTCACCCCACCGAAGCCCTACAGTGCCAAGCAGCCACACAATCTCTTGGTATGTCGCTTCACTCGCCAAACGCGCAAGCTGCGCCGGTGTGAGGAACACCTGCTTCGCCAGCGGTTTGCGAGGCAGCTTCAACCCCCGGGCTGGGTTCGTCTTGATGATGCCGTCGCGGCGGGCGAGGTCGAGGATTTGGGCGAGCACGTCGACGTTGCGCCGCACCGACACCGCCCCCAACGTCTGCTCGTCGGCCCATGCTTGCACCAACGACGGTCGGATCGCGGAGACGGCTCGTCCGCCCCAGGCGGGTTGGACGTGGTGCTCCCAGGCGTGCTTGTAGACCTTCTGGGTGGATGGGGCGAGTTTGTCGACGCGTTTGAGCCACAGGGCACCGTATTCGGTGATGGTGCGTTGCTTCTCGGCGTGTGACACCCAGTCTCCGTCTGTGATGGCGACGGCGTTTTTGTCTGCCCATGCTTGGGCGTCTGTTTTGCGGGTGAAGCCGCGTTTTGAGCGGACTTTTCCGGTGGGGTCGCGGTATTGGACGCGCCAGCGTTTGCCGGATTTCGTGTTGTACGGCGAGATACTTGCCATGCTGATAGTCTCCTAATCGGTTCAACGGAACTACCGCCCATCCCCCGGGCGGGTTGGACCACCCCCAATAAGTCGCCCCACGGTCGAAGCTCCCCAGCTCCCGCGGGGCGCACCCATGTTTTAGAGGAGGACAGCTTCCACCTGTGCTGTGTCCTCGTTGGACGGGCGTACGGTGCACCAGATCTGCGCCCGCTGGCTCACACCGGACATGTTCTCGGAATCCACGTATGTTCGGATTCCCCACTGGCCACCATCGTCGGACTTCTCGATCTCAGCGCTGGTGATGCTCTGCCATTTCGCAGAATCAGGAGAGGTGAGTTGACGCTCAGCGTTTTTACGGCACAAGGTCATAGCCATCGCTTTATCCATACCCTCGATGTGGTTCTCATCGTTCGGGTCGCTAGCAGTAGTGCCACAGGCTGCCAGCGTGAATGTTGTTGCGATGGCAAGTAGGCCGGCGGTGGCTTTTTTGATGCTCATGCGGTTCTCATTTCTTGGTCGGCTCGCCAGGTGGCGAGGAGGGAAACAGTGACACCCATCTCGGCGGCGATCGCACCGAGGTGGCCTTCGTACATCATCTCAAGTTCTCGATACTCGTGCGGGTCAATGAGCACGTTTGCTGCCCACCGCTCTGCGCGAGCTTCGTGACGCGGGTGGTGTCCAGGCGGGTCATCGTGTACGGCGTGCCCCAGCTCGTGAGCGAGCGTGTGCAGCCGATTACGTGGCCCTAGTCCTTGGCGAAGGAGGATGATTTTATGGCGTGGGAGCCAGCCACCGAGGTGTCCGGGGGCAAGGTGCCCGCCTACATCATCCTCGACGCGGATTCCCATATCCTCCGCGAGGCGGAGGAGCCTAAGCTCCTGATCCGAAGTCATCATCACCTTCCTCAGGCTCCGGCTTGCGGTTATTTGCGGCGTAGTCCTGTGGCCACGGCGTGTCTGGGTCGAGTCCAATGACGTTATCGGCTCCGTCGTTGCCGAACAGGTGGCGTGCTTCCGGGTCGGAGCGGCGCATGACCTCGTCGAGAATTGCTTGGTTTGTTGCACGCCGAAGCGCGATTGCTACGTCTGGCCCTTCAACTTCCCACGGGTGCAGGTACTCGGTTTCTATCAGGCCTTGTACTGGCGAGCGGTTGTAAGCGCGGCACAGCGCGATGACCATCTCGGGGGACAAGTGCCCACGTGAAAGCTGCCGGGAAAGTGTGCTTTCTGCCATGCCCGCTTTTTTCGAGGCGGTACGGCGCGTGTCGTCGCCGATGAGGGCGGTTAACCACGTTGCGAAGTTCATACTTTCACCATACTTGCAAAATGTATTCCTAGCAATTGGTGCAGGTAAATGGGTGTAGAGGGGGTAGGGCGCGGGGGTGGAGCAAGTTTAATACTTGACGTACGTATTCCACGGGCTACATAATGGAACCACCGGCGCAACAAGGCACCGCAGAAGACATCAGGGAGGTAAGCAAATGGCAAGCAACACACCGCTGCGATACACCTTCCGCCCCGGAGCGCTCGATGCGATCCAACGCAGTCGAAACCTCGCCACAGAGGAACAACTCGCACTATTCATTGGCACCAACCTCGACGGACTCTCAAAGATCCGCGCAGGATGGCCAGTCACCGCAGAGATAGCACTCCGCGTCGCGGCACTTCAGGGCGACAAAAACTACATAGGAGCCTGGTTCGACCAGGTAGAAGAAACCGTCGCATAAGAAAAGGAAAGCTCATGTCGCAGGGAAACAAGGAAACCCCCAGTGCTGCAACACCAGGGGAAACCGAAACCATCTCCATAGATGACTACGGAAAGGGCAGCTACGCGCTTCGCGAGCTAGTCAGCATGATTGCCAAGCTGGACCCCAAGCTCCATTCGGTCAATTTGCTTCTGGAGTAGCTGCATCCCTAGCGCTAACGCCCTCTGGGACTCTGCCATTGACTTTTCATACGGAGTGCTGGCAGTTCGTACGGCGTGGTCGGCAGCAATTCCCGCGTAGTCAAAATCGTTCAAGTTCACGGTTGTCACCTCACTTTCTAGGGCTGGTTGCCCTGAATTAAGTGAAGCACATACGAGAAAAGCCCGATGCTGGAACACCGGGCCAAATGAAAATACCACTCAACAAGGAGATTAACACAATGGCCAACCAATTAAGCACTATCCCGGTGCCAGGAACCTCAACCCCCATCATGGCGGTGCAGCACGATGGTACAGAATGGGCTGCAGCGCGCCACATCTGCGAATCGCTCGGTATTGAGTGGGGTGCCCAGCGAAACAAGCTAAAGGGCAAGTCATGGGCAACCGTGTCGCTCATCGACACGGTTGGATCGGACGGCAAACAGCGCGAAATGAGCATGGTTGACCGCCGCACCCTCACGATGTGGCTGGCGACCATCGACACCAACCGCGTCAATGAAGCGGCCCGCCCCACGCTCGAGGCGTACCAGCTCGAGGCCGCTAATGCCCTCGACGCCTACTTCCACAAGGGCGGGGCAATCAACCCCCGCGCTGAGGAGCACCAACTAAACGCGCTCATGCGCCAGTCGCAGATGCAGATGGAACTTTGCCAGGCGGCGAAGGGGCTTATCCATCCAGACCACTTGGAGGCTAAGGCCCGCATCGTCTTGGCGCGCGGACTGGGTGAAGTGCCGGAACTCGACCCGAAGACCCGGCCCCTGTACACCGCCGACTTCCTCAAGTCGAAGAATCTATCCACCAAGAAGATGAAGTCGGTCGCGCCGATGTTCGGGAAGCGCATGAAGGCACTGTACACGCTGGAAAAGGGGCGTGAGCCGGAGAAGTACGACCTCACTTTGCCGAACGGGCAGGTGCGCCAGGTTAACGGCTACACCGAAGCGGATAGGCCGTTGATGGAACGGGTCTGGGCGAAGTACTACGCAGCGTAAAGAAAGAGGCATAACAATGGCCACTGAAACAAGTATTACGGGCCGTTATCGCGATGTCATCCGGGACTGGGGGAGGGCGATAGCCAATTGTGAGGTGGATCCGACCGAGAACCCCCAATTTTATAACGGGTACGAGAAGGGTATGCGTGATGCGCTTTTCGCGGTGTCGCTTGACCTTGGCTGGGATGAAGCCGAGTGGAACGCGATAGAGATGGCAGCGCAGCAGCGGGCGCAAAAGATGATCGCCGAAGACGCTGATTAGCCAGATGGTGTAGGTGGGGTTCGATTCCTCACTCTGGCACGCGGGGACACGTGTACCCCTTTATTTAGTCACAGTGACGTAACACGTTGGTGTGGCAAGTTGATTGAGAACTGCATAACAGGCCCTGCCCGTGGGGATGCACAACACGGGACGTCTCCCAGCGGAACTACTTACACAAGCGAGCGTGTGTCTTAGATCGCCAAGACCTTGCGTGCCGACAGGCAGAAACCACCCAACCTCGTAGCGGACGGCGGGTGAGGAAACACCGCGTAACTGGGGACGAAAAACACAAGCTGTGAAGCAGCCACTCTGCAGGTGCAAGTCCTGCACACAGCACCAGGAGCACACCATCACGAACGCTGCCACTTACCCCAACAAGCAGGGGACGACGGAACCCTGCTCGGCGCGCAGAACAGGAGGCAACAGCGTCAACGGAGGTGCGCTCCACCAACCCCAGCAACAACGAAAGCGAGGCAAGACATGAACCTCATCCCAACAGGAGCCACACGCATGGAACTCCTCGTCGTCCACGCCACCCTGCACCGCATCAAAATCAGAATCCTCGAAGGCAACCCAGCTGGTCTAGTCATCGACCAAGCCATCGAAGAAACCCTCGAGCTGGCTACGAACCAGCAATCGCAGTAAAGCCTCCAAAAGCCCCAGAAGCCTGGATTTGTGCGACACCGTAACCAAGCCCGTACTTCATTGCGTCATAAAGGAACGGCCATACAAAACGTTCCTTCCACGCCCCCCAATTTTCCTTCTTTTGGGAACGCATTTCAGCAGACCAAATCAAGGAGAACAACTGGTGAATCAGGTCTTGGAATTCCAGATCGCCCACCACAGTGATGTTGTCCATCGCGGTACGGATGTTTTCGATCACCGTCTGCACTTGGTTCTTCGCACTCTGGGGCAAAGTCTCATCGCTTGCTAATGCGTGTTCGACCGAATCAAGGTACTCGCTGAGGAGCTTGAACTTCCCCGTGTCAATCTCAGGAACCACACCTCGTGATTGGTTCGCAAGATTTACCAGGTGCTCTCGGGCAACTACCGGGACATCTCCCCAGGAGTTGGTCCACGAATTTGGGTAGTTAAGTACGATCGCGACCCACTCATTTAGATACCGACGGTATACGGAAGTGATGATGCCCTCGGCGTCAAGTAGGTCGAGGATCCGCTCAATCTCAACGATGTACCGCATTGCGCGACGGTGCTCGCTCAAATCTTCATCGTCCCTGGCGGGACGGGTATGGAGATCGGGATTGTGCCACGATTCGAAGATGTCGAGGAGGAGTTTTGCTGGGTTAGCCATGTAGCAATTTTAGCCCGACTGGCAGACAGGGAAGTTCGAGCCTTCCCACGGGCACTGGGGTAGCAGGCGTCGACAGTTCCCTCCTGCGTAAGCCGTACCCATGACCCACGCCTCATGGCGAGGTACGAGCTGCCCCAACCAAAACTAAACTCCCCAGAAGAAAAGGAGCCAATCACATGGACCCCACCACCACCCAGATCGCGCTCAACACCATGCTTGACGTGATCTGGCCAATCCTGCCCCCACACATCCTGGAGCAACTCGCCTCTGTCTAAACATGAGGGATCCCCCGACGCCACAACGCCGGGGGACAAGAGGCAACGAAAGCTCGAGGAAAAAACACGAGAACTGGTTACTCTCCAGACTCGTTTAAACGCCTCTCGAGCTCAACAACACGATTCTCCAGATCAAGAAGAGCTGTAGATACCGCAGTGATCAAGTCGGCAAGGATCGGACGGTCGGCGCTGTAAAGATCGTGAATCTTCAACGCCTCCGATGCGTTATCCCAAGCAGCTGCCATCTTCGAGTCATACTCGCGCTTGGCGCTGAACTCTTCCGGAGCCATGTCCGCTGTCTGCTGCAAGTGAGCAGCGACAGCCTTCATGTTGGTCTTCAAATCTTGCAGATGTTGTTCCGCATTATCCATTTCTCATTCACCTCCTTTCTGGGGCTAGTTGCCCTCAAGGAATGAGTGAACCACGACAAAGGCCCCCGCTGTGCTGCAACCACACGCGGGGGCCATTTATTGGTCTCTATTGAAAGGAAACCACCCATGAGTTTACGCACCATCTTCTGCCGCCGAAAAGGCCGGCACCGCCGTCCCCGCCGCTTCTGGATGTGGTGGGGCCGATGAATCACCGCATCACCAACCGCGAACTCCTCGACCTCGTCGAAGCAGCCACCGGCAAGCGAAAACTCGTGCTCACCGTGCCCGAATTCTCACTGCTCACCGGGCGTGACCCAGATGAAATCCGCAAACGCGCCGGGCAGGACATTCCCGCCGAGCGTGACGGAGACCGTGGCCGCTGGCGAATCCCCATCCAAGCCCTCAGGCCATTTCTGACAGGAAGGACAGCAGCATGAATTACAACGAGACCGTCAAGCATTTAGAGGATCGTTTGGCGTCGGTGAAGACCGCGGGCCGGTGGATTACCGCCCTCGTGGCGATCCTCGCACTCTTCGCAGGCGCGTTCATCGGCAAGCAGGCCGCCGAGACCGACGGGTGGGATGCAGGCTACCAGTCCGGGTACGTGTCGGGCTTTGACATGACCTGCCCGGGGAAGGACTGGCGATGAGCAGGTGGAGAGTGAGAAAGACGACAAACGGGTTTGTGATCCACTTCGGTGAACCGAAATGGGAAGTGCGAAAACCGGACGGAGGCCTCGCCCTCAAGCGCTTTAGGACGCACGCGGAGGCTATGGCAGCAGCAGACAGGCTGGCCCGCACCGTCGAGGTCACACTGCCGAGAGCCCATGCGCTGCCGACGGAGCGGCACACCGTGCAGAAAAACGGGCTGGTCATCGAATTTGAGCGGAGTCGCTCGTACCCGCAGCTGCAGCCCAGCTACCTGGTCGTTGAGCCGGATGAGCGCCGACCCCTCGCGCTCGCACTACTCGCCCTCGCAGAAAAGGAGGAAACATGTCACGAACAATGATGAAGCCCCGCCACGACCGAGACGAATACGTGATTTGGTCAACGGTGGTTGACCTGCCCGTCAGCGGGGTCATGGACAGGGGCACCGCCAAAGCCACATGGGCAGCGGGAGCGTGGTCGGCCATGGGCACCCCGATCAGCATGGAGCAGGCCGAAGAGTCCATGCAGCGTGCCGACACCAAAGGCTGGTCGCTAATCGACGGTGAACCCGGCGAATACGAGGGGTTGAACCTGGCGAACATTACCGGCTACCCCGGCCCCTACGACTTCGGCGCATTCAAGATCACCGACCTCGCCACCATCACCCGTGCTATCGAAGCGGGGGACTGGGGCACCCTGCACAACCTATGCACCAACCTAAGCACTGTGGAGGACACCGAATGAGCGGGGATATTCACGTTGCTTGCGGCGCGCTCACGGGCCGTATTTTCGCCGGGCCGCTCACCAAGGACGGCAGCACATGGGCGCACAAAACCGACGTGACCGAGCAAGCAATCAACGCCGTGGTTGAGCACGTCCGGCGCACCCATGGGGACACCTGCACGCTGCGGGGCCAAGGCCTGACAATCACCATCAACGTTAAGGAAGACCAATGAGAAATTACGACATGCTCGGCAGCATGGACGAGGACGACCTGCGGGAAGAGCTGGTCGGCAAAACCATCGCGTCCATCGACCTCCAAGAGCAGACCATTCACCTGACTGACGGGACGGAGCTGCGCTTCATCGACCTCAAGGTGGTGTACCCAGAATGACACGTACTAGCCCCGAGCAGGCACAAGAATTACTAACGGGCGCTGAGCCTGGCCCGTGGGAAGCGATGAAAGAGTACATAGACGGTGAGCCGCGCCCGGACACGTCGTGCCTCATCCACACCCACGACGGCAAGTACCTGGGCATCATGCACGGGGCTGACGCGCACCTCGCCGCAGCCGCACCAGACCTCGCGGAAACCATCGCCGGGATGCACTGGGAGTACGGGGTGCAGGTAAGCAACGACGGCGGAGAATCATGGCGCTTCGCACACGGCGGGACTAAAACAACTCTCGACCCGATTAATCCCTGTTGGTGGTTCCGCACCGAGGAGGAAGCACAGGACTTCGCTAGATTCCGCGCCCCAAAGCGTGGACATGCCCGCGTTGTGCGCCGCCTAGTCACTGACGCGGAGGTGATGGAATGAGCGCGTTCTTCCACGGTGGCGTGCCGGGCCTGAAACCGGGCGACATTCTCAAGCCAGGACACGAGCGCAAAACCCATGACGGGTGCCCGTGGTGCGAAGCCCGCGAGCAAGGCGAAGCCTATTTAGGTCTCGACGGGCCAAGCCAACAACCAGCCGTCTACGCCACACCAAACAAGCTGTACGCCAAGTTTTACGCCAGCCTGTACGGGCGCGGCGACCTCTACCGCGTCACACCCGTGGGCGATACGCGACGCTCCGACGAAGACACCATCGAAAGCTATTTCGCGCCACAGTGGCGCGTCGCGTCCGTCCTCGACCGGGCCGTGCTGCTCACCAACAGCGAGCGCCGACGCCTCAACCGCCAATGGGAACATGCCGACGGCCTAGATAGAGCCGGACGACCCTACCGAATCGCCAAGGAGACACAATGAGCTTCGAAATCATCAACCCAACCACCCACGAAGAGTGGCTCGAAGCCCGCGCAGGCTTCGTCACCGCCACTGAAGTAGCGTCCGCGCACACCACGCGCACCGCCGCGAACTGGAAGCAGATCAAAGACCGCAAACAAGGAAAAACCACCTTCGAGGGTAACAAGTACACCCAATGGGGACACGACCGAGAACCCGAGCTTGCCCAGTGGGCCACAGTATTCTGCAACCCCGACCTACTGCTCAACGAAGACCCACAAGCGATAGTCACCCGCGGTGACTTCTCGGCATCACCCGACGCGTTCACCCTCGACTGGCAGGAAGGCGCGGAATTCAAGACCACGAGCATGCCGTTCCTCGACAACCCAGCACACCGCCGCTACGTGTGCCAGGTGCAGTTCACCATGTGGATCACCGGTGCGAAACGCTGGTGGCTCATCGCCGAGGAGCACGACAACTTCAATCCTATGGAGCCAACCAGTGACCTGCTCGAACCGGACGAGAAGCTGCAGGCCGAGCTCGTAGCAACAGCAGAAGAGCTGCACGCGTTCATCTTCGACGGAGCCGAACCTGACTGGATGGGCGGTGGCGGGGAGGACGCCGGCGAGCTCGAAGCGATGGTGCTCAGGCTCGCGCAGCTCGAGACGCAGCGCACCGAGATCGACACGCGCATCAACGAGCTCAAGGGCCAGGTCGGGCAGCTCTGCGGGGAGTCCGCAAGCCGCGAGTTCGGAGATTGGAAACTCACCGTCTCGACACGCAAGGCAAGCACACGGTTCAACGGGTCGGCATTTAAGAAAGATCACCCTGACCTGCACAAGAAGTACATGACCTCGAAGGTGAAGGGGTCGAAGTCGGTCATGGTGAAGCGAATTGAGAAGGAGGACGCGGCGTAATGGCTACCGCGACGAAGAAGGCCCCGGCGAAGCCGGAGGAGACCACACCAGACAAGACCACCGAGCAGGCGCAGGAGAAGCCCGAAGCACCAGAGCGGAAAGACCCGGAGCAGGTGCCTGTGCATATCGCACTCGCACGCGTCATGGCTGACGTGAAGGCAGTGCGCAAGGAAGGCTTCAACGAGCACCAGCGGTACAACTTCCGAGGCATCGACGGTGTCATGAACGCCGTTGGCCCGTCGCTGCGCACTCATGGTGTGCTGCCGCAGTTCAAGGTGGAGCTGATCAAGCACGAGCACGTGCCAGCGGGCAAGAAGGTGCAGACGCAGGTGTTGCTGCGCTACGAGCTGAACTTTCTTGGCCCCATGTGCGACACGTTGCCAGACCCGGTCGTGGTGTTTGGTGAAGCCAACGACTACCAGGATAAGGCGTTGGCTAAGGCGCACTCGGTGGCCTACCGCACGGCGATGCTGCAGGTGCTGTGCTTGCCGACTGACGAGCCGGACCCGGATACCTACTCGGACACCAACCACATGCCACAGCAGGCACAGCAGCCGACACAGGAAGCTGTAGAGCTCGCGAACGCGATCCGCGCGGACCTGCCCAACGTCACGACCAACGAGGAGCTGCAGTCGATGTGGCGTGAGGCCCAGAAGCACGGCGTGCTCGACCAAGACCTCAAGGAGAAGCTCATGGCCCGCTCGAAGGCGGTGAAGGATGGACAGCCAGACACCACTGAATCCGGTGGAAGTGGAACAGCAGATCAGAAACCTGTCGAACAGAATAGCTAGAGGCGTGGAAGTATATTCGAAGCGCCTAGCTGAGTTTTATGAAGCTGATCGCGACTTCGACCGCGCCTATTCTGCCGCGTATCTCGACGCGGAAGGCTCCATCAAAGACCGTGAGCACCACGCCACGCTCGCGACGATTGATCTGCGTGAAGCGCGTGACGTGGCGGAGGTCGCGTACAAGTACGCTGACCGGCTCGCTAGAGCCCTAGAGAACCAGCTGCGGGCCATGCAGTCCATCGGGGCGAGCGTGCGAGCCATGTACGGCGTTGCTGGCAGGGGTGAGGGCGCATGATCCCCAAGAAGATCGCTGACACGGTCGTGCAGCGCGCTGGTGGCGCGTGCGAGGTGATGGTGGCCCGCTCGTGCACGGGCCGTGCTGAGCAGCTGCACCACCGAAAGATGCGCAGCCAGCTCGGGGGTAACGAGGTGGTCAATCTGCTGCACATTTGCCACGTGTGCCACGACTGGGTGCACAAGCACCCGGCCCTGTCATATGAGCGCGGCTACCTGGTTCGGGGAGCGCGGCATGAAGCGTTTGAGCCCGTGCTGTACCGCAACGCCAGGTTGTTCTTCCTCGCCCCGGATGGCGAGCTTGTGAGAGGAGGGAGGAAATGAGTCTGAAAGCGATGCTGTGGGTGATGGAAGAAGCCCCCGTGAAGAACCAGGGGGAGCTCGCGGTGCTGTACGCGCTCGCGGATCGTGCCGCTGATGATGGGTCATCGGCGTTTCCCTCACAATCCTGGATCGCGCAACGCGCCAGGTGCACTACTCGCACTGTGCGGAATCATCTGCAGGCGCTTGAGGGCAGGGGCGTAATTGAGCGCGGGGACCAGAATTTAGTGGCGCATTTCAGCGCGGATCGACGTCCTGTTGTGTGGGATATTCGCATCGACGGGGGGAAAAATTTTCCGGGCGGAAAAATTGACCGGGCGGAAAGTTACGACACAACGACCGGAAAGTTACGACACAACGACCGGAAAACGGTTTCCTACAAACCGTCCTTAACCATCCCTGAACCGTCCAATCAATATCTTGATCAATTCGCCGAGTTCTGGGAGATCTACCCGAGGCGCGTGGGCAAGCGCACGGCGCAGACCGCGTTCACCCGCGCCTGTGACCGCGCCCCCGTCGAAGTGATCCTTGCCGGGGCGCGGCAGCTCGCGCATGACCCGAACCTGCCCGCGTTGAAGTTCGTGCCCCACCCAACCACGTGGTTGAACCGCAACGGTTGGGACGATGACCCGCTACCGCCCCGGAATCAGGCCACAGAAGGCCCGCAGGCGGGCGAGCAGCCCCGCCCCGGCACGCGGGCTAGTGACTGGCTGCAAAACGCGTCACAGGCCCGCACAGGCCCGGACTACGCCACCGGCCACACCATCATCGAGGACCAACCATGACCCACGACGACTGGACCACCATCGCCGCCGAAGTCCTCGCCACCTGCAAGCAAGCAAACCCACGGTTCCCCAACCCAGACCCCGACAGGCCGCGCATCTGGGGATACACCATGCGCAGATCAGGCCTTCCGCCGTGGAAAAACCTCTGGATCGAAGCGGTAGGCGACTACTTCACCCACCCACAGGGTGATGCGATCCCCCTGCCGAACGACATTATTCAGGCAGCTCGGCGGGTGCGCGACCGGCAGGAAACAGACCCACGGCTCAAGGCCCGCTGGGACGCGATGCGAGAGCAGCGGCGAGAAGCAATCGACAAGCAAATCGCGACAGGCACACACCGCCTACAGCTCGAAGCGAAGAAGCGAACACCTAAGCGAGAGAACGAAAGGAGTTTCGACGTGGAGAAAATCATCTCCCAGCACTGGCCCAGCTACCGGCCTGACCCGGACCGCGAGCGTCTACGCCGCGTGGAGCGCGAATCCGACGCGGACGAGCAGAGGGAGTCGCAGGACGGGCCGGACACGGTGGATTGGCGGGAACGGTGAAATGCAAGCGTGATCACCAAACAGTGCCGGTGGCACCCATGCGGGCAAGAAGCCACGCACGACGACCCACCCCTGTGCGACGAGCACCACGAGCAGTACCAGGCCCGAATACGCGGCCCAAGATTCCAACCCCCACAAGGAGAACCCACATGACCACATTCATGAAAACCCGCGACGGGGTACCAACCCCAAAACGCGCCCACCCAACAGACGCCGGCGTCGACCTTACCGCGAACGCCGCCATGATCGAAGGGGAACTACGCCCAGCCTTCGGCAAAGCACACATCGCCCGCGCAGGCGGAACCGCGATCTTCGGCACCGGAATCGCCGTCGCGATCCCAGAAGCCCACGTCGGCCTGCTGCACGTGCGCTCAAGCCTAGGAATCAAGCGGCACTTGGTGCTCGCGAACGGAACCGGGATCATCGACGCACCGTACCGCGGCGAGATCCTCGCCTGCCTGCGCAACGAAGGCGACTTCCCCGCAACCATCAACCACGGGGAGCGCATCGTGCAACTGGTGATCGTGCCCTGCGACACCACCGACTGGCAGGAGACCGACGACCTCGACACGACAGACAGAGGTGACGGCGGCATTGGCTCGACCGGTGCGTGACACCGTCGGCGCACGATACATCGCAGACCAAACCGGCTACACGCAACGCACCATCTACCACTGGGCAAACGCCGGGTATATACCCGGAACCACCTTCACCCCGGACGGGAAAGTCGAGCGCTACCAGTGGAAACGACGCGACATCAACCAGTGGATCAAAAACAAATTCAGATAGGAGACCAACCATGGCATCACCAACTATCCAGTTCGTCGGCAACCTCACCGGCGACCCCGAACTGCGCTTCACGAAAAGCGGCAAGCCAGTGGCGAACTTTTCCGTGGCCTGCAACAAAAAACGCTACGACGAACTAGCCCGCCAGTGGGTGGACGACACCACCACGTTCCTGCGCTGCACCGCCTGGGACAGCCTGGGCCGCAACGTGTGCGACTCTCTCACCAAGGGCATGCGGGTTACTGGCAAAGGCTCACTGCAGCAGGTCGAGTACACCACCCGCGACGGCGAGCAGCGCACCGACTACCAGGTCACAGTCGACGAGATCGGCCCCTCACTGGCCTTCGCAACCGCCAGCGTGCAACGCAACCCACGTGAAGGACAACCACAGCAGGGTGGGCAACCCCAACCCACAGGGTGGACAGTCCAGGACAAAAATGCCGGCTTCGGCGGAGGACAGGCAGGCGATGACGAACCACCATTCTGATGCGAGTCCTGAACCAAGCAACCCAATGGGCGATGCACGACCTCGAACATGCCGGCATCAACCCAATGACACACCTCGAGCTCGCGCAAGCACTCATCAGCCTGTACCTCGGACTTTTAGGAGGGGAGCATGACCAGACGAATCACCATCGACGTGGATGATTACAAAATCAACATGGACGAGGGAATCACCCTTCAGGAAGTGTTCACAGCCGCAGCGTTCTTGCTGCACACGACACTGTCCTACACGGGGTACGAGTTGGGGTGGGCAACTGCAGAGCAATTAGGGGGCGACCTGCTCGCGGAGGTAGGCAAGCAACTCGACCGAGATAAGGCAGGGCCACCACCATGGCGAGCAAACACATAATCGAGTTTCAGGTAGAAGGCATCGCGCAAGTGCAGGGCAACCACCGCGTGAGCAGGTCAGGCTACACCTACGACACGAACAAGAAACTCGCCCCGTGGCGTAGGCGCGTCGCCCTCGCCGCGAGGCAGGCAATGAACCGCCACCGGCTCGAACCAATCGAAGGCCCAGTGTCCCTCACCATCGAGTACGCGCTGCCTCGCACGAAGGCGATGAAGACAGACCCGCCACCGCCGATGGTGCAGCGCCCGGACTCCACGAAGCTGACCCGCGCTATCGAGGACGCACTCACCGGCGTCGCGTATGCGGATGACTCACAGATCACGGATCACCGTACGCACAAGCGTCGTACGTTCCTCGGCGAGCAACCACACGCCCGCGTGCGCATTGAACCCGCCACACAGGAAGGAGAGGAACGTGGCTGACACACGACAGATCGTTGTACCTGACGGGACGAAGCTTTACTGCTTGGAGGTGAAGGAGCTTCACCAAAAATCCACGACCATGCTCCACCGGGGTGGGATAGACGACGGGGAGACACAGATATTGGTTAACGGCTTTATCCCAATCGACATGTCCAAGCCGGTGTACATCATGCAGCTCGACGACGAAGGGGAGTGACATGCCTGAGAAGAAAGAGGCCACCCGAATCCCAGAGTGGGACATCTGCGTCGACGAGACGAAGCCCGTGTACATCACCATGGCCGAGGATGATGAGGAGGAAGGGGAAACGCATGGTTGACGTGTACGAGCTGCGCAACACTGCCCGCCGCGCCCGCCGGGCATGGGAACAGCTCAACGCGGTCAAAGACAGCCCACCCGCACCACCCAGACCAGCGCGACGCATGAAGCCGCACTTCGGCCCAGTCTCACCCACACCTGACGGTGACTGGGCAGTCAGCCTGGCGGACTCACTGCTGCGCGAGACACGCGAAGACAATGTCCCCGGCGGCCTGCTGGTCATGGCGCGCGACGCCCTGACCACTATCGGGGAGCACGACCGCGCGACTGACCGTGACCCTGTCATCCTGTGTATGCACATCGCCTACACCGCCGGGCCAATCTGCGATGCCTTCCCAGCAGCCGACGAGCTTGCCGAGCTACTGGATGAGCAAGCGGGGTACATCACCGCGCAGATCGAGAAGCGCTATCCACCACCGCCCGACATCAGCCTTCCACCCGTGCAGCGGTACGGGGCGGAACGCACAGCACACCATCTCCGGGCGCGTGGCTGGGCGGTCACAGCCGACATGGTGCGCGGGTGGGCGAGACGTGGGCACATCAGCAGGGTGGTCATGGGCAACGACCGGGGCGGGTATTTGGTGGGTGAGTGCATCGCGTACCTCACTGAGCGGGCGAACTCCCAGTAGACACCGCGCCCACATATGTGTTATAATCGACGCGACGACACCCCCTACCCACACGTTGGGTTAGGGGGGTTTGTCATGCCCAGGCCGGGTGGTCATGTCAAGGCGGAGATGGTGGCCTGGGTACCTTAGGGAAGCGTCGCGCATGGTGCGCAACCCGCCTCGAACGCGGGGGCCGGTGACACGGAGGGGTTCGATTCCTCACGCTTCCGCAGCGCTGACTGGGTTCCCGAACGGGAGTAAGCGAGCACGAGGGTGCGTGCCGCGAAGTTCCTTTGTCAGCAGCAACCCAGCCACACTAGGCGAGCGTGACGGCACCGCCTAGTGTGCGCGCCCCGCTGGCGGAAACGGTAGACGCGACAGTCTCAAAAGCTGTCATCCAAAACGATGTCCAGGTTCGACTCCTGGGCGGGGCACCAAGAACCGGAGGTGACCAAACATGCACACACGCATCACCACTGGCAAACAAGGACGCACACCACGCGCCACCCACTACATCGACGCAAGCACACTACCCAACCCCCACGACGAACCCTGGCTACGCCCACGCGACGGGCGCGACCCCAACGTCCAACAATGGCTCCTGGACCAACCCGGCGTACCCGACCAATTCGCACGCCACCTCGCCACCATCGAAGCCCTACAACCACCCACCATCTCCATCACCTGCAGCGCAGGCAGACACCGCAGCGTCGCACTCGGAGAATGGCTCACCACCCAACTCGAAGCCAAAGGCTGGGCAGTCCAACTCAACCACCACAACCTCAAGACCAAAAAGAAGCAAGCCACAACAACACAACGCGGGTACGGATACAGGCAACAGCAAATCCCACGTAAAAACCTGCTCCACAACCTCATAGACGGAACAGAATGCGAATACTGCGCGCGACCGATGTTCCGGGACCCCGCCAAAAACTTCGACGGCGCACCACTCGAAGCCGACCACATCGACAGGGACAAGACCCAACCACCCAAACGCCTCATCCACCGCCGCTGCAACCGCACACTCAACGGCAAAGGCAAAGGCACCTGGGTCAAGCACGGACCAGACTGGTACGCCAAACACGGCCAAACCGGAGACAACGGCACGGGGGACACCCTCGACTGGCCAGGAGGCCACCACATCCGCTGGTAACCACCACCCCGCCAGGGGAGGGGGTGCCCAAAAAATCTGGGCCCCCATCCCCAGACACCGCCCCGTCCGCCTGCAGTCAGAGATTCTCTCTCTGGCGGAAACTAGGGGGTCGCGCGCGCGATAAGGAGGCATAGCGATGGAATTTGAGCAGGATGAGCTGCGCTCGATGGTCGAGTCAGTGCTTGAAGCAGTGGAGTCTGCCGATCACCTGGTGGATTCAGATCAGGCTTCGGTGGATCTGGCGCTGCACCTGGCGACGATCATCGACGAGGCGCGTGAGTCTGGCGATCCGGACGCGATTTCTAAGACGTCTTTCGGGCCGATGCCGACACTGAACAAGGTTTTGACTGGTCTGGGCCTGAACCCGGAGGGGAAGCAGAAGTTGGGGCTGAATGAGGATGTCCAGGAGGATGAGGAGTTCTAAGTTTGGGGGTGAATGGTCGTGGCGTTGACGTTGCCGCGGGTATTCACGCCGCCGTTACGTGATCTTGAGGAGCCGGAGGCGACGTGGGGCCACGATATGGTGTGGTTCTGCGACGAGATTCTGGGGGAGCCGCTGTCTGATTACCAGCGGTGGTTGTCGATGCATGCGCTTGAGGTGCTGACGAAGGAGAAGGCGCTCGAGTTCGCGATGCTTGAGGATGACCCGGCGGCTGAGATCGCGAAGGTGGAGCGTCTGTATGGCCCTGCCCCTGTTCGTGGTGGTCGTCCTATTCCGAATGGGCGTTTGCGGTTCACGAAGATCGTGATTTTGATCGCCCGGCAGAACGGTAAGACCGATTGGGTGAAGAAGCTCATTAAGTGGGCGATTTTCCGGAAGCGGATGCCTGAGGTCATGGCTGCTGCGCAGACGTTGAATAAGGCGATTGACCTGTGGAATGAGATTCTTCTTGAGATTGAGCGCGACTCGAAGTTGAAGAAGATTCTTGGGCGTGTTGATCACTCTAAGGGTGCGCAGGCGATGTGGACGAAGGGGAAGCGGCAGCGTTATCGCCCGGTGGGGATTGATGAGAACGCGGGCCGTGGCGACACGGTGGACTTGCTTTACATCGACGAGCTGCGTACTCAGAAGGACTTCACGGGTGTCAACTCGTTGGAGGCAACAACGACAGTGCCGGATAACGGGTTGATTGTGACGACGTCGAATGCTGGGGTGGGCCACTCGGTGGTGCTGCGTGATTACCGCGAATTGGCAAAGCAGCCGATTGATGAGGGCACGTGGCGTGATACTCGCATGGCGCTATTTGAGTGGTCTGCGGACCCGTCGGCAGATATTGACGATGTCGAGGGATGGAAGCAGGCGAACCCTGACCTCGGCAATGGGCGCATCACCATGGCGACGTTGCATGCGGCCAGGCAGTCGACTTTGGAAGCAACGTTCCGCACTGAGCGGTTGTGCCAGTGGGTCGATGAGCTCGGTGATGATTTTGAGCCTATTGTGCCGTTGGAGCGTTGGGGGGATCTGGCTGTGGATCGTCGTGTTGCTGTTGGTGATTGTGTGCTCGCGGTGGAAGTGTCGCCTGATGGCGAGTCGGTGACGTTTGTGTCTGCGGGGCAGACGTCACGCGGTGTGCATCTTGAGCAGCGGCCTGGGGATAAGAAGTTCGTGGTGGACGAGACGGTGGAAGCTATTCGCCGGTTCGTTGCTGAGAATGATGACCCTGCTGCGGTGGTGCTGGATAAGGACTCTCCGGCTGGCGTGCTCGTGCCGCACTTGTTGGCGGTTGGTATTGAGCCTGTGCTGCTAAACGGTGGCATGGTCGCTGGCGCGCTTCGTGAGATGAAGCAAGCCGTTGCTGATGGTCGCCTGACCCATGACGGGGCGCAGGAATGGGTGGGCGCGTTGCGCGTCGCCACGGTGCGTGATGGTGCCGGACGGTACCCGTCGATTGAACGTTTCTCTGGTGATGTGTCTGTGCTCGTCGCTGGCACGTTCGCGCTGTGGGCGTTGAACAAGTTCATCGCTGAGTTCCAGGTCCCGTACAAGCAAGTCGAGGTTGAGAAGAAGAACCCGGTGGGCACGTTCCCCGTGTTCTCAAGGAAATCGTTGATGGGAGGTGCGCTCGTTGGCTGACAAAGTGATGGTTCGCGAGATTGGTCACGCGTCGTCGCCTGCGTGGTCGCCGCGTGTCGGTAGGTCGCATGCAGTGTCTTGGGCTACGCAGCAGGTTGAGTTCGCGGAGATGCGTTCCACGGCGAAGGTTGCCCAGGTTGAGAACGCGATTCGTAAGCCGATTGAGCAGGCCGCGTGGTCGGTGGAGCCAAACGGCGCGCCTGCAGAGGTGGTTGAGCTGGTCTCGACTGATTTGCGACTGCCGGTGAAGGGCGAGGACGGGCAGGTTGCGCGGCGCACTGGCCGCGTGTCGTGGGACGAGCACTTAAAAATGGCGCTCGAAGCGGTGTTCACCGGTGTGGCGTTTTTTGAGCAGGTCTACGAGATGGGGGACGACGGAAGGTTTCATCTGCGGAAGCTCGCGCCGCGCCCCAACGTCTCCATTCGTAAGATCCACGTCGCGGACGACGGTGGACTTGTCGGCATCACCCAGCGCGGGGTGAAGGGTGGCAAGGACGCGTTCATTCCGGTTGACCGCTTGGTGGCGTACAGGCACGGGCGACGGGACGACACGTGGCAGGGGTCGAGCGTTTTTGCCCCGGCTAGGAATAACTGGCTTGAGCTAATGAAGATGGAGAAGCTCAACTCGTTGGTGATGCAGCGTAACGGCATGGGTATTCCGAAGTACAAGGCATCTGATCTCACTGACAGGTCGCAGGTGCAAGAGGAGCTGAACCGGGGGCAGGAACTCGCCGAGTCCTACGCCGCGGGTGAGGTCACTGCGTATTCGTTGCCGCCCGGTGCGGATATGCCTGTGGAGGGTGTGTCTGGCACGTTGCCGGATATCGAGAAGGCAATGCAGTATCACGCCTCCCAGATCGCGATTGCGTGCAACGCTACTCACCTCAACCTGACCGGTGCGGGTGGGTCGTACGCTCTGGCGAACGTTCAGCTGGGTGAGTTCATCCAGGGGCTGCAGTCAATGGCCGAGTGGATTGCTGATATCGCGTCGCAGCACATCGTTGAAGACCTTGTTGCGGTGGCTTTCCCGGATTATGACGGCCCGGTTCCGCTGATCACGTCGACGCGGATTCAGGTGCAGAAGGACCTGACACCGGGCGATGTGTCGCAGCTTGCGGCACAAGGTGTGCTGACGAAGGAACCGAACCTTGAGCAGTGGGTGCGCTCCACGTTCCGCATCCCGGCGGCACGGTCGCTCTACGAAGCCCTCAAAGCGAAGAAGTCGCTGACGGACGCGGAGGAAGAGCTCGGGGTGACGCTGTCCGGCGAGGAGCTAGAAACCAGCGACGAGGCAAAGAAGCAACAGGAGGTGCAGAAATGACCGAGATACTTCTGTACGGCCCGATTGGGGCTGACATGTGGGAGCCTGAGAACGCGATTACGGCGAAGACGGTGATGGACCAACTCTCACAAGTCGATGGGGACGTCACGGTTCGCATCAGCTCCGGGGGCGGCGATGTGTACGAGGGCATCGACATCATGACCGCCTTGAAGAACCACCCTGGCAGGGTGACTGTCATCGTGGAGTCGTTGGCGGCGTCGGCAGCGTCGTTTATCGCTGTTGGTGGTGCTGATGAGGTGCTTATGCGCCCTTCGTCTGAGTTGATGATTCACCGCGCGTGGACGTTCACCGACGGTAATGCGGACGATGTTCGAAAGACTTTGTCGGACTTGGAGCGCCAGGATCTTAAGCTGGCGAATATTTACGCCAGTAAGGCCGGTGGCGAAGTTGACGATTGGCTGGACGCGATGAGCGCGGAGACCTGGTACACCGCCGAGGAAGCCGTGGCCGCTGGCCTGGCAGACCGCGTTGTGGATGCGAATCCCGCGACAGATGCGCACACACCAACCGCCGCGATGCGCCGCCGGTTCAAGTTCGCGAACCGGGCGGCGGCACCGCCGCCCGTCACCCGGTCGGTATCGGGGGACGAAACAACTAAGCCCAGTGATGGGCAGGAAGGAGATGCGATGAGCATCAAGAATCTCGCCCAGGAACTGGGTGTTGAGCCGGACGCGCTTCGCGAGAAGCTCGCCGGCTTTTTTAATGAGCAGGTCACTGTCTCCGGCGAAGTTGATGTGACCTACCCGGAAGAGACCGGCGTGGCCCCAACAGAGCGCGTGACTGTTGAGCCGACGGTCGCCAATGTGGACGGCGAGTCCACCGGTGATGCCGGCGCGCTTGGTCTGGTGTTCGCGGTGTCTGCGGCCCCTGATGGTTGGGATGTGACCGTGGACGAGTCCACTGGTGTGGTCACCGCGCATGCGCCGTCTGGTGTTGAGCCAGGCGATGTAGTCACTGTGACTGTGACGGTGAACGAGTCCACGGAGGTGCCGGTGGCGTTTAAGGTGCGCTCTCTGTCGGAGCCTGCCGAGGGAGAGGCTACCGAACCTGCATTCACCACCGATGGTGACGAGGGTGGAGCGGGCACTGATGTGGTCACCGTACCTCGCGCTGTGTGGGACGAGTACATGGCAGACCGTGCCAAGTATTCCGCGAAGCTCGCGGAGGACAAGCGCCGCGAACTGGAAGACAAGGTTGACCGTCACATCCGCGAGGGGCGCTACTCGGCAGGACACCGTGGGGCGGCAATTGCTGCGTACCAGGCAGACCCTGTCGCCGCGGAGAAGGTATGGGGCGGGCTACCGAAGAACGTCGCTGTCCCCGTTGAGGAAATCGGCCACTCCGGTGACGTAGCCAACATGACCAAGGTTGAGAAGCTGCGTGCAAAGGCCGCGGCGAACCGCCAGTGCAAGAAGGAGAACAAGTAAATGTCGAACCCGACTTTCCGCTCCGGCCCCATCTCGTTCGAGATCGCGGCTGATACTGAAAAGTTCCGTCTCGTCGCTGTGGATGAGAACGGCAAGATTAAGCACGCTGGCGCGTCCGGTGCCGTGTTCGGTGCTGTGACCGAAGCGGGCCGAGTAGAGCCGAAGGAGCCGGGCGCTGCGACTATCGCGGTGCACTACGGGCCCGCTGCGGTGAAGCTCGAGACCGATGGCGAGATCAAGGCCGGGGCTGGCGTTTTCGCCGCAGCTGACGGCAAGGCCTCCGCTACCGGTTCCGTCCAGGTCGGCGTCGCAGTACGCGCGACCGAGAACGGCAAGACCCTGACCATCCTCAACCAGCTGCCTGCAACTGCTGCAGGCGCAGAATCCTAGGAGGAACACACATGAGCACTCACAACTCGTATTTTGACGACCTCAAGGACCTGTCCGTTGAGGATATTCTGACCTCCTCTGAGCTCATCGAGGGGGCAATCAACGAGCTGCTGGAAGGCGAGCAGGCATACAACCTGGTCTTCGACCCGTTCAACACGGACGGCAAGCTCACCGTCGGCTACAACCTGGATTCCGCGCCGGGCCTGGACGAGGAAGCCCAGACCATTGCGGAGTTCGCGGAGATCCCGGTTGGTGACCCGTCTCGCGGCGAGCGCCGCTTCACTGACCTGTTGCCCTCTGGCATTGGTGTGCGAGTGTCCTACGGGCAGCGCAACTTCACCTCTGGTGCGGCGGTGCAGCGTGAGCTTCTTGGCCGAGCTGCGGAGATCCGCCGCAAGAACGGTCGTGACGCGCTCGCAGCGTTCGCTGCGGTGGACGACATGGTCGAGGAGCTGCCGGTACCGCAGAAGTGGAACACTGCCGACGCGAAGGCAATGGACGACCTGTACGCTGCTGACGACCTGCTCGCAGGTGCGGTCGACGATGAGGGGCGTCGATTTGGCTACGCCGGTAAGTGGGTGTGGGCGAACCGCCGCACGATTAACGCGTTGAAGCGCAACAAGCAGGTCACTGACCTGTACGTGGGCGACATGGCGCACGCTGACCCGCGCTTTACCCCGCTCGGCCAGCAGCCGATCATCGGCGAACAGTTCTACCTGGTGGTCGACGACGGCATGGAAGACGGCGTTGCTTACGTCATCTCTGAGACGCTTACCGGTGGCCTTGGCACCCGCTTCGAGGCTGAGGAGGCGCGCTTCTCCGACTGGTACGAGGAGGGCGGCCAGTCCGGTATGGGTGGTCCGCGCCTGTCCTGGCGCTCCGATTACGTGCACTTCCGTTCCCTGGTTGTGCGTGCCCCGAAGGCGCTGGTGAAGATCACCGGCGCTATCTAGGAAGGGGTGCGGCATGAAGCAAGTTTTGCTTGCTAAGGCTGTCCGCTACCCGTTCGGGTCGACGGTGGTGCACCGCTCCGGTGAAGTCATCGAAGTTGATGAGAAAGACTTCGACGTGCTCGCCGGAATGGGGGTAGTTGCCACCGCTCCCACAGAGCCAGACGAACCGGAGGCTGAGAAGGCTACTCGGGAGGTTCCGAAACCGGAAGCTGCTCCTGTGTCTGGGTACCCCTCGTTGCCGAAGAAGACCGCTCCCGCTGCGGAGTGGAAGGAATATGCCCGGCGTAACGGCATCAAGCTCACCGGTCTCACCAAGCGAAACGAAATCATGGGCTTCATCACGAAGACCGTGAATCAGTCGCGCTAATACCAGGAGGAGGGAGGACAAGGTGGATATCTCCGTTGATGATGTTGCTGATGTTTTCCCGCGCGCTCTGCTGGACGAGGAACGCGAGCGCGCCGCGGCGTTGATTAACCAAGCGTTCGAGCTGATCGAGTTGGAATTTGCTCGTCGAGGACGCGACTTCCAGCGCGAGGTTGCCGGTTCTCGGTGGCTGCAGCTCGCGGCGAAGCAAGCGGTGCGCGCGATGGTTTTCCAGGCGGTGCTCATCGGCGACAACGTCGGTGTGGCCTCTGTGTCGTCTTCGACCGGCCAGGAGGCCGATGCAGTCACCTACTCGCAGGGGATTAAGTTTCATTGGGGTGGCGTGGGGGTTGACGATGCGATCCTTGACCTGTTGGGGCTTGGCGTTGGCGGGTTCCCGCGTGGACGTGGTGGCCGTGTGATTCCGTATGGACGACGCACTGCGGTTCGTGGTGCTGAGTTCAGTGAGCGGGGTGCATGGTGACCGAGACGATAACCGTGCATGGTGCTGCTGGCGGTGTGGATGATGATGGTTATCCGGTGCCGGGTGAGCCTGATCGTGAGGTCATGGTGAAGTCGGTGCAGCCGTTGTCTTTGTCTGAGATGTCGGATGAGGATAAGCAGGGCACCCGCGATATTTTGCGTGTGTGGGCACCCGCCGGCACCCAGGTTGCTGATGGTGATGAGGTCACGGTGCGTGGCAAGCGGTACCAGGTACGCATCACCGCGTGGGACTGGTCGCAGCACCGTCGCCCTGCGTACAGACGTCATCGCCCATCGTTGGTGTTTGATTGCGTGAGGGGTGAGGGCTAGTGGCGAAGGTTGGTAAGCCCCGGTTGAATATTCCTGACCAGTGGTACAAGGACAATCTGACGGCGTTGGCTCCGCAGCTTGCGGCGAAGGCTCAGGCGGTCGCGTCCGCTGTGGAGGGGGATGTGCCCGTCACTGTGACGGAAAAGACCGATAGTCATGGTCGCCCTGTTGTGCTCGTAACGCTGGCTCATGCGAAGGGTATGGCGATGCAGGCTAAGGAGGGCACGTTGACTCGTGCTGCTGCATCGCAGGGCCTGGACGTGCACCGCTACAGCCAGAGGTGAGCGGCATGGACTTCTTCATTCAGCGCAATGCACCTGAGGTCATCCGCCGCGCGCTGCGCGGTGTGATGCCGAAGTCGATTCGGGTTACCGCCGCGATCCCGCAAGGGTGGTCGGTGGATGACGGCCCGGTAGTGACGGTGTCAAGTGATGGTTCACCGCGCTCGGCGCGCGCTACGTCGACTGAGAACGTGCGCGTCAACGTGTACGGCAAGTTTGAGCCAGAGGTTCGGCGCGTCGCCGCCGAGATCGACGCCTGGCTTCTCAACCCCCACAGTGTTGGGGGTTTTCGCATATCCCCCGGCCCGTTCCTCGTGGTGAAGGACGAGGACATAAAGGGCTGGGTCGCGGCCATTACGGTCGCAGCTTCATCTACTAAGAAAGGATTCGCAAGATGACTTCTCCTAACTCTGATCAGGGCACGACGTCTCTTGAGACGGACCGCGCGCGGTTTATTGACGTCTGGAAGGACGCCGAAGTCTACTGGTCGACCGACGATAACCCGCAGGTTGGCCTGGATGGGTCGTTCGACCCGAAGGTCTGGAAGTTCATTGGCCTGCTCAATGATGGTTCTGCGATCTCGCAGGAGCCTGAGGTTGACCGCACCGAGATCAACTCGTTCGGCGGCGTGCTGCAGCTGATGAACAACAAGTTCAAGAAGGACACGCGTGGTTTCGACGCGCTCGAGATGAACGATGTGACCTTCCCACTGCTGTGGCCTGGCTCCGTATTCAAGGAGGGCGAGCCGGGCGTGCTGCTCGCGCCGGAGAACCCCGCGGAGGGCTTCATCGCGTTCAAGACCACCAACAGCTTCGGTGATATTTACATCGACGTATCGCGCCGCCGCGCTCTGGTGTACGCCGACGGTGGTAATGAGCGCAATGACGATGGTGCTTCGGTGATGCAGTTTAAGGCTGAGATCCGTAAGGACCAGTACGGCGCGCTGTATGACTACCTGCGTCTGAAGGGTGACGATACGCCGGATGATCTGCCGGAGGTTATTCGTTTCTCGGCTGCGAAGAATGAATCTGGTGATGCTGCGGAGGAGGCTCCTTCTCGCGGCGCTGCGGCTGACGACGAGGCTGAGGCTGGCTCTGAGGGGTAGCCGGATGGGGTAGGGGAGCATGGCAGACCGCCCCTACCCCTAACCAATGGTCTGCCTAATCGTTTCCTGATAATTCAATGTAAAAGGGTTTGCCATGACTACTCGCAAGAAGAAAACCGACGACATCGACCCGAAGGACGCCACAGGCGCGCAAGCCGAGGTCATCGAAGAAACCACCACCGACGAGACGGACGAAGTGGTGGAGTACCCCACGTTCACCATTACCGTCAACGGTGAAGACATCGAGATTGAAGACCGCTGGACTCGTGACGCGGCACCTGGCGGAATGATGTTCGTCTTCCATGAACGTTACGCCCAAAAATACATCCCAAGTGTGCTTGAGCAGCTCATTGGTGAGGACCAGGTGTTTAAGCTGATGGACCTTGGCCTGTCGGTTGATGAGTTCCGTGATGTGTTTGAGGCGTGGGGTAATCGCCGCCAGGGAAAATAGAACTGCTGTACCTCATCGCCCAGCATGAGGACTTGGTGGAGGTCGATTTTCAACGCTTCTACCACCTGGATTACCGCGACTTTTACCGCCCTGGTGGGGGATCGTCGCGCATGACTCTGCGACGCATGCTGCTGCTCGCGGAGAATCTGCCGCCGGAGTCCCTGTTCCACTCCGTGATGCAAGACCGCCCACCTGTCAGTGAGATTTCCTCGGTGCTGATGGATATTTGGTCAAGTTTGAACGGGCAGAAGCACCCGCGTTGGGAGCAGCTTAAGCGTGAGCGTCGCGCTAAGGAGCGTGAGCTTGCGATGCAGCGAGCGCGTGAGAAGGCCCGAGAGTTTAACGCCGCCAGGAAGTAGCCTGTGCGGCCTTTTTGATGGAGGTGCCATTTTGGCTGCTGTAGGCTACGGCGTTTTGCCGGTGACAGTATCACTTGCCGGGATTAACAAGGAGCTGCAGGACAAGCTGCTTGCCCCGGCTTCGAAGGCTGCGAAGAAGGCCGGCGACTCCATCGAGAAGGGCATCACCAAGGGCACTGATGATGCTGCGAAGCGCGTTGAGAAGGCCAACTACCGGGTGAGGAAGTCCTCGGAAGAGTTGGCTGATGCCGAGGCGAAGCGTAACTCTGAGGTGTTGAAGTCGCAGGCCGCGGCGAAGCAGTTGGAGGCTGCGGAGTCGAAGCTTGCCGACATGAAGAAGTCTGGCAAGGCCAGTTCTGAGCAGTTGGCGAAGGCTGAGGCGGATGTGCTCAACAAGCGCGCCCGGGTTGAAACTGCCGCGCAGAATGTGGAGAAGGCCGAGCGCGGCGTCGAGAAGGCCATGGCTGAATCGAAGCGTGCCTCTGATTCTCTCGCGGCGGCGCAGAAAGACCTCGAGAATGCCACGGATGAAGCCACCAGTGCGACCAAGGAGTTTGGCGACGCTGCGGCTGATGCTGACGGTAAGGGCCAGGGCTTTGAGGTGTCGCTGGGCAAGATCGCGGCGGCTGGTGCCGTGGTGGTCGGCGCGGTGGGCGCGGCTGGTAAGGCTGCCTACGAGATCGGCGCGAGCTTCGATGATGCGTATGACACGATTCGTGCGGGAACTGGCGCTAGTGGCGCTGCATTTGAGGAGCTGCAGGATTCGATGCGCAAGGTCGCTGGCGAGTCCATTGGCGTTGGCTCCGATATGGGGGCTATCGGTACGACCCTGGCGGATCTGAATACGCGCCTGGGGTTGACTGGTGAGCCGCTTGAGGAGATGACGGCGCAGTTCATGCAACTGCAGAACCTCGGCGTCGATGCGGACATCAACGAGGTATCGAAGGCCATGTCTGGCTTTGGTATTGAGGCCAAGGACATGCCGGGGGCGCTGGACGAGTTGTTCCAGGTGTCGCAGGCTACCGGGTTGACGATTACCGAGCTGTCGCAGTCCGCGGTGAAGGCCGGCCCAGCGCTGCGCGGCTTCGGCTTCTCGATGTCCGATTCTGCGGCACTTGTCGGCCAGATGGACAAAGCTGGCCTGGATGCAGACAAGACGCTGCAGTCGATGCAGCGTGCGCTGGCTGAGTTTGCGTCTGAGGGGCGTGACGCGCCGGAAGCGCTCAAGGAGACCATCGGGTCGATTGAGGAGCTTATTAGCGCTGGTGATGATGCTGCTGCGATTGATATGGCGTCCGGCATTTTCGGTACTCGTGGTGCCGCGCAGTTCGTGGATGCGGTGAAGACGGGCACGTTGTCTGTGGATGATTTCATGGATGCGACCGGGGCTACGTCGGACACAATTGGGGGCCTGGCAGAGGAGACCGCGGACTTCGCGGAGCACTGGGATCAGTTTAAGAATCAGGCGATGCTGGCGCTGGAGCCTATTGCGACGGCGGTGTTTGACTCTTTGGTTCCGGCTTTGGAGATTGCTCAGGGTGCGGTGTCTGGTGTTGCTGATGCGCTGAAGTTGCTAGGCGAGCATAAGGGCCCGGTTCTGGGTGTTGTTGGCGCTCTGGGGTCTTTGACTGCCGGTATGGCTGCCTATAACGCGGTGCAGAGCTTTAAGGCTGCTGGCGGATTTGTCGGCGTTATGAAGTCGATGAAGACCGCGATTATGGAGACCACTGTCGCGCAAAATCTTCTGAATACGGCGATGTGGAAGTCCCCGATTACGTGGATTACGGCTGCGATTGTTGCTCTCGGTGTGGCACTGTGGGCGTTCTTCACGAAGACTGAGACGGGCCGTGCGATGTGGGAGACGTTTACCACCGCTATTGGCGAGGGGTGGACGTGGCTGACGGAAACGCTGTCGGCGGGGTGGGAGTGGCTCAAGTCTGCGGTGTTCGATTCGTGGAATGCCACTGTTGAGGGGGTTCAAGACGGGTGGCAGGCCACGGTTGATGCGGTCACCGGTGGGTGGACGTGGTTGAAGGACACGTTCGTCGCGGTGTGGGAGACCATCAAGACGGTGGTGTTCTGGGCGTGGAACCGTGAGGTTGAGGGCTGGAAGAACGTCTTCGAGTCCGCGAAGAACGGGATCAACGCTGCGTGGGACGCGATCAAGGGTAAGGCGTCCGAGGCTGTTGGTGCGGTGCGCGGCAAGATTCAGGAGATGGTGAACACCATCGCCCAGGTGCCGGGCAAGGTGAAGTCCGCTTTTGCTGACGCCGGCACGTGGTTGGTCAACGCCGGTAAGAACATCATCAGCGGCTTGATCAACGGCATTAAGTCGATGTTCGGTCAGGTGGGTAACGCGATTCGTGAGGTCATGCCTGATGGTGTGGCCCGTTTTGTGCCTGGGATTGCGACTGGCGGGCAGGTGCCTGGGTATGCCCGTGGTGGGTATATTCATGCGATTCCGGGTATTCCTGATTCGCAGCGTGACCCGATTGTGGGTATTGATTCTGCGGGTATCCCGGTAGCTCGTATCGAGCCGAAGGAGTATGTTGTCAACCGCGAGGCGACCCGCGAGAACTTGCCGCTTCTGCAGGACATCAACTCCGGCAGAATCTCCATGAAGGATTTGCCGGGCTACGCCGACGGCGGCGTGGTCTCCTCCCAGGAAGTGCTTGACTTCGCCTGGGGCAAGAGTGTCCGTGGCAAGAAGGGGCCCGCGCCGCTCGAGGGGTACCCCTACACCTGGGGTGGTGGCCTGCTTGGCAACTGGGGTGACTGCTCGGGCATGATCTCCGGCCTGGCGGCGTTCATCGTCGGCATGGACATCGTGGGCCGTAAATTCGCCACGGGTAATGAGGGCTCGGTGCTGTCGCAGATGGGCTTCTCGCCTGGCACGTCGCCCGGTAAGTCCGCGTTCGAGGTCGGCTTCTTCAATGGCGGGCCGTACGGTGGTCACACCTCCGGCACGATCTACGACGCGAGCGGGCGCGGTACCAATGTCGAGATGGGCGGAGGGCGTGGCAACGGCCAGATTGGCGGTGCCGCTGCTGGCGCACGGCACTCCCAGTACACCGACCGATTCTGGATTCCGCTGCAGGATAAGCCACCTGAGCCGCCGAAGATGAACGAGATTCTGCCCATGGCCGCGACGGGTGAGATTGACACCTCAATGGTCACTGGCAGCGGGTCTGCGTCTGGTGCGACGACGGAGACGGTGAAGCTGTCACCGCAGGAAGCGGCTATCGCCACTGCGGCGAACGAGCTGGGCGACCAGTCCGTAGTCGAGCACCTCACCGCAGGCCTGTTGGATATGGCAGGCCTGTCCGGTGGTCTGCTCGAGAAGGCGCTTCTCGGCAAGCCAAGTGATTGGCTACCGTCCGGTGATTCCATCATCACGGAGAAGCAGGTGCAGGTGCCGACGTCCTCCCGGCGTGAGGAGCCGACGGAGCCGGTTGATAAGACTGTGGCCCCGGCGGTGATCACCCCGGCGGAGGAGGAGAAGCGCAAGGGCCCGGATTGGGGGCCGGAGTTCTTTGCTGGTGAGATTGCTCGCAAGGCGAAGGACATGGGGCTGGATAAGCTGGCTGCGAAGATCGGTATCGCGACGGCGCTGGTGGAGTCTGGCGACCCGTTGAAGATGTGGGCCAATAGGGCGGTGCCGGAGTCGTTGAACTTCCGGCATGACGCTATCGGCTCGGATTACGACTCGGTTGGTTTGTTCCAGCAGCGTGATAACGGTGCCTGGGGCACGGTCAAGGAGCGCATGACGCCGTTTGACTCGGCGGGCATGTTCTTCGACAAGCTCAAGGGCTTTGATTACAGGTCGATGGACCCTGGCGCGGCAGCGCAGAAGGTGCAGGTGTCGGCGTTCCCGTCGCGGTACGGCCAGCAGATGGGCGCGGCTGAGTCCCTGCTCGACAAGGTCGGCGTGTTCGACCAGGGCGGGTGGCTCAAACCGGGCGGCATCGCCGTGAACCTGTCGAACGAACCGGAGCCAGTATTCAACGGTGACCAGTGGCGCGACATTAAACGTGGCGGGCTGAATGGTGAGGACGGGGTGACCGTTGTGGTCAACCTGGACGGCCAGGAAGTGCTGCGTAAGCGCGTCGACGCGGTGGAGGGCCGCGTCGAGATTAACGAGCGCGATCTGGCTGATTTTAAGAATCGTCGTCCTGCGATGGCGGTGACGACACGAGGAGGTGCGTTCTAGATGGTCGCTCCGGTGCGATTCGGGGGCGGGCACGCAGGCGTTGACCTGGTGGAGCCTGGGTACAAGATCACCTACACCGCGCCGCATTCGCCGGGGGAGCAGTTCATCCTGCACACGATGCTTGACGCTGAGGCGGACGAGCAGCGGGTGGTGCTCAAGGAGGACGGCTTCTCCGGTGGTGTGGGGCAGGTGGACTTCTCCATGGCTGAGTCGGTGAACCGGTTTGGTGCGCGTGCCACGGGGTGGCACATACCAGCGTTCGACGGGTCGCTGGATGTGACCGTCCGCCCGGGCCCTAGTGGTCTGCCGGACACGGTGCGTGACTGGCGACGGGCCTGGTCGCACTTCGAGGACGGGAAGCTCAAGGTCGTGGCGCGTGATGGTGGGAACCGTGAGGCGCGTGTGCGGCTGCTCAGTTTCAGTGATGTGCCGGGTGACCCTGCTGGTGCGACGTTGCATGAGGAGACCGTGCATTTCGTGTGCCTGGATGGGTTCTGGCGCGGCCCAACCACCCGGCGTACGGGCGCGTTTGAGGTAGCGGTGCCGGGTGATCTCGCGCCGTCGCTGCGCCTTTGGTGGGACGGTGAGACGGAGACTGAGTTTCGGTTGCCGTCGGGGCTGAAAGTGTCCTTGTCGACCAAGCCCGCGTCGTCGCCGGGGAGCTGGCTGGACGACTACATCATCCGCCTTCCTGGCAATGACTCCACTGGGCCTGCGAAGCTTGGGCCCCGGTTTATCAACCTGGATAGGGGTATGCAGGGCCAGGTGACAACGGAGGACGGGCGGGTGGACTCCGGCACGTGGTCGTCGCTGCGTGGTGTGCTCGTCGGCGAGACGCTCACCCCGCACCGTGTGTATTCGTTCGAGCTGGGGCCTGGCCTTGAGCTGTGGGCAACCCCGCGCTATTTGACCGGACCTGACCCCCGTTAGGTAGACACCTGATATCCAGCCCAGTTGGGTTGGGAA